>Ga0209201_1000651_pt1 | contig 45524 bp, 30 predicted proteins | sample AD_UKC055_MetaG_FD_184411 | JGI IMG/M metagenome (GOLD analysis project Ga0209201, IMG submission 184411) | Active sludge microbial communities of municipal wastewater-treating anaerobic digesters from USA - AD_UKC055_MetaG (SPAdes) (version 2) | ecosystem: Engineered > Bioreactor > Anaerobic >... | reverse complement strand
CAGGCGTCTCTGCCTGGTAGTAGGCCAGGCGTCTCTGCCTGGTAGTAGGCCAGGCGTCTCTGCCTGGTAGTAGGCCAGGCGTCTCTGCCTGGTAGTAGGCCAGGCGTCTCTGCCTGGTAATCCACTCGGGCCATGCCGGGATATTGCGCTCGCGGTAAAATGTGTTACGATCACGCCCGTCACCTATTAAAACGGAAGGATGGCACGGCTATGAAGGACAGAAAGACCAATCGCAGAACGTTCCTGAAAACCGCGGCGGTTACGACAGCGGGATGGAGCATTGTCAGCGCGCGTTCCGTGGCAGGAACGACGGCGAACTCCAAGATTCGCCTGGGCGTCATCGGGTCGGGAGGACGTGGATATTTTGTTTGCAGCAAGTTCCAGAACAATGTCCCTGATGATGTCGAAATTGTTGCATTGCATGATTATTTCGAAGATCGTTTTGACCGGATTGTTGAGCGTTTCAAGGTTCCGAAGTCTCGATGCTACACGGGCCTCGACGACTATATGAAGATTGTGGAGGCCGAGGATGTGGATGGGGTGATTATCACCAGCCCGCCCTATTTCCACCCGGAACAGACGGAAAGGGCGGTCGCTGCGGGTAAGCATGTCTGGCTGGCCAAGCCCGTCGCCGTGGATGTTCCCGGCTGCCTGCGCATAAAGGAGACCGGCAAGAAAGCCGAGGGGAAAGTGACGCTTCTGGTGGATTTCCAGAGCCGGAACAGCCCGTTCTTCATTGAGGCGGTCAAGCGGGTTCGTAATGGCGATATCGGTCCCATGATAACCGGGGAAGCGTTCAACCAGTTCGGGCGTGGGGGATGGGCAAACACGGAAGGAATGTCGAAAGTCGCCGCGCGCATCCGGAACTGGGGAACCGATCCTGTTCTGTCCGGAGATATCATTGTCGAACAGGCTGTCCATGCCATGGATATCGTGAATTGGATTATCGATGCGACGCCTGTGATGGCTTATGGAACCGGCGGCCTGAAAGTCCGCCTGAACGCCGGGGCAAACTGGGACCATTTCATAGTGATCTATACCTATCCGGGCGATATCCGGGTGGATCTGAATTGCTCGCAGTTTATGCAAAAAGGGTACGACAATCTCGGCGCGCGCATTTTCGGCGATTTGGGAGCCGTTCATGCGCATTATCGCGGCGCCGATTGGGGTGTGGGTCCGGTGAAGATCACGGGCCAAAATGAGTGGGCCGGAACCGAACACGACAACACCTGGGATATCGGCGTCAACAATAACTGCAAGGATTTCGTGAAGAGCATCCGCACCGGCGAGTTCATCAACCATGCCGATTACTCCGCGGACAGCGCCATGACCAGCGTCCTCGGACGCGCCGCCTCCTATCGGCAGGCGGAGGTCACATGGGATGAGATTCTCAAGGCGAATGAAAAGCTGGACGCCGGTCCGGAGATCCGTGGATAAAACAGAAAGGATGACCCGAAATGGCTGGAATCGGCTTTCACACTGATGCGTTCAACAGCAGCAATTACAGTTTCGATCAGTGCCTGGACTGGGCAAAGCAGCATCAACTGGAGTTCATCGAATGCGGCACAATCGATGGTGTCGCGTACCTCCAGGCGCTGGGGTACCATCCACACATTTCCCTGTATGAGGATCCCGTTCTGTGGCGCCGCAAATTGGAAACACAGGGCATTCAGATGAGCCAGATTGACGCCGCGTATCCGTTGACACGCATGGACGGTCTGACCGTCGGGGTTCGATATGTACAAAATGCCGTCCGCTGGGCGAATCACGCCGGATGTCCCGCTGTGGATACGACGGACGATAAACACAAGCCCGAAGGGATGAGCGACCGGGAGGGCCTTCAGCTTCTGAAGCAGGCTTATGGGGAGATTGTGAAAATCGCCGAGGCGCACAAGGTCAGTGTAAATTGCGAGCCACACGGGTATTTCACAACCAAGCCGGAGTTCATGGCGGAGATACTATCCTTTTACGAGTCGCCGTACATCAACATGAACATGGATACCGGCAATACGTTTATCGCAGGGCAAGACCCTGTGGCGTTTGTGCAGCAGTTCAAAAACCGCATCCGTCATGTACACATTAAGGATGTCAGCGAATCCCTGGCAAAAGCCGCTCGCGGCGAACTGACCGGCATTGCGATGAGCCACTGCGCGATCGGCGATGGAGTGAACGCCGAGAATATCCGCTCCTGTGTGGGAATTCTTCTAACAAACGGCTACAATGGTGTGTTCAGCCTGGAATGCGAAGGCTGCGTGTTAGAGAAATCCCTGGAGTGGTTCCGGCCATTGCTGGGGGAAATGAAGTAGGGATTTCTGTGGTGGTCGTCGCAGGGGCGACGCATGCGTCGCCCCTGCGACGACCACATATCATGTCCCTCTTCCGGATGGAGAAGACAACGGACGCCGGATTCCGGCTTTCGCCGGAATGACGGCAGGCGAAATAGCGGTATGTGGGGTGTAAGGGTAGTTCTGAATTGCCCCGACGTGGCGAGAGAGAGGGTCGAGCGGTAAAGGAAACCGAAATACAGATATTCATACATAGAGAGGATCAACACTATGGAAAACAACTATCCGACACGGCGTGAGTTTCTCAAGGCGGGTGTTACGGCAGGCGTACTGATGTCCGCTGTCAGCCCGGTCAGTTACGGACGGGTAATCGGGGCGAACGACCGGATCCATGTTGGGGTAATTGGAGCGGGTGGGCGCGGACGATGGCATATCGGCTGGGTGCAGCGGTCCGCAAACAATGGGGAAAATGCCGAGGTTAACGCGGTCTGCAATATCTGGAACGTGAAGCTGGAGGGCGCAATTCAAGAGGTCAAGGATCGCTTCAATCTCGAAGCGAAAGCATACCGGGATTACCGGAAGATGCTGGACGACAAGGATATTGATGCAGTCACAATTGCCACGCCCGACCATCAGCACTGCGGGCAGCTCTGCGATGCGGTAAAGGCCGGGAAGGATGTCTATGTAGAGAAACCCATCGCTGTGACATTGGAGGAACTCAACAAGACTTATGACATCGTAAAGGCCAGTAAATCCATCGTTCAGCATGGAACGCAGGGGCGCAGTAGCCTTGGCGCGGCGGCTACAAAGGAGTTCATTCAATCGGGCAAACTTGGAAAGATATTGCGGGTAGAGGAATCACGAAGCGCTTATGTCCCCTATTGGAACAACTACACCTGTCCGGAGAAGCCGGAAGATACCGATTGGAAAGCCTTTCTGTACAATCTGCCGGATCGCCCGTTCAACGCGGACATGCACGGTTGCTGGATGGGATATGCGGAATGCTCACCGGGAACCATCGGCGGCTGGATGAGCCACATGAGTGATTTTGTTCACTATATTACCGGGTGCGATTTCCCGCTGACTGCCGTGGCCCATGGCGGCATCTATGCGCTGACTTCTGTGGAAGGACGCACGTGCCCGGACACCAGCACGGCCGTCCTGGAATATCCTGAAGGATTTACTACGCTGTTCACCACCCATTTCGGAAACGGGGCCAATAACTACACAACGATTTTCGGCTCGAAGGGAACGATGCAGATCCAGGACCCCGACGGAAATCAAAAAGGGGGGATCGCGCCGAAAGTCACGGGCGACGGCAGCGAACATCCTGAAAAAATCGGCGAGGGCGTAGAGATTCCGGAAATCCCGCAGGATGACCATATAATGAATTGGCTGAAATGTATCCGAAGCCGTGAGCAGCCCCATGCCGATATGGACGCCGGATATAAGCATGGTGTTGCGGTTCTTCTGGGTTGGATGGCATACCTGGAGGGCCGCAAGATGGCGTTCGATCCTCAAAAGCGGGAGATTCGGCCGGTGTGACATATCCCCCGCGTCAGTAACCCCCACCCCTCCCTCCCCGTAAACGGGGAGGGAGGGGGAAAGCGCGCAGGGAAGCGTTCTCTTGCGTCAATCCGGCAATTCGGTCTCTATCTCGCCGTTGTCTACCTCGGCTCTGTCCGTCCGGCCATTGTCCGGTTCGCCGTCGGAGTCCGGGGCGTGCCAGCGCGGAATGGGTTTCGTGAACAGGGAGCGACCGAGTAGATTTACATAGTCGGTCCACTCTCGTGTCGGATCGGAACTTTTCTCCATTTCGCGAATGGATGCGTTAATCTGTGCGTCCAGATTGTCTATGTAATGGAGAAGCGAGGCCTCCAGCGTCATCGGCAAAACCGGGGACCGTTCAATATCGCCGTGGTGAGAAATCAACATGTGTCGCAGGCGCATCAGAAGTTCATCGGGAAATCCTTCAACCTGCGCGGCATAGCGGCGCAGTAATTCATCACCGAGAATAACATGCCCCAGTAGCCGTCCCTGGTTCGTGTAGTCGAAAGCGATATCGTAGCGTAATTCCTGTACTTTTCCGATATCGTGAAGGACCGCGCCGGTAGTCAACAGGTCCCTGTCGATCTTGGGATAGAACGGCGCGATGGCCCGGCACAACCCTGTAACCCAGAGCGTATGCTCCAGCAAACCGCCGATGACGGCATGATGCCACATTTTCCCGCCGGGGGCGCGGCGGAAAAGATTCTGGAACTCCTCATCCGCAAGAAAAACCTCCAGGATGTTTCGGCAGTATTCATTCCGAATTTCGTCTACAAACTGTCGGAGTCGTTCGATCAGTTCGGTTGAGGAGAACCGCGATTTCGGCAGGAAATCTTCGGGATTGAGATCCTCGTAGGAGTCGATTCGGGACAGGTAGACGACTTTCAGCTGCAGCTCGCCCCGATACGCTTCAACCCGTCCTTCAACCCGTGCCAGGTCGCCACTCCGCACGGATTCGTACGCTTCCGTTGCTCCTTGCCACATGACCGCCGAGATCTTGCCGGTAGAATCCGCGAGACGCAGACGGAGATACTCGCCGCGGTCATAGTAACCGACGGAGATCCGGGAGACGACAAAAAGGTCCTCTATCTGGTCTCCCAACCGAAGATCCTTGACAAATTGGCTCTTCAATTATTTCCCCTGTGGCTCGTCGTGGAAAACCTCCCGCGCGACGCCGCCGAACCGGCTGACCGCATCCCGAACGAGCGGATCGATTTCCACTTCGTCCCAGACCACCAGCTTCTTGGCCAGTTCATTCCGAAATTCCGTGCGCATTCGTCCGAGAACGATTTCGGTCAGACGAGGCCGAGCCTCCTCCAGGGAAAGAGGAACACGGTCATACATCTTCAACACTTTCACCACCGCAAATCCGCCGTCGCACGAAACGGGCTTTTCCGAGAATTGCCCTTCTTCGAGCCGGAACACTTCGCTGATATAGGTTCGCCCGCGATAGGCGCTCTGACTGTTCACCTTGCCGACGTAACCGCCATCTGCCGCGTTGGTCGCCTCGGAGACCTCCCTGGCTACAGCGGCGAAGTCTTCGCCTGCTTTGATCCGTTCGATGGCTTTCTCCAGAGCGCTCTGGGCCTCCTGTTGTGCCTTGAACACCCGATATCGCTCAGCGGTCTTTTCCTCGGGAACCGCGCGGAAAATCTCCGCGATCTCGGCATCACGAGGGGCCAATATGCGCATCTTGTTCTCCTCATACGCCTTCTGGATCATCTCTTCGGTAATCGGATGACTGTCCTTGTATTCCTTCCAGGCGTGATCGAAATAGGCCTTCTGGAGCCATTGGAGTTCATTCAATTGCTTTCGTTCGATACTCGGCAATCGTTTGTCTAATCCCATCTCACAGGCTTTCTTGTAAGCAATGAGTCGAAAAACGAGCTGATATCGAATAAAGGGATCGAGGCCGACTTTGTCAATTTCCTTCTGGACAGCTTCCTCTCGGCCTTTCACCATGAAACGGTAATAGCCCACGGTCAGCGGTTCCCCATAGACGGTGCATATAAGGTCCTCATCCTTAGCCGCGGGGTTCTTCACAATCTCCGGATTCCAGCCTTTTACCGCCTCATCGAAGTATTTCGCCACCGTATCTTTCTTCAGTTGGGTTATGTAAGCCAGGCGGCGTTCATAATCGATTTCCCCACGAACCCGCTCGAATGGCTTCGGATCGGGAAGGACATGTTCCTCCAGGCGAAAGATTTCATAGCCGTATTTTGTTTTGATAATGTCGCTGTACTTGCCGGTTTCCAGTGCAAGGACGGCCTTTTGAATTTCCGGATTGATCCGTTTAGACTCATCCGGTTCATCGACTCGGAATGGTCCGACAATCTCGCCTTTCTTGGGAGAATCCGACATCTCACTGGCTACTTTGACGAAGTCCTCACCTGCTTTCAGACGGGCCAGGGCATCCTTGGCGCGCTGGAGGGCTTCCTTTTGCTTCTCGGCCGGCTCATCAATTGTCTTAAAGAAGATATGTCGGAACTGAAACCGTTCCTTTTCACGGTATTTATCAATATTATCCTCATAGTATTTCTTAAGGACTTCTTCCGATCCGTCGTAGTTGTCATGGACATTCCTGCCTACGAAATAGTCGGCGAGCCAATCGATCTCTTTCCGATGGAGGGCTGAGGCGATTTCGGGTTTCTTATCAAAACCGAGTTTTCTTCCTTCCTCGGCTACACAGGCAGAAAAAACACTGTATTCCAGGAGATCCAGGATTTCCTGATCCTTGTCTTTGGGATCCTCATCGTAAATGCGCTCCAGTGAGTTCATGTTGTATTGCATGAAAACCCCGGCTGTCATTTCAATCCCGCGATAGGAAAAGAGAACCGCATCGCGGGGAACAGGCGGTGTTGCAGATTGGACCTCGGACGCGGCGGTGGCATTAAGGACCTTCGCCTCCTCCACAGGCTCCTGCGCGAACACGGGCATCAACCAGACACCGCACACAAGGTAAAACGAAAGTTTCTTCATGGACGTGCCTTTCTCCATAAACGTTTATCTTCAGGGAATTGATTTCGAAACAAAATAACGTATACCACGGCATACCAGTTTCGTATTTTCACACGATAAGACAGCAAATCAAGAGCATGTTACGATAAATCAGGGCATTGAGCATCCGACAGCCGAATCAGGACGGTTTCTTGGGACCGGTTGCGGCAGTCATCTCCCGGTACAGTTTGGTGACCCGCGCAACATAGGTCCTGGTTTCCTCAAAAGGTGGCAGCCCGTTGTACTGTGCGATCCGGGCCGGACCGGCATTATAGGCTCCCAATGCGAGTTGAAGATTGCTTTCATCGCCCGGACTGGCGGGATTCTCCACACCATAGAGATCCAGCAATCCCTTCAGATACTCGGTACCGCCTTTGATGTTTTCGGAAGGATCCAGGGGATCGGAGACCCCCATTTCACGGGCGGTAATAGGCATGAGCTGCATCAATCCCTGCGCACCCTTGGGAGATCGCGCCTTGGGATTCCAGGCGGACTCTGCCTGGATGACCGCACAGACCAAAAGAGGATCGACTCCAGCCTGCAGGGCGTGTTTCTCAGCGAGAGTCAGAAGGCCTGCGCTTACCTGGAGTCCCACCGATTCAATTATCTTTTCAATATCCGGCCGCTGTGCGACCGGAGCCGATGCGAGAGCGGCGGCCGGTTCCTTCTTTGCAATTTCCGTATAGCGGGTTCGTCGGCGGCGATCCACTTCCGAGCGAAGTTGAAGCCATTCTTCACCGGACATACCGGATTCCTGCGCACGTTTCAGATGATAGTCGGCGCGTCGATAGTCCAGGTGGTCTGCCGCGTTCTTTGCAAGGAGGAAATGAATTTTTGCGCGATGCCCCGCCCACGGGTCCTCTTCCTTTTCCTGCTTTGTCCATTTGTCGATGGCGCGCAGTCCGGCATCGTAGTCACCTTCAAATATCAATGTGGCGAGACGTTTTTCCTGAAGTTGCCGCTGTTCTTCCTCCTGCTGCTTACGGACTTCGGCAATCTCCGTGAGGCCCTTTTCGGCTTGTGATTTCCACTTGGCGTATCCGGAGGCGGATTGAAACCAGGTCTCAGCGCTGTCCAGAACCTTGCGGTCAAGAAAACCTCGTCCCAGAAACAGTTCGCTTTCCCCATCGGCGGACTGCTCCACTCGGTCTACTTGTGCCCTTGGAAGTCTCACTTCTCCCCCGAGGGTGAAAAAAAACACCTCTTCGGCAGTTTCTTTGGTCAGATGTCCCTCCAGGGAACCGGCATCTTTCAGATACAACACATCCGGACGGAAAGAAACCTCTGTCCCCGCTCCCCCCAGGGCAAACGCAATTGCGGGTACGGTAACTATCAGCGCCCACCGGCCGGACAGCCGTGTTGTTGTGCTTTTCATGTCACTCCCTCCGACATCATTACGGCCCGCCCACGCTTTCGCGCCAGTACCAGATCGCGGAAAAGGTCTTCGATAGGACGATCCGTTCGGCACAAAGCATAGTCAATGCCCAGTTCAGCGGCTCCTTCCCGATAGGAACGAAGGAACTCGACAACCTTTTCCCGGTAGGCCTTGCAAAGGCGCTGCGGAACCGTTCGCAGTGTTTCTTCACCCTCAAGACCCAGGAAATCCACCGAGCCTCGATAAGGCAATTGAATCTCCTCCGGGGCCAGGACATGAAACAGAATGATTTCATGTCGGCTTTTTCGAAGCATCGCCAACCCGTGAAGAACCTCCTCCGGTTCGTCCAAAAGATCGGAGAAAATCAGCACCATGCCGCGCTTTCGAATCCGCTCGCCGATCAGATTCAGAACACGGCGAATCTGGGAGGGACCGGAGGAACTCGTGCGCGCCAAAGTCTCCAGGATTCCCACCAGGTGATCGCGACGGCTGCGAGAAGGAATGAGCGTATCAATATCATTTGAGCAGCAGGCCAGTCCGGCAGCATCTCCCTGTCGCAGAAACAGGTAGGCGAACGAGGCTGCCAGCCGGACAGCGACATCGAGTTTGCTCAACGGCCGGTCCCCCCGGAATCCCATGGAGCCGCTCTGATCCACCGTCAGCATCACTTGCAGATTGGTGTCTTCCTCGAACAGTTTCACATGAAACCGGTCGGTTTTGGCATAAGCGCGCCAGTCGATCAACCGCAGTTCATCGCCGGGGTTATATGGGCGATGTTCGCTGAACTCCACATTTCGCCCCTGGTACGGACTCCGGTGCAGACCGGACACGGCCCCTTCGACAGTTTCACGCGCGATCATTTCGAGTCGAACCGCTTCCGCACGAATCAGCGGGTCCAGGATTTCAGCCGAAGCGCGATTCGCAGAATAGGATTCTGTCATTCTTTGTATCCAAATCGGATGTCATCGCCGAGGCCCCGTTCATCTTCACCATTGGGTCCCCGACTTCGCACATCCACAAATACGGTACCATTATCCCGAAAGATTTCGTAAACAAACGGATTACCCCAGAGATCAACCTGAGGCAAATCGCCCGCCACATAAGGCCCCTGCCAGCCGTTTACACCGGGATTTTTAAACAGCGCCTCCATCCAGTCTTTCGGAGCAGGATAGGCGCCGGTGTCTTCCTTGTACTTGCGGATCGCGACCAGATAGGCAGCGATCATTTCGGCCATGCTTCGCTTCTCCGGCGGAACGATGAGCGATGAATCCACCGGAACCCGCCACGGGAAAGCAGGCAGAACCGAACTCAGAATCGGCTTCGGCTCAGGGGAAGGCAAAACGGGATTCCATTTCATATCCAGGGTTTCGGGCTGCCATTTCATCCAGTCATTCCAGAGGGCGACCAGTTCGCGCCAATCATCACAAGGCGCCACCCCACCGGTTCCGGTCCCTTGCGCATCAAGCCAGCGCTCGCCAACGGCAACCTTTGGTGTGCGCAACCCCCCGGCATCGGTCAGAGCAATAGAATCGGAGAGGGGGATGATCTCGATTCCGCCGGATGGGGGAGTCCGAAGCGCCACGAGACGCTTGTTCAGAAAAATCTGTACACCATTGACAATCAGTTTGACTTTGCGTAAATCGCCCAGCGATAAAACGTCTACCCAAACCGTTCCGCTGAGCAGCTTCATTTCCAGACGATAGAGAAATGTTTCCGGCTCGAATGCGACGGATTGAATATCCGACCGGGTGGCCGCCGCAAAACCAAGTTTCGCGGCCGGTCCCAGGGTGAGGGTCAGGCGACTGTTGGGCGAAACCTCAAGGCGATGTCCGGGCGGAATACCGTCGCCCGGAGCAATCCGGCTTTTCCCTTCACCCGCGGTTTCGGACAACTTTGTCAAATAGGCCCATCCCCGAACATCCGTCGCGGCAAGAGTGGCATCCCCGACGGGCGCCGCGGGCTTGGGAACAAACTGCAAACTGGGGCTGATTTCAGGGACAATACGCCCCTCCTGGATCAGGGTTTGCAGCAGGGCTTGTGCTTCCGCTCGGTCGGCTTCGGGGTCTCGATTATCCCGAACGCAGGACTTCACATAGTTCTTGTTGATCCACAGGACATTTCCCTGGGATATCACTCGGTATCCCCGATCCGCTCTCTCCTCCGGCGTTTCCAAAATACGGCAATAAAACCGTCTGCCGTCGTCAAAGATCAGGATATCGCCGCTCGACGGTGCGGGAATAAGGAAAATACAGAGAGATACCAAAAGCCGCAAACGAAGCGGCATCCGATCAAATCGGTCAATTCCCGGGATACGGATCAACGGTTTCGTAGTCATAGTTGGTTCAGCCCATAGATCAATGGTATCCACAGTCGCAGATTCCGTCAATCATCGGGAACCGGGGGCCGACGTCCGGCGTTGATCCGGTGGGCGGCATAACCCGCGCCGAAGCCGTTATCGATGTTCACGACCATCACCCCCGCGCTGCATGAATTCAGCATTCCAAGCAAAGCGGCCAGCCCGCCAAAATGCGCACCGTAGCCGATACTGGTCGGTACGGCGATCACCGGCACATCGACCAGGCCGCCGACCACACTCGCCAGCGCACCTTCCATGCCGGCCACGACAATAATCACGTTTGCCTCTTTGAGCAGAGGCAACCGCTGGAAAAGGCGGTGAATTCCCGCCACGCCGACATCGGATGCCTCCCGGACATTCGAGCCAAGGAACCGTGCCGTAACAGCGGCCTCCTCGGCAACCGGCAGATCTGAAGTTCCGGCGCAGATTACCAGCACGTTCCCGACCGGAGTCGGGGCCGGGTCAGGACCGGGGACCGTAATCGCGCCGGAACGATCATGGAAAACCGCATCGGGATAAAACTCCCGAACGCGACCATATAGTTCCACATTGGCCCGTGTGGCGAGAACCGGGGCGCCCCGTTGGCGAAGGCTCCGAATGATTGCCAGTGAGTCCTCCACCCTTTTGTTCGCGCAGAAAACCACTTCGGGACAGCCCTGCCTGAGATGCCGATGATGATCCACAACCGCGAATCCCAAATCCTCGAAAGGCAAATGTCGCAGTCGTTCGGCGGCCTCTTCGGTGGAGATTTGGCCTTGACGTACCGATTCCAGCAATTCCGTGAGCCAGTTTGGAGTCATCATGAGCGCCGGGAGGTTACAACGCCATTTCTTCCAGGAGTTTTTTGGCTTTGGGGTGATCGGGTTGGGTCTTAAGGACCTCTTTCAAGGTCTGTTGAGCTGTGGCGAGATCGCCCTGCTCCATGGCCTTATAGGCGTCATCAAGCAGGAGCGCCAGTCGGGTCTTGCCCTCCACGGCTCGATCCACAAGAGCCTGAATGGACTGCTTGGTTGCTTCGTCGGAGGCCAGTTCCAGGGCACGCCGCAGAGCGGATTCCGCTTCCTCAAAGTGCCCCTTGGCGATCTGCGCTTCCCCTTCGGCGCGGTATTGGACCAGATATCGCTGAACCTGCTCTTTGCGGGTCTGCTCGCGCCGAGCGGCTTCCTCTCGAAGCCGTGCCTGTTCCACGGGGTCCTTGAGAATTTCAGTGACCTTGTTGTTGAGCGCCTTGGCAAGGGGATCATCGGGGGCGTAAACCAATGCCTGGTCTAATTTATCCTTGGCTTCCTCGAAACGGTTCTCCTCCAGAGCCTGAAGCGCAACGATGACCATGGAATTGGCCGATCGAAGATTGTCGTAAGTGCGGCGGAGAGCCAGAATCTCGTCTTCTTTCTGCGCAATTTTCTGCTGAAGGCCCTCGATGATTTGCGCATTCCGATTCCGTTCTTCAAGAACGGCATTCTGGCCCTCCTGGTAGGTCTTGGCGATGTTTTCCTGGGCCTGATTCAGTTGTTGCTGAAGCTTATCCCGTTCCCCGCGGAGTTCCTCGATAGTGGTTTGGAGATTGGCCACTTTGGCATTGGCCGCTTCCAGTGTGGATTGCAGGGCGGCGACATCCCCTTTCAGTTGCAAGGCCTCATCATAATTCTGAGACAGTTTCTGATATTCGCGCGTTTTGGCTTCCAGCTCGGCTTTGAATCCTCCGATTTGCTGTTCCAGAGCGGCCAGAGCATCCTTGTGTTGCTGCTCGAGCCGGGCGATTTGCTCTTCGAGTTGACGAACTCTTGCCTCGGCTTCTTCTTTTTGTTTCTGAACGGCGAACCACTGGTCCGGCGGGATTTTGTCATAGACGGATAATTTCCCCTGAAGCGCCAGGTTCTCGTTACGGAGCGTTTCGCGTTGCTGTTCCAGGGACGCAATGGATTGTCCCTGCCGAAAAGCCTTCCACGCCAGAATCACATCTCCCGTGAAAAAGAGGACTGCCGCCAGGACCCCCGCGACAGCCCAGAGAATATACGGGCGACGCCGGGTCTCCTCGATGGCCTCTTCTTCCATCAGGCGGGCGCGTTCGATGGATCGTGAGGCCTTTTCCATTTCGGGATCGAGAGAGAGGCATTGCTGCCAGGCCGCGATGGCCTCGCTGTACAACCCTTTCTGGGCGTACAGAGTCCCCAACAGGTTGTAATAGGCAGGTTGATTTCCGACAACCGAGATCGCGGCCTGAACCTGCGCGAGGGCTTCATCGGTTCGACCGGCATGTGCGAGCGCGAGGGCTTCATTGTAGTGCCGGTTGCCGGAATCGATGATGGCCTGGATGGTCTCATCTTGTTCTTCCCCGGGTTGTAGTTTCCCCGTATCCTCATTTCGGGAAAGAATGTCCATTGGACTTGCTCCTTCTTGTGAAAATGACCTCTCAGAACCGCGATTGTATCATGGAATCCGCGCGTTTCGAAATGCAAAGACCCTCAATACGGACAAAACCGGGCGGTTTCCTGCCAAAAACAGGTTCAGCAGATTGAACGGCTGCGGGCAGGCGCGGGTTATGCAGGGGAGGGGATTATGGCCGGGAAAGTAACAGGAAAGCACGAACCGATCGCCGACATAAGCGCCGCATCGAATAAAATGCTCTCACTCCAAGTGGGCAGGCTGCTCAGTACGCGCCTTTGCCGAAAATCACCACAGGAATGGTCTTGATCAGAATGATTATGTCGAACAAAAGGGATTGGTTCTGAATGTAGTAGAAGTCATATTCCAGATTGGCATGAAGCGGGAGGTCTTTCCGTCCGAGGATCTGCCAGAGTCCGGTAATGCCCGGTTTGACCTTCAGACGCTGCCGCTGCCAGGCCTCGTAATTCTGGACGATGAAAAGCATTTCCGGCCGGGGGCCGACCATGCTCATCTCGCCTCGCAGGACATTCCACAGTTGGGGCAATTCATCCAGGCTGGTTCGTCGAAGCCATCGCCCGATGGGGATGATTCGCGGATCGTCGGGGTCAATGGGCGCCTCCGCATACTCATCCACATCGGCGTGCATGGTGCGGAACTTGTACATGGTGAACGGACGTCCATTCAGGCCGATACGCTGCTGACGGAAAATGGCCGGTCCGGGAGAACTGATACGGATCATCGCGGAGATAATCGGGATGAACGGCAAGGTACACAGGCCCATCACAAGGGATAAGGCAATGTCCATGCAGCGTTTTCCGAATTGCTGTGCCCTGGACAGACCGGCGGAGCGAAGAACCTTGATCGGCAACCCTTCCAGGTCGGATAACCCCGCCTGATCTGCGATTACCCCGAACATGTCGGTGACCACGCTGAATTGACGGACCGTTCCCTTTTCCCCGCAGGCGACAACGAGGTTCAGAAGATCATGCTTGGTCATAGCCGGATCCGCGAAAAAGACTTCATCAGCAGGGAAAGTCTGGATCAATTCCGGCAGCGAGCCGGTAGGCCCAAGAACCGTGGCCGGGCCGATCTTTGTTCCCGAATCCGCCGTATCGTCCACAAATCCCAGGATACTGTATTTCTTATGCGGATGCCGATGGAGGCGGGTGACAACTTTCTGCCCGAGTGATCCCGCGCCGACCACCAGGGCATTGACCCGCCCGATCCCTGTCTCCAGCATGGAACTCTCGATTCGGTTCCAGACCACTCGCGAAATGGTCAGGCAAATAAACGCATAAACCGCCATGATTCCCATCACGGAACGGCCCGGATCCTGCTCCTTGAACAGGAAGGCCACCGCCATGGATGAAATGACAAACAGAATAACCATTTTGACAATCGAAGCCATCTCCTCCAATAGCGTCGGGGTCAGATGGCGACGGTACAGGTCCATGGAGGCGCAGATCACCACCCAGGTAATGACAATCATCGGAAGCATGTACAGGTAGGGTTCAAAAGGATTGATCTGCTTGGGAAATGACTCATTGAAATACCAGCGGGTCCAATAGGCTCCCAGCCAGGCAATGGAGGCCATGATACTGTCCAGGACCACCAGGCTGCCGACACGAAATGTGAAGATCAGGTTGCCGAGGACATATCGTCTCCACAGTCTTCTCGGCTCCAGAAGAAGCCGATACAACCATTCCATCCCCCTTTTTCGCATCCACTCCGGGGCGCGGCTGAACTTCTCGGCACAGTAATCGAACAAACCGCCTACTCCCCAAGCCACGGGAACATTAAGATCCTTAAGATAATCGCGAATCCAGAGTTCCTGTCGGGGAGCGCCCATCCCCACAAGAAGGACATCCGGTTTTGCCTGTCGAATTTCATCAACGACCTTGCAGTCTTCTTCCTCCTCAAAGAAACCGTGATGACACCCGGCGATTTGCAGATCGGGGTATTCGGCGGCGAGTCGCTGAGCAGCGCGTTCGGCGATACCGTCCTCCCCGCCGAGCAAATAGACTCGATACTTCTTCGCGGACGCCAATTCGCAGAACTGGGGAAGGAGATCGCCCGCATTGACCCGCTCGGGAAGAGGCCGGTCGAAGACTCTGGAGGCCCACACAACCCCCATCCCGTCGGCGTACACGAGGTCCGCTTTGGAGATCGCCTCCCGATAGGCCCGGTTGGACCAGCATTTGTTGACACAGTCTGCGTTCAAATAGGCGATCTGATGCGGGGTCCCGGAAGAGACAAACTCCTCCACCCGTTGCAGAAACTCGTCGGTGGTCAGGGAATCAACTTCAATACCGAGAATACGACTTTTTGGAGCCATAAGAACCGCAGATCATTGCCCAAAAGATAATTACATGGAAATTATGGCATGGTGACCGGACGGCGCAAAGACCGGATACGAATTGCGGATTGAAGCGATAGGAATCCTCTCTCCGGAAAACAGTCAGGGTGAGGGCGTGTTACTCCCACACCACCCCAATCCCCATCTCCCTCTCGATTCGCTCTGCCAGGGAACGGATGTGATCCCGGACAGCGTTCTCCACTTCCGGTGAAGACAAGTCTGCGTCCCTGCCGAACTGCAGGCGCGTGTAATTTCGATAGGAGGGTATCCCGTTCACATCAATAACCTGTCCTTCGGCATTCAGATCGAGCAGGCGGATAACGACCTCCCCGACAGCCTCCCGCCGTTCGATTTCAACCCGGACCTGCGGGTACAAACGACGGTATATCTCACGCACCTGATCCGCGCCTTCGGGGTTGTTGACATTCAGCCGGTCTCGCTCAATGGCGAGAGAAGGCGCGGCAATCGCAATCCCGCGAGAAGAAAGGATTTTCACGAGGTCGGCAAATCCGAATTCGGGCGGCCTTGGCCGGTTGTTCTGTTTCCTGCCCTGCTTTTCCCACTCGGCCATCTTGTCCAACCAGGTTTTGTATGGTTCTGATCGGCAGAAATACCCGTCTTTCAGTTCCTGCAAAAATGCAAAAACCTCCGGTTCGCCGGCGAAAATGCCGACATTCAGCAGACCCCGCCCGGCCCGCGCTTTCCGTGCCTGGTCGAAAAGGTTCTCGTCCGCTTTTTGCCAATTCCACAGAACATGCCCCCGGTCAGGACCGTCCGGGGCAACCAGGATCGGCGCATAAGGATTATCGCGGATGAGGGTCGGGATCACGAGCGGAACAAGAGAGCCGAGAGCCTGTTTCAGCCGAACCATTTTCGAAATGGTCTGAGCAGACTTGGTGGGCGCATCGGCGAAAATAAACAGGACAATGCCTCTATAGCCGCGAAGCGCCCGGGACGCGGTCAGATGCGCATCGCCATCGCCGAGTCGCTCGGCTTGAATGACATACTCAACAGAGAATCCGTGGTCCTCGTTGATTTCACTGCGCTGAAGCGACTCCGCGATTTCATCCCGGTTTTCCGCACCGACGATAACAACCACCCGTTTCGCGTACGGGGTCATGTTTCGAAGGCTCAGGAGCAGCATGTTGTCCCCGAAAAAGAGGCGGTGTTTCTGACCGTAGCCGCCGACCTCTTTCGCAATGCGCGTTCCCAGACCGGCCGCAGCAACAACCACGGCGGCCTCACGCTCCCCACAGATTTGAACAATTTCCCCCGCAAGTTCCAGGATTTTGGATTCCTCTTCCGCCGTGATGGACCGCCCGGCAGCCGCGTGAATGCGGTCCAGTATCTCCATCCGTCGCCGGTGCACCAGCAGCCCGGTCATTCCCCACGGACGTTCATCATCCGAATGCAGGTACGCGGCCATTTCCCCGAGTACACAATAGATACCGTAGAGCAGCCGCAGACCCAGAGTCTTCCGTGTTCGATCCAGGGCAAGCAGGTGTTCCACCCGGTCGCGAATCTGAAGAAGTTCTTGGAGGTCTTTTTCCGAATACAGAGGATCTTTCTCGCAGCCCAGGCTGTCCAACCCGGCGCGTTCGGACAGGAGAATCCAAGCCCTGACGGCTTCGCTCCAACTCTCCAAATGAGGAGAACGGCTTTCCGCCTCGCGATGCCATTGGACAGTCTTGCGGATACCCTCGGCGATTTTCGTTTTGGGCCGGTATCCGATCAGCTGTTCGGCCTTGGAGATGTCGGCGCAGGTCAGCGGAACATCCCCCAACTGTTCGGGAAGAATCTCCACCAGCCCCCTGGACTGCAATTCCTGTATGAGGGATGAAATCTCTTCATCCGGCAATTCTTTTGGATCACTTTCCAGATGGATCACCCCCAGGGAATCGGCGATCAGGAGAATCAATTCGCGGACACTGGTGGTATCGCATTCGCCAAGGTTGATGATTTCATTCCAGTTTTCGCGTCCGGCAGAGGCACGGATCGCTTGAAGAATGCCGTCGATGATATCGTCGATATAAGTGTAGTCGCGTTTGAATGAGCCATCGCCATATAGAGGGGCGGGCTTGCCCTGTCCCAGGCTTTCAATGAATTTCCGAACGGCCATGTCGGGCCGCCCGCCGGGACCGTAGACCGTGAAGAACCGCAGGCCGGTGACGGGGAAACCATACAGCCGGTGATAACAGGAGGCTTGCAGTTCATTCGCTTTCTTGCCGGCTGCATAAGGTGACACAGGGTGATCGACCGGCTGAGTCTCCGTGAACGGATATTGTTCACTTCCGCCATAGACCGAGGAGCTGGAAGCATAAACGAAATTTTTAACAGAGAATCTTCGGGCCATCTCCAGCAGATTCTGTGTACCCAGGATATTTGTGGTGACATACAGCGGCGGGTCCTGGATGGAGGGACGTACCCCGGCTCGCGCGCCCAGGTGAACGATCTGGTCGATCCGTCGCGAAAGGAAAATCCGTTCCAACAGGCTCAAGTCCCGAAAATCGCCTTCAATCAGTTCAAAAGCCGGATGGTCCAGCATGGGCCGGATGTTTTCGTATTTCAGGAACGGATTGTAATAGCTGTTGAAATCATCCAGGACAATGACGCGATGGCCTTCCTCCAAAAGGCGTTTTGCGAGATGAGAACCAATGAATCCCGCTCCGCCTGTGACCAGAAAGGTCTCCCCGGTATCGGAATCCGGCAGAGCATTCCGACGCAAACGGATTCGCCGACAGGCCACATTTCGCTGCTGCAATGCATGGCGTTCAAGTTTCTCCCAGTTTTTGTCCCGGAAAGCGGCGTTTTCCTGTGAGCGCAATTCGGCGGCTGTGCGCTGTTCCCAGAGTTCCTTGTGATCGGACGGTCGAGCAGGCGGGTGCAGAAATCCGGCCCCATCCACGGAATGGTTCCGCCGAACAGCTTGAGTGGTTTCATCAACCAGGAACAGATGAAAACTCGGCAGTCTCTCCGGCGAAACCGCAGCATTGTCTGCAAGAGAAATAAGGTGGCCTGTGAACTCCCTGTCTTTCTCGGTCGGCTCCCAGGGAGCGCTTGAATCCAGCGCCCGGCATTTCCGCGCCCACAATTCCGTCAGTTGTTCGCGAAGGCCGGCGGCATCTTTTCCCGCGGTTTCACAGAACCATTGGGCGGCACATTCGGAAAGGCTTCGCTCCTGCTCGGCGCGGTAGAATTGAATCAGGCTGCGCTTGAGAGACTCGAATCGGTCCTGTTCCACAAGAACCGTCACAACACCGCCCAGACCCGCGCCGGTAAGCGAAGCGCACGCGGCTCCGTTTTCCCGACAAACATCCACAATTCGGTCCAGCAGCGGATGCCCCGCGCCATACGCGCCGGTCTGATATTCCAGCTGCGCATTTCGGACTCGCTGTTCATCGCCGGAGCGAAGATCCGCTATGAGATTCCGAAGATACTCATCGGATATATCGTGCCGTTTGGGTGCGTAATTCCCGCGTGAGTCTTTTTCGATGATGCGATCCCCATCATGTCCCAGGTTGACCAGCCTTGCCGCTTCATCATAACGTCCTTCGGCCAGAAGCCGCGCCCATCGGGTACTTCTTCGGCATTCCGAAAGCCCGTAGAGCGCAACGCCACGCAGGTCGATGCTGGCAGGACAGGGCCGGTTGCCGAAATAGGTCTCGCGGAGAGATCTTACATCAATGTCTATATCTCGACCGATTCTCTTGAGACTGTTTTGAATCCGATCAATATGCATTTCAATTTCGGTGAAACGAATCGAGCACGGCAAGCGAAGCAGGGCGCGATAGATCAACTCCGGCAGGAAGCGGTCCGGATGGATGTCCGCCAAGTACCGTGTCCGGGCCACAGTCTGGGCATCGGCTCCCACTTCGAGCAGCGCATTCAGAACGAACGGGAAGGCGATTCGATAGGCGAAAACCCGCCCGCTGTAACCGATACTCTGAGCGCCCTGAAGTTGATGAGATGTGAAGGAATCGACGATCACCGGAATATAATGAGGTGGAAAGGAAACACAGGTCGGGGCGATGGTGTTTTCCTCGATCACCGGAGAGGCCATGATCCGATTGCGCCTGCCGAAGATCATCGTGGTCTGGTCACCAAGGCCGGTACGGCTCCCGGCAAACCATTCCGCCTCCTGAGCGCAGATCACCGCCTTTCGTTTCGTCAACCGCAGGCCGTTCACCGCCACAGCGGCCAGCACAGAGACCACACACAACGCATGGGAGGAGCTTTGTCCTGTCCCGATGGGAATATCGCCCGCCACGAACAAATCCGCTCCTTTCGGTTCGATGCCGGGGAACCGGTCCAGGACCGATAGAAAAGCTCCTTTCACATAGTCCGCCCAAATCGTTTTTCCTTTCCCGACCGGTTCCCGGTCAGCCGGGGAAAAGGATATCTCCGGGAACTGGGAATTCGTGTTTCGGATATGGACAACGGCATCTGTTCGGGGGGCAACGACAGCCGTCATTTCGGACTCGTCGGTTGTGGCGTTATACCAGCCGCCCTGGTGATCGACATGATGGCCTTCCCAGTTGATTCGGGATGGGCATCCGACCAGCCAGACTTGGGTCTGCGAATCAAGCGATGCGCAGGCGCACTCCAGGGCACGGAGATATAGCGCGGCGCGTCGCTGAAGAATCGTCGGGTCGGACCCGAAAGTCATCTGCATGAACTCGCGAAAGGAAGCATCGGACAGAGATAGAAGATCCCGCCATTCGGCAATGGAACGTCGATACGCCTCCATGGAATCGAAGATATCCATTTCGGAGCGGGGACCGGGATCGGGGATCAGGAGCAGCAGATCGGGATCAATGAACATTCACTCACCATCATCCGGCTATTGGAATAAGTATCGGACACAAGTCCCGTAGCATATCATTCCTGGCAAAAGGATTTGAGACCGCCGGCGGGATTGGGACCATTCTGTAAATTACAAAAACGATGAAACTGCCGTGTCCTTGGACGACCGGCCTGCAAACCTTTGTCTGCGCTCCTGGAAACAATTTCCGCAATCCGACTCCTGATCGGTCGGAGGCTTCTCAAGTTGCGCTCCGCTTGAGTCTTTCCGGAGGGCATGATACGTTGGTGCATAAGAATTTGACTGTGCGAGAGATCCCGATCATGAGAGCCATTATTCCGGTAGCCGGGCAGGGAACACGTCTCCGACCCCACACACACACTGTGCCGAAGGTGTTGTTACAGGTTGCGGGAAAGCCGATCATCGGCCACATCCTGGATCAGTTACAACCGCTCGGGATTGATGAATTGGTCCTCGTGGTGGGGTATCTCGGGGAAATGGTCCAGGAATATGTGCGTTCTCACTATTCGTATAAAACAACCTACGTGGAACAGAAAGAATTGCTCGGACTGGGACACGCGATTTATCTGGCCACCCAGAAAACCGGACCCGGCCCTGCATTGATTATTCTGGGCGATACGATTTTCCGCGCCGATCTGCACCCGGTGCAGAACTCGAAATGCGCTCTCCTGGGCGTGAAACCCGTGGAGGACCCCCGCCGATTCGGAATTGCGCAGATCGCAAACGGACGTGTCGTGCGACTGGTGGAGAAACCGGACCGTCCCTCCTCGAACCTGGCCATAGTCGGAATCTATTATGTACCCGATCTTCGACCGCTTGCCGAGTGCCTCCAAACCATTGTGGAGGAAAAACGAACCACGAAGGGCGAATTCCAGTTGACCGATGCGCTTGAACTCCTGCTCCAGAGAGGCTTGGAAATGCGCCCGCTGCCGGTCGAAGGCTGGCTGGACTGCGGAGAGCGCGAAACCCTGCTGGACACAAATCGGCAGTTGCTGATCTCGAAAGGCTATCATCGTTCGCTGGAAAACAGCATCATCATCGATCCGGTGTACATAGCCGATTCGGCGATTATCGACCATTCCATTATCGGCCCCTTCGTATCTGTGGCGGAGAACTCGACTATTGAGCGGTCCGTTCTTCGCGACAGCATTGTGAACCAGGGCGCCACCGTAAGAAATACCTGCCTGGAGCAGTCCATTGTCGGGGAAAACGCTGTTGTGTTCGGCCGAATGAGCCATCTCAACGTCGGCGATTCCTCCGAAATCGATTTTACGTGATTGGAAAAACCCACTTCAACCAAGGAGTAATGTTGTATGGCAAGGAAGTATCCCCCGCATGATGTCAAGGACCTGAGCCTGGCCCCCGCCGGCAAGAAGAAAATAGAATGGGCCGAGCGAAGCATGCCTGTCTTGAGGCTGATCCGCGAGAGATTTGAGAAAGAGAAACCGCTTCAGGGATTGCGTATGGCGGCCTGTCTGCACGTGACTACCGAAACGGCTAATCTGATGCGAACGCTCAAGGCGGGGGGGGCGCAGGTTGCGCTCTGTGCCTCCAACCCATTGTCTACTCAGGATGATACCGCCGCTTCTATCGTGGTAGACTACGGTATTCCCACGTTTGCGATCAAAGGCGAAGACAGCAAAACCTACTACCGGCACATCGATGCGGTATTGGACACCAGGCCGCGTGTTACCATGGACGACGGAGCGGACTTGGTTAATGTCCTCCACGGAGCGCGCAACGATCTCCTGCCGAACATTATCGGCGGCATGGAAGAAACCACTACCGGCGTGATTCGCCTGCGCGCCATGGCGGCAAACGGGGTACTGAGCTATCCCATCATCGCGGTAAATGATGCAATGACCAAGCACTTTTTCGACAACCGCTACGGAACCGGCCAATCGACCATGGATGCCATTCTGCGCGCAACCAACATTCTGATTGCCGGGTCGCGGGTTGTCGTATGCGGATACGGCTATTGCGGACGAGGGACTGCATCGCGCGCCGAAGGCATGGGCGCGCGTGTTATCGTTACGGAAGTCGATCCGGTGCGCGCACTGGAGGCGGTATTGGACGGCTATGATGTCATGCCCATCGCGCAGGCTGCCAAGATCGGTGATATCTTTATTACGGTAACCGGAAATACCTCCGTGATCCGCGCCGAGCACTTCGTGAACATGAAAAACGGCGCGATTGTTTGCAATTCGGGACATTTTAATGTCGAACTCGACTTGCAGGGACTCGCGAAGATCTCCAAGACCCGGCGGGAACTCCGACCCTTTGTCGAGGAGTATATTCTCCGGAACGGCAAGTCGATCATTGTACTTGCGGAAGGACGGCTGGTGAATCTTTCGGCGGCGGAAGGACACCCGGCGAGCGTGATGGATATGTCTTTTGCCAATCAGGCGTTGTGCGCCGAATACATGCTCCAGAATGCCGACACGCTCGAACCGACCGTGTATGGCGTACCGGAGAAGATCGACAAGGAAATCGCCCGCTTGAAACTGAAATCCATGGGGATCAAGTGCGATACATTAACGAAAGAACAGCAGATCTATCTTTCCAGTTACGATATGGGGACGTAATTATTAGAGAGTTCTCCTTTCCGTTGAAATGACACGGAGGTATGGATGTCTTGTTGAATTGTCATTCCGAACGGATGTGAGGAATCTCGGCAGGATCAAGCCGGCTTGCGATATACAAATACTGGCTTGCGATATACAAAAAAAGCCTGATTCTTAACCTCGTCTATGCGCAGGCTTTTCCGTAAACTCAGCAGATCATGGTGATTTAGCGATATTCCTTCCCCCTCTCCATTCGTGGAGAGGGGAGGCTGGGGGGTGAGGACGAAGAACCTCCAAATCTCGGCAGATTGAATACTTCCCGGTAAGCGTTCACTACCGCAACATAATTCTGTAATGGAATGCTTTCTGTAATGGCGTTGCTGGCGCACAGAATATGGCCCCCATTACCCATTCCTGCTTCGAGGCAGGCAATCGTATGCTGCCGGACATCCTCTACCGAACCGAAACTGAGGATATTCCCGCAGTCCAGATTTCCATACAATGTCACACGGCCACGACAGATCTGTTTCAGGCGCCGCAGATCCATCCCGGCGTGCAGGTCGATCTCGAGGTAGCCGTCTACCTCACATCCGAACAGGAAATCATCGATTACAGGCCACAAGTTCCCATCGCTGGCGTTGACCGCATAACGTTTACTTGCATGAATCCGCCGGGACAGTGTTCGCACGTGCGGGACAATGAACGCCCGGTAGGCTTCCGGAGATATCAACGGTCGCGTTCCGGAGAAATCCCCGCCGATACCGATCTGATCGATATCGAGGGCGATGTACTTCTCGATTCGTGTCAGGGTATCACGTGTAGCAATGGTAAAATGCTCTTGCGCCACCTCCGGGGCAAGGAGCATGGTCTGCATCAGATCCGTATCGGTCCAAACCCCATGGGAGTATGCCGGAGCCAGGATGGGCAGATCCGGCCCCCGCTTCCGCATGTATTCTTTCAGGTAGACATATACCAGAAGCGTTTCATCGGGCGTCGAGTCGGTCTGCGCATCCCGCTCGTTTCGCCTACGAATGCGTTCAACCGGATCATCAAATCGGCTGTCAATGTCCGGCGCGTTGTCTTGCGGTTGAGTTGAGGGAAGCGGATTCGGAATCGCGTAGAGCATATCGTGGCCAAGAAGAGCGGCCAGTTCCAGCTGGTCGAGAGCGCACTGTCGAACGGCGGCCTCCCATCCCTTTTCGGCCAACAAGTCGTTCCAGTTTCGGGGATCGGCCGCATATCGCCTACCCAGGAGCGAATCGGCTACCGGGGACAGCAGGACATACTCGAAAATGGGAGTGCGATCCGGTTCTTTGTGATTCAGCGCCGCCTCAATTCTTTCGCGCGAAGTCATGATCGGCCCTCTATTCTTTACCGAATGCTCTGGAATTGGATAACTGTACTCCCCGTCTCCATCCTTGACGCCCCGTAAAAAGTGTCAGACGGTTTGGGGCAGGAAAAAGTAGTTTTTTCCTTTGATCTGCGCCACCAGGCACGAAAACCAAGTCCGAACACGAAATCGGGTCGATTCTCGACCGAAAACACTCCAAAAAAGCGTTCCGAGCGGTTTGATCCTCTCCGAAACCGCCTGCCCACACCGCAGAATGTTCATTCCCAGCGCTTTCAACCTCACCGCAAAGCACACCGCTCCCATCCTCCCGCACCCGCAACCGCTTCGCTCCCAGCTGCAACTTGTACCGCGACATCGTCCCCTCTATCCCCGCTCGCCATCGATACTTCTCCCGAAACGCCGGACCCTTCTCCTTCGCTCGCCGACACGCCAACCGAAATTTCTTCCCCGTATACGGCTTCAACCGCGCCGACTGCGGCCCGATTCTCACTGGACAACGCCTTCGCAACTCACACCCTAAACACTTCTCTCGATTAAAATTCGCCGTGTACTCCCCGCTCGGCCTACACCCCGTTCGGATCGGTCTCTCTCCCGCCGGGCAGCGACTCACTTCCCCCGTCTCCACCTCAAACGCCGCCAACAACCGATCCGTCAGGTCCAGCATCTGTTGCAGCGCCACCACCCCCGCCATCGTGTACAACTCTTTCGTCGGACGGCCCTGCTTCGCATCAAAACACAACCGGCCCTGTTCGATCGGCAGCCACTCCAGCAACTCCCCCCGAACTATTCCCGGCCACCCCTTCGCCAACATCTTCTTCCGCTTCTCCCCCAGAAACTGCCACTCATCAAACAAATACGGCGTCGCTCGATCTCGAATCCGTTGCACGATTCATCCCTCAACTTGCTGATTATATTAGACTTAATATAACATACACCCCTCCAACAATCAACCCCTCCCACCCTCTTCCCCCTCCTTTTTTCTCCATTCCCTCTATAATTCCTTCTCACCCTCCCCCGCCGACTTTTTGCCGGAACGTCATCCTTGGGGACGAGATTCCTCCCCCGAAGATTGGGGGAGGTCAGGTGGGGGTTGGCCGGATAAAACGAAACCCTCGGCATCCGGTGAGCGCCACCTTTCAATCGTCACTTTCTCAGGAACACGGTTACACTCCTTTCGAGGCCAGGATGGACCCCCAAGTCAAAATGCTTTCCCCATATACATCCTGAATCCGATCTTTGGCCAGAGTCAGCCGGTCTTTGTGGAGGGTCGCCGGATCGTCCAGGAGATGGCTCTGTACCCAGTCGCCTGTTTTTCTCAAATGGGAGACACTAACCCCCAACAGGCGGATCTTCCGGACACCGTCCCAGTTTTTCAGAAATAATTCCTGGGCCTCCCGATAAATGATTTCTTCGGAATCGTATTCCATCGGCAGGGTCCGTGCCCGTGTGATGGTCTGGAACGGTTCGAATCGGATCTTGACCGTGATCGTTTTTCCTTTTCGCTTGGCTTTGCGAAGACGTCGGCTCACTTTCTGGGCCAGGAAACGGAGGATTCCGAGCAATTGTTCGCGTCTCCGGCTGTCTCGAAACAGGGTATATTCATTCCCCATGGATTTCATTTCCGTTTCCTGGAAAGTATACACCAGCGGCGTATCGTCCCACCCTCGACAGGCATGATAAAAATACATCCCGACCGCTCCGAAATACTCCTGAAGTTTCTGTTCCGTATACTGTCTCAAATCCCAAATCGTTTTGACTCCGATCCGGTGCATCGCCGCTTCCGCTTTCTCTCCGACTCCCCAGAGGTCACGGATGGGGAGTCGTTGGAACAGGGGATCGATATCCGTTTCCCGAATCATCGTAAGGCCGTCGGGTTTTTCCAGGTCCGAGGCCAACTTCGCCAGCAATTTATTCTTTGCAATCCCAATGGAGCCGGTCAAATGAAATGCCTGTCCAATTTCCTTTTTGATTGTTTGTGCAATTCGCCCGGCCTCCTCCCAGGAATCCACATCCCACAATTCATAGAAAGCCTCGTCGATGCTGAACGGTTCGACAAAGGGGGTGTATTGTTGAAGGATTTGGAGTATTCCGGCGGAAATATGAATATACTTTTCGGGATTTCCCTGGATCACGATTACCCCTGGACATTTCCGAAGGGCTTCCCGAAGCGGCATACCCGACCGCACACCATACGGACGGGCTTCATATGAGCAGGTGGAAACCACGCTTCTGCCGTCGGGATCTCCGGACACAATGACCGGCTTGCCGATCAGATGCGGATTGCTCATCTGTTCGACTGATGCGAAAAAGGCATCCATATCCAGGTGACTTACAAATCGCTCTTTCATAGTTCACCTTTATGCGCCTTCTTACATTTCACAACGCAATTTCCACTGCATTGTGCCGGAATCAAGCACCAGTTCGTACACATCCTCCGTTTCGGTAAGCGCCGTATAGTGATATTGCCGGAATTTGCCCCGCATACTGCTCCAATGGCAGGTGATTTTGCGAATTTTGAATGCCTGCCCATCGCCGCCGATAACTCCTCTCCGACGCATCCGCAGGGGTCTCATCTCCGGCCCGGCGATCTCCGTCGGCCTGAGAAACAGGCAGATCACATCAACATCTTCATAGGTTTCCGAATACATCGCCGTTTCCTCGCCCCCCGCCCCTTCTCTTCTCCTCACCTCACCCCCGGCCCCCTTCTCCTCACCCCCAAACCCCCTTTCCAAGAAAGGAGAAGGGGAGTCGTCATTCCGGCGAAAGCCGGAATCCAGGCAGAAGCAGTCACGGTGGCCTGCCCTTACGGCATAGATCCATTCGCAGGGGTGACCTCCTGTGGTCACCCTTCTGTCACGGGCGGAACACCCGTCCTGCCATCTCTTACTCCCCAACCGACAAGACCCCCCACCCCAGCCCTTTCCGTAAACGGGGAGGGAGAAAAAATCACCCCGTTGCCCCGAATATCTTCCCCCCGTTTACGGGGGGATTGAGGGGGCAATCCGCAATTGAATTTTACTGCTCAAATGTTCAGTTGTCAAGACCGAAAAACAATCAATGCGAATCTGCTTCCAATTCGAGATTCCCACCTGACTCAATATGGCGCCAACGGTTAGAGCATCAAAAATATCCATGTTGCGGAATCGCTGCCCCTTTTCTGACGGATGCCGGAGAAGGTGGATAGGACGGTTGTCGGTTCGTTCGAATAGGTTGATGGCTGTTGATTTCAAATCCCGGCCTGAGTAAACTGTTTTCAAAGTTCAGCAAAAAGCGCAAGATAAGCGGGCAGGAGGGGCGCTTTCCCCCCAACGGTCCGTTTTTCTTCATAATGATTCACATAGAGGTTGAAACTGTGCAGATTACGATTACCGGACGGAATGTTGAGATCACATCGGCGATTCGGAACCATGTGGAGGAACGCCTCAGAAGCAAACTGAAGAAGTTTTTTCACTCCATTATGGAGGCGCATGTTGTGCTCATGCTTCAGCGGTTTGAGCATATCTGCGAAATCACGCTCAATGTCGGAAAGCTGACGCTTCATGCCCACGAAAAAACCAACGACCTGTATGTTTCCATCGACAAGGTCGTCGATAAGTTGGAAAGACAACTGGACAAACACAGGAAAAAACTCCAGAAACACCGAACACGGGCAGATACCGGAGAACAAGCACTTCACTTGCAGATTGATGTTCTGGATGGAGTGGATGTGGATTCGTCCGCCGAACGCCCGAATGTGATCTATACCGGCGAGGTGGACCTGAAACCCATGTCTGTCGATGAGGCTGTGACCCAGATGGATTTGTTCGACCAGGAATTCCTGGTGTTTCGAAATTCGGCAACGGAACGTGTGAATGTGCTGTATCGCCGGAAAGACGGGAATTACGGATTGATCGATCCCAAGTAACCGATTTGCAGCAAGAATTGATGCGTTGAGCCGGGACTTCGTGGCCCGTGAGGACCGGATTCAAAAGAGCAGGAGAGAAATGGGAGAACAAAAACCTGTTGAACAGGACGGTAACAGCCGGCCGAAAAGCCCCAATTTGGCGGCTTTTGGCGATTTGCTGTGTGACCTTTTAAGACCTGAGAGCGTTGTATTAACCATGGAGGCGACCGAAAAGCGTGAGATTCTGAAGGAACTCCTGAGCCTGGTGGTGGCCGATCAGCCGGAAGAGGTGCAGGCAGCCGCTTTGGAGGCGCTGATGCAGAGAGAAGAGGTCGGCAGCACGGGAATCGGGGACGGGATCGCTCTTCCCCATGCCCGCACGCCCGCTGTTCGGGAAATGCGGATGGCCGCAGGGGTATCCAGGGACGGCCTGAACTTCGATTCGCTCGACGGCAAGCCGGTTCACCTGTTCTTTCTTATCCTGACTCCTGTAAATGCCCCCGGCGCTCACCTGAAACTGGTGGGGCAGCTTGCGCGAGTTCTGCGCTCCTGTGAACTGCGTGAGAATCTGCGGTCAGCGACCACTTGTCAGCAATTTTGTCGGATTCTTCGTCTGGCTTGTAGTCAAAGTCCGGAGCACGGATCATGACGGTACGTCGCACCCATTCGATTTCAGTCGGTTTTCTGCTCGAACTGGAAAACCTTGGGTTGACCGTTGTCGCGGGGGAGAAAGGCTTGTCGCGTCCGATTACCTCTGCAGAGGCCAATCGTCCCGCGATTGAGCTCTTTGGGATTTTCGATTATCTGCAACCTGACCGTGTGCAGATTCTGGGAAGTGGAGAAACGGCCCATATTCAAAGTCGGTCCACGGATCCGGAAATGGAGGCCAACCTGCGGCGACTTTTCAGTTCGGGGATTCCCTGCTGTGTCGTGACCAATGGTCGGACTCCCCCGTCGCCGCTTCCTCAGCTGGCGGAGGAAATCGGGGTTCCCCTCCTGGTTTCTTCCCACAATACAACCCGGTTCACGAAACGGTTGTGGGAACATTTGGAACGTGCCCTTGCCCCGGTTGTCATTGAACGGGGTGTCCTGATGGATGTCTATAACATCGGCACGCTGATTCAGGGCGATTCCGGCGTCGGAAAAAGTGAATGCGCGCTGGAATTGATGGAACGCGGACATACTTTTGTGGCGGACGATCTGATTGAAGTTCGTTCGCCCCAGGAGAGCCGGCTGGTCGGTTCGGGTCGGGGGATTGTGCCATATCACATGGAGATTCGCGGGATCGGGATCATCGATGTCAGCCGGATTTTCGGGCCTCGCAGCATCCGGGGGGAAAAGCAGATAGACCTGATCGTGGAACTTCAGGACTGGAATCCGGATGTGGAGTATGAACGGGTGGGGATTGTGCAACGATATAAGGAACTTCTTAATGTCAAGGTGCCGTATCTGCTCATTCCGGTTCGTCCGGGTCGAAACATCAGCACCATTATTGAAATTGCGGCGGTCAATCAGAAATTGATCTCCCAGGGTGTTCACATGGCAGCGGAATTCGACAGGAAATTGATTCAGGCGATGCGGGAACAGACTCAACGATGAATGAGACGGGCACGGTCAGAAAAGAGGTGGTCATCCTGAACGCATTGGGGCTTCATGCGCGCCCCGCGGCCTTGCTGGTACAGGCTGTCAGCAACTTGAACTGTAAGATCTGGATCACAAAAGATGACTATACCGTGAATGCGAAAAGCCTGATGGGAGTATTGACTTTGGTGGCGGCACAGGGATCGGCGCTGGTCATCACGGCCAAGGGAGAGGATGCTCAACGTGCGGTGGACCGGGTTGTGGAACTGGTGGAAGGAAAATTCGGTGAGGAATGACCGAAACGGGCGGGGAGAGAACATTTCTCCGTGAATGAACGGAACCGACAGATGGAGACGCAGCTTACTGGAATACCCGCGTCCACCGGCGTGGTGATCGGGCCTGCCCGTCTCTACCACACCCAGGTACCTAAAATCCGCCCCCGAACCATCGAACCCGATGCGGTGGACCTGGAAGTGGAACGCTTGCACAGGGCAGTGGCTGTCTCAAGAGAACAGATATGGGGCGTTTTGGGACGGGGGGATGCTCAGGGTATTGACCACACTGTCCAGGATATTCTGAAGACCCATTTGGTTTTCTTAAAAGATCCCATGTTGATCGGCCGGACCGAGCAACGTATTCGTGAGCAGCGGGAATCGGCGGAATATGCCCTTGCACAGGTTGTCGGTGACGCGGAACGGATTTTTTCCAGGCAGGAAGATCCCGTGTTTCGCGAACGATTCGCGGATATTCAGGATGTGGCCCGACGGGTATTAAGGAATCTGCTGGGAGGGATGACGGACTTGGGGGCCGATCTTCCCCAGGAACAGGTAATCCTGATTGCCCATGATCTCTCTCCCTCCGATACGGCAACCTTGCCGAAAGACCGGATTATCGGTTTTGCCACGGAGGTCGGCGGACCGACCAGTCACACGGCTATTCTGGCCCGAAGCCTGCGGATCCCCGCCGTGGTCGGTGTAGCCGGGCTTCTGGAGCAGGTCGGCGATGCAGACACGGTTATCCTGGACGGTTCTCACGGCATGGTGGTTGTGGGACCCTCCGTGGAAACCCGGCAGCGTTATGAGCGGACAGGGCGACAGATCCAGGCCGATGAAAACCGACTCAGAACTTATGCGCTCCTGCCGACCGTGACCCTGGACGGGCATGTGCTGGACGTCTCGGCAAACATCGAATTGCCCGATGAAGCGAAGGATGCACTGCAATACGGAGCGGGTGGCATCGGCCTGTTCCGAACCGAATATCTGTTCATGCGTGCCCGAAACCTCCCCAGCGAGGAGGAACAGTTCCAGGCCTATCGCAGTGCCCTCGAATATATGGAGGGGCGACCCGTGGTGATCCGGACCCTGGACCTCGGTGGGGATAAGTTTGCGCACACGATTCCGGTTCCGGATGAGATGAATCCGTTTATGGGCTGGCGGGCCATTCGATTCTGTCTTCAGAATCGCGGCCTGTTTCGAACTCAATTGCGCGCCATTCTCCGTGCCGGGGTCTACGGACGGGCACGGATGATGTTTCCCATGATTTCCGGAGTGCGGGAACTCCGGGAAGCGCTGGCCTTTCTGGAGGAAGTCAAAGAGGAACTGCGCAAAGAAAAGGTCAAATTCGAGGAACATATACCGGTAGGGGGGATGATCGAACTACCCTCTGCGGTCATGGTTGCGGAAGACCTTGCCCGATATCTCGATTTTTTCAGTATCGGTTCCAATGATCTCATTCAGTATTCTCTTGCCGTGGATCGAATCAACGAAAAGATCGCTCACTTGTATCAACCGCTTCATCCGGGAGTGCTGCGGATGATCCGTCATGTCGCTCGGGTGGGGAACAGGCAGGGGATTCCAGTAGAAATCTGCGGTGAAATGGCGGCAAATCCTCTCTGCTGCCTCGTTTTGCTTGGACTGGGGATCGAACGGTTATCCATGAGTCCTGTGGCAATCCCTCGCGTTAAAGCAATTATCCGGTCTATCCGCATGGACCAGCTGAGTTTGTTCGGGGAACGAATCCTAAGCATTTCCACAGCGGAACAGGTGGAGCGGTATGCTTTGCGTGTGGCGCGCCGCATTCTGCCTTTCTATCCGTGGGATGAAGAGCAGGCGATGCCGGTGGGACATGGACAACCGCCTCGGGAGGCGGAGACGAACATGGATCTGGTGGTTGAGGCATCGCTGCGACGATGACGGAGGGACCGGCATGGCACGATCGGGCGATTCCGTCCCTGTTTCCGTTTTGAGTGTTCGGGTGGTTCCTCGTTCGTCCCGTCCGGGGGTCCTGATCTGGGAGAACGGGACGGCTCGTGTCCACCTCAACGCTCCACCCGTGGAAGGGAAGGCAAATCGCGAGTTGATTGCGCTGGTGTCGAAAGTCCTGGGGATTCCGCGTTCGTCCGTCGAAATCCGGTCCGGGACCAGGGGACGGGATAAGACCGTTCGAATTACGGGGTTGGCGCAAGATATCCTGGAGGCGAAGCTGGCGCAGTTTGCGCCGAAAGAGGTTTGACTCGAATTGACCGGGAAATTGATTTCCATCGAGGGCATTGAGGGGGCAGGAAAAAGCACAGTCGCGGCGCGTCTGACAGACCGACTTCGGCAGTCGGGACATTCCGTGCTGGAGCTGCGCGAGCCTGGCAGCACCCCCGTGGGGGAAACTCTGCGTACCCTGCTCAAAGACGGCACGATTGGTCTCGCGCCGCTCACGGAAGCGTTCCTGTTTGAAGCCGCGCGTCATGAGATGGCAATTCGGCGGATTCGACCCGCTCTGGCCGAGGGGCAATGGGTAGTCGTCGATCGGTTCTACGATTCCACAACAGCGTACCAGGGCTGGGGTCGAGGGCTGGATGTGGAAATGCTCTGCCGGATGCACAAGGATGCCTGTGGAGAAATAGTCCCGGATTTGACACTCCTGCTCGATATCGACCCGGCTGTCGGGTTGGACCGAGCGCGTTCTGTTACCCGGGGACAGGGTGAAACGGCACGGGACCGCTTTGAACAGGAAGGGATTGCTTTCCTGAAACGGGTTCGGGAGGGATTTCTTTCTATCGCCCGGGCCGAACCCAACCGGATTGTGGTGATTCCTGTCACCGGCGATGCGGAAACGGTGGTGGAATGTTGCCTGCGGGCAGTCCGGCAAAAATTAGGCAGGTGAATTGAAAGCGCGATGTTCCTTGACTCGCATGGACAAAATCCGTACAATTAAAAAGCTGTGCTGAAAGTCTGTTCGCGCGAAGATTTGAAAGACGAAAACAAACGGACGCAGACATAAGAAGGAATCTTTCGGAGACCATGTTTGGAGGCAGTGACCTCCCGGCCGTTCAATGAACTTCCCGCAGAAATGGGAAACGGTGCTGAAGGCACATTCGGCGCGACCGCCACAAGCGGAAACACATGGAGAGATTGACTCCTGCACGTTCGGCGTTTCCTGGTGTGAATTGTCCAAGTGTATTCACAGAAACGGTTGGTCTCCGCGACATCGAAACCACTGAAATACGATCTATGTTTCCATGGATTCACGTTGAATCGGATCAGAACTCTTGCGGCGCGGTTGTCACCCGGCTCATCAGGCCGGTCTGAATCGTACCGCATCCCCGTATGGGGGTTATCCATCAATCGAGGTGCCTTATGATTCGGAAATTGGATGCTAGTCCCAGTCCCTGGCGCGAACGTCAGAATTTCTCTCGCATTCAATCCGTTGTCGAGATCCCGGACCTGATTGAGACGCAGCAGTCCTCGTATCGGGATTTCCTCCAGGAGGATGTGGTTCCCGACAAACGTCGAGAGATGGGGTTGCAGCAGGCCTTTAAGTCCATTTTCCCCATCAAAGGGAGAGACACATCCAGCCTGGATTTTGTCGGCTATCATCTCGGTCGCCCCAAGTATAAGGTGATGGAATGTATCGAACGCGGGATGACCTATGCCGCGCCTCTTCGCATCAAAGTCCGGCTGGTCATCAAGGCGGCCCCCGCCAAGGACGCCGAACCGGAAGTGGTCGATATCCGCGAAGAAGACATTTACCTGGGCGAGATTCCCCTGATGACCGACCGGGGAACCTTTGTCATCAACGGCGCCGAGCGGGTTGTGGTCAGCCAGCTCCACCGGTCCCCCGGCGCGGTATTCAATGTGGAAACCCACCATACCGGCCAGAAACTCATCACCGCCAGTATCATCCCCAACCGGGGTGCCTGGCTGGAATTCGAAAACGATCTGAATGATGTCTTGTATGTCATCATTGACCGCAAACGCAAAATGCCCGTCACCATTCTGTTGCGGGCATTCGGATACGGAACGGATGAAGAGATTTTCTCGCTTTTCATCGAGCGTCAGAAAGTCTCTCTCCAAGACGAGAAAAAGGCCCTGATCGGGCGTCTCCTGGCGACCGAAATTCGGGATCCGAGCTCCGAGGCCACCGTTTTCGAGGCGGGAACGGAGATTGACGAGGTGGTTCTGAATCGCCTCTCCGAATTGAATATCCATGACATCGTCATTGTGCGCAATCATCCGGAGGACTTTCGGATGATCTGGAATACCATCCTGAAAGATCCCACCAAGAGCCGCGATGACGCGCTGCGGGAAATCTATGCCACCTTGCGCCCCGGTGAACCGCCGGCTCCCAAAAATGCGGAAGCCCTGATTCAAAATCTCTTTTTCCGCGCACGGCGGTACGATCTTTCCAAGGTCGGCCGGTATCGCATGAACACGAAGCTGGGGATTCACATCGATCAGGAAAAAGTAACCCTTTGCGCGGAAGATCTGGTTGCGGTGGTGTCCTACATTCTCGGCCTCAATCGTGGAGAAGGCGTCTCGGATGATATCGACCACTTGGGGAACCGGCGTGTTCGCACCATCGGGGAACTGCTGGAAAACCAGATTCGTGTCGGCCTGGCCCGCATGGAACGCACCATCCGGGAGAAAATGGGCATTCTGGACCTTGAAAATATCATGCCCCGAAATCTGATCAACGCCAAGCCGATCACCACGGCAGTAGCGGATTTCTTCGGACGCAGCCAACTCTCGCAGTTCCTGGATCAGGTCAACCCCCTCTCGGAACTGACACACAAACGTCGCTTGTCCGCGCTCGGACCCGGTGGACTGAACCGCGAACGCGCCGGATTTGAGGTTCGCGACGTCCATCATACTCACTACGGCCGAATTTGTCCGATTGAGACCCCGGAAGGTCCGAACATCGGTCTCATTTCCAGCCTGTCCACTTATGCGCGGATCAATGAATTCGGATTTATTGAGACTCCCTATCGCCGCGTCAAAGGCGGTCGGGTTACAAACGAGATTGTCTATCTGTCCGCCGATGAGGAAGACCGCTGCATCATCGCCCAGGCGAATGCTCCCATCGACGATAAGGGCAAGTTCAAAGGGGATCTGGTCCTGTCGCGGGAACGCGGAAATTTCCCGCGCGTTCCGCCGGACAAAGTGGATTTCATGGATGTCTCTCCCTTGCAGCTCGTTTCCATTTCGGCCGCTCTGATCCCGTTCCTGGAGAACGACGACGCGAACAGGGCGCTCATGGGGTCCAACATGCAGCGCCAGGCTGTGCCGCTCCTGAAAACCGAGGCTCCTTTGATCGGCACGGGTGTCGAATACAAGGCCGCCAAGGATTCCGGGGTCGTGGTGGTGGCGAAACGGGACGGACTCGTGGAGTATGTCAGCGCCGAACGAATCGTGATTCGACCGGATAATCCCCTCTCGGACAACGACGTGGATGTTTATCCCCTGAAGAAATTCGTTCGATCGAATCAAAACACCTGCATCAACCAGAAGCCCATTGTGCGGAAGGGAATGCACATTCATGCCGGAGACGTTATTGCCGACGGTCCGGCAACGGATAACGGAGAACTGGCGCTCGGGCGAAATGTGCTGGCCGCTTTCATGTCCTGGGAGGGCGACAACTTCGAGGATGCCATCGTGGTCAGCGAGCGCCTCATCCGAGATGACGTTTTCACCAGCGTCCATATTGAGGAGTTCAAGGTTGAGGCCCGTGATACCAAACTGGGCGAGGAAGAAATCACCCGCGACATTCCCAATGTGGGGGAAGAGGCCCTGAAGAACCTGGATGAAAAGGGAATCATCCGCATCGGGGCAACGGTACGCGCAGGGGATATCCTGGTCGGGAAGGTTTCCCCGAAAGGAAAAGTACAGACCACGAATGTGGAAAAGCTGTTGCGGGCCATTTTCGGCAAACGGGCCGAGGATGTTCGCGATATTTCCCTCAAAGCCCCACCGGGGACCGAAGGAATTGTGGTCGATGTAAAAGAGTTTCAGCGAAAACTTCGAACAGGGAAGGGGCGGGGCGATGATGCGACCAGTCTCAAACGCCTGGCTGCCCAGCGCGATCGTCTGGCTCACGAACTGGAGGCGGAGTGGGATCAACGGATTCACAACTTCGTCCTCGGAAAAACGGCCGCGAACGATCTGGTCGATACGCAGACGGGCGAGATCATTGTCCCCGCCGGTAAGAAAATCACCAGTGCGGACCTCAAGAAGGTCCAGGGAACCAGTCTGCGTGAATTGCGTATCGAGGACGACACATTCCTGGATGAATTGCACCTCGAGTTCAGCAAGCAGATCGAAGATGTGCATCTGGAATACGAGAAGGAAGTCGAACGGATCAAGATGGGCGACAACCTGCCGCCCGGTGTGATTAAGCTGGTCAAAGTCTACGTGGCCAAGAAAAAGCGACTTTCCATCGGCGACAAGATGGCAGGACGTCACGGAAACAAGGGCGTGGTTTCCAAAATCGTTCCCTTGGAGGACATGCCGTTTCTGGAAGACGGAACACCGGTCGATATCGTCCTCAATCCGTTGGGTGTTCCTTCCCGAATGAATGTGGGACAGGTTTTTGAGATTCATTTGGGTTGGGCGGCCCAGAAATTGGGCCGATATGTTGCCACCCCCGTTTTTGACGGGGCCACGGAAGAGGATGTTGTGGAGCATCTGCGCCTGGCCGGACTCCCGGAAGACGGAAAGACCGTTCTGTATGACGGACGAGCTGGAGAGCCGTTCAGCGACCGGATCACGGTCGGGTACATTTATATGATGAAATTGAATCACTTGGTGGACGATAAGATGCACGCGCGTTCCATCGGTCCGTATTCCCTGGTTACGCAGCAGCCGCTGGGCGGCAAGGCCCAATTCGGCGGACAGCGCCTCGGTGAAATGGAAGTGTGGGCGCTGGAAGCTTACGGTGCAGCCCATACGCTGCAGGAATTGTTGACCGTCAAGTCGGACGATATTATCGGTCGCAACCGGATATACGAAGCCATCGTAAAAGGGGAGAACGCACGAGCGCCCGGACTCCCGGAATCGTTCTATGTGCTTGTCAAGGAACTTCAGAGCCTCGGTTTGGGCATTGAGATTGATGAAATGGAAGAGGAAGAAGAAGAGGAGGAGGCGACGAAATCCGCATCGACAGCTGCCGAACAGCCGGAGGTGCAGGAAGTAGCCCGCTGAGTGGACCCGACCGTCGTTGACTGTCGGGAGAATCCCCAACTCTGAGGAGAAGCACACTTATGTGGAAATCGGTTCAAACTCCCAGCGCCAAACCCCGCGAAGAAGAAATTCGCGATATCAACCGGATTCGATCCATTCGGATTACCCTGGCTTCTCCGGAAACCATTCGAAGCTGGTCCTATGGAGAAGTCAAGAATCCCGAAACGATCGACTACAAGACATACAAACCGAAAGCGGACGGACTCTTTTGCGAGCGTATCTTCGGTCCGACACGGGACTATGAATGCGCATGTGGCAAATTCAAAGGTATTAAGCACAAGGGGGTCACTTGTGATCGGTGCGGTGTGGAAGTCATCCAAGCCAAGGCACGGCGCAGTCGCCTCGGGCACATCGAACTGGAAATGCCCGTCTCCCATATCTGGTTCTCCAAAGGGGTTCCAAGCCGGATGGCTGCCCTCCTGGATATGTCGATCAAGGCATTGGAGCGGGTTCTTTATTTTGAAGAATATATTGTCCTCGATCCGGGCGACACGGATTTGCAACTTTATCAATTGATCAATGAGCGGGCTTATTCCGAGCTCCGTCAGGAATACGGCGATTTGTTTCGGGTCGGAATCGGTGCGGAAGCCATTCGGGAAATCCTGGCGAGTATGAATCTCGACCAGATGGCCAAAGAACTCAAAAAAGCCATCCGGGAAAGCCGTTCGAAGCAGAAAGTCAAACGGTACATCAAGCGGCTCAAGGTGGCGGATGATTTTCGAAACAGCGGCAACCGTCCGGAATGGATGATCTTGGAAGCCCTGCCGGTCATTCCGCCGGATCTGCGGCCTCTGGTCCCCCTGGATGGGGGGCGGTTTGCAACTTCAGACCTCAATGATCTCTATCGCAGGGTCATCAACCGGAACAACCGTCTCCGTCGTCTGAAAGAAGTGCGGGCGCCGGAAGTGATTATCCGCAACGAGAAACGGATGCTTCAGGAGGCGGTTGATTCTCTTCTCGACAACGGCCGTCGCGGACGGCCTGTCAAAGGCTCCAATAACCGGCCCCTCAAGTCCCTGTCGGATATGTTGAAGGGAAAACAGGGCCGATTCCGCCAGAATCTCCTTGGGAAACGAGTGGATTATTCGGGTCGAAGCGTCATCGTGGTCGGTCCGGAACTGAAGTACAACCAGTGCGGACTTCCGAAACAGATGGCGCTGGAGCTCTTTGAACCGTTTATTATCCGCAAATTAGAAGAACTGGACGAGATTACCACCATCCGAAGCGCGAAACGCAAGATCGAACGCGGTGACCCGGAGGTCTATGATGTGCTGGAAGAAGTGATTCAGGACCACCCGGTTCTCTTGAACCGTGCTCCGACCCTGCACCGCATGGGTATCCAGGCCTTTCAGCCTATTCTGGTCGAAGGGAAAGCCATCCGTCTCCATCCGCTGACCTGCACCGCGTTCAATGCCGACTTCGACGGCGACCAGATGGCTGTCCACGTTCCGCTGTCTCAGGAGGCGCAGGACGAATGCCGCAAACTCATGCTGGCGAAACACAACATTCTCTCGCCGGCACATGGAGGCCCCATTTCCACTCCCACACAGGACATCGTCCTCGGTCTCTATTTTCTCACCAAGATTCGCAAACCGATCGACGGCGGGCCACCACGTCGGTTCTCCTCCACAACCGAGGCCGTGATCGCCTATGACCAGGGCTGCCTGGGGCTTCAAGATGAAATTGAGGTACGGGTGGAAGGACGGCTGACACGAACCACCGTCGGACGCATTGTTTTCAATGAATCCCTGCCGCCCGATCTGCGGTTTGTTAATGATTTGATGGTTAAAAAGAATTTGGCGGCGCTGGTTTCCCGGTGCTACAACATTTATGGGAAGGACCGGACGTCACAACTTCTGGATGATCTGAAAAACCTCGGATACTACTACGCCAAAATCGGGGGGATCTCGATCAGCCTCACCGATATGCGCGTGCCTTCGGAGAAGGAGACGCTGCTTGCAGCCGCTCGGAAAGACGTTGCCGAAACCATCCGTCAGTATGAGGAAGGTGTGATCACCGATATCGAGCGGTATAACAAAGTAATCGACCGGTGGATTGAAACGACCGAGGCTGTCGGGAAAGCCATGGAGAAGGAGCTCCAGAACGATCACAACGGATTCAACCCGATTTACATTATGTATCATTCCGGCGCTCGTGGTTCGGAGCAGCAGATTCGCCAGCTGGCCGGAATGCGAGGCCTCATGTCCAAGCCGATGAAAAAACTCACCGGCGGAATGGGTGAAATCATCGAATCTCCCATCGAATCGAATTTCAAAGAGGGATTGACCGTTCTGGAGTATTTCATTTCGACTCACGGCGCACGAAAAGGTCTGGCCGATACGGCCTTGAAAACTGCCGAAGCCGGTTACCTGACTCGTCGTCTCGTGGATGTGGCGCAGGATGTAATCATTTCCGAAGAAGATTGTGGAACGCTGTCGGGATTTGAAGTCACTGCCATTCGCGAAGGTGACCGGACCATCGAATCCCTCGAAGACCGTGTTTTAGGCCGCGTGGCCGCGGAGGATATTCGAAATCCCCTCACCGGGGCGACTCTGGTTGAAACGGGCCAGGTAATCGATGAGGAAACGGTTAGTGCGATGCGTCTCTGCGGTGTGGAGCATGTGCGCATCCGGTCGGTCATGTCTTGCGAGGCCTCTCGTGGAGCCTGTGCAAAGTGCTACGGTTGGGACCTCTCCAAACGGGCGCCCGTAAACATCGGGGAAGCGGTGGGTGTGATTGCGGCGCAGTCCATTGGCGAACCGGGGACCCAGTTGACTCTCCGAACCTTCCACATCGGCGGAACCACCAGCCGTATCCTGGAGCAGTCTGAAGTCCGCATTCGTCTCAACGATGACGGAATGGGCGGCTTGCGGGACGGTGAAATCGGGATCGTCAAATATGTGCATCTTCGATATGTTGTCGATCGCGAAGGACGTCAGCGAGTCGTGAATTCCGGCGCCCGCCCCTTGATTCTCCGTTCGGGTTTGCGGATTCCGAAGGTGGATACCCGATTCGAGCGGTCCGGGAAGCGCACCGGCTCTCTTATTCTGGATGGTGACAATCTGCCGGTGGTCGATCTTAAAGACAACCGGCAGGTGGTAACCCGGGGTGGTGGAAGCCTTCAGATCAAGGACAGCCGAGGCAAAGTTCTGGTGGAATATACCTCGATCCCTGCGGGGGCCGAGTTGGAAACGCGGTTGGGAGAGAAAGTCAATCCGGGCATGTTGCTCGCGCGGTGGGACCCGTTGCGGGTCCCCATCATCTCCGAACAGTCCGGGAAAGTCGAAATCGAAGGGATCGACCGGGCCTCTCTGGTCAAAGAACCGGAGACCGGCGAACCCATGATCCCCATTGATTGGACGGAGCCGGTCCGGGTCTCAATCGGAAAGGACAACGAACGAGTCTCGTATGTTCTCCTGCCGGGGCATCGGCTTCTCCATGTCCATGGCAGCGCCATCAAAGCCGGGGACATGTTGGCTTATCTGCCGACTCCGATTATCGCGCGTAGGGAGGGGAAACTGCGCTATCGGGATATTATCGAAGGCGAAACAATGCGGCGGATTCTCGACCCGGGCGCCGGAACATTGCAATCCATTATTAAAGATCCCCCGTTCGGAAGAATTCCGCGCCTTACCCTGGTGGACCGTTTCGAGCAAATCGTTGAGCAGCACAGTCTGCCGACCGGGTCGTTGCTTGAGGTGGAGGATGGGCAGGATATTTTGGGGGGCTTTATTCTGGCGCGAACCGCCCAGATGGTTCAGCAGTTCGCCGAATTGGTCGGCGGAATCGCGGTGGGCGCGTTCATCCTGCTGCCTGACGGCACGGAGTTCGAACGAAAAGGCAAGAATGTCTACTATTTCGACACCGACCAGACGGCCGAAGTTCTGGCCCGGTGGGATCCATACAACAAAACGGAGATCTCCGCGATCGATGGAATCTGCGAATTCGATCAGATCATCGAGGGGGTCACAATGTTGCAGCGGTCTTCAGAGGGTGGCGGTCCGTCTCAAATGATCATCATGGAACACCGAGAGGATAAGCGCCCGGCGCTGATTGTCCGTGGTGAAGGCGGTGTCAGCGAGTACCACGCATTGCCCTCCGGTGCGCATATTGTGGTCGAACACAATTCCCGCATCCAAGCGGGCGATGAACTGGCCCGCATCCCCAAGGAAACCTTCAAATCGCGAGATGTTACCGGCGGACTGCCACGGGTGGAGGAAATCTTTGAAGCCCGTCGCCCGAAACCACGCGATCTGGCCATCATCACCAAACTCGACGGTTGGGTTCATCTCCCCAAGCAGGAAGAGATCACCGAGGAGATCGAGCACAAATTGGAGCGGAAACGAAGAAGAGGCACCCGACTCGTCCTGATTACCGATAAGGAAGGCGAAATCCTCACCGGTTATGAAGTGGAGGTCGGAAAACACGTTATCGTTCGCGATGGAGACTGGGTTTCGACCGGAACAAAATTGGTCGATGGTTCCATTGATCCCCATGAGTACCTCGAAGTAATGGGCGAAAAAGCCACACAGGAATATCTGCTCAATGAAGTCCAGGAGGTGTATCGCCTGCAGGGCGTGCGGATCAACGACAAGCACATCGAAGTCATTATTCGTCAAATGATGCGCAAAGTTACCATCACCGACCCCGGCGATACCAATTACCTTCCGGATGATGACGTGGATCGGCTGGTTGTCCTGAGAGAGAACGCGGAAGTCGTGGCGAAGGGCGGGAAACCGGCTCAGTTCAAGCCTCGGCTCCTGGGAATCACCAAGGCCTCTCTGGGGACGGAATCGTTTATTTCCGCTGCCTCGTTCCAGGAAACAACCCGGGTTCTTACCCAGGCCGCCATCGCCGGAAAATACGATTTCCTGATGGGCCTGAAAGAGAACGTGATTATGGGACACCTGATTCCGGCAGGAACCGGGTGGGAATACAATCAGCGGCGGAGAGGAAGCAGTCGGGATGAGTAATGAAAGGAGCCGGACGGAAATAGAAATAGCGTGCGGGTTCCTTGACAAGTTTCTTGAAAATCTATATCTTGAAAACCTGTGCCTGTGTTGTACTTCGGCTTGGGTGGCAGGGAGGTAGACGCTTTGGATCGGGGCACGTGCCCTGTTTGGGATCTTCCCAGCGTTTCCTTGTCGGCACACGCAACCCAGGACTTTCCAAAAATTAACGTTTCTCCGTTTACAGGCGGAGCGGAATGGGTGAATATTTGGAGGCTATGGAATGCCTACGATCAATCAGTTGATTAAAAAGGGACGGCAGCAGAAGCGTAAAAAGGTGAAGGCTCCTGCGCTGCACGGTTGTCCGCAACGCCGAGGGGTTTGCACTCGGGTCTGGACCATGAGCCCGAAAAAACCCAACTCCGCTCTCCGGAAAGTGGCTCGTGTGCGCCTGACAAACGGAGTGGAAGTCAACGCCTATATCCCCGGTGAGGGACACAATCTCCAGGAACACTCCATTGTCCTGGTGCGTGGCGGAAGAGTCAAAGACCTGCCCAGTGTCCGCTATCACGTGGTACGCGGCACTCGTGACGCCAGCGGTGTGGACCGAAGACGACGGGGACGATCCAAATACGGGGCCGGTCGGCCGAAGTGAGTGGGAACCAATGGGACGTAAGAAAAAATCCATAGAACGCGACATTCTGCCTGACGCCAAATACGGCAGCAAACTCGTGGCTAAATTTGTCAACAGCCTCATGTCTCGGGGCAAGAAAAGTGTGGCCGAACAGATTTTCTACAAGGCCATGGAGCAGGTCGAGAAGAAGACGGGCCAGGATCCGATGACCGTGTTCAAGAATGCTGTGGAAAATGTCAAACCGAGCCTGGAAGTCCGGTCCCGCCGAGTCGGCGGCGCAACCTACCAGGTCCCGGTAGAAGTGCGACCCAACCGCCGTCAAGCCCTCGCATTCCGATGGCTCATTGCCGCGGCACGGGGACGTTCCGAACGCGGGATGGCTCTTAAATTGGCCCAGGAACTGATCGACGCGGCCAACAACCAGGGCACCTCGATCAAGAAAAAGCAGGATACCCATCGTATGGCGGAAGCCAACAAAGCCTTCGCCCACTATCGGTGGTAATTCGAACAATCTCCGCCCGCTTGCATTTCTGGCGGAGTGACCATTCTGAATATGGCGCGAACAGCGCAAGGACCAAGCCGGCAGCTCCTACACCCACAGGCGTTTGCCTTGGGATGGCTGGATTCTGTCGGTTGTTCTGTGAGCAAAAGAGCAGAATTTCATGAACGTGAGTACTACCATAGAACGAACAGAGAATGCGCTCGAATTGGTGCGCAATATCGGCGTGATGGCACACATCGATGCCGGAAAGACCACCACCACCGAGCGGATTCTGTATTACACGGGGAGAACCCACAAGATCGGTGAAGTCCATGACGGCGCCGCCGAAATGGATTGGATGGCTCAAGAAAAAGAACGAGGTATCACCATTACTTCGGCGGCCACGTGCTGCCGCTGGCGAGGCCATCACCTCAACCTCATCGATACCCCCGGTCATGTCGACTTCACAGTCGAGGTCGAGCGATCCTTACGGGTACTCGATGGGGCAATATGTGTTTTTTGCGCGGTCGGCGGTGTGGAGCCGCAGTCCGAGACGGTCTGGCGTCAGGCAGACCGCTACCAGGTTCCGCGAATCGCCTTCATCAACAAAATGGATCGAGTCGGCGCCGATTCTCAACGAACCATTGAGATGATGCAAACACGCCTTGGCGCGCATGTCCTCCCCATCCAATTACCGATCGGAGTCGAATTGACTTTCTGCGGTGTCGTGGATCTTGTCGAAATGAAAGCCAGAATCTGGCATGAAGCCGCAGACGACTACGGAACAACGTATGAGGACGGACCCATTCCACCGGATATGCTGGAGGCCGCGGAAGAGGCTCGTGTTCACCTGCTGGAAACCCTGGCAGAAACCGATGACGGGTTCATGGAACGGTACCTTGAGGGCCATCCGATTACCCCGGATGACATTCGATCCGCCATCCGGTATGCAACCATTCATCTTGGCAGGATCCCTGTTCTGTATGGTTCGGCCCTGAAGAATAAAGGCGTCCAGCTCCTTCTGGATGCCGTAGTGGATTACTTGCCCTCGCCGTTGAATGTCCCGCCTGTGGTCGGAACGGATCCCGATTCCGGGGAAGAGACGGTCCATGAAGCGCATATTGATGCGCCGTTTACCGCACTGGCTTTCAAAATCCAGTCCGATCCGCACGGCAAGTTGACATTTCTGCGCATCTATTCCGGCCGGATTCGCTCCGGTTCGGTCGTGTTCAACGCGAGGAAGAAAAAACGAGAAAAAATCGGACGGCTTCTCCGAATGCACGCCAACAAACGGGAAGATATCAAAGAGGCTTGTGTCGGCGATATCGTCTGTGCAATCGGTCTGTCCGGAACGACCACAGGTGATACCCTGTGCGATACGGATTCCCCGATTCTTCTGGAATCGCCGCAATTCCCGGACCCGGTCATTTCGGTTGCCATCGAACCCAAAAGCCGCTCGGATCAGGACCGCCTCGACGTCAGCCTGGCAAAATTGGCCGAAGAAGATCCGACGTTTCAGGTTCGCACCGACCGGGAAACCGGTGAAACGATCATCTCCGGAATGGGCGAACTTCATTTGGAGATTATTGTCGATCGCCTGATTCGCGAGTTTAACGTCCATGCCAATGTCGGGCGGCCGGAAGTGGCCTATCGGGAAACCATCCAGAAAGCCACCACGGGAGAGGCACGATTTGTGCGGCAATCCGGAGGACGGGGCCAGTACGGGCACGTCGTTATCGAGATTTTCCCCCGTCAACCGGGCGAAGGGTTTTCATTTGAGGATTGCATCGTCGGCGGCGCCATTCCGTCCGACTATATTCCGGCAGTGCGGAAAGGCATTCAGGAATCATTGGCAACCGGGGCATTGGCGGGATATCCCATCGTGGATATCGGCGTGCGACTGGTTGACGGTTCGTATCACCCGGTGGATTCCTCCGAAATGTCTTTTTCTATCGCAGGTTCCCTGGCGTTGAAAGACGGCTTCCGAAGAGGAGATGCCGTCCTGCTGGAACCGATTATGGATGTGGAGGTCATTGTTCCCGAAGAGAACATGGGGGATGTCATCGGAAATATCAACGCGCGCAGGGGCAAGGTGGTCTCCCTGGAACCCCGGATGAATTTGCAGGTCATCTCGGCGATGGTTCCGTTGGCGGAGATGTTCGGTTATGCAACAACATTGCGCTCGATGACTCAGGGAAGAGGCACATACAGTATGCAACTGGGGCGGTACGAAAAAGTTCCGTCCGGCATTCAGGCCGAAATTGTAGCCAAATTCACCGGCATGGGTCGGTGAATCCATGAAATGACGATACGCACAATAAAGGAAGAGGACGATGGCGAAGAAGAAATTTGAACGAACGAAACCGCATGTGAATATCGGGACGATCGGGCATGTGGACCACGGGAAGACGACATTGACGGCGGCGATCACGATGGTGTTGAACCT
>Ga0209201_1000650_pt1 | contig 45530 bp, 35 predicted proteins | sample AD_UKC055_MetaG_FD_184411 | JGI IMG/M metagenome (GOLD analysis project Ga0209201, IMG submission 184411) | Active sludge microbial communities of municipal wastewater-treating anaerobic digesters from USA - AD_UKC055_MetaG (SPAdes) (version 2) | ecosystem: Engineered > Bioreactor > Anaerobic >... | reverse complement strand
CGGCCGGGTTTTACCCACAGGGCCGATCCAGGCGTCAATACGCCCGCTTGGACTGCCCGCTCAGCTGCGCTGCCGACCCGGCCACAATCCAAATCCGCCCAAATCACTTTCTCGAATCCGGCGTGGGGTAGGCCCGGGTGGCGGGAGATTTGGCTTGCGGCACCCCGGCGCCATCGGCTGCAATCTCGTCCGCGTGCATTGCGTTTGCATCACACTGGCCACGGCCAGGACGACCGCCGCCGAACCAGGTTGGCGGCATGGCTTGGGCACGGCATGAACTGGAGCCGCCTCAGACACTTTGCCTGGCTCGACACCCGGGCCCGTTTTGTGGCCGGCACACCCCCCGCAGGCGCCCTGCTCGACCTGGGCTCGTCCGACGGCGAGACCTTGGGGCACATTGCCGAGTTGCGGCCGGACCTGCGCCTCTTCGCCGCCGACGTGGCAGGCGCCCCGGAGAACTATCCCGCAGACTGCCAGTTTCACCGGGCCGACCTGGAGCGCGAGACTTTACCCTGGCCGCCGGGTTCGATGGACGCCATTACGTGCATGCAACTGGTGGAGCACTTGCGGGATTTGACCCTGCTGACGCGGGAAGCGGCGCGCCTGCTTAAGCCGGGCGGTCGCATCTTCTTTGAAACCCCGCATCCGAAGACCCTGTCCCTGCCCAGCTTGCAGGGGCGGGCGGCGGGGATGTTTACGCTGAACTTCTACGACGACCCTACGCATGTGCGGTGTGTCCCGGTCACCGCGTTGGCAGAGTGCGCGCGCGGCGCTGGACTGGAGGTTGTTGCCAGCGGCATCTCGCGCAATTGGCTTTTCGCCGCTTCCTATCTGTTCTACATGTTCACGGGGCCCAGCCGGCGCAAGTACACCGCCCGGGTGCATTGGCTGGGGTGGTCAAGCTTTCTCATTGCCCGCCGGCCGGCATAGCTCACCCCGGCAGGACGAGCTTCTCAGGCCCTACGGCCACATGGATTTCAGCTTGTGCACTTCGAGCGAGTCGCAGCGGACGGGCGCGCCGGTTGCGGTCAGCGCCAGAGTGTGATCATCCGCGGCGAACTTTGCCGCCATGGGCATGTAGAGCAGGCCGTCGTTGCCGAAGATTTCCAGTGAAGTGCGGTCGGCCAGGACCCGCAACCGCACCTTGCCTTTGACCGGCGGGAGCGGGTTCCGGCGGCCGGCGCAGACAAGCTCTTTGCTGGCGGTGTCGTACACCACGGGCATGCCTCGCACCACCAGGCGCACCTCGCCGATGGTGCCGACTTCAAACTGCGCCCGCAGGTCAAGCAGATCAGCCGAAATACCGGCCAGCGCGTTCATGCCGGGGGCGAGGGTCACGCCTGATCGGGCGTGGCGGGTGGTGTAAAGGCGCTTGAGTTCCTTGACCGGGTACAAACAAAGGCGCGGGCCCGCCGCGGTCGAGCGGAGGGTCAGCTCGCACGGGAAAGTCATCATCTGGTTGAAGGGCATGCCGGGCGAGGCAACCTGGCCCCATCCGATCTGGATGCGGCGGCCATCGCGGGCGGGGATGTCGCTGAAGGTCTGGGCGGCATAGAAGGCATCGCCTTTATGCCCCGGCAGCATAGGGGTCTGGGGAATGAACTGGCGCCCGTCGAATGTGCCGAGGCGGTATTCGCTGCTGGCGGCGGTGAGCACCCACAACTTGCCGGACCGCTTCCCGTCCACTGGCAGCTCGAACAGATCCGGGCATTCGTAGAAGCCTTCGATGCGGCTCTCGAACTGCCATTGTTTGAGGTTGGGGGAAGTGTAGAAGGCAATCCAACGTTTGCCTTCCGCCTCGTCATAGACAGCCATGACCCAGCGCCGGGTTGGGCGGTGCCAGAGCAGGCGCGGGTCGCGCCCCTTGTGGCAGACCACCGGGTTGCCGTTGAACTCCGTCCAGGTTCGGCCGCGGTCGTTGCTGAAAGCGATGCATTCGCCGCGGCCGGTGCTGGTGTAGGCGGCGATCAGGGGGGCCTCTTTCCCGGTTTGGAAGCCAGCGGTGTTGGCGCGGTCCACGACTGCGCTGCCGGAGAAGGCCCAGTCGCCGAACTGGTGGGGGTAGAGGGCAATCGGCAGTTCCTGCCAGCGCACCAGGTCGGGGCTGACGGCGTGGCCCCAGTGCATATTGCCCCAGTTCCACCCGTAGGGATTGTGCTGGTAGAACATGTGGTATTCTCCGCGATAGAAGACCAGCCCGTTGGGATCATTGTTCCAGCCGCGGCGTGAGGAGAAGTGGAACTGCGGGCGAAGCGCCTCCCGGTAGAGGGCTTCGGCGCCTGTGATTTGGTCGGCCAGGTTGATGGCGGACAGCGCGGTGGAGTCCGCGGGCAAAGTGTCGGCCTGAAGGATGGCGCGCTTGCCGTGGAAGGGCGACAAGTCCAGGAACACCCAAAAGTCGGGCTCGCGGTCGGCCAGCTCGATGTCGAACTCGCGCGCCACCTTTCCGTCCACGAGCAGCTTCACCCGTTGCATGGGGGCCTTGTTCTTGACGGGCAGGTTCAGGAAGCGTTTGTCGAGAGTCAGCTCACGGACGGCTGGGGCTGCGGCGGCTCGCAGCCCGCCGGAGCCGATCGAGGCACAGAGGAGCAGGAAAAGAGGCTTGTTCATAGATTGCACAAAACCAGCACGGCCGCAGACTAGCGGAAGGACGCAGGATTGCCAGCGTCTTTAACGCAGGCAACTCTTCGTCGCCGTTCTGAAACGCCAGCCCGGCGGGCCGGTATTTCCCGTTTACTGTCGTTCGTAAACCAGCAGGGCGGAGCCGGGCTTGCGCGGGATTACCACCTCAAGGCCCTCGCGCGTCAGTTCGCTGCCGGGGCGTGTGACCTGCTGCCTGGTGTCGAGGTCGGTGATGCGGTAGGAGGCGCGCGGGTCCAGGCCGTGCAGGCTGAATCGGGCCGTGTGGTAGGGGCTGTCGGGCCGGCGCAGGGCGACGACCAGGCCCTTGCCGGGGGCGGGGCCGTCGAGCTGGTAAGCCATCCAAACGTCGGTTGCCTGGGAATAGGCCGTCAGCGGGTAGTAGTCGCCGTAGTAATAACCGCGCAGTCCGAGATATTGGTCCAGCGTTGCTTTGGCCCACGCGAAAGGGAAGTCCTCGGGGAGCTTTTGGCAAGGACCATCTCCCGAGTGGGCCCAGTTGATGCAGAGCGCGCTGCACATGCTGCTGCGGAATTCGTAGTCATCCCCCTCGCGATCCTGGCTGGTGGAGCTCAGGGGCACCCAGGGCATCAGGCCGTAGGTGTGGCATTGGTGCGCGATGGGATCGCGGGGGCCATCGGTGCGCCAGAAAGGAGTCGAGCGGCCGGTCAGTTCGAGATCAATCCTGCGGCCGCCGGAGGCGCAGTTATCAATCAAGAGGTTGGGATGGCGTTTGAGCAGGTCGTCCCAAAACGCATAGAGGCCCTCGATGTACTTGCTTTCGGCAATTCCCTGGCGGTCCGGAGCGTCGGCGGCATGCCAGAAGCCGAGGGGATCCATGTTGAAGTCCTGCCGGTAGCAGCCCAGGCCGAACTCGACGATCCTGTCCGAGATGAAGTCGGTGACGAACTGGCGCGCCTGCGGGTTGCCGAGGTTGAAGAGCGCGGTATCGCCGCCGGCGTGCAGCATCCAGTCGGGGTGCTGCTTGTGCCATTCGGTGTTTTTCATGACGCGCTCCGGCTCGAACCAGAGCATGAGCTCGCGGCCGGAGGCGCGCAGGGCGTCGCTGAGGGGCTTGAATCCGGCGGGGTAGAGTTGAGACTTAACGCCCCAGTTGCCGACGTTGGCCGCCCAATTGCCCTGGCCGTACCATTCAGCGTCAATCCAGTAATACTCGATGGGCAACTGGTGCCGGATGAACTTCTGGATGTTGTCCATGTGCACCTCGGCGGAGGTGCCGCCCCAGTTGCCGCAGGTGACAGGAGCCAGCAGAGGTTGGCCGCCGCGTTTGGGGCGGTGGTGCGCGAGGATGAACTGGCGCAGGAGGTTCTGGCCCCGCCAGCGATCTCCGGAGTAGAAGAGCAGCAGCATTCTTGGTGTGCGGATGGTTTCGCCGGGGAACAGGCGCAGGTGCGTCCGGGCCAGGCCCGCCTTGAGGCTTACCTGGCCGCCTTTATCGCAGGCGAACTCAGCGCCCCATTCGCCGCTCCAACCCACGGCGGCAACCACCCCGCCCTCGGCGCCTTGCAGGTTGAAGAAAGGCAGCACTGCATTGGAGGAACGCCCTCCGCCCGGCTGGAAGCGGCGTTTCTGGCCGGCTTTTAAGACGCTCGTTTCGGGCGCAAAGTCGTCGAAGGAAGCGACGCCGCCCTTGGCCCAGTGCAGCGTGGCTTCGCCGCTGATGGGCACCGGCAGAACGTCGTCGAGCACTTGGAAGTTCTCGAGGATGGGCGTGTTGGTGGCTCCCGTGTTGGCAAGGGACATTACCCACTCGACCGCGGGGAAATCGGTGAACCGCTCGGTCTGGATGCGGATTTGCAGCCCGCTGGCCGGGTCGCGATAGACGACATCGCGGCGAATCTTATTGCCGGTTGCGGCGTGTTCCTCGGTCTTTCTGGACCAGTTGCCAAGGAGCTTTGCGCTGTCAGCGCCGTCATACTGAAACGAGAAGGCAAACGGTTCGCCCTCCCCAGGCAGTGCGTGCAGGGAAACCGGGGTGCCGTCCTCCAGCAACACGGTTGCCTCGGCCCACAGGGCCTGGTCCCAGCCGCGGCCGTCGCCGCCGTCCTTGACCCGAATCTCGAATTCGCGCGCGCCGTTAAGCGGCACGTCGAGCGGCAGGGGGCCGTCCTTGCGCCGGCGAACCGGGGAGGCGAAGACCTCTTTGCCGCCCGCCATCACATGGAAGGTAACCGAGCCCTGGCCCTGCATTTCACCCCGGCGGGTGTCGTCGTTGTCCTCGATCCCGACCTCGGCGGTGAGGCGGCGAGCCGGCTTGCTCAGGCGGACCAGGATGTGCTTGGTGGAGTTAAAGGCCAGTCCGTTGGTATAGGTCTTTTCGCCAAGCTTGAAAGGGGTGCCGCGCCAGGAGCGGACTCGCGCCACGGTGTCCGCGGCATCCTCATAAACCACCTTGAGGAAGGAGCCCGACCGCGCCTTGTCGTCGGCGGGGAAGGCGTTATCGGACCAGGTTTGGCAGGCGAAGAACTCTGGTGGCTGGGGGGTGACAGCCCCGGCAGTCCAGAGCCAGCCGCACAAAGCCAGACCGAGCAGGGATTGGTAGAGGTAACGCATAAAGCGATAATTGACCCGGCCCGGAACGCAGGCAAGAATAATAGCGGTTCACCATGAGACGAAGCGCTCATTCTCCTAAGACGGGCAACGCGGCGAAGCCGGTTCTTGTGCCGGGCGCACTGACCGGCCGGCAACGGTTCCTGGACGCTTGCCGGTGCCGGCCCGTGGATCGGCCGCCGGTCTGGCTGATGCGCCAGGCGGGCCGCGCTTTGCCCGAATACCGCGCCCTCAAGGAGAAGCACTCGTTCCTCGAACTGGTCCAAACGCCGGATTTGGCCACCGAGGTGACGCTCCAGCCCATTCGGCGGTTTGGCTTCGATGCCGCCATATTGTTCTGCGACATCCTGGCCGTGGCCGAAGGGTTGGGCCAGCGCTACGAGTATCGCGAGCAGGGGGGCATCGAGATGGAGTTTCTGCTCAAGTCGGCGCGGGACATTGACCGGCTGCAAGTGGGGGCGGTGACGGAGCGTCTGCAATACGTCGCCAGGGCCCTGCCGCAGATCAGGTCCGCCCTTAATGGCCGCACCGCCTTGATCGGGTTTGCGGGGTCGCCCTGGACGCTGGCCAACTTCATGATGGAAGGCGGCGGGGTGAAAGAATACACCAGGGCCAAGGCGCTCCTTTACGCCGACCCGCCGCTCTTTGCGCGGTTGCTCGAGAAACTGACAGAGGCGGTGAGCGCCTTTCTCCAAGTGCAAATCGAGGCGGGCGCCGACGCCGTCCAGATCTTCGACAGCCTCGGCGGCGTGCTGTCCGAGGGCGAATTCGCGGCTGCCTCGGCGCGTTGGATGAGGCGGATCGTCGCGGCGCTGAAGGGCCGGGCGCCGGTGATCGTGTTCTCCAAAGGCACACATGGCAACTGGGATGAACTGGCGGCCACGGGCGCGCGCGTGCTGGGGGTGGACTGGAGCGCGCGCCTGGTGGAAGTCGCGGCGCGTCTGCCCGGCCGCGTGGCGGTGCAGGGCAACCTCGACCCGTTCCTGCTGACCACCACGCCGGCGATCGTCGCGGGGGAGACCCGGCGCATTCTCCGCTCGATGCGGGGGCGAGCCGGGCACATCTTCAACCTGGGCCACGGCGTGCCGCCCACCGCCAAGCTGGAGAACATCGAGAGCCTGGTCAAAACGGTGAGAGGCTTCAAGTGAGCATGCTGAAGGTTGATCTGGAGCTGGTGCGGAAGTACGACGTGCCGGGGCCCCGCTACACGTCGTACCCGCCCGCAACCCATTTCACCAGCGAGATCGAGCCGGAGACCTTCCCGTCGAGGATTCGCGAGAATAATCAGACCGCCTGCGACCTGTCGCTCTATTTCCACCTGCCCTTCTGCCACTCGCTCTGCTGGTTCTGCGGTTGCACTTCCGTGATCACCACCGACCCGGCGAAGAGCGCGGAGTATGTGGGCTACCTGGAGCGGGAGATGGATCTGATACGGCCCCTGCTCAACCCGGGGCGCAAGGTGGTCCAGCTCCATTTCGGCGGCGGGTCGCCGACTTTCTCGCCGCCCGACGACATTCGGCGGCTGGGCGGGATGATTCACTCGCGCTTTGCGCTGGCGCCCGGCGCCGAGGCCGGCGTGGAGGTGGACCCGCGCCGGCTCACGCGCGACCATTTGGTGGCGCTGCGCGAGGTTGGCTTCAACCGCGGTTCCCTGGGCGTCCAGGACAACGATCCGGTGGTCCAGAAGGCCGTCCACCGCATCCAGCCGTTCGCGATGAGCCGGCGAGTCGTCGAGTGGATGCGCGAGACCGGCTTTCAGTCCGTGAACATTGACCTGATCTACGGCCTGCCGCACCAGACGCCGCAGACCTTTACCCGGACGCTCGACGAAGTTCTCACGCTGGCGCCGGATCGGTTTGCGGTCTTCAACTACGCGCACGTGCCGTGGCTGAAGCCGGCGCAGAAGATTCTCAAGCCGGAGATCCTGCCCTCGCCGGAAACCAAGCTCGAACTGCTCAAACTGACCATCGAGCGGCTCACCTCGGAGGGCTACGTGTACATCGGCATGGATCATTTCGCGCGCGCGGGAGATGAGCTGGCGGTGGCGCAGCGGCAGAAAACCCTGCAGCGCAATTTCCAGGGCTACAGCACGCGCGGCGGGGCGGACATCTACGCCTTCGGCATGTCGTCCATTTCGCAGGCCGAGGGTTTCTATTGGCAGAACCACAAGGAACTGCCGGCCTACTATGCCGCGCTGGACGCCGGCAGGCTGCCCCTGCACCGCGGTTACATCATGACGGCGGAAGACAAGATTCGCCGCACGACGATCATGCGTCTCATGTGCGACCTCGGCCTCGACTACGCTGCCATGTCGAGGCTGCTCGGGCTGGATTTCAAAGCCCACTTCGCCCGTGAACTGGACTCGCTCGACGACATGGAAGCCGACGGGCTGCTGGTGAAAACGCCGCAGGGTGTGGCCGCGACCGACCTGGGCCGGCTGCTGATCCGCAACATCGCAATGCGCTTCGATGCCTACGCCGCCACCCGCAAGGAGAACCGATTCTCGCGGACGATTTAGCGCGCCGGACCATTCCGGGCGCGTCCTTCGCTCACAGTCCCAGCTCGCGCACGAGTTGCTCGACCGTCAGGTGATGATGAGCCGCAATGTCCTTGAGCAAGCCGTGGAGCAGGCCGACCTTCAGCGGACAATGATCGGGAACGGTCAGATGGTGTTCTCCTCCCCGCTGCGTAGTGAGTTGGATATGGGAGCCGCTTTGGCGTCGTTTTTCGTACCCCAGGCGCCGAAGTCCGCGAACCAACTCAAGGCCGGTGCAATCGCGGGGAATCTTCATGCGGCAAGCACTTCATCCCGGACGTAGTGCAGCCTGATGAGCCTGGGCCGTTCGGACTCGCTCTCGAAGTGGCAAGCCACCGCATCCCTCACCATTCGACGCAGCTCTTCCCAATTCTCGCCCTGGGTAAAGATGCTATGGCCGAGCGCTCTTGCCCAAAGGCCACCTTCCTCAGCCTCGCGCACCTCGAAGATAATCTCGCTCATACGCTCAACTTTCCAGAGTCTTGCACCGGTTTCAAGCGCAGTTTTCCGGTGGCGCAGCCTCGACAACTCCCGCTGCCGCCTTAGATTGGACGGAGAGTCTACATGAGAAGTGTCGCCATCATCGGAGCCGGCATCACCGGCCTGACCGCCGGCTTCTACCTGCAGCGCAAGGGCGTGCCGGTGACGTTGTACGAAGCCGGCGGGCGCGTCGGCGGCGCCATCCAGTCCATTCGCGAGAACGGCTACCTGGCCGAATTTGGGCCCAACACCATCCTGGAGACCTCGCCCAAGGTGACCCAACTGGTGATTGACGCGGGCCTGGCGTCACGGCGGCTCGACCCCTCTCCTCGCGCCTCGGCGCGCTATGTCGTGCGCTACGCGCGGCCCATCGCGATGCCCGGCTCGCCGCTGGGCTTCTTCACCACGAAGCTGTTCACCGCGAGCGCCAAGCTGGCCGTGCTGCGCGAGCCGTTTGTGCCGCGGCGCCGCGACGGCCAGGAAGAGAGCGTTGCGGAGTTCGTCCTGCGCCGGCTGGGACAGGAGTTCCTGGACCATGCCATTGACGCGCTGGTCGCCGGCGTTTATGCGGGCGACCCTTACAAGCTCTCCGTGCCGCAGGCGTTTCCCAAACTGGGCCAGCTTGAGGCGCGCTACGGCTCGCTGATCAAGGGGCAGATCTTCGGCGCGCGCGAGCGCAAGCGGCGCGGCGAGATTGCCAAGGACCGCGCCCCCAAGTTTTCCTTCGACGAAGGGCTGCAAGTGCTGCCGGAGACTTTGCGCGAGCGCCTGGGCGAGTCTGTGCGTCTGAACACCACTGTTACCCGGCTCACCCAGACGACCGGCGGCTGGACGCTGGATTTGCGCGAGCGCGGCCAGCCGGCGCGCGCCGAGCACAGCGCGGTGGTGTACGCGGGCACGGCCTTCAAGCTGGCGGAGCTGGAGGTCCAGTCCGCTGCGCCATTGAGTTTTGCCCCCCTCGGCGAGATTCGCTACCCGCCAGTGGCCAGTGTGGTGCTGGGGTTTCGACGCGAGGACGTGGCGCATCCGTGCGCGGGATTCGGCATGCTGATTCCCAAGGTTGAGGGGTTCAAGATTCTGGGCACGATCTTCTCCTCCTCGCTCTTCCCGAACCGGGCGCCGGCCGGGCACCTGACCCTCACCAGCTACGTCGGCGGGGAGCGGAACCCGGACCTGGCCTCACTGCCGCCGGATGAGCTGTTTGCGATTACCTGCGAGGACCTGCGGGTGCTGTTGGGCGTGCGCGGCAAGCCAACCTTCCAGCACTGCGTGTTCTATCCGCGGGCCATCCCGCAGTATAACGTCGGGTACGGCCGCTTCCGCGAGCTGATGGCGGGCATGGAGCAGAAGGCGCGCGGCCTGTTCTTCGCCGGCCATTACCGCGATGGCATCTCCCTGAGCGATACCATCGTCTCCGGCAGCAAGGTGGCGGACAGGGCGGGAGAATTCGTCGGGGTAAAATGAAGAGAGCCGTCGTGCTGGTTAACCTCGGCTCGCCCGACTCCCCGTCGGTGGCGGACGTGCGGCGCTACCTGCGCGAGTTTCTCATGGACGGTCGTGTGCTCGATGTGCCTTGGCCGCTGCGGTTCTGCATCGTGCACTTCGCCATCCTGCCCTTCCGCGCGCGACATTCGGCTGAGGCCTACCGCAAGATCTGGACGCCCGCCGGCGCGCCGCTGGTGGTCACCAGCCGGAACGTGCAGGCCAAACTCCAGCAGCGCGTCAACGTGCCGGTCGAGTTGGCCATGCGTTACCGGAACCCGTCCATTCCGGATGCCGTGCGCCGTCTGGCGCGACAGGGCGTGGACGAGGCGCTGGTGATTCCCCTGTTCCCGCACTACGCGATGTCGAGCTTCGAGACGGCGGTCGAGCGGGTCAGGGAAACGGCGGCTGCGCTCGCCCCGCAAATGCGTGTGCGGGTGCAGCCACCGTATTGTGAGGAGTCCGGGTATATCACCGCGCTGGCGGGCAGCGCGCAGGAGCATCTTCAACGCGGCTACGACCATCTCCTGGTCAGCTTCCACGGCCTGCCCGAGCGGCACATCCGCAAGTCCGATCCCACCGGACGCCATTGTCTGGCCACCGCGAACTGCTGCGCGACCGCCAGCCCTGCCCAGGCTACGTGCTACCGGGCGCAGTGCTTCAAGACTACCGCTGCCTTCGTCAAGCACGCCGGTGTTCCTGATGGCAAGTACTCGGTTGCCTTCCAGTCCCGGATGGGGCGTGACCCGTGGCTCGAGCCCCATACGGACCGCGAGCTTTCCCGGCTGGCACAGAGCGGCGTTAAGAGGCTGCTGGTCATCTGCCCTGCCTTTGTTTCCGACTGTCTGGAGACGCTTGAGGAAATCGGCCTGCGCGGGCGGGAGACCTTCCTCGGCGCCGGCGGTAGCAATTTCGCGCTGATTCCGTGCCTGAACGAGCACCCGCTCTGGCTGACCGCGCTGCAACAAATGGCGGAGCGATTTGCGGCGCGTGGCTGTGGAGAGTGAAGCTTGCTCTGTATGCGGCAAGCCTGCCTCATGGCGTCCGGATAGCCAATAGCCGATAGACGATCGCCAAGGAAGTTAGCTGCCTGCAAACCACTGTGGCTGGCCCATTGGCGATTGCCTATCGGTTATTGGCTATCGCCTGCGGTCACTCCGGTTCACCTCGCGCGGCACGGGCTTCGCGGGTGCGGTAGAGCGGGTGGTCCGGCTTGAGGTTGCGCAGGAAGTTCTCTCGAAAGCTGCGGGCCTTGTCTGCTGCCTCGCGGTTTTTGCGGCCCGGGGCCGTCAGGTGCCGCCTCCCTTGCACGGGCGAGCCCTCCAGGGAACCCGCCCATGCCGTTAGTTGCCGGGCGCAGGATTCCGCCAGCACGCGAATCTCCCGCAACTGCCGGAGGTGCGGTTTGAGCCGTGGTCGGTCCCAAACCACTGCCACCATCGAGCGCACCTCGCCGCTGGAGCCGCGTGCGATGGCGAGAAAGGACAGCAGCTCATTGTTGGTCACACGCTCAAAACCCTCGGCGATGTTGTTGGAAACGGACAGCGCCGCACGATCGAGCTGATTGCGAAAGCCGGGCGTCAAGGAGGTGCCGGGGCCTTCGAGCAGGTCGAGGACACAATTGTACAGCCGCGCCGCTTCCTTCCAGACTGGCAGCTCTTCAAACTTGGTGTACTTGGCCATGGCGTGGTTTCTCCATTCACCTGATGTGAATTAACGGTCGTCTGTTGGCTATCGGCAATCTGCTTATACACCCATCCGCATTCCCGCAAAAGCCCAAAGACCGCCGCTGATGTCCCACCATCAGGCAGAATGATGCCGTGCACAGTTTTTTCGATTACCGTGTCCTCAGTGCGAGGAGTAAGAATGGAGTCAGCAAGATGAAGCAGCCTTTGGCTGTCTTGCACACAAATAACTAACGACCGTTATACTATGAAGACATCATTGCCCCATGTTCTCCTCCTGCTGGCTCTGACAGTGAGCCTCGTGCTGTTCGCTACCGGTTGCGGGCCGCTGTGAGCCGCCTCGTCCAACTGGCGCGCTTGAACGGCCGGGTGGCGGCACTCGCGCTGCGCGGGCAGTGGGTAACTCCGGCTGTAGTGGCTGCGGGCTATGACTGCGTAGCCCCCACCTACGACAGCGCCTGGCACCGGCATCTGCGTCCAGCAACCGATGACTTGCTCCAGCGGCTTCCTGGCGCTCTCAAGGGCGTGATCCTGGATCTGGGCAGCGGGACGGGTTACACGGCAAGACGGTTGGCCCAGGCGAACCCGGCGGCGAGCGTCGTGGCCGTTGATGTGTCAGCCGCCATGCTCGAACACGCGCGTCAACAGGCGCCTGCCAACCTGCGCTTTGCGGTTTCCGATATGCTGGATTTCATGCGCTGCCAGTCCGCGGCGAGCGCGGCGCTGATTGTCTCCACGTGGGCGCTGGGTTATTCGCATCCGGCGCGCCTGTTCCGCGAGTGCAGCCGCGTGCTGTCAAGCGGAGGCCGCTTCGCCTTCATCGTGAACTACGCCGACACGTTGGCCCCCGTATTTCGCGCCTTCCAGTGCTGCCTGGTCGCTTTTCCCAGCCGTGTACGGCTCGCCGCCTGGCCCCGCTTCCCCAGGAACTGGGCTTCACTCGAACGCCAACTGCGCGGAAGCGGCTTTGTCGTCGAGTGGCACGAGGAAGGCTCGCGCAAGATCACCGCACCCGGCGGCCAATTGCTGCCCTGGTTGCGTCAGACAGGAATCCTGGCCGGATTCGACAGCATGCTTGACCTGTCGGGGCCCGTCGCGGCGCGCTTTGAGACCGAGTTGGCGCGGGGTCGGGACGACATCTATCACCACTTCGCAATGGCCATCGCCCGCAAGCTATGATTCGCTCCCGCCTCAACCTGGTGCGGATTCTGGTTGATCCCCGGGTCACGCGCGTGCCGCGGCGCGTGCTTCGGCGGCTAAGCGAGCAGGGCCGTCCGCGGTTGCCGGCAGGCATCCAGAAATCTCTGGGCCGCGCCCTGCCGGGCCTGAAGGGGCTGGCGTTTGTTCGCAATTGGCTGGATGGCGAACAAATCACCCGCCACAACGGCCAATGGGTGATCAACTCCTTCCTGCCGCCCTTCCCGGGGCCGGCCTTTGACCGGATGTTCGAGAACCTGCTCTCTGGCCGGCGGCTCAGCCCGGTGTCGGCGTTCCTGGCGGTATCCGATGCCTGCCCCTACCGCTGCTGGCATTGCAGCATCAAGAATCGCGAGCACGGCACGCTGGAGGCCGGCCAGTGGACTCACATTATTGGGCAACTCCATCGCCTGGGTGCCAGCATCATCGGCTTTACGGGCGGCGAACCGTGCAGCCGGCCTGACCTGCCCGCGCTGGTAACCGCAGCCGCAGCCGGCGGGGCAGCGACGATCGTGTTCAGCTCGGGGGCGAACGTTGACTCCGCGCTGCTGCAAGAGCTCAAGGCCGCCGGCCTGTGGTCTCTGTGTGTCAGCCTCGATCATCCCAGCGCGGCCGAGCATGATCGTCTGCGCGGCATGCCGGGCGCGCACGCGCAGGCTTGCCGCAGCCTGCGCCTGGCCCGCGAGCATGGGTTTTACACGATGGCCGCTACGGTCGCGACCCGGGCGCTGCTGACGGAAAACCTGCTGGAGCCGATGCACCGCCTGGCCGGAGATTGCGGCGCGCACGAGTGGCGCATCATCGAGCCCATGCCGTGCGGCCTGCTGTCCCGCGATCACACAGACGCCCTGCTCACCCCGGCCCATGTCGAGGTGCTCCGGCAGTTCCATGTCGGTTCCAATCGCCGCAGACTGCAGCCCAAGGTTTGCGCGTTCAACCGAATCGAGAGCCCGGAGCTGTTCGGCTGCGGCGCCGGCACCCAGCACCTGTTCATTGACACCAGGGGCGAAGTCTGCCCTTGCGACTTCACGGCAATGAGCTTCGGGAATGCCGCCCGAACCCCGCTAGGCCAGATCTGGTCGAGCATGTCCGAAGCGATGGGCAATCCCCGGCGGCATTGCTTCATCCAGAAGCATTACCCCTTGTTGCTGCGGCATGGCGGCGGCCATTTCCCGCTGGCCCCGGCGCAAAGTCTCGCCGTGTGCGCCGAGGCGGGAACGGAACCATTGCCTGACTACTTCCAACACCTCCTGAACAGGCAACAGGCCGGCAGCGCGGAGGCGCCACCGGCCTGTTTCGGGGGGAACTACGTTGCCCGTTAAACGACTGCGGGGCGGAGCGGTTCGACCAAGATGAGTTGGGCCAACTGCTGGCTGATGGCCAGGCGCGCGTTGCACACCTGGCAGATGAAATTCGTCTGGCTGGTTAGCAGCTTTATGATCCGGTCCTCCCCCAAACCCAACTCCCGCAGGCGGGTTTGAAGCTCCGGCGTGCCGCACAATTGCCTGATGCGGACCGCGACGCCGGCTTTAACCTGGCTCAGCGGGCAAACCTCACAGGGGCACTCCTGCTGGCACTTGGACTCAAATAGACTCTGCCGCTTCATTTATTCAGGCCTGAATCTCAGCCAACCGGCCCGACGCAACCACACATTTCTTGCCGTTTCATTGACACATATTGCCTGAATGCCAACCTTGCGGCCTTGAGCCAAGTCAAGTACGGTTACGGGGTGAATTACCTGCAAACGAGAGTCTCGTTTGGCTGATGGACCGTTTATGACGAAGAAACCGCTAACAACCCAGGAATTGAGGGAACTGACCTTGGCCCTGAACCGCGTGGCGCGGAATCTGTGGTGGACGTGGAACCAGGAAGCGCAGGATGTCTTCCAGGAACTGTCGCCGCGGGGCTGGCAGAATCTCTACCATAACGCCGTGGCGATCCTGCATGAGGTGTCGGACTACGAGTTGCGGGTGCGCCTGCAGGACCCGGACTTCTGCGAACGGGTGTGTGAGGTGCTGCGGCTGCACGAGGCCTACATGAATGACCAGCACACCTGGGCGCATGAGCACGCGCCGGCCCTGCGAGCCAACCCCGTGGCCTATTTCTCGGCGGAATTCGGCTTTCACGAGACCCTGCCCATCGCGGCGGGCGGGTTGGGAATCCTGGCCGGAGACCACGCGAAATCGGCGAGCGATCTGGGCCTTGGCTTTGCGGGAATCAGCTTGTTCTACCGGGAGGGCTATTTTCAGCAGGCAATTGATGCGAACAACTGGCAGACCGAGTACTACACGCGCTTGAACCCGAGAAACCTGCCCGTCGAGCCGGTTCTCAACGAGAAGGGCGAGCCGCTGGTATGCCGGGTGGAGATCGGGATGAACGAAGTGGCCTTCCAGGCGTGGCGGGCGAACGTGGGCCGGGTGTCGGTCTATTTGCTCGATGCCAACCTGCCCGAGAACGAGCAGCACTTCCGCGACCTGACGCAGCGGGTTTATGGCGGAGACAGCACCACGCGCATCATGCAGGAAATGCTTCTGGGCATCGGAGGAGTGCGGCTGCTGCGCGCGCTGGGGGTCAAGCCCTCGGTGTTCCACATGAACGAGGGACATGCGGCCTTTCTGACGCTGGAACTGATGCGCGAGAAGCTGGTGGCGGGGAAGAGCCTCGAGGAAGCGTTGAGCCAAACCAAGGCCGAGTGCATTTTCACGACCCACACGCCGGTCGAGGCAGGGCACGACCGTTTCAGCGCGGACTTGCTGGACTACGCCATGCACCGGTTCCGGACGCAACTTCCGGTGCCGTTCCCGGAGGTGGTGAAGCTGGGTCGGGTGAACCCGCAGAATGCGCACGAGCCGTTCTGCATGACGGTGCTGGCGTTGAAGCTGTCACGGGCGGCCAACGCCGTGAGCGAATTGCACGGCCGGATCAGCCGCCAAATGTGGCATTGCCTTTATCCGGACCGGCCGGTGGATGAAGTGCCCATCGGGCATATTACCAACGGCATTCACCTGCTGGGGTGGATGAAGGGGACCGTGCGCCGGTTCTGGCAGCGCAAGCTCAAAACCAGCCTCGCCAACGCCACCCCGCCGGGGTTCCGCGGGCCGGAGGCCGATTGGGCCACGCAGGTCAATTCGCCCGAATTCTGGCAGCGGAGTGCGGATTCGGACTTCATCACCGACGAGGAGATCTGGGCCATGCGCTCCAAGTTGCGCCGGGAACTGATCGAGTTTGCGCGCCGGCGGCTGCTGATTCAACAGCAGCGCGTGGCGCACGGCGATTTCATCGCGTTCGATCAACTGCTGAACCCCGACGCGCTGACCATCGGATTTGCGCGCCGGTTTGCGACCTACAAGCGGGCGCCGTTGGTGTTCCAGCAGTTGGAGAACATTGTGCGCCTGACGCGCGACAAGGACCGCCCCATCCAGTTTGTCTTTGCCGGCAAAGCCCATCCGCGCGACGACGAGGGCAAACGTTACATCCAGTACATTATTCACCTGAGCAAATACAGCGACCTGCAAGGGCACCTGGTATTCATCGAGAACTACGACGTCCACGTGGCCCGGCAGATGGTGTCCGGCTGCGATGTGTGGCTCAACACGCCGCGCCGTCCGCTGGAAGCCTCCGGCACCAGCGGCATGAAGGCCGGATGCCACGGCTGCCTGAACTTGAGCATCCTGGACGGCTGGTGGCGCGAGGGTTACGACGGGACCAATGGCTTTGCCATTGGCGAAGATGCCCATGCCAGCTCGGTCGAGGAGCAGGACAAGGTGGACAGCGCCAATCTATACAAGGTGCTGACGCAAGAGGTGATCCCGCTGTTCTACCAGCGCGACGCGCAGGGCATCCCGCGGCAATGGATCCAGCGCATCCGGCGCGCGGTGGTTACCCTCGTGCCGCAATTCATGACGACGCGCATGGTGCGGGAATACACCGAAAATTACTACCTGCCCAAGGCGTAGCCCGCTCCCTTCAACCGGGCGAGCGTTCCCGCGAGCCCAAGCTCTTGCGATGCCCAGCTAATCACGCCGCGCGAGGACTGATCAGCCTCGGCCGGATTGTCCATATCCGCCGCCCGGGCCACCAGTGCTTGCGGGGTAGCAGTTGGTGTCCTCCGGGCGTGGCTGGTTGAGGATGACCGGGTTGCCCATGTCCACGGCCTTGGGGCTGAACTTCAGCAAAGCCACCAGAGCTATCCCCAATATGACTAGCAGAGCTTGCCTGGTTCGCATACCACGGTCCCTCACAAGGTTGTTGAGTTCTGCCCGGCGCGAGGGAACGGCGTGGACAGGCCCGGGAGGGCTGCTTGGCCTTCACCTCCTGACCCGTCGGAAACGACGTGAGTCTAATTCCCCCTCACCATACCCTCTCCTTCGGCGGTATTCCCTCGGTGTCACCTCCGTTCTACCTCCGTTCTACCTCCGTCCTTCCTCCGTATCTGAAACGGAGGTAGAACGGAGGTAGAACGGAGGTAGGACGGAGGAGGGACGGAGGAGGAACGGTGGGAACCGCCTGCAACTGCAGTAATGGCAGCCATTTGCCAAGCAGGGGGGGCATGCGGCAACGGTTGACGGTGCCTCCAAACCGGACGGCGCCCCGGCCTGCTGGTCAGTCAATATGAGGCAGAGGGAATCGAGAGGCAAAATAGAGTCTCGTTGCCTCGGCTGCTCTGCGTTACTTTGTCAAGGTGCTGACGGACATGAGATCGCAGACGGCGGAGGAACTGGAGAGCCAGTTTCGGGCCTGGGGCCAGCCGGCTTACCGGGTTAAGCAACTGCTGGAATGGCTTTACGCGCACCACGCCACAAGCTGGGAGGCTATGACGAACCTGCCCAAGGCGCTGCGCGAGGAGTTGCGGCGCCATTACTCTCTGACGGCGCTGGAGCTGGTGCGGAAACAGGGGGCGCGGGGCGCGACGCAGAAGTTCCTGTGGCGGCTGGGCGACGGGGCGCTCATCGAGAGCGTGCTGATGCCGGCCAATCCAGCGCTTTACGGCGAAGCAAGCGACCGGCACACGCTGTGCGTTTCGACCCAAGTCGGCTGTGCCTACGGGTGCACGTTCTGCGCCAGCGGCCTGGCGGGCTGGAAAAGAAATCTGCGCGTCGAGGAAATCGTCGAGCAGGTGCTGGCCGTCGAGCGGTGGAACGCATGGGAGGAAGCCCCGAAGTCCGCCATCGAAAGCCCGGACTCCGGGAACCAAAGTCAGAAAGCAGTCAGTGAGAACGAAGACCGGCAAGACGCACCACGTACCGCGCACCACGCATCCTCGGCGCCCCGCGGTTCGCTACTCGTCCCCCAAGCCCGCCTGGTAAGCAACCTGGTAATCATGGGCATGGGCGAGCCGCTGGCCAACTTCGACAACCTGCTCAAGGCCCTGCGGATTCTGAATGCGCCCTGGGGCGGGGGCATCGGCGCGCGCAAGATGACCATCTCGACCAGCGGCCTGGCGCCGCAGATCCGCAGGCTGGCGGAGGAGCCGCTGCAATTCCGCCTGGCGGTTTCTCTGCACGGCGCGACGGACGAGACGCGCAGCCGGCTCATGCCGGTCAACCGCAAGTATCCTCTCCGCGAGCTCGCCGCCGCCTGCGAGGAGTATCAGCGGAAGCGGGGGCGGATGATCACGTTTGAGTATATCCTGATTGCCGGCGTCAATGACGGCCTGGACCAGGTCAAGCCGCTGGCGGCCCTGGCGCACCGGCTCAAAGCCAAGGTGAACCTGATCCCCTACAACCGCGTCGAGGGCCTGCCCTGGGAGCGCCCGACCGAGGAAGCGCAGGAGGCTTTTCTCCGGGCGCTGGCGAAACAGAAGGTCAAAGCCACCCTGCGTCGCGAAAAGGGCGGCGAGATTGACGCCGCCTGCGGGCAACTGCGATTAAAGACGGAGCGGGAACTTGCCCGCGCGGCTTCCTGATGGCCGGGCGTTCGCGGGGCGAGACGCGGCGGAACAAGAGTGGTAGCTTCACGGCATGAACGAACCGCTCTTTCCATCCGGACCCTGGGCCGGGTTCTACAACTACTACCCGGGGGACCGGCACCGAATGGAACTCCAGCTCACATTCGCCAACGGCGTCATGAGCGGCGAGGGGCTGGATGACGTGGGCCGGTTCCTGATCCGGGGGCGCTATGATGCCGCCAGCCGCGAGTGTTACTGGACTAAGAGTTATGTGGGCGCGCACGATGTCTACTACCGCGGCTTTCGCGAGGGCAAAGGCATCTGGGGCACCTGGGAGATCACCATCCAGTACCACGGCGGCTTCCACATCTGGCCGCGCGGGGCCGGCGATGGTGAAGCCCTGACGGAAGCGGCCGCGGCGGCAGAGCCCGTGGACGCCATTGCCTCGCAGGCGGTTGGGGCCGGGGCCCCCGCCGTTCAGCATTCTTCGCTCCCGAATACAGGCGCCTCGCGCCCGGTCGGAGCTGGGCATGGAAAACCGGATTTGCTTTCGGCGGCTTCGCCGCTAAGTTGGCTCTGTGGGCAGCGAATTTTCAACCGCGGCGCATTGGCCGCATGATTTTAGCGAGCCGGGCCTCCAGCAGTGGGCGGAGAGCCTGCGCCGCCAGTTGGCCGCCCCGCGCGTCTCGCTGGGGCTCGTGTTCATGTCCCCGCGTTTCTTCGACCGCGCGCACCAGGTGCTGGAGATTCTCCGCGTGCACGCCCGCATCCCGCTGCTGGCCGGCTGTTCGAGCCAGAGCCTGATCGTCGGCGACCACGAAGTGGAGAAGGACGCGGGCTTGACCCTGGGTCTCTATGCGCTGCCGGGCGCCGACCTCAAGGCGGTTCACTTTTCGCAGGAGCAGGTCGAGGAAGCCAACGGCCCGGGTTACTGGCACCTGGAAACCGGCGTCGAGCCCGGCCAGAGCAACGGCTGGCTCGCCTTCATTGATCCGTTCCACCTGGACAGCGAAACGTGGCTCCGCACCTGGAACGAAGCTTACGCGCCGCTGCCGGTGTTGGGCGGCCTGGCCAGCGGCGATTTCAACGAGCAGGCGACCCAGGTGTACTTGAACGGTGAGGTGTACGACGAGGGCGGCGTGGCCATTTCGATCGGCGGCGCGGTGCGGTTGGCAGGCGTGACCTCGCAGGGCTGCACGCCCATCGGCCAGACCTGGACCCTCACGAAGGTGGAACAGAACATCATCCACCGGATCGGCAACCGCCCCGCCTACGAGGTGCTGGCCGAGACCTTCAACCAGCTTCCCTCCGGCCAGCAGGAGACTGCCCGCGGCAACCTCTTCATCGGCTTGGTCGTCAACGAGTATCTCGAGGACTTCCGTCGCGGCGACTTCCTCATCCGCAACTTGCTCGGCGCCGACCCGCAGTCGGGCAGCATCGCGGTCGGCGCCCTGCCGCGCCTGGGCCAGACCATCCAGTTCCAGCGCCGTTCGGCCGACGCCGCCGACGAGGACATGCGCGAATTGCTCACGCGCGCCAAGCAGCAACTGGGCGACACCCCGATCTATGGCGGATGCCTCTGCAGTTGCAACGGGCGCGGCCAAAACCTCTTTGGCCATCCCAACCATGACGCCCAAATGGTCCAGCAACGGCTAGGGCCCCTCGGGCTGGCGGGCTTCTTCTGCAATGGCGAAATCGGCCCCGTGGGCCAGAAGAGCTTCCTGCACGGCTACACCGCCTCGCTCGCGCTGTTCGTGAAGAAGTCAGATTAGGCTCGCCGCCGCTTGCATCGCGTGGCCAGGATGCGCCCCCGCAACCGCCCCCCTGGTTCCGCAGGCTTGATTCCTCCCGCTCAGCGCCCTACGTTCCTTTGATGAACTGGTTCGATAAGCATCGGTATTTCATTGTGGCGGCGTTCGCGACGCTGCTGGGACTGTGTGTCACCACCCGCTCTTTCGGGGCGGTCGGAGAATTCACTTTCATCCACGCGAGCGATGTTCACGCCCCTATGGCCCAAAGCAAGACGACAATCGCCCGGATCGTGGGGCTGGGCGCGATTGACCTTGCGCCCTTCGGCCTCAAGGTGCCCAAGCCGGCTTTTGCGCTCGTGAGCGGCGACCTGAACGAATTCGGCGGCGGCAGCGGAGCATGGGAGGAATACCTCTCTTACTGGAAAGGGTGCACCTTCCCGGTTTATCATCAGCTCGGCAACCACGACAACACCTGGCGCGCCAACCTCAAGTCGCTGCGCGACGCCGGTTTGGCTTCCTGCTACTCGTTCGACAGCCACGGCTGCCATTTCGTGGCCCTGACGACAGCTACCCTTCAGGATCCACGGCCATCGGTGGCCGAAGAACAGCTTAACTGGCTCAGGCAGGATTTGGCGAAGGTTGGCTCCCAGAGGCCCGTGTTTGTCGTCTTCCATCATCCGCTGCCGGGGAGCGAATTCGCCAGCCGCTACGACTACGACCGGCTGCTGGACGTGCTGCACGGCCACAACACCGTGCTGATGATGGCCGGGCACTCGCATGGACACGTGCATCGGGTGGTTGAAGGAATAGACCAGGTAACCGGCGGCTCCACCTTCGGGCCCAACGCGGGCTTTGGCATCGTATCGGTCAAGGACAGTGTGCTGCGTGTGGCCTACTGGAAAGCGGGCGAGCCGGCGCCCAGCCTGAAGCTGCTTGAAAAGCCCATTCCGGCGCAATCCTCTTGCCCCAAAGTCGAAATCCTCTCTCCGGCCTTCCGCCAGGCCGGCGGCAACTCGCTGAGCATTTCGGCGCGCCTGGCGGGGCCGATGGCCATCCAGAAGGCCGCCTTCACCGTGGATGACGAGATTAACGGCGAGCTCACGCTGTCAGGGCAGGCGCCGGCCTGGACCGCTGCCGGCAACGCGGATTTAAGCAAGCTGCTGCCCGGCGCGCACTACTTGCGGGTGGACTTCGCCAGCGGCAACGAGCATTACACGCGCAGCACACAGTTCTTCTTCGAGCCGGCGCACCAGCCGACCGCCTGGCGGGCTTACCTGGGAGCGTCCAGCAAGGCTACCCCCTCCGTCGTTGACGGGGTGGTCTATGTGGGCGCGAACGACGGACACCTGCGCGCCTTCAACGCCAGCAACGGCGCCGCGCTGTGGGCGGTCAAGACCGGCGCCGAAATTCTCGCCGCGCCGCTGGTAGCCGGCGGAAAGGTCTATACCGCCAACGGTCTGGGCGTCGTCTCGGCCTGCACCACCAACGGCTCGCAACTGTGGTCATTCACCGCCGGCGACGCGGTCTATTCCTCCCCCGTGCTCGCGGACGGCAAGATCATCTTCGGCTGCAACGACGGCTGGCTCTACGCCCTGGAAGCGGAAACGGGCAAACCCGCCTGGATTAACAAGGACGCCACTTACGCCATCGAGTCCAAGCCGTTCGTCTGGAACGGCAAGGTCTTCTTTGGCACCTGGGACCAATATGTCCGCTGCGTCAACGCCAAGGACGGCAAGCTGGCCTGGCAGCAGCTCGGCGAAGGCTCGCGCGTCGCCAAGGGCGCCAAGCGTTACTACAGCCCCGCGGACTGCGGGCCGGTGCTGGCCGAGGGCAAGGTGCTGATCGCCGACCGGAACATGATGTTGAGCATCCTGGACGCGGAGACGGGCGAGCCGGCGGGCTCGGCCAAGGGCGTCTCGGCCACCGGGCTGTCGGAAGACGGCAAGTCGGTGTATCTGCGCAAGACCAACGGCGACCTCGCCAAGGTGGACAGCTCCGGGAAGGAGCTGTGGAGTGTGCCGGCCCACTTGGGCGCCATTCCGGCCGCGCCGACGGAGAAGAACGGCGTGGTGTATGTGTCCAGTGCCCGAGGTATGGTCTCGGCCATCGCGGCGGACAGCGGCAAGCTGCTCTGGCAGTACCAGGCCTCCCCCCAGCTTTTCGTGATGAGTTCGGTGGCGTGTGATGGCGCGAATGCTTATGTGACGGCGTTCGACGGCACGCTGACGGCGATCAAGTGCCGGGGCCAGTAGGTGGCGGGCCGGCGGCAGAGTCGGGTAGCTACAATTTTGCCTGTGAGCCGTAGCTTGCATCACTATACGCCCCGGCTTCCCCCTCAGCATGAAAGAGCTGCTCATGAACGTTGAGGGACGAAAGCCGCAGCGCGCAGCAGCTCACGGTAACAACAACCACCAGACCTCAGCTTTGGAACCGTGCGGCAAGCGAGGAAGACTATTTTAGCGTTCCCGGAAAAGCTTCTATTATGGTGCGCAATGATGTCCTCAGGACCTCCACGTGCTTCTCAATAACATCTCTTATGGCTGTCGTGACTGGAGGAACATCCGGGTTCTGCTCCAAGCGGAAGACCAGGCGCATTTGAGTCTTGCCTTCGCCGATCGGCAATAGCAAGACGGTGCCCGCCACCTTCACGGGCGCATCGACAATACAAATCACAAGCTCCATTCCTCCTTTTTCAACAACATGGCGTTCACCAGAAGCCGGGACGCGCCCCTGTGCATCAGGTGCGGTCTGTATGGTGCGCACGTTCTTCCGGTAATCTAGCCGGTGGTAAACAGGCAGGGGCTTCTGAGCGACCTTGTCATACGGCTCGCCGTTGACCAGCTTTGCAGAGGAGATTCCATCTAACACCGGGAACTTCCCTGCCAGCCCCTGCAACTCTATCCAGACGTTTGTAAGGGTTAAGGCGCACGCTCTCGCTATCTCCTCCGAGGCCCCCTGAGTATCTTCTTGAGAAGCGAGCACTGGCGGTTGCAGGGCTGAGTAAAGGCCCATAATGAGGACAACTGACAAGACATTGGCTGGTGTTCGTATCATAAGATTTCGCTTGGTGCTGTCTGGTCCTTGAGCTTCTATTGTACCTGCACTACTCAGTAGGTGGGCTCTGGCGGTGGCGGGTACGCCACCACCTGGCTCGGTTGGTCCCAATAACACTGGTGGTTGCCGGTCGCGGACGTGTTTGGATCAACCCAATGATGCAGCACATCGACTGCCTTCGCCTCCGCGGCACCAGCCCCACCCATCCAGTACTTACTCTGGAAGAGGCAACATCCCTCGTAGTTGTTCCATCCGCCTGATATGAAGCCCAGGCGGGTGGCGTCATTTCCGGGCACGCGGTGCTCCATATCCCCAAAGCTTGGGTTATCGGTTACTAGTCTATCCCAGCTGTCGTGACGAGAGTAAACGTATTTGACCGCAGAGCCGAGAGCCCCAACCAGGTCGAGTTCGGACTTCATTAAGGTGGAAAGCGTCCCGCAGTCGGCGTTTGTGCCGTCCATAACCGACCACTCCGTCAGCATTGCTGGATTCCCGAAAATGCTCTTGTTGGGGTCGAAACGGGCGTGGCTGGTGGCGTCAGGACCGATTGCATCGCCAATCTCAGCTAGGGTGGCTTTCCCGTTGGCCAATGAACAAACCCAACTGATCCGCTTTTCAGTCGCTTCAGTTCCCGTCGGCGTCGCGTAGGTTACGTAGATTCTGTGTGGCCCAGAAGTCCAGGCATTACTCTTGCAGGCGGAGTCGCTGGTTGTAATTGTCCAGTTGATGCCTCCCGTAATATTAGTTACGCAGTTCGGCAAAGGCGCGTTTGCGGTGAGCGTGACTGCTTGATCGCTGCCGGTTGACGTGAGGTTCGTTGTTGGAAAACTGAGGTAAGCGAAACCGCCATCTCCTGCGAGCGTGAAGTCGACGTTGGCCGGGGTAACCGCAACTGTGACGCAGACTGTGATGTTGGTGTTCTTCGTGTGACTAATGGGGCAATTGCGGAGCGGTTTGCGCACCCATTCCGGAGTTGGATAGGTCGTTCCGCCATACGTGTAGTTCGTGGTGTTGTCGGTCAACAGGCCGTGATCGGTGAGAAACTCGACGGACTTCACCTCCCTCTGGAGCACGGTTACGGTGAACCAGCAATAGCCCTGGTTTCCCGACGAATCGGTGGCGGTGCAGACCACGGCTGTTTCACCCACCGGGAAGTCGGAGCCATTGGTCGGGTTGCACGTTACATTGGTCACCGCGCAATTGTCCGTCGCCACGGGGTCAGGCCAGGTCACGACGTTCGTTCCGGATGGGCTGGCGCATACCACGAGATTCGACGAGCAGGTGATCTCGGGGGCCTCGCAGTCGCTGACGATTACATCGAAGGTGCAGTTGGTGGTGTTGCCGGCCACGTCTGTTACGGTTGCGGTCACTGAATTGGTGCCTTTGTCAAACTGGGGGCCGGGCGGCGAGAAGACAGGAGTGACCGGACCGCAGTCGTCGGTGGCGCCAATATGGTTCGTGAGATAGACGGTGGCGTAGCACTCGCCTTCGTCGGTGCAGAAACCCAGGTCGTAGCAGTACAGTATCGGCGGGTTGGTGTCCTGCACCACAATGACCGCCGTCTGGCTGGAGCAACCCGCCGTGACGCTGATCGTTGTCGAGCCCAACTGCCGGCGATCCACCTGCCGAGAAGTCCGGTTGGTGCCCAAGCCGCCGCTCATCTGCCAGCAAGGTGGAAGATTCGTCTCCTCCATCCAGGGGCAAAACGAGGCCGTCACAGTCAGGTACGGCTCAGGCGCATTGGTGGGCACCGGACAAATCACGTAAGTTGGAGGGTTGGTGCCGATGAGCGTGCCCCCGTCCGGCCACAGGCCCTCCACCTTCACCACCGTCAGTGACGCGCCATCAGCGCAATTGGTCTTGACGGTGGAGCGGGCGACCACCGCCCACGTACCGCAATTGGTGCCAGCGACAATCGTATCGCCAAGCACGTGAGGGCCGCCAGGCTCGTCGGGCCACACCTCCCAGGTTACGGGGTCGCAAGTGTTCGTCAAAGTGAACGAGGTGGTGTCGCAGACGCAGATGGTCTTGTCCGCCTCGGCAATTTCCGCGTTTACCACTGAGAAATTGGTGCTGATCACGATGTGGCCGCCGGGCATGGCATTAGTATAGCCGCAGGGGTTGCTGTTGGTCCAGACCTCGTGAAAGGTGACGGTTACCTGACCGCAGTTGGTTGGGGTAAAGGGTACGAAAAGTCCCTCCCCGGAGAGATGGAGGCCGCCCGGCCCGCTGAGCTCGTACCAGTTGGTGATGGAGTAAGGGCAAAGCGGATTGGTGGACCAAATGTCTTCGTTTGGCGGCGTCCGGTGGATCACAGTGATGGCATCATCACAGCTCTGGCCCATATTTGGCCAAGCGGAGAGGGGGGTGCCCAGGCAGGCCGGCGACTCCGGCCAAATGACGATGTTGGTAAAGTACATCTCTCCGGCCGGGGCATGCACAACTTCGCACCAGTCGGGTGGCTCCGGGGGAGGTTGGACGAGGATGACCGGGTTGCCCATGTCCACGGCCTTGGGGCTGAGCCTGAGCAAAACCACCAGAGCCATCGCGAATATGACTACCAGAACTTGCTTGGTTCGCATACCACGGTCCTTTGGATCGCTGCTGGGTTCTGCTCGCCTTGCGGCAACCGACCCAAGTGCACTTTCGCCAACTCGCCCCCTTCTGTTAGCGTTTGCCCAGATCTTCCAGCGCCACGGAGTCCACGCCGCAGGCGATGTCGGCCACATTGGCCCCTTCGAGCCGGAACCAGAGCGTGATCGAATCACAGCCCTCGGGCAGCGTGATGTCCCCAACGGACTTGCCTGGCCCGTCCGCCCCTGAGGAACGGGGAATCCATTCCCCTTTGCTGGCAGTGGTGGAATCATACCGGGCGATCTGGCCGGCGGTTGGCCCTTTGGTGTGGTCCGGCAGCTCTGCCGCTCCAGACATTTGCTCTGGTGTCAGGCTAGTGGCGCCAGGGGCATTGGCCGCCGCATGGAAGGACCAGGACCAAGCCCCTTCCTTCGACTCGAGCGTGTTCATCCGTGCGCTGGCGCGATAAGCATGTCCGGGAGTCAATCCCAGGAAACTACGGCATACCCCTCCGCGAAATGTGCCATTCCCTCTCACCACTTGATAGAATCCCTTGGGTTGGGACCGGCCAGCGTTGGCAGCCGACGCCATGGCCGACAGTTCTCCTTGCTCGACTCTGACGCTCCCACCTGCGACCCCGTTCGTCCACGCTTGGAAGCCGGGCGCCAGACCTTGTGTAAAGGGAATGTCCATCAACGGTTCTTGCCTGACGTGGTTCCGGAGCCGAATCCCCGTGCCATTGGAAGGTGTGCCGTCCTTGCCGTAACCTACCACGATCGCGTCCACATCCAACGACCAAGGTAAAGGCTCGGTTGGGCTAGTAGGGAGATGCACATATTCAGTGGCATTTCCCGCCAGAGCTCCGAGAATTGCCCCACCCTTATAGACGACATGGATTCGGTCATACCCGCCCGGCGGATTGCTCCACCGCAAAGCCACCTTCCTCCCCTCCTCGATAAAGGAGGCACTAAGCGAGGTTGCAGGGGCCGGGATGTTGAACCCAGTCTCTGTCCCGCCAAACATCCAGGGGTTCGCTCCAAAGAGCGTTAGCCCACCATCCGACACACTGCTGACGGGATTGCCACCGAAGCTGGCCTCTGTCGCCGCCAGCTGCACGGCCAGTCGCCTCAGCACCGTTCCGGCTTTCTCTCCGGGCCGGTTTGTTACCGCGACGTATGGCGAGTTCACCGACCGAGCCTCTCCAAGAGACAACACGCCGCCTGACGACTGACCGCTTAGAAAGACCCCGGTGCGCCACGGTAGCGCTTGGCCCCGTGCGAGGCTTACTACACAGCAGCCGGCCAGAAACCAAGCTAATGGCCGGAATCCGAAGCCCGGCCGGAGTTCTGGCCACCCAACTATCTTTCTCATCATATACTATGTACTCTGCAGCCTGCGGTTGACACGAGGGCCCTGACTCATTGGAGCTAATTAGCACACGGGACGTTCGTGATCGTGATGGGATATATTGTCCCGTCAGGGTTCTGGCCCCACCTTAGCACCTCGTAGCACGTGTTCGTGCAACCAACCCCACAGATCCAATCCCAGTGCATGCCCTCGCCATAGGTCGGGCTCGTCGGCCCAACGTCCACCACCGAGAAGTGGGTTTGGATGATTAGCGCCTTGCATAGGCAAAACGTGTACGAGGCGATCCACAGGCTGCTGGAATAATCACAGCGCCCACACTCCCCGCCGGGGGTGAGCACAGAGACGTGGCGGTCCTGGCAAATTACGCCGAACGGGTCACCACACAGCGAGTTAGTGGCTCCACAATCCCAGTTAGTACTCCCGCAGACGTTGGTTCGACAAGCCCAGTTGACATTGCCGCCCGGGTGGTGTGCGCAGGCGCGGTCCACAGCGTAATCAATGCTTGCGGATATCGTCAGGGCATTGCTGCAGGGCGGCGCGTTGGAGTAGGTCAAGTAGAAATACACTGTGCCGCCACCGCAGTTGGTCAGGGCGAAGGACGCGCCCAAGCCCGGTCCGCTGGACGGAACCGCGGGGCCAGTCGCGTCCCACCAGTTGGTCACTATGATCGAGGACACCTCCTGAGTACTGACCAGCGCGGGGCACGCGGGGTTCGAGTAGGTGATGGTGGTTGTGACTGTTCCGGGAAGATTCGTGTAAGTTGCCCACGCTACGATCATCGCATTAGGGTCGCACTGGTTGGTGACCCCGGTCGAGAGAAACACCGGGGCGGGCTCCGGGGCGCAGAGCACGTTTGTGCTCGCCGGGTAGCAGTTGGTGTCCTCTGGGGGCGGCTGGTTGAGGATGACCGGGTTGCCCATGTCCACGGCCTTGGGGCTGAGCCCGAGCAAAACCACCAGAGCTATCCCCAATATGACTACCAGAGCTTGCTTGGTTTGCATACCACGGTCCATTAGAAGGTCGTTGAGCTCTGCTCGGCGTGGGGGATCGGCGCGGGCAGGCCAGCGGGTGTGGGGTGCTTGGCCTCCACCTCTATCGGCTCGATCGCTGCGGCCTGTTGGCCAGCGCCCAACCGAGCCAGGGCGGCCAGAGCGGAAAGCCGCAGGGGAATGCAGGGCTGCGCTTCGAGCACAGATTGGATGGCGGGGGTGGCTTGCTTGAGGCCGCGTTCGGCGCAGACCTGGATAGCGGTGATGCGGCTGGCCACCTCAGTGTCAGCGGAGGAGAGGAGGCGAAGGGCAAGGCGGTTGATGGCATCCTGGTCGAGGGTTGGGTCCTGGGCCGAGAGCAGGTGCAAGCCGAGCAGCGCGGTTCCGGCAATGGCGCCGCTTTGCCCGGCGACCTCGAAGAGCAAGGCGCGGATTGTGTTCCCGGCGTTGGCCGCATCCGGAGCGCCCTGCTCGCGCCATGCCAGCAAGTGCTGGATGGCGTAGTCACGGATGACAGGGTCCTGGACCGGGTCGCGGTAGAGCGCGATGAGGGTCTCGGTCAGCCCCGAGAGCGGAGCGCGCTGTCCCCGCAGCACGTTGAGGATGTCGTTCTTGACCGCCTGCAAGCCGGGAAGATCTGTCTCCTGAGGGCTGGGCGGAGATTTCACGAAGTCGCACAGGACGGTGATTTCCTCGCGCGTCAGGCATCTGCCGAGGGTGTGGACAGCGCGCAGGCGCTCACGCATTTGCGCCGGCACGGCCCCGATGATGGGGCGCAGGAGGGGGCGTATGGCAGCCTGGCCCCGGGCGCGGGCAATGGGGGAGGCGGGCGTGGGGTGTCTGCCAGTTCGGAACAGTTCGACTTGGAGGCCACCGGTGGTTGAGTCGGCGGCAATGCGCGCGGTGGGAGCGGATGGAGCTTCTTCGGCATGGGAGCGAATGTCGGGGAAGAGGATGGCCGGCAGCACAAGGAGAGCGGAGGCGAGAGTGCGCCGGCTGACGCCGGCGGCTACACTCCGCAAGCTGGTGCAGGTGGTGCTCATGGCTCGTAGGCCGGCCAGCCGACAAACTCGCCACGCTGGTAGGCCTTGGTGGTGTGGCAGACGCCGGTCTTCACTCCGGGGGCGCGGATGAAGCGCACGGGACAGATGCCGAGGCTGTCGAAGTCGGAAGCACGGAGGGTCCTGAAGAGGGTGCCGTCCTCGAAGGTTGACCCGCTGACGATGACGCGCAGGTCCACGGTGACTTCCGGCACGGGCGGGCTGATGACAATGGCCGTCTGGATGAGCTGGCTGCCGTCTTCATACCGGCGCATGATGCGGAGATAGGTGTCTATGGCGTTGAAGAGGCGGAAGCCCTGGACCGTAGCGCGGGCGAGGATGGGGCCGCTGGGCCCCAGGCGGGCAACGATACCGCGCGCTTCGGCGGCGTCAGTGCTCAAACAGTACTGCCGAGCGTTCGGGCCGAGCGGCGGCGCATTGGTCAGCATGATCTTAAGGCGCGGGTCCGCGTCCAGGACGGCCTCGGGCGGCAGGTTGGTGCAGGTCCACTGGCGCGTCTTGCCGACCCAGGCGGCCACCGGCTCCTCGAAGGAGGCGTCCACCGCGCTGACCGTAATGCCCCGGCTCGCGCCCGTGGCGGTGAAGGCGCCCAGGACAATGAACGTGCCCGCTTGATCGAAGCAATGGGCCACGGGCGCCGCGGCGTCACCGGTGTAGTTGGTTGCCCCCAGGATCGCGATGGTCACGGGGCCGGAGGTGGCGCCCGCCGGCAACGCGGTCAAGAGGAGGGAATCTCCCTTGCGGATGGTGATGTCGTCCGCTTCGAGCAGGTTCAGCGCTTGCCACCGAATGTCGCCCGACTCGCGCAGCCCGCCGCTTTGGTGAGAGACTTCGAGATGGGTGGGGCCTTGCGGCGAGAGCGGTACGTTGGCATACCAGCGGTGGCCCGCGCCCGGTTGGACCGGCACGGGCGCCAACTGCCCTGGAAGGCCGGCGGCAAGGCTCATCATGCTCAGGTACTGGCCCCGGCCCTCGACGCAGGCGGGCGAAGTCAGGCTGGCGGCGGGCGTCACTTCGACGCCGCATTGCGCGCGGAGCCGATTCTGCACCCAGGGCTTGCGGCCACTGGCATCCAGAGCCGGGCCTTGCAGCGACTGCAAGCGCACCGCCTGGAGCAGGAGGGAGTAGCGGTCGTTGGTGTTGTCCCAGTAGATGCGAACCGTGTGCGGGCCGGCCTTGAGGAATGGGGTGAAGCAATGGACGAAACCGTTGGTTCCGCCACTGTAGGGAAGGTTGAACCGCCCCAGATACTCCCCGTCAATCCACAGCATAAGTGGAAGCGGCACGCTGGGATGCCGGCTGCTGCGCTCCCGGCCTTCAAGCTCAATACGGTAGGCGTCGTCCGCGGGCGCGGTTAGAACGTAGTCCACGCCGCCACGCATCCCTGTGGCATGGATCGTCGGGCCGTCATTGGCCCACGGCCCGAGCCTGGTGGCCGCATTCGAGCCGTCCGCCTGGGCCACGGTTTCGATGCGAGTGATCCGAGTCGCGAGGGGGTCGGTGCCGGTCTCGCGGAGCTTCATCCAGTCGAAGAGGCCACTGTCGTCGGATGCCTTGCTCGCCCAGTCAAAGCGCCAGGGGAAGCCCTCGACCGTCACGTCGTCAATCCACGCGCTGCCGACGCCCGTGCCCGCTCCCGCCGAGCCAATCGTCACACAGTCCAGGAGGACGTGCTTGGCGCCGGTGATGGTCCGACCCAGCACACCGTCCACGCGGAAATGCACCGTGGCCCCGTCGTCAGCGCGCTCGATCTCGAACTTGTGCCACCCGACGGAGCGGTCGGGGGCGCCCGCAGCATTGAGATTGAACCAGCCGGTGTTCTTGCCGCGCTCTACTCGTCCCTGGTACTTTTTCGGGTCAACCCGCTCGCCTTTGAGCATGCCGGTGTGGTTTGCGCCGAACCCGATGCCGTACCTGCCAATGGCAAACAACTGGGTCCGGCCACCCGGCGGCCCGTAGGCTGCATAGCCGGGGCCTCTGTGCCCGCGCAACTCGCCGTAGCACCGGTTCTGGCCGCCCCCATCATCGTAGATCCAGAAGGTGGCTTTCGTGCGCCAGGCCAGCTTCGCGCCGAAATTATGGTACATGCGGGCGAGCGAGTTGGTGAGGCTGGCGCTGGAGGAACCTCCCGGCGTGTGGTTCTGGTCCGCAGCGATGCCGAGGTGGCTGTTCTTTCCGAAGGGCAGCCACTTTTCCAGGCTGCCGGATTCAAAGTCGTCGCTGAAGAGGATCGTGCCGCCCACAGTCAGTGTGGCGACCACGCTCGTCACCGCACCGCCGCCATTAGTGACAACCACCGTGTAGGAGCCCGCGTCCTTTTGCGCCACCCCGACCAAGGTCAGGAGGGAAGAGGCCGCACCAGCTACATTGCCATAGTCGGCCAACCCTTCTCCGTCCTTGCGCCACTCGTAGCCAAGCGCCGTTCCAGAGGCCAGGACCGCGAAGGTGACATCGGCTCCGTGGGATGCGGTCTGATCGGTCGGCTGAACCACGATGACCGGTGGAGTGACAAGGACTGGCGCAGGTCCCGCTTGTTCCTGGGCCGGCGCAGGTCCGGGGAGCAGCAAACCCCAGTCTAGAGCAAACGCCGCTACGCCGAGGATGAGGCATCTCGTTCTCATAAACTTCTCTCCCAGCTACCCGCCATTTTGCAGCAGCGCCCCCCCCTGGCAAGCAGAATCTTCAAGAACTTACTGACAGCTTATTCACAATCGTTGCGAGGGGCCAAGCGTGAGTATGGTCTGGGCGCCGGGCGGGCCTTGACCAATAACTTGACCCATACTTGACCCATGGTTAAGCTTCTCCCGTGGGCTATCAGCCTAAGTTTACCCCGACGCCGGCGTTGCTCTCGCGGGTCGAGCAGATCGCCGCTCTGCGCGAGCGGATTCTCACGGCTGCGGTCCAGGTGCAATGGATTCCGGCCCTGCAAAAGGATACCCGGACTCGCAACACGCATTCTTCGACGGCCATCGAGGGCAATCCCCTGACGCTGGAGCAGGTCCGCGCGCTGGAGGAAGGCCGTGAGCTGCCCGCGGTGGGGCGTCGTGCCCGGCGCGAGGTGCTGAATTACCTTGCCGGCCTTCGCTTCGTGGAAAGGAACGCCGCGAAGAGGGGGCTCACGCACGACGACGTGCTCTCGCTCCACCGCATCCTCGCGGCTGAGGTTATGGACCAGGGCAGCGCCGGCCGCTACCGCACGATGCATGTGCGGGTGGGCCGCTATAGCCCCCCTCCCCCGGAGGAGGTCTCCGGCCTCATGTTTGAACTCCTGAGCTGGTGGAACAAGGAATCCAAGAGCCTGTCTCCAATTCTCAGCTCCGCGATCATTCACTACCGGTTTGAAGCTATCCACCCTTTTGCGGACGGCAATGGCCGCACCGGGCGCATCCTGGCGCTCTGGGAGCTTTACCGCCGAGGCTTCGACACGCATCACATCTTCTCGGTGGACGAGTTCTACTGGGAAGACCGCCCACGGTATTATGCGGCTTTGCAGGCCGTGCGCGAGCAGGGAGAAGACCTGAGCGGCTGGCTGGAGTATTGCGCCGAGGGACTGTTGCTCACCCTCGAGCGCGTTTGGACGCGCGTGCAGGAATTCTCCGCCCGGACAAAGAGGGGCCCACTGGTGCTTCGCCCAAAGCAGGAGCAGCTCCTGCAACTGCTCCGCGATCGGAAGAGTCTCGCACCGCGCGAAATCTGGGAGGCGCTGGCCATTTCCAAACAAGGCGCGCTCGACCTGCTGCGCCCGCTGATTGAGGCCGGCTTGGTCAAGCGCATTGGGACGCAGAAGACCGGCCGCTATGTCCTGACCTGACACTCCTTGCAAGCTCTATGCATAAGCCAACTGAACGGAGAACTGTAGCCGCAGCCTGCTCGAGGACGCTGGCCGCCGCATTCGCCGGCACGTGCATCGTCTCCGCGACAGCGCAGGAGTTGCCGGGAAACCTCGTGGGGCTGTACATCCACCAGCACTGGCCGTATAACCACCCGTATGCGGCGCGGACGTGGAAGGTGGAGGATTACCGAGGTTACTGCGGCGGCCTCAAGGCGCTGGGCTACAACACGGTGATGATCTGGCCGGTGCTGGAGACGATGCCGTCGCCGCCGACGCGCAGCGACCGGGCAAGCCTCAAGAAGGTCGCTGAGGTGATTGACATGCTGCACCGCGAGCTGGGGATGCGGGTGTACATCGCCCTCTGCCCAAACGTGGGCGTGAAGGATGAGGAGGCCAGGAAGGCGCCCTTCGAGAAGCGGCATTTCTTCTACTGCGATACACGGGTGAACCCGGCTGATCCGAAGGCGCTCAACACGCTGATCGAGCAGCGCAAGGAGCAATTCCGCCCGCTGGCCAAAGTGGACGGCGTGGCGATCATCGACAGCGATCCGGCGGGCTACCCCGGCTCCACCAATGCGGATTTCGTGAACCTGCTGATGGCCTACCGGAAGATGTTCGACAGCCTGCGGCCGGGGATCGAGCTGGTGTATTGGGTGCACGTGGGCTGGCCGGCGTACGGACGGTGGTACAAGGACGGCAAGTTCAACTTCGGCACGGAGGCGGAGTATGTGGAGGCGCTGACGTTGCTGAAGCAGAAGGACCCGCGGCCGTGGGGCATCGCGAACGGGCTCAAGTACGCGGAGAAGGTGGGCGTGGCCGACAAGGTGATCGCATTCAACTACGGGCGGATCGAGGGCGAGCCTTCCCTGCCGATGACGCGGTTCGATTTCGCGGGGGCCCACGAGGCGGGCAAGAGCAAAGGCCCGCGCGGGGTCATGGGCAACGCGCAGACGCATTGCGTGCAGTTGCCGAACACGTTCGCGTTTGCGCGCGGGGCGGCGGGCAAGACCATTGGGCGGGAGGACTTCGTGCAGTTCGCCGAGGAGCTGATCCCGGGGCAGGGCGAGTTGATCGTGCAGGGGTGGGAGAGCTTTGAATCGGGCTACACCGCGGCGATGCGGGTGGCGGCGGACCGGCTGGAGCAGGTGCCGGGCGGGCAGCTCAAGGCGGGGCCGTTGAAGGGGCTGCTGTTCGGCGAGCCCAAGCGGTTCGTGGGCGACCTGGTGTGCATGCTGCGGCTGAAGGCGGCGTTCCTGGAGTTTGTGGCGACCTCGGAGTCGGGCACCGGGGTCAAGACAGCGCTGGGCGGGTTCACGGACGCGCTGGAGGCGTGGTATAAGCGGACGGGTTACCAGAACGTGTGGAGCTGGCCGAAGCTGGCGGAATCGCTGGCGAAGCTGCATTCGGCGCGGGTGGACAGGCTAATCGAGCGCGACATCATGAACCCGGCCAAGGAGCTCGGAGCGACGCCGTTCGAGCGGGTCGCCAACTCGCTCAGGCGCAGTGAGACCTTCACGCCGGACCTGATCGCGGCGCTGCGGGAGACGTTGCGCGAGATGCTGTAGGGCTGTGGGTGGCGAAGCGCCGCGTGGCCACCGGTTCCAAGCGAGACCATACGTTAGTCATACGTTACTCATACGTTAGCCATACGTTAGGCATACGTTAGTCATACGTGATATGTGGCTGCCCGGGCGCTGGCGCCGCCGGAGCGCCGCGCCACACGGCCGCCAACGGCGCGATGGGGCCGGGGCAATGGGAGGCCATTCGGTCCGGCGGCGGCCGGGAGGTTTTGGGGCTGGCATTTGGCGGGGGGCCCGGTAGCCTATGGCTGAGATATGGCGCAGCAATTCAGTTCCATCGAAGCTGTCGTGGCCGATTTGCGGCGCGGCAAGATGGTAATCGTCACCGATGACGCCGACCGCGAGAACGAGGGCGATGTGATTGTCGCGGCGCAGTTTGTAACGCCGGCAGTGGTGAACTTCATGGCCAAGCATGGCCGGGGGCTGATTTGCGTGCCGACGACCTCGGAGCGCCTGCAGCAACTGGGCATCGAACGGATGGTGCGCCAGAACCGTGAGACCTTCAAGACGGACTTCCAGGTCAGCGTGGACGCCGCGCGCGGGGTCACCTCAGGCATCAGCGCGGCCGACCGGGCGGAGACGATTCGGATCATGGCTGATCCAACGGCGGTGCCGGAGGACCTGGTGCAGCCGGGGCATGTGTTCCCGCTGCGGGCGCGCCCGGGCGGGGTGCTGCAACGGGCGGGGCACACCGAGGCGGCGGTGGACCTGGTCCAGCTCGCCGGCTGCCGGCCCATCGGCGTGATCTGCGAGATCATGAACGACGACGGCACGATGGCGCGGTTGCCGGAGCTGGTGAAGTTTGCCCGCAAACACCGGCTCAAGGTCTGCGCGATTGCCGACCTGATCCAATACCGCCGCACCCGCGAGAAGCTGGTCGAGCGCGTCGAGGTGGTGAAGCTGCCGACCGAATACGGGAGTTTTGACTTGTATCTCTACCGCTCGAAGCTTGAGGGACTGGATCATTTGGCGCTCGTCTGCGGGGAAGTGGCGGGGAAGCGCAATGTGCTGGTGCGCGTCCACAGCGAATGTCTGACGGGGGATGTGTTCGGGTCGCGTCGGTGCGATTGCGGGCCGCAGTTGCACCAGGCAATGCGCCAGGTGGCGGAGGCCGGCTGCGGGGTGGTGGTTTATATGCGCCAGGAAGGCCGCGGCATCGGCCTGGCCCCCAAGATCAAGGCCTATAAGCTCCAGGAGCAAGGCTACGACACGGTCGAGGCCAACCAGAAGCTCGGCTACGAGATGGATTTGCGCGAATATGGCCTGGGCGCGCAGATTTTGGCGGACCTGGGGCTCAAGCGGATACGCCTGCTGACGAATAACCCGCGCAAGATCGTCGGGCTGGAAGGCTACGGATTGGAAGTCGTCGAGCAGGTGCCCATCAAGGTGAAGCCGAACCCGCACAACGCCCGCTACTTGAAGACCAAGCGCGAAAAGCTGGGGCACCTGCTGTAGGCAGCCCGGCGCCGGAGTGATGCAGACCAACAGGATAGAGACGATATGTTGAAGCCTATAAAGGCAAAGACTTTCAGGGCGGGTGACGGCCGGTTCGCCATCGTCGCTTCGCAGTACAACGGTCGCTACGTGGATGCGATGCTGGAAGCGGCGAAAGCGGAACTGGAGCGCGCGGGAGCCACGGACGTGCAGGTCGTGCGTGTGCCGGGCGCTTACGAGATTCCGGTGGTGGCGGCGCGACTGGCCAAGCAGTCTTCCGCTCACGCATCCCGCATTACCCGCCATTCCAAGCGCCGTTCCGCCATCATCTGCCTGGGGGTGATTCTGCGCGGACAGACCGTCCATGCGGCCCACATCGGCGAGGCGGTGAGCCGCGCGCTGATGGAGCTTCAGGTGGAGCACGAGGTGCCGGTCATCCACGAGGTGCTGCTGCTGGAAAACGAGGAGCAGGCGCGCGTGCGCTGCCTGGACCCGAACCACAACCGGGGCCGCGAAGCCGCGCAGACCGCGCTGGCAATGGCGCAAGTGATGGCTGACTTGCGTTGGAAATAGCCGGTTCTTTTGGGTTCCGGGCTCCGCCTTCCCCGCCAACAGAAGCCTCGCCATTACTGTTCGGCCGGTTTTGATAAAGCCATGAGAGCAAGAGCAACCCATGAAAGGCCTCCGACGAGGTCGGCCCATGCCTTTACCATGACTGAGCTTCTCCTGATCCTCGCCAGCTTGGCTATTCTGGCCGTCATCTTCCTGCCTGCGTTGGTGAAATCCAGAGCCCGCACCTCGAAACTCGGTTGCGCCAACTGCCTGAAACAAGTTGGCTTGGCATTCCGGACCTGGGCAATCGACAACGACGATCATTTCCCCATGCAGGTGTCCGTAACCAATGGAGGAACCCTGGAACTGACCGGCAGCGGGCTGGTCTTCCCACACTTCCAGGTCGTGTCGAATGAACTGAGCACCCCGACGATCCTGTGGTGTCCCAACGATGAAAGCCGGACCTACCCGACCAACTTCACCGGCGGGTTGACGGACAAGAACATCAGCTACTTCCTGAACGTTGACGCCGTTCCCGAGGACGGTTCCAGCTTGCTGTGCGGGGACCGAAATCTAACGAACCAGCCGTCGGGGAAGGCAGGCTTTGTTACCCTCAGCAACGGCACGAGGATCGGCTGGACCCGGGAAATCCATTCCCGCAGCGGATACATTGCCTTCGGCGACGGCAGAGTCGAAGGAAATAGAAACGGCAATCCTCACACGGTTATCCACCTCCCCGAGGGTGCCACTAATTGCCTGGCAATGCCCTAACAAAGCCCCCTCACTCCCGGGCGGATTTTCGTTTCGACGCGACCACCAAACCTGTCTAACGTTTGGGCGATGGCCAGCAACGCCCAACTCACGCCCATGATGGCGCAGTATCGCCGCATCAAGAGCGAGTTGCCTAAGGACGCGTTGCTGCTGTTTCGGCTCGGGGACTTCTACGAGATGTTCTTCGAGGACGCCCAGGCCGGGGCGCAACTGCTCAACGTGGCGCTGACCAAACGCGGCGTGGTGCCCATGTGTGGCATCCCCTTCCATGCCGCCAACGCTTACCTCGGGCGCTTGCTTAAGGCGGGCCGCAAGGTGGCCATTTGTGACCAGATGGAAGACGCCCGCCCCGGCCAACTGGTCAAGCGCGAGGTGACCCAAATCCTCAGTCCCGGCACGCACTTCGACGAGCGCATCCTCAAGGCCGAGCGCAATAACTTTCTGGGAGCCGTGTGTCCGGCGGGGCGGACCTTCGGCCTGGCGGTCGCGGACCTGACCACCGGCGATTTCCTGGCCACGGAAGTGGAGGGGAACGCAGAGGTGCTGACTGAGCTGCAACGGTTGCGCCCGGCGGAACTGATCTTTCCCGCGGGAGCAGTGGTTGTGCGAGATTTGTTGCGCGGGGCAAGGTCCGGACCTTCCGGGGGGCACCCCCCCTCCGCTGTGAGCGCAACAGGGAGGGCGAGCGTCCCCGCGAGCCCGGACCATGGAGGCCCATCCGGTGAGGCAGGGCTCGGGGGGACGGTCGTCCTCCCTTCAACGAAAGGTGGCGCGGCGGGAGAAGCAGAACCGCACGCCGGCCCTGCGGCGACGGGGTATGGCTGGATCCTGAACGGCTACGATGATTGGGTGTTTGCACCCGAAACGGCGCAATTCACCGTGCGCGAGCATTTCAAGGTAGCCTCGCTGGACGGGTTCGGCCTGAAGGACCGGACGGCGGCTGTCGGCGCGGCGGGCGCCGTGCTGCATTACCTGACGCAGCATCTGCGGCGCAATGCGGCGAGCCTGACGCGTATCTCCTTTTATCAGCGGAGCGACTACCTGACACTCGATTTCTCGACGCTGCGACATCTGGAGATTCTGGAACCGCTGCACCCGGATGCCCCGCGGAATGCGTCGCTCTATGGCGCGCTCAACCGCACTGTCACGCCAATGGGCGCTCGGCGGCTGCGCGACTGGCTTTCACAGCCACTGGCGATAGTCGAGCCAATCCAGCGGCGGCAGGGAGCGGTGCAGACCTTGAGAGACCATGCTGCGGCCCTGGAAGAACTGCGGGCGCAGCTTGCGCAGGTGCGGGACCTGGAACGCACCGTGGGGCGGCTCAGCGCGGGAACCGGGAACGCGCGCGACCTGACCGCGCTGCGCGCAGCGCTGGAGCGGATGCCAAACCTGAAGCGGATTGTGCGCGAGTTGACTCAGGGGAGTGCGGAGTGCGGGGTGCGGAGTGCGGAAATGGATCAGGGCCTCCTTCAGTCGGCTGCTGCGGGAGAGCAAGCGTTCCCGCGAGCCCAAACATCTCCGGAGGACGGGGCTTGCGGGGACACTTGCCTTCCCCTGCTGGAGGAACTGGCGGGCCAGGTGACCGAACTGCCGGACCTGGCGGAGCTGATCGGGCGGGCGATTGTGGACGAACCACCGCTGGCTGTGAAGGAAGGCGGCCTCATTCGCGACGGCTTCGACCCCGCGCTGGATGAGCTGCGCGCGGCCATGCGCGGCGGCAAGGACTGGATCGCGAAGCTGCAGCAGGACGAAATCGCGCGCACCGGCATCCAGTCTCTCAAAGTCAGGTTCAACTCGGTCTTCGGGTACTACATCGAGGTCACCAAAGCCAACCTGGACAAGGTGCCTCCGGAATACATTCGCAAGCAGACTATCGCCAACGGCGAGCGGTTCATCACGCCTGACCTCAAGGAGATGGAAGGCAAGATCCTGGGCGCGGAGGAGCGGAGTGTGAAGCTGGAATACGACCTGTTTCAGCGCGTGCGCGAAGCCGTGCTCGGGCGGTTGCGCGAAATCCAGCAGACGGCGCTGGCGCTGGCGCAACTCGACGTGCTCGGCGCCTTTGCCGAGACCGCGCGGCTCTGCAACTACTGCCGCCCGCAGATCGGCGACGCGGGCGGCCTGTTCATCCGGGACGGACGGCACCCGGTGCTGGAGCAGAACCTGATCGAGGAGCGGTTCGTGCCGAACGACACGCGGCTGGACGCCGAGACGCAGATCGCGCTCATCACCGGGCCGAACATGGCAGGCAAGAGCACCTATATCCGCCAGGTGGCGCTGCTTGCTCTGCTGGCGCAAACCGGCTCGTTCATCCCGGCGGCGGAGGCGCAAATGGACCTGGTGGATCGCATCTTCACCCGCATCGGGGCCAGCGACGATCTGGCGCGCGGGCGGTCCACGTTCATGGTGGAGATGTGCGAGACGGCGAACATACTGAACAACGCAACCCCCCGCAGCCTGATCATCCTGGACGAGATTGGCCGCGGCACGAGCACCTTTGACGGGTTGAGCCTGGCGTGGAGCATCGTCGAGCACCTGCACAACGCGGTCGGGGCCAAGACGCTCTTCGCGACTCATTACCATGAGTTGACTGAGCTGGCAGGGCGGCTGGCGCGGCTGCGGAATTTCAACGTCGCTGTGCGCGAGTGGCAGGACCAGATCATCTTTCTGCGCAAGATTGTGGCTGGCGGCACCGACAAGAGCTACGGCATCCAGGTGGCGCGGCTGGCCGGCGTGCCCAGGAGCGTCCTCGAGCGCGCGAAGCAGATCCTGGGCAACCTCGAGGAGTCCGAACTCACTCCCGAAGGCAACGTGCGCCAGGCCACGCGCCGCCAGCAGGACCGCGACAAGCTAAAGCAACTCGTCCCGCCGCCGCAGATGGACTTATTCGGCTGAGGACGTGGTTCCGGCAGCGGCTTCCCGCCGAAGAAGAATGGCGGAGAGAGGGGGATTCGAACCCCCGATACGCCTTTAGAGCGTATAACGGTTTAGCAAACCGCCGCCTTCAGCCACTCGGCCATCTCTCCAAACCATTGATGTCGCGCGTCTTATCCGCGGCCTGGCCTGTCTGCAAGCCTGGCCGCATGACGTTTGCCCGGTGCCGCGGCAAGGGCGTCACGAATCAGCGGAAACGCCAGCGCCAGACCCAAACGATCATCGCCTCATGTGTTTAGCTGCAAACACCGCCCATGTCAAGCGGGCTGCATTCTCTCGTCAAACGGATTGACTCCAGGCAGGAATGCGGGACCATACGCCGACTCGATGAATCACATCCTCAAGGTGCTGCGCTTCGGTCTGCCTTACCTGCGACGTTACTGGGTGCGGCTGGCTGGGGGCGTGCTGTTCGGGATTCTGTTCGGGGCGACCAGCGCAAGCTTCGTGTGGGGCACCAAGACGCTGATCGGCCGGATGGCCCCGGAAACGGAGGCCCAGGCGCACTTGAAGCAGCAGCAGCCGGACCGGGAATCCATGCTGGACAGGGTGAAGGCGGAATTGGATCGGCGGACCCAGGATTGGGTGGATCCGTGGCTGCCCTACGCAGGGCGGCCGGTGGATTGGCGGCAGGTGTTGGGGGGGCTGTTGTTGTTTCCCGCGCTGGTGGCGGTGCGTGGAGCCATGGCCTATCTCAGCGCGTATTGCATGGCGTGGGTGGGGGAGCATGTGGTGAACGATTTGCGAACCGACGTGCTGACCAAACTCAACACACTGTCGCTGGACTACTTTAACCGCGCCACGATGGGGGACATGGTGACGCACGTGAACGGCGACACCGCGACGCTGCAACGCTGCCTGCGGACGGGCTGCGCGGACCTGGTCCAGCAGCCGATGACGGCGGTCGGGGTGTTGGCGGCGCTGTGCGTGATTGACTGGCGGCTGACGCTGGCGGCGATGGTCTTTTTCCCGGCGTGCGTAGTGCCGGTGGTGGTGATGGGCCGGAAGGCGCGGCATGCCGCGCGGGCGAGCACGAAGGTGGGGGTGACGCAGGCGAGCCTGCTTTACGAGATTCTGGCGGGGATCCGCGTCGTGAAGGCGTTCGGGCTGGAGGCGATGCAAGTGGACCGGTTTAAGCGGTTCTCGCGGCAGTTGGTGCGGCAGAATCTCAAGGGCGTTCGCGCCAAGGAGCTGATCAACCCCGTAATTGAGACCGTTTCGGTGATGGGGTTTGGGCTGCTGGTGGTCTACATTACTTACAAGAACCAGCCGGTGTCGGACATGGTGGGTTTTCTGACGGGCCTGATCTTCTTCTACACGCCAATCAAGAAGATTGCCCATCTGCACGTGATATTCGAGCAGACCGCCATCGGGGTGCAGCGGCTGCTCCAGATCATGAGCGAGCAGCCAACGGTGAAGCCGCCGGTCGCGCCCAGGCCGCTGGCGGAGTTCAAGCGCCATATCGCCTTCGATCAGGTGAGCTTCACCTACGGGCGGGAGCCGGTGCTGCGGGAGGTGAGCCTGGAGATTCCGCGGGGCACCAAGCTGGGAGTGGCCGGCGAGAGCGGCTCGGGCAAGAGCACGCTGGTAAACCTGCTGTTCCGGTTTTTCGACCCGGTCCAGGGGGCGATCCGGATAGACGGGCTGGATTTGCGCGAGATCGCCAACGCCGACCTGCGACGGCTCATGGCGCTGGTGAGCCAGGACATCGTACTCTTCGACATGACGGTGGCGGAGAACATCGCCTTGGGCCGGGAAGGCGCGACGCGCGAGCAGATCGAGGCCGCGGCGAAGGCCGCCTTTGTGCATGAGTTTATCCTGTCGCTGCCGCAGGGCTACGAGACGCGGATTGGCGAGCGGGGCGTGGCGCTGTCAGGCGGGCAGCGGCAGCGGTTGTGCATTGCGCGGGCGTTTATCCGCAACGCGCCGATCCTGGTGCTGGACGAGGCGACGGCGTCGCTGGACTCGAAAGCGGAGGCGGAGGTGCAGGCGGCGATTGACCGGCTGACCGAACATCGGACGGTGATTTCGGTGGCGCACCGGCTCTCGACGCTGGCGGCGATGGACCGGGTGATCGTGCTGGCGGGGGGGCGGATCGTGGAATCAGGCGGCTTTGAAGAGTTGTTGCGGGCAAGCGGCGTCTTCGCGGACATGGCGGCGCGACAGGGCATCCTCCGCAACGACAACCCGCCCGGAATGGCGTCGCCCTGAATCTGGCGCGCGGTTGCCCCCAACCAGTCGTCAAGCCGTGCCGGAGGGCTTCCGACCGGAGAATTCTCCCGCTGGCGGGGCGGGGGTAAGCTGCGGGTGGCGCCCGGCTTGCCTTTGCTTCTCAGCCAGGAAGGCATATTTGGCGAAGACCGTCAGAAAGGAGGAATACGCGATTAGCCAGCCGCGCCAGCCGTCCCGGAAGCCCTGTTTCAGGATGAGCCGCTTGCATAGGGCGAGCCAGGGTGAAATGGCAAGGTGATACCAGCGGCAGCGCCGGTCCGCCGCCGACAAACTGTCCGCCGAGGTCCGCGCGTAGCGAATGGTGCGCTCCAAATGCCCTCGCAAATCTGTATAGGAGTAATGGAGCAAGTCCCCTGACAATTTGGCGGAGGTGCCCGCGACCGAAAGCGAGGGGTGGGGGTCAGCGCCGATCCAGCGCGCGCAGTCGTGGCGGACCAGGCGAAGACACCACTCCGGGTACCAGGCATGCCAGATCCATTCGCCGAGGTAGCAAGTGCGGCGGTTCAGCTTGTAACCGTTGACGGCGGGCTGGCCGGTGAAAGCCCGCCGAATCGCCTCGGCCAGTTCGGGCGAAACCGCTTCATCCGCGTCCAGGCACAGGACCCACGGTTGGGAGCAGCGTTCGAGAGCGAGGTTCTTCTGCCCGGTAAAGCCCTGCCAGGCTTGCAAGACAAAAACCGCGCCCGCCTGGCGGGCGATTTCCGGGGTCTGGTCGGTGGAGCCGGAATCAACCACGACGATTTCCGCCGCCAGGTCGCGGACGCTCTCCAGGCAACGCGGCAGGTTCACCTCTTCATTCAAAGTGATGACGGCGACTGAAAGCGGCAGATGGCTCTGCATGCGTCATTGGTAAATGGCGCCCGGCCCGCTCACAAGGCATTTCCTGCGGTTTCGACTCCGTGACTCCGTGTCCCGGCCAACAAAGAGATTGTGAAGGCCGGGTGATTGTGAAAGAAAGAGGGAAACCACCCGGGCTGTGGAGCAGGGTGGCGGCGATGAAGATCCTGCATCTCAACAACGAAAAGACCTGGCGCGGCGGCGAGCGCCAGACGTTCTTGCTCGCGCAGGCGCTGCAGCAGCCAGGCGTCGAAAACCCCATCGCGTGCCGGCCTGGCGGCTTGCTCTGGCAGCATGCTGTCGCGCATGGCGTGCCAGTCATTCCAATGTCCGGCAATTCCCTGCGCGCCATGCTGCAACTCGCCCGTTTCGCGCGGCGTTTCGACCTGCTGCATTGCCACGCGGCACGCGCGCACAGCCTCGCCGCCGCGCTGGGCTGGCTCGTGCGCAGACCGTTGATTGCCACGCGCCGTGTGGACTTCGAGCCGGCGCATAATTGGTTCAACCACTACAAGTATAGCCGCGCCGCCAAAGTGGTGTGCGTCTGCGAGCACATCGCCCGCCAGCTCGCCAACTGGGGGGTGGCACGCGATAGATTGGCGACCATTCCAAGCGCCATACCGCTGCCACCCGACGATGGCCTGGACCGGCTGGCGTTTCGGCGTGAGTTGGGGCTGCCGGCCGATCGTCCCATCATAGGGAACATTGCTGCCCTGGTCGGCCACAAGGATCAGGCCACGTTGCTGCGCGCCGCCCGGGCCGTGATCAGCCGGCGGCCGGACGCGCTGTTTGTGGTCATGGGCGAGGGCGACCTGCGGGATGCGCTGCTGCGCCAGCAACGCGAACTGCAGCTCGACCAGGCGGTGCAATTCCGCGGATTTGTTCCCCAGGCGCAACGCTACATGCGCGCTTTCGACGTGTTTGCGATGAGTTCCTGCATGGAAGGGCGGGGCGGGATCGTGCTCGACGCATTTGCTGCCCGCGTGCCTGTTGTGTCCACAGCCGCGGGAGGATTGCCGGAAATGGTGCGCGATGGAGAAACCGGCCTGCTCGTTCCAGTTGGAGAGCACGAGGGCATGGCCCAGGCCATCGTGCGACTGCTGGAAGACGAGGACCTTGGCAGGCGTCTATGCGTCGCCGCGCGCGATTGGGTTGAGCGCGAATGCTCCGTCGAACGCATGGCGGATGACTATTTGAAGATATACAGGCAACTCCTCGGGCTGGAAGCCGCCGCGTCTCCCCTGGGGCGGTGAATCATGCAAACTGAGGACGATCCCACACCCGTCTGTGCCCTTGCCGCGCGCCATGCGAACATCCGGAACTCAGGTTGCCGGCCATGATTGACCTCTCCCAAGCAACTCTCCTGGGCCAGGGCAACGGGCGCAACTGTTACGTGCATCCGCTGGAACCCGCTCTGGTGATCAAGGTGCGGCGTCTGGATCGGAGGTCGCGCGATCAGAATCGCTCCGAGTTGCTTTACCTGTCCTCGCTGGTTCGCCGGCGCGTGCCGTTCGATCACATCCCGCAATTGCACGGCCCGGTCTGCACGACGCTGGGCGAGGGACTGGTGTGTGAACGCATCGCCAATCCCGATGGTTCTGCTGCGCCGTCGCTGGCAGAGACCGTGCGCCAGGGTGTGCTCTCCGGCGAGCGTGCCAATGCGTTGCTCGATGGTTTGCTTGCCTATCTGCCTCGGCACTGGGTCGTTTATGCCGATGCCGGGCAGAGCAACCTGGCATGGCAGCAACGACCAGATGGCGCCGGCAGGCTGGTCATCCTTGACGGCCTCGGGGCGCGCCGTCCGGGCCTGAAGATGTGGTTGTTGAGCCATGTCCCGTTTCTGGCGCGGCGGAAGACCCGCAAACACTGGCCACGCCTGCTGGAAAAAGTGCGGAAAGGTCGTCCTTGATCTGTTACCCCGAAGTTCATTGACGGGCAGGATTAACGCCTTGTCGGCTGATACCATTTCTCACCGTGAATCGGAACAATGGGTCAGGGCGTAGCGTTTGCTTGAGCGTGAAGCCAGTGATGAACGAGGGATAAGACTTTGGAGGGCGTTTCCCAGAACGGGCGCAGCGCCGTGGTC
>Ga0209201_1000649_pt1 | contig 45549 bp, 48 predicted proteins | sample AD_UKC055_MetaG_FD_184411 | JGI IMG/M metagenome (GOLD analysis project Ga0209201, IMG submission 184411) | Active sludge microbial communities of municipal wastewater-treating anaerobic digesters from USA - AD_UKC055_MetaG (SPAdes) (version 2) | ecosystem: Engineered > Bioreactor > Anaerobic >... | reverse complement strand
TTCGTGAGAGGATTTGGATTTAGAAGCCAAGTTAAGGAAATAAAACTCAAGTGCATCGCATATTCTCTGGACCGCTTCCTGAAAAACCAGGCAATACTGTCAGTTGACTAGGATGTCAACAGAGCCAATTTTAAAAAAGATTTCTTCATGAGCGATAGGGCTTTTTACAATTGAGGGTGGCGGGAATTAGGAAGCAGAGCCCAAACTGGGCCCGGATCGATCCATAAAGAGTAAAGTGCATACTGCAATCCTCACTTTCAAGAGGCATCTTAAAAAATGGGGTGATTAAGGTAGAAGGATACGTGTTGTATCAGAACAGGGAGAGGAAGGGCTGACCAGGAATGCGAGATCTATGCAGGACACTCAACATAAGCGGTGCATCAAATAGTATCTCTTCCCTCACCGAAGTATTTCGAGGGGGATCCCTGCATCAGAGCCACACGCATTCCGTCGCTCGAGCATCTTCATTGCCCTCTTCAGGCGTGCCTTCAGCTGGGTGTTCTCATTCTCAAGGCGGCGAACGCGCCTGTAGAGAGGTTCGGCTCCCCCTGCACCGCAGAGGCTTGCGATATAGTGTTTCAGAAACCGGTCGGCATCATTCTGCTTCCGAGGGATCCACTGGATATCGAGCCTGATGTTCTTTGTCACAATCAGGTCTTTAATGGCTACCTTCTTCCGGAAGAACGTAGGATGGCGGGACTTCTGGTATTCCGACAGATGCCAGACTACAACCTGGCTGTCGGTCCGAATCCTCGCATGCGAATGTTCAGGCAGGTGCTCGAGGGCAAGGATGACTGCATTGAACTCGGCCTCGTTATTGGACGCTCCCCGTTCATAGGAGAAAAAAACCTCCTCCCCCGGGAACAGAGCAACCGAATGGCCGTCCCCGCTCCCGTCCACCACAATTTCGATCCGTTCCTGCATCCGTTCATCACCATGCCCCGGAAAAATCAAAACAGCCGTGATCCCGGGGATTTCTTCTTCTTGGAAAAAAGAGGACAGGGCGCGAGGGGGGACCACCGGATCATCCGCGATCTCCCCCTTGTTCCTGTACTGTTGCAACCGGTACTCTCCCTCCGGCGCCTATAGAAGAAACTCCGGGCTTGTAATATTTAATATTTTTGCTTTGATCGATAAAATAACGGTTTAGTGTGCCTTATATAGGGAATAAACTGCTAGGCGATGCTGGAAGGGAATCAACACCCGCGAAGAGTAAAAAAAGATTACCTGATGATCTTTGCAATCGGGATCTCAAGGATATCCTGTGCTCCTGCGGCCTTGAGACTCGGGATGAGGGTATTGACCTGGCCTTTCTGGACGACGGTCTGGATGCTGTAATAATCCACCCCATGCAGCCTGCTGACCGTAGGCCTTTTAAGGGCGGGGAGTGTGGCGACGACCCGCTCCATAGCCTCCACCGGGACATTCATGGAGAGGAGCACCTGATGACGGGCATCGATAACTCCAAGAAGGAGGGTGACAATCTCTTCGATGGCACGACGTTTTGCCACATCTTCGAAACTTTCGCGGTTGGCAATAATGACGGTATACGACTCCATGATCTGGCCGATAATCTTGAGGCCATTCCTTCGCAGCGTGGTTCCGGTTTCCGTGAGGTCAACCACGACGTCCATCAGGTCCGGGACCTTAGCCTCCGATGCACCGAACGAATGGAAGAGCTGGACCGGTATTCCGATCCTTCCGAAGTATTCCTTTGTAATCTCGGGATACTCGGTGGTTACCCTGCTGTGTGGGCGAATCCTGGTGACCTCGTCAATTGGTTCATCCCTGTGGACCGCCACCACGATCTTAACCGTTCCTTCTCCTGTCTTTGAATAGGAGAGCGGGGCTACTTCCCGCACCCGTGCCCCTGTTTCCTTCACCCAGTCGAGCCCCGAGATACCCATATCAAAATACCCCATCTCGACATATTTTGGGATCTCCTGCGGGCGGAGGATCTTCACCTTGCCTATGCGGCTGTCATGAATGATCGGGTTGTAATCCCGGTCACCCCGCTTCACTTCAAGGTCTGCTTCCTTGAAGAGCTGGAGGGTCTGGGACTCCAGGCTGCCTTTGGGAAGTGCGATATTAATCATGGCATACAATGTTTGACAGCTGAGAGAAAAAACATCCCTGATAATTTACAGCATCATTTCTTACGCCTCTGGATCTCCAGGTCTCCTTTGTTTGCTTTCATGACTATGTGAAAAGGGATCAGGAGAGGGTATGAATAACAAGCCCAGAGAGGAGTTTGGGTTCGAACCATGTTGATTTCGGCGGCATAATGCCGTTAGCATCCGCGATTGAAAGCACTGTACTCACCTGAACCGGCTGCATTGAGAATGCTACTGCATAGTCTCCCCTGTCAACCATCGCCTCAAGGTCAGCGACCGGCCGGGCGCCACCGAGATACTGGAGGCGCGCATCGCCACGGGGATCTGTAATCCCGAGAATATGCTCCAGGACCTGGTGCTGGAGGAGCGACACATCAAGTGAGCCGATCAGATCGGATCCAGCTGTTTCCTTGAGAATGCATTCGTACCATAATCCCGTCAGGTACATATGAAAGACATGGGGACGATCGCTATGCGGGGGAATCTGAAAAGAACCATTATTGACCTTCCCATAAGGGAGCACTAAACAATACTGAGCGATCTCCTTCATGAACTCGCCAGGAGAACGTCCCCCGAGGTCATGCACAAGCCGGCTGTAGCCATGGATCCTGACCCCGGAATCGGAGAAGAGCACTCCCATGAATCGTTCTGCTTCACCGATATCAACCCCCGAATCCCTCCGCATTCCTGCCACGTTCACAGCGGATTTCGCACGGTGATGTCCATCTGCAATGTATACCCTGCCCACCTGTGAAAAATGCTCTTCGAGGAGGGCGACCACTGCTGAATCGGAGATTCGATAGATCTGGTGAACAGATCCATCGTTCCAGCGCACTTCTGCATCAGGGCTTCCTGAGACAAGAGTAGTAATATAACGGGCGAGTCCTGCTCGATCGCGGTAAATGAGTACAACCGGGCCGGTATGGGCATTCACCGTATCGATATGCCGTGTCCGATCCTCCTCCTTGTCATACCGGGTCTGTTCATGTCTCCTGATGATCCCTGATTTGTAATCGTCGACATGGAGACAGCAGCAGAGCCCGGTGTATGTGTCATTTGATGTGATGACCCGGTAGACGTACATCCCAGGACCCGGATCACGTGCCAACACACCTGATGATATCAGTGCAGTGAAACGATCCCTTGCAGAGGAATATACCCCAGGATCTGTCGGAGCACATTCCGGAAGATCGGCATCCGGACGGCTGACACGTAAAAAACTCATCGGATTGTCCCGGATGATCCTCCGTGCCTCATCAGCAGTTACTACATCGTAGGGCACCGCAGCCACCTGGGGGGCAGCATCCCGGCCCGGCCGCACTGCCACGAAAGGAAAGATTCTCACCATGAAGATTCCCGGCTCTCTTTATTCATTTCCTCTGACAGTATATTATTCCAGTGACACCCATAGTATGTGGCAATGGGCGACATTATCACAATACGGCGGGCAAAGCCTGAAGATATACCTGCTGTTTCTGAGATCGAGAGGGTCTCTTTTCCGGATCCCTGGAGTGAGGGGATCCTTGCCGAGACACTTGGGTACTTCTCAAAGACCTTTTTTGTCGCCATCTTCAGGAGATCGATTATTGGGTTCATCGCTGGGGGACTTGAAGACACAGGGGAAGAGGTATATGGGCACATCTGTAACCTTGCAGTCACACCGCAATTCCGGAGCATGGGAGTGGGACGGATGCTTGTCAGGAGAGAGGAGCACCAGTTTGCCATCGAGCTCGCAACGGGTGTTCAGCTGGAGGTCCGACTCTCCAACTACGCAGCCCAGCAGTTTTACCGGAAGATCGGATACCGAGAGGTCTTCCACATCGACCGTTATTATGCAAACGGTGAAGACGCCGTTGTTATGATGAAATGGTTCCGGTTTTAGCGGCCAAGAGCCTTGTGCGCCCGGGCAAGATGCTGGGCGCTGAGCGCTCCAAGCAGCGAGAGTTCACCGGCAAGGACTGCAGATGCGATGATCTCTGCGAATTTCCGCGCATGGGAACCTGGCGGATCTCCCCCTCCGGCAACCCCCAGCAGCCGGAGGCACTCCTGCTGTGTCGCAATTCCGGTACCCCCTCCGACTGTACCGGCCGGTAACGAGGGAAGCGTAACAGATACATACACTCCCCCGGGAGCCGGATCCACGGTTGTCACTGCCAGGCTCCCCTCCACCACATGGGCTGGGTCCTGGCCGCAGGCGATGAAGAGCGCAGCTATGATGTTGGCAGCATGAGCATTGTACCCAAGCGAGCCTGCTCTTGCCGATCCCACAAGATTTTTACGGAGGTTCACTTCTGCAAGAGTGGCAGCGTCCGTCTTTAACACATGGCGGATGAGTTCATCAGTGAGCAGCACTCCGGCAGCTGCCGTCCGCCCCCGGCCCATCACCATATTGATGGCAGCTGGTTTCTTGTCCGTGCAGACATTGCTGGACAGTGCGATCAGATGTGCGCCGGTCTCGGATGCGATCAGTTGTGCCGCCTTTTCGCTTGCAATGGTCACCATGTTCATGCCCATTGCGTCCTTGGTGTCAAACTCGAGTCGTACAAAGACGCTTGTTCCCGCAACCGAACAGGTGATCCCCGTCAGTTTTCCATGAGAGGTAGTACTCTCCGCGGCGGCAGCTATCTCATCCTGGTGCGAATGTACATAGTCAACAACGGCGCGTGCGTGGACCACGCCAGTCGCAGCAAATAACGGTGCACGGGTCATACCGTCCCTGAAAATGCGGACTTCTGCCCCTCCGGCCTGGGTAATGGCGCTGCATCCCCTGTTGACCGAAGCGACCAGCGCCCCTTCCGTTGTAGCGAGGGGGAGGAAGAACGAACCTTCCGCATACTCTCCGTGTATGGCTATGGGTCCGGCAATCCCTACCGGGATCTGGATGGCGCCGATCAGATTCTCACAGTTCTTCTTTGCCACACGGTCAACCGGGATGGTATACGCACCTACCGCAGAAAGGGCGATGCCGGTCTCGCGTTCGATATATGCCCGCCGGACCCGGGCAGCTTCATCTGCCGGGAGTTCCTCCTCGAGCGCATAGAGCTTCAGCGACCCCCTTTTAAGCCTCTCGAGATAATCTTCCATAGATATAGGTGTGCGTTCCCGGTATACATGAGGGTGACTGAGGAGAGATGGAGCAGGAGCAGTGGACGGTAAGAGTTCCCCTGGGAAAGGGGGAGGAGATGCGGCAGGAGCTGATCCGCGCCGGGATCCTGGACCGTGAGAAGAGGCCCAGAATTGACGGAGAGTCGCTCCTGTTGCCGGTGACGACCTGGATTGAGGGTGCCGAGCGGGCATTGTTCGAGACGCGGAATCCGCTCCCTGAACTTCCCCGTCATGAACTGATCGGAGGGATTGCAATCATGCTGAACCATGATCCTGCAGCGGCGGAACAGCTTCTTACGCTCCGGTCCTCGCTCCATACCGTGCTCTTTCCGTTGAGTGATGTTGAAGGGAAGTTCCGCACCAGAAGGTTCGAGGTGCTGGCAGGTCGGCAGGGCACTCATACCCGCTGCCTGGAGTACGGGTACTGCTTCGAGATCGATCTTTCAGAAGCCTACTTCTCACCACGTCTTGCCACCGAGCGGCAGCGAATTGTCGGGCTTCAGAATGAGGGGGAGCACGTTATCGACATGTTCGCTGGTATAGGTCCGTTTGCCATTGTACTTGCGAGAAAAGCGGGGTATGTTCTTGGTGTTGACATCAATCCTGGCGCTATCCGCCTCATGGTCCGGAATCTCCACCTGAACCGTGCCGACAATGTCATCCCGATGCTTGCCGATGCATATCATCTCCCTGATCTCGTCTCGTGGACCTTTGACCGGGTGATTATGAACCATCCGACGGCCTCAATGGCCTTCCTGCCCCAGGCCTTCCGCCTATGTAAGCCGGGGGGATCTATTCACCTCTATTTGATCCAGTCTTACGAATCAGAAGCATTAGCAGCACTTCAGAACTATCCGGTGGCCGAGATCACTGAACAGGTCGTCCGCTCCTATTCACCTGGGCGATGGCATGCGGTATATGATATACGAAAAAAATCCTGAATAATAACATCTAACGGAAAAAATTGACAGGAATGGCAGATTGGATCGGAGCCAAATCAGGGGAGCATCGCGCACCCTAGAGAGAGTGTTTGAAAGAGGATTATTCTGCGGGAGCGTACTTGGTCCCATAGTAAATGACTCCACTCTCGCCGTCTGCGGCTATCCTCCGGAACACTGGTTTTACCCTCATCCCGATCCGGGCATCATCCGGTGAGCAGACGATCTGCGCTGAGATCCGTGGGCCTTCATCAAGTTCTATGATTGCAAAAACGTATGGCGTGAGCTGTTCAAACTGCTCGCTGGCCGTGCGGATCACGGTAAATGTCACAATTTTTCCATTTCCCGCAAACTGGTGCTCAACAATCTTTCCTGCCCTGCGACACTCCGGGCAGAAGGAGCGCGGCGGGAAGAAGTACCGCCCGCAGGTTGTGCAGCGAGTCCCGATCAGGTTGTACCGCTGGGGGATCTTTCTCCAGAAACGAGCGACCGACATTCTTCACACCCCCAGGATATGCACGGCGACCGTTGCTCCGGTGCCACCGACATTATGCGTCATCCCAATCTGGGCACCCGTGATCTGTCGGCGTCCAGCCTCTCCCCTGAGCTGCTGGGTGATCTCGTATACCTGCTTGATCCCGGTCGCGCCAACAGGATGCCCGCATGCTTTCAGCCCTCCGCTCGTATTGACAGGCAGGTCTCCGTTCAACGCAGTAACCCCTTCCTCGGTGATCCGGCCTGCCTCCCCTTTCCGGCAGAATCCAAGATCCTCAATGGCACAGATCTCGGCGATGGTAAAGCAGTCATGCACCTCTACCATATCGATATCTGAAGGAGAGAGTCCAGCCATCCTGAACGCCCGCTGCCCTGCGGCGACCGTTGCATCAAGAGTACTGATATCCCGTCGGTCATGGAGGGTGATGGTATCGCTTGCCTGGGCACTTGCGAGCACCCTGATGGGGGTATCGGTAAATTCCCGGGCACGGTCGAGCGGGGCTACCACCACCGCGGCTGCACCATCAGTAATCGGCGAACAATCGAAAAGCCGGAGGGGGTCCGCGACAAGCGATGACTTGAGAACCGTCTCAAGGCTGATCTCCTGCTGGAACTGGGCAATAGGATTCCTCGCACCGTTGTAGTGATTCTTTACGGCAACAAGACCGAGCTGCTCACGGGTGAGGGGGTATCGGTGCATGTAATCCCTTGCAATCATAGCATAGAGACCTGGGAACGTCGCACCGGCAAATCCTTCCCATTCGCGATCAGCGGCACCGGCCAGGGCATCCACGCTTGCACCTGTGCCGACGTCGGTCATTTTTTCAACCCCCGCTGCCACCACAATATCTTCAAGTCCTGACGCTACGGCAATCACTGCCTGGCGGAAAGAGAGCCCTCCCGAAGCACACGCTGCTTCGACTCGTGTCGCTGGTACATGGTGGGATGCAAGGCCCGCATAGTCTGCGATCAGTGCACCGATGTGCTCCTGTTCAATGAAACGCCCTGCACTCATATTACCCACATACAGGGCATCTATCTGTTCACCGGCAAGCCCTGCATCTTCAAGCGCCAGCGCACCTGCCTCCACAAAGAGGTTCCGGAACGAAGTATCCCATTTCTCTCCGAATGTGGTGCACCCTGCCCCGATCACTGCTACGTCCCTCATTTCTGCATCACGATCTTTCCCTTGTGTCTGGCATACTGTGCATACCCGATGTAGATTGGATCTTTCAGCAACTGCTCAACCCCCGGCGCTGCAGTCAGCCGGAACGAATCGCCCTCGATCTGATCAGTCACTTCGATGTCAAATGCATCGCTTCCGGCACCGGAGCCGAAGGAGGCAACGAAAATACGGTCACCTGCTGTCGCGATATCCAGTGTCGCGGCAAGGCCGATCATGGAAGAGCCGGAGTACGTATTGCCAAGCCGGGGCACTACAAGTCCTGGCCTGATCTGATCAGGGGAGAAGCCGAGTATCTTTGCCACGCGCTGGGGGAACTTTGCATTCGGCTGGTGAAAAACCGCATAATCATAATCCTTCGGGCCCTTTCCCGACTGGTCAAAGATCATGCGGACTGCTCCTTCGATGTGTTTGAAATAACCCGGCTCCCCGGTAAAACGGCCCCCATGGCGGGGGTAGTCCTGACCCTCCCGTCTCCAGAAATCAGGAGTGTCCGTAGTAAATGAGCAGGTCCGGTGAATGAGTGCGATGGGATCATCCCTTCCTATCAGGAATGCTGCACCCCCTGCTGCGGCCGTATACTCCAGTGCATCACTTGGTGCACCCTGTGCAACGTCTGATCCTATGGCGAAGCCATACCGTATCATCCCGCTCTTTGCAAGCCCCATGCAGGTCTGGATTGCAGCTGTACCTGCCTTGCAGGCAAATTCGTAATCGGCAGCGGTCATGCAGGGAGTAGCTCCGATCGCTTCACCAACTGTACACGCGGTCGGCTTGACAGCGTACGGATGGGATTCAGAGCCCACATAAACGGCTCCAATATCGCAGGGATCAATTTCCCTGCGCCTCAGCGCGTTTCGTGCAGCTTCAACAGCAATTGTGGCAGCGTCCTCATCAAGGTCCGGGACTGACTTGGAATACACTCCGAGTCCTCCCGTCACATCCTCGGCATTTGCACCCCAGACCTTGGTGATCTCTTCCACTTTTATCCGATACCGGGGAATGTACACCCCGTATGTGATGATTCCTACCATCGTTCTTCCCTCAAAATATCCACTATCTCATCGATGCCCATCATTGTGCATAGTACGGTGATATGGTCCCTCTCAGCCATCCTTGGTACCAGAGGGTGGACGAGCTCAGGCTCGATTCCCTGCAGTACAACACAGCGTGGCTTGAAGGGAGTGACCCGGATTGCCACCATCGGGGATTTTCCAGAAGTTACATCAGTAAAGATGAGAGCCCGCTCGGTACTCCAGCCGTAGATACGGTTGAACTCGTTTGCAGAGAGCTGGGTTATTGCGTTGAGACTGTTGACGATCGTATAACCAAATATTGACTGGTTCAGCGACCCGCAGAGTGGCTTGCAGGAGAGCACTTCTGAAAGCCTGGTGAGCGGTACCGGACTCGCGTAATCAAAAATGTCGTAAATGACATTATCGTCGATATCGGTATACAGGATCTTCGCAAATTTTTTGATAAACTTTCCACCGTTTGCTTCATCGATGGTAAGTATCGTGTCAACAATCTTTCCGACAACAGCAGTACCGGGACTTTTTCTTCTCCCGCTTTCGTAATCACTGATCACGGAAGGGGAGACTTGAAGGTGTTCACAGAGCACGCCCTGGGGAATGTTGAAACTCATCCTCCATTTCTTCAGGGCTTTCCCCGGAGATTCTGAAAGCGTTATCTCCCCTGCCATCTTCTCGGCAAGCTGATACCGCACATCAGATTTCATGCCTCACTATGAGGGCAGGGGGGTTGATAAAAGTAACGAACAGGGCTTCGACATTCCACGAAAATACCTGATATAGATACTCATAAATAATAAGCATCTCAACTTTGATAAGGATATGATCTTGCCCGAGGATCTCCAGTGCCTGAAAGAGATTGCCCTGAAGGGCGGCCTGAAAGGACCGGTCTGGGTCTCTTCCCAATCGCTTGGGGGCGCGCTTGGAACCAGCCCGCAGACTGCATCACGGCGACTCCAGTCCCTTGAGCGACAACAATATCTCTCCCGTTCAGTCAATCCCGATGGTCAGTATGTCACGGTTACGAGGAGTGGAGAGGAGAGATTGAGGCATGAGTATGCAGATTACTGCCGAGTATTCGGAAGCGGGAGGGAAGAGTTCGTCCTCCAGGGGACCGTCATCTCTGGTCTTGGAGAGGGCCGGTATTACATGAGTCTCGAGCCCTATGTGCAACAGTTCTCCCAGAAGATCGGATTTGCCCCCTATCCCGGGACCCTGAATATCAGGCTTGAACCATCGAGCATGCAGGTCCGGAAGAGGCTTGATCAACTGGAATGGATACGGATCCATGGTTTTTCAGCTGAAGGCCGTACGTTTGGGGATGCCCGCTGTCTTCCCTGTAGTATTGCCGGTATCCCCTGCGGCATTGTAATCCCGGGAAGAACCCATTACCCCGACGATGTCCTCGAACTGATTGCGCCGGTCGCGCTCAGGGAAGCATTGAGAATAAATGATATGGATGAAGTAAAAGTTGAGGTGGCACCATGATGGAAGAAGCACTGACAGCCCTGCGCCAGGGAAAGTTTATCCTGCTCTATGATTTTGATGACCGGGAAGGTGAAACGGATTTTGCCATTCGTTCGGATATGGTGCGCCCTGCAGATATTGCCCTAATGAGGAAAGATGGAGGGGGGCTGATCTGCACGGCTATCCATCCAAAGGCAGCAGCGTGCCTCGGTCTCCCTTTCGCGAGCGATATGCTCAGCACCTGTACCAATTTTGCAGAGGCTGTGGGGGATATCCCGTACGATCGAAAGAACCACTCATCGTTCTCGCTCTGGGTGAACCATCGGAACACGTTTACCGGAATCACCGACAACGACCGTGCTCTTACTATCACCGCGATTGCGGATGAGGTGAAACGGAGTCTGAATGGGGGAGGGTGCGACTTCCATGGCCGGTTCAGATCCCCAGGACATGTTGCCATACTCAGGGCTGCCGAGGGGTTGCTTTCCCTGAGAAGAGGCCAGACGGAGCTATCGGTTGCAATGGCAATTATGGCAGGCATCACTCCTGCTGTTACTGTCTGTGAGATGCTGGACGATCAGTCAGGCCTTGCCCTATCCAAGGAGGATGCCCGGGATTACGCGAGGAAACATCAACTGGTCTTTATCGAAGGAACTGATGTGATCGAGGCCTGGGAACGTTTCTCTTCCGGGTAACATTTTACCACTTTTATCTGTTCTTTAGTCTGTTATGATAGATCTTAAGAAATCCTGAAAAGACAGATGAAGACTGATCAGGATTTTTTATTCATGAGCCTTTGAGGAGAAATTCCTGGCTTTTGAATGACCCGCAATGTCAGTCATACCTTGCTCAACTGAGGAACAGCCCTGAATGGGTGAAGCTAATTTTTTACCAGGGAACAGGGGGTGAGCTATGGCAGGGCGGCATTTCCAATCTTCGTTGAACCTGGAAACGATGCTCACATGGGGTAGAAGTGTATCGGGCAGGATGAAAACTGAGGCGCTCCTTATCCCCGAAGAGTGGATCATTCACCCTGAAGCAGAGCTCCTCCCGGTACAGATTATGAGGGGTGGCAGTCAGAATCTCATTTTTTGGCGAGAGAGAGGAGTGCTTCGTCTGGTAATAATTTTGCGATTGAAGATTTCGTCGGGCATCGTCCCGGTTTGATCCCCCTGGCTTTGGCCTCTTCCTTCAGCACTTTCAGATCCAGGTTTTTGATCAGCTCGGCTCTTTGTTTCTCATCCATTGTTGATCGGACGAAGATATCTGCCCGGAAAAATAAAGGTTACTGCTGTTTACAGACTGAGTTGCGAGAGTGCTTCAAACACCATCTTCCGGAATACTGCCGGGTCGGAATGGTACTCTAATCGAGCTCTTTCACCGTATTTCGTTGTTCCCATGTTGTCAATACGGTCAAGCGTGGAAAGGGCACAGTCAAGCACCCAGCGATCTCTCGTATCCTTCTCAACCGGGGTAACGGACTCGCACCTCACTGATATGAGGGTAGCTCCATCCGGGGTCTCGTACACATTTGGTTTCCCGGCTACAGCGACAAATGCAGGGGGTTCGATCCGGGCGATCTGTTGCATAGCTTCCGGCTGGTAACTCCCAGCCATGATAAAGAAGGTCCCGGTAGGGTCAACGACCCTTGCCCGGTAGAACATGTTCTGCTCACCCTGTTTCTTCTTCTCAGTGAGCGTACCGACGAGGAATACCCTGTTGCACCGCTCCCCTGTGGGAAGGAGCACGTAGGTAGGGCTCTTCTCATCTTCCCCCTCCCTGAAGTGAATCCTGGTCTCACGGAGCTCCCCGGCAAAGACTCGCCTGGCGGGTTCACGTTCGAATGTTCCCTCCCTTCGGGCGAACGAAGGTCTCTCAGGGGCCGCCATCAGAGTGCCCCCCCGGCCCTGTTCAGGAGTGTCGGGATCTCACCGGGTTCGAAATACTGGAATGCACAGGCAGAGACCAGGATCCTCTGGTCGATCTCTCTTCCCCTGCAGGTGAAGTATCGCCCGAGAATACGCTCCCGCATCCGCAGGAATACCTCATCCATCCCAAGTGGATTGTTCTCGGCAAGTTCTTTCGCGTCATTGATTGAGATCCCTGTCAGTTTCTCGGTAACTTCGCGTTGGACCAGAATCTCGCGAGTCTCCTTGCCATTGTCGAGCCACCCCTTAATGCGGAGATCGTAGAGGAATCCTGGCTGGATCTCATGTACCGGGCAATAGTTCTGCCGTGAGAGGACCCGGTTGCATCCCTCAACCGGACAACGCTTTATGAGCCCGGATCCAGGTGCAATATGGACAAGTGCTCCTGCAAACTCACCTTCACCTCCACTCACCGGGATATCTCCTTCTTCAGGAACTGTTGTTGCAGTGGTGATGTTGAGTGAGATACGCCCCTGGTACTCATCGATCAGGGCGTAGTAGACGCTATAGACGGTTCCCGGGTTGAGCCGTTCCTTCCCCTCCTCCTTCCATATCACGAATTTTACCGTACCGGATTCATCGCCAAGAAGTCCGGACTGGAGCATCCGATCATGGCTCACATCCCATTCCTGGATAAATTTTCCTCTCACACTGCCAATACCAGGGGTCAGTTCAGCAAGGGGGGTTATTTCAGGGATCAGGGGCGTTTCACGGGAGATCTCTTTTATGGTGGTTCCCGAATGGATCTTCAGGTTGGGTGTTCCTCTGTACTCATCCACCACGACCGATTCGAAGCGGTACCATGAGCCGGCAGACAATCGTGGGGCATTTGCTTTGGCCCATACCACAAACCGCATCGCGCCAGTGGGATCGGCGAGGATTCCCGTCTGGGATATCGCAGCGGAAGGAGAACTGGAGAGAGAGACCACTTTTGCCTCGATGGTTGCCCAGTCCCCTGAAGAGAGCTGACGAAGCTGCCGCTCCTCCCCTGCGGTCCCTGCCGTCCCTGGCAGGAGGTCCGGGATGGAGAGATCACGCGCAAGCTCGTTCAAAACCGTTCGTTCTGCTTCCTGGGGTGGTACTCCGAACTCCTCCATGAGGCGGCGGAGTTTTGCCTCGATTTTTGTCCTGTCGGCCTGGTGGCCTTTTGCACTGACTTTCAGGGAGATTCTTTCACTTATACTGGAATAATCCATGTTCATACATCTCCAGATTAAGGTAGGTTGACCCCACCTACATAAAGGGTACGAGCGGGTAGTGAAAATGATGCACCAGCTGCAGGTTTAAGTATCTGCACCCTCAAATATAACAGACATGGAATTGACGGCTGACAGCACGATCTACGACCTTCTGAAAGCGAAGCCTGAATCGGCCGAGGTACTCTTCAAGTTCGGGATGGGCTGCGTGGGATGTGCAATTGCCCGCGGTGAGACAATCCGCGAAGCAGCCATGGTCCATGGTATTCCGCTCGAAGAACTCACGGCTGCACTGGGCATCAAGGAAGCGTGAAAGAAGGTCGGAAAACGGAGGTCTGGCGTAATGTTTCAGGCCTCATTCTGTTTTTCTCTCTGTCTCATCTTCAGCTCACGAAGTGACGCTTCAGGATTCTGTTTCAGGTAATCTGCAATTCCTGGCTGGTGAAGCAGGGTGCACCCGGCACAGTTCCAGACTGGTCCATTTCTTGATGAGCTCCTGACCCACTGGCCAAGCGATTCATCACCGCATGGGTAGAAGGGGCAATAACAGAATTCACAGCGCTGACCCTCAAAATGACAGGGATAATACGGGCAGGCCTTTGGAAGCCACTCAACCCAGTGGTCCCCGCCAAATCTTGAGAAGATAAAGTAGGACGAAGCTTCCCGTGTCACTACTCCTTCATGCCGTCGCAGGGCTTCGGGTATCCCGAACAGGACCGCTGCATGGATCCGATGTCCAACCTCGGTATGAATCCCTGCGGAGGGATGGACAACCACTCCTTCAGAGGCAATGATAACCGCATCCGTGGGAGTGCCATAAAAGGGATGGCCGAGTCCTCTGAGGGCCTCCGACTTTGCTTCAGTTGCCGTGATGATTGCCCCCGCGAGTGCTGCATCGGACATCCCCTGGCTGCTGCAGACGATGATATTGATTGTCCCGGGAGATTCCTTATGAATCCCTGCAGAAATAAAAACTGTCACAAAATCATACTGGAGGATGCAGAGGTGCTGCATCCTGACAGTGGTGAGAAGACCGAAGAAATCGGCGGGAAGTCCTTCCCGGGAGGCTACAAGAGCGAGCTCGCGGAGCGGCTCCTGTCCATCCCAGTCAGGTCGGAGGGTATGGTTGAGCAGCGTACTGACCGTACCGATGCCACCCCCGACTCCTGTGCTGAGCGACCGGTAACTGCCCCGGACAAAGAGGGTATTTTCCCGGAGATAATATCTCATGCTACACCCTTAATTCACGCTTATTTCAATTTCAATCCTTCCCTTTTCATTTGTGTTACGTTTACGGCTCGGGCGCGGTGAGAAGATGAATCAGAATCAAAATAAACTTGCAAATCCCCTCTTCTGGGTTTCAATTCCACCTGGGAGTAGTAAGACCGGGGAGGTTGTATTCGGTGTGAAAGCAAGTACTGAACTGTTTATGCTCATGCTTCTCGATGGAAAAGGACAGGTGTTACTAACAGAACCTGTCAGACCAGTTACAACCGGCCCCTATCTGTCATCCGTGGAAGATGCTCTTCCCAATAATACATATTTCTCTTAGCGAATGTGCTTCACGAGCCTGTACTCATTTTTTTAAGGTAATGGAACCATGCTGTTAAAAATCGAACCATAATCGCCTTTCCCATCTTGCGGCGAATTCTCATAACTTCTGAAATGATGGGACTATGAACAAGATAAAAAACAGCTAGTTTCGATCAGCTACCCAATCGGAGCGGCGTAGAATTGCTTAAAGGAGGTTGTGAAATATCGCTTCGCGAAATACTTCATGCGACCGTGTATCGTTTCCGGTCCTTCAGTTCCTGCTGTTTACCGGCGTTCCAGCCTGAGACTTCCTGGAGATAGCCGGTCACCCGGCTTATCTGGACAACATCATGGGAACCACAGTCGGGGCATACCGGCTCCCCGCAGAGGGGACAGTACTCGATTCCCGATATGATCTCATGGGAGCAGTGGCAGTGGTCAAGGGGGCACATGATGACGAGATGCTCATCGCCGCACTGCGGGCAGGGCTTTTCATCGACGATAAGATGACAGGTGTGGCACTTGTAACGCCGCTCGGCAACGGGGATATCTCCAAGCTTCTTGTACTTTTCAGCCAGTTTCTGCTGTTCCTCGCTCCATTGCATACAGTAAAATGAACGATTCAGTATTTTAAAGTTTAGAACAGGTCCTTTCGCCTCAGGTGACTCATAGGGCTCATCACGCGATCAGCATCGTCTTCTCATCACTGGCGGAAAGGACCATATTCTGCGGCAGCAGATCGCGGGTCTGGGGAGAGGTAAATCTGCCGACCGACGATTATGCCGTCAACAAGGCCGGCAACTATGGCAGCATCCCCTCCCTGCGCGCCTACACCGGGCGAATAGATCTTTTTTCGTCGCACGATTCCCCTGAGGAGGCGGACACGATCCGGGCGGGTGGCAGGGGCGATGATACCGTCTGCTCCAAGCGTGACGGCAAGTTCCGCTATGTGCTCGGCAACACCCCCATGGAAGAATTCCTCAGCTCCCGGATGGCTCATCTCGGCAACGAGGTAACATTCGCCGTCATGGTCATGAGCGGATTCGATGCACGCCTCTGCGGAGTCGCTGCCGGGAAAACCATGGCAGATGATGGCAGAGAATCCGGATGAAAACACCTGTTCAGCGATGAGGCGGTTTGTATTCGGGATGTCCGCGACCTTGAAATCAGCGATAAGGGGCAGGCCTGTTGCCGCGAGGTCACGGGCAATGGTGAGGCCAGCAGAGAGGACAAGCGGGTATCCAACCTTGATAGCATCGATATGGGGGGCACACTGGCGTCCGATGCGGAGGGCTTCGGTCCTCCCGCTGACATCAAGGGCAAGGATCAGCTGGGTCATCGTTCCATCCGCTCCAGTACCGCCGCAACCAGCACAGGCAGCGTGATAGTCGCATCTCCATAGACGGTTACTGCCAGGGCATCCCCGGTAATTTTTCCCCATGATCGTGCCTCATCAAGGGTTGCGCCCGAAAGCCCCCCGAGGTCCGGCCGGTCACCCGTGAGCTGGACAGCATAGGTAAAGCCCTGCGGAGTCATCAGCATACTTTGGAGGATGAAATTTTTTGGAACGCCACCCCCGACAAGGAGTGCACCGGCTTTTTCCGCCGTAAAACAACGATCGATCAGGCCTTTCATGTCAGAGAACGCATCGACAGAGATTTTTCCCGACTGGGAGTACAGCCAGCACTGGAGGCCGATCATCGAATCTGCCACTGCAGGACAGTATACGGGTATCCCCCTTGCCGCAGCCGTGGCAAGGATCCCATGATCGAGTCGTTTCCCAAGGAGGGCAAGGAGCTCGGAAATGGGATAACTGTGTCCGGGATCGAGTGTGGAGAGGGACTCCTGGATAAACGTTTCAAAGGTTGCAAAGGCCTCATTCGGGAGAAAGACATCGTAAATGCGGTTGATCTCCTCCTGCCTGAGCTCAATGTCTGAACAGAATGCAGAGCCGTGGTAATGCCGGCATCCGAGTGCTTCGATGATGTCGTGAGTGAGATTTGCCCCGGTGCTGACCAGGAGATCGATGTAGCCGCGCGTGAGGAGACTACTGACAATCCCACCCATGCCTGCAGGAACCATCGCCCCTGCAAGGCCGAAGAATTTCACGGTTTTTTTATCGGTCAGCATCCGTTCGTAAATGTCAGCAGCCCGGGCAAGCGCACCACCATTATATGCCCCAGCCCGTGCGAGCTCGCACACCAGATCGTTGACGCTCATCCCGGGTCTGATGGTTACCTGCTCGACAGGATCCCCGCATTCCATGATTAGAGCTTGGAGGTCTGATCGGTTATAATTGCGTCCGCTCCGTCACCTGCATACTATGCGTCCATTTGAAGGGAGAAAGGAATCTTTTCTGTGCTCTGGATCAGATAGTATCCTGCTTTCCCTCACACTATGCCATTACCTCCCGCTATCACCAGACTCATCGAGGAGTATCGTGACTCCAGCCCCGCATACCGTGAAGGGGACATCAGCAGACAGACTCTCTGCAGGGATTTTATCGATCCGTTCCTTGAGAGCCTTGGCTGGGAAAGACAAGCCGGGGACAGCCTTGGGCAAAGCAGCGGGCTTCTGCTCGATGTTCCGGTGCGAATTGGCGGCCAGGCCGGCTCTATCGATTATATCCTCTGCTCACAGAAGGGAGGCGCCCTTGCAATTATGGTCGCTGATTGCTCGCCAGCCGAGGAGAGTGCCTTTCTTCTCCTCAGATATGCCTGGAATGCCGGGCTTGATCTTGCCATACTAACGAATTTCCGCGAATCGGCGCTGTATAACACCACCACCCCGGTGCAGTGCAGGGATGATGTGGCAGGTGCACTGATTACAAGACTCGGTATTGGCCAGTATGAAGAGCATTGGGACCACATCGCTGCCCTCCTCTCTCGTGAAGGTATAACACGGGATTCGATCGGGCGTTTCCTAAAGGGACAGGGGATCAGGGAAACTTCACGGATCGGGGAGGTGCTGCGGAAGGATCTGGAAGCATGGCGGGCGCATCTCGCAAAAAAAATCGCCCTCCATAACCACGGGGTCACGGAAGACTCCCTCAGTGACCTGGTGCATGCGCTGCTTATACGGATCCTCTTCCTTCGTATCATAGAAGATAAGGGGCTTGGGCAGGAGGGGGTGCTCATGCGGATTACCGGTGGCGGTTCAGCGTATGGAAGGCTGTGCGGGTTATTCCGCTACGCGTGTGAAGAATATGGGGGCGGTCTTTTTTGTTGTTCGGAACGTGGGGGTGGGCTGGAATCCCCCGAATCAATAATCTATTCCCTCTCTGTTGATGATGATACCATCAAGAACATTATTGCCAGATTGTCACCGGAAAAAGGCCCTTACGAGTTTTCGGTCATCCCTGCCCGGGTCCTTGCTTCTGTCTTCTCCCCCTATCTTGGGAGCATGATCCGGATAAGGAACGGGCACCAGGCTGTCATTGAGGAATGTTCTGAATTCCGAAAATACGGAAACCCATCTCCCGTTCCGTTTGAGATGGCGGAGTATGTCGTGCGAAGAACTTTATCAAACCTGGTAAAGGAGAAGACGGTTCAGGAGCTTCAACACCTCCATCTCCTCGATCCTGCCTGTGGATCAGGCCTGTTTCTGGTCATGGCGTTCGAGTTCCTCCTCGAATGGCATCGCGCCTGGTATTTCAGGAACCTTCTGCCCGTCCTCAAACAGGGGAATTTCTCCCATGATGATATCCAGCCTTTCCTACCTGACGGGGCAGAACGGAAGGGGGCTGATTCGATCCTCCCGTTCATCATCATTCACGGAACGGAGGGGATTCACCCAGTCAAACAACTGACCATACGACTGACCCCAGCTGAGAGAAGGCGGATCCTGCTTTCAATCTTGTCGGGGGTTGATATTGACAGGAGAGCGGTGGAAATAACAAAGGTCATCCTCCTTGTTGCATTGATGGAAGGGGGTGATAGACAGGGACTCCCGCTCCCGGACCTCTCTTCCTGTATCCGTTGCGGAAATTCTCTCGTTGGCCCGGATTTCCTGGATGATCCTGAGACCGCCCTGATCGGTCCCGATACAAGGGAGCGGATCAGTGTCTTTGACTGGGACAGTGTGTTTCCTCGTATCATCGGGTCGGGGGGATTTGACGGGATTATCGGCAGTTTTCCTGCTCACCGCTGTGAATCACTCAAGGGAGAGAAGGGGTATCTTGAGAAGCATTACCGGTGCTATCCTCAAAGCGGAGAATTATATCCCTGCTTTGTTGAGAAAGGAATATTTCTTTTAAAGCAGGGGGGTCTCCTTTCTGCTGCCTTCCCTGACGTATGGTTGCGTTCAAAACATGGATCCAAGCTTCGTCACTTCCTGAGTGGATCAGGAATACAGGAGATCATCGCGCCTGGTATCCGGGAAAGGGAGAATCTCTTCATCCCGCGCACCTGTATTGTCACAATCGCAAAGGAAGAGCCAGGGGCATCGATATCGGTGGTGCAGGGCGTTATCCCTGCTACCGGGAACTTTGTGGAGTATCTGAATAAAAACAGATATTGCATTCCTCGTTGGCGGATCGGGCAGGGAAGCTGGATTCTTGCGGATACTTGCACACAAGACCTGGTCAGCAAGATACAGGGTGAAGGTACCCCGCTTGCAGAGTATGTGATGGGTGCGCTTTCGCGGGGAATCAAACGAGCAGACGATTCCCCACTCCTTATTGATTCCGTCTCAAAAAAAAGGGTGATTGCAGAAGATATGGAATCAGCCACGATTATCCGGCCGTTTCTTACGCCTGAAAGACTGAAACGCTATTACTTCCTCCCGCCAAAATGGCATATTATCCTCACCCCTTCAGGAGCTATAGGCAAGGAACCTCCGGTTCTGGTCCACCAACCGAGGAACCAATCAAAGGAAATGGTGAGAAAGGAAAGGCGAATGGACGAAGGGACTGATAAGAAAACGATGCCGGATGTAAATACCCTGTTTCCACTTCCGGACAAAGGGCAACATTCCGACCTCATTGCCAGCCCGAAGATTCTCTTCCCCTGTATAGCGAGAGAGAGCAGGTTCTCACTGGACAATACCGGTCACTGTTGCCCTGATACCTGCTGCATGGTCATTTCCAGCTCGCTGTACCTGCTCGGGCTTCTCAACTCTCGACTGATCTGGTTCTTGATCAATGAGACCCTGCCGCCACTCCCGGGGGGTTACCGGAAATTATGGGGCCCATCATTTGAAAATATCCCCATCTATGTCCCTGACTTCGAAAACCGGGAGGATGTTGCCATTCACGATACGATCGAGACCCTGGTCAGGCAGATGATCGCTCTCCATCGGAAGATCTCTGAAATAGAAGATCCGACAATAAAAGCAACATACTGGAAACAAATCGGGGAGATCGACCACGCAATCGATCATCTGGTTTATGATCTCTACCAGTTGACTCCGGGTGAGATCGGAATCATTGAGAAGGCCGTATCAGGACCAGATTATTCCGCTTAATCTCCAATCCCGTACTTCGCAAGGTCAGGATGCCCCCTGCAGAGCGGTTTGGCCAGGTGTCGCCTGGCAGAAGGCGCGACCTCATACCACCCCGGTTTCAGCTCCCTTGCGAGGTATACCCTTTCCGGATCCTGTTCCCGTGCACCGCAGATCCTGCACTTGTATCCTTTCCCTTTCCCGGCACTGGTCATTCGCTTCCTGCAGGAAGAACAGAATGGCGCCTTCTGTTCTATCCTGGGAACAATGGACATCACCCCGATCTTTTCAAGGTTGATGCTGCCACCCTTGTAACTCCCTGCAACCACCACCTCGTCCCCTGCAGTGAGCATCCGTATGATATCCCGGAATCCCTTCGTGGGTTCATATGCCATGCACCGGACGGAAAAGCCGCCTTCTGAAAGATAGAACGATACATGCCCTCCACTCCGGGTCATTGGTGTCGTGGAGACCGTTCCCCTGACCAGATAGGATCTTCCGGGTTCCAGTGCACCAGGAGATCCCGCGATCAGGTGAGCATCGGTGCCCTGGTTGGTGGTAAAGATCTGCTCCCTCTCAGGAGCTTCAGATATCACCATCCTTCGTGCACGGAGCACCCATTCGCCCGAAGTACCTCTTATTCCAAAGAGTACCGGATCAGGGGTATGGGGGACACAGACAACAATGTTATTCTCTCTGTCTACAGTATCCCAGGTGTGAGGATAGGTCTCACCATCAGCAAGAAAGAGGCTCTTGCGGTCCACCATCCGTGGATATCCCCGGCAGTCGGGCCTGCGGTAAACCAGAATCTCAGCTGTGCTGTCTTCCAGGACGCTTGAGACTGCCGCGGCTGCGCCAATAAGACCACGCCCGTTCTTGTATCCCCTGAAGAGCGCTTCCGATTCCTCAAGCAATGTGACTGCTTCGCTGATCTCGCAGAAATCAGTGACCGCTCTTTTGTAGAATTCAGCAGGAAGCGCCCTATCTGAAACGACAACACCCGGATTGGTCTCTTCGCATGAGAAATCTGCCAGTTCTTCAACAATATCGCAGGCCATGGAAAAAGCCATGCTGATATCACCGATGACATCGATGCAGATGGCTGCATTCCCTCTTGTCTTGTGGATCACATTGGGATTCAGTCTGATGAGGTAGGTTTCTCTCACGGTCATTCCCGAATCGGAGAGCCTGCCGGCAAGCAGAGCCCCAAGGTAGGTGGTGCACATCCCGGCTGGCGAATCTGTGTCGTCGATTCCGATTCGCATGTATGCACTACTATTAATATCCTGCCCTGCTATATCCATTCGTAACGGAAATGTCCCAGGATCGCCTTCTCCAGATGGTAGTGTCGGTACTGCTCATGGCCGGGTTCCGGGTAACGGAACGGTTCTCCATGCGGCCACGGAGTTTCGACCTTATTACGGGAAAGAAGGAGATCCTGCTTGTGATCAAGGTGGTCTCCCATATCGATAGTGTGAGTGAGGAGACGGCACGGGATCTCGATCACATCGCACGTTCCCTACGGGGATCTCCCCTTATTATCGGAGAGCGGGCCCGTGATGCGGAGCTTGAGCGGGGAGCTGTGTATGTCCGGTACGGCATCTATGCAGTCAGTGTTGCCACACTTTACGATGCTTTTGTTGAAGACAATCCTCCCCTGGTGTATGCCTCTCCTGGAGGCCTCTACGTAAACATCAATGGTGAGATACTTCGTGAGCAGCGGGAGAAAAGGAATCTGTCCCTCGGCGATCTTGGCAATCTGCTTGGTGTTTCCCGGAGGGCGATCAGCAAGTATGAGGGAGGTATGGGGACCACGCTCGATATCGCACTCCGGATTGAAGAGATCTTTGATGCCGCGCTGGTCAGATCAATCGATCTGCTGAAGTACGAGTCGCACTTCAGGGATGAACCTGAGCAGGGGATCGATGAGATGCCGATGAGTTTCCTTGAGAGGTTAGGCATCACGCTCCATGCAATGCACCGGGCACCCTTCCAGGCGATGATCGAATTTTCCGATCATACGATTCTTACCGGCTACGGCACCACCGACAAGGTGGTCAAGCGTGCAGCCCTCATCGGGAATATCTCCCAGGTCGCAGGTACTCGTGCCATGTGCGTGCTGACGGATTACTACAAGCAGAAAAAGATCGGCAGCACACTGGTGATTGGGGAGGAGCGCCTCCACTCATTGGCAGACGGTGAAGAGCTGATCGAGCTGATCGATAAGTCATAAATTTTATATAGAACCACAAACCAATTTTATCGCTACAAGTGGTGAATATCTATGGCACAGCAGCTTGGAGGACAACCGATCCTTATTCTGAAAGAAGGAAGTTCACGTACCCGTGGACGCGATGCACAGGGTATGAATATTACCGCCGCAAAGGCCGTTGCAAGCGCAGTACGGACCACGCTCGGCCCCAAGGGCATGGATAAGATGCTTGTCGACACGATCGGCGATGTCGTGATTACCAATGACGGGGTTACCATCCTGAAAGAGATGGACATTGAGCACCCGGCAGCCAAGATGATGGTGGAGATTGCAAAGACCCAGGACGATGAAGTCGGGGACGGCACCACCACGGCCGTGGTCATCGGCGGAGAACTGCTGAAGCGGGCAGAAGATCTGCTCGAACAGGACGTTCACCCGACAGTAATCGCCCAGGGATACCGCCAGGCTTCTGAAAAAGCCCAGGAGATCCTGCAGAACATCGCCATCACCATCAAGCCAACTGATGCAGCGATGCTGAAGAAGATCGCCGAGACCGCAATGACTGGTAAGGGTGCCGAGGCATCAAAGGAGAAGCTCTGTGACCTCGTGGTAAAGGCTGTCATGATGGTAGCCGATGACGATGGGACGGTCGACAAGGATAACATCAAGGTGGAGAAGAAAGTCGGTGGATCCGTTGACGACTCTGAGATCGTTGAGGGAGTACTCATCGACAAGGAACGGGTCCACCCGGCAATGCCGAAAAAGGTGAAGAACGCAAAAATTCTCCTCCTGAATGCCGCAGTCGAGTTCAAGAAAACCGAGGTCGACGCTGAGATCAACATCACAAGCCCTGATCAGCTCCAGGCCTTCCTTGATGAAGAGGAGCGGATGATCAAGAATATTGTGGATAAGATCGTCGCGTCTGGGGCAAACGTCCTCTTCTGCCAGAAAGGGATTGATGATATCGCCCAGCACTACCTCGCAAAAGCCGGCATCTTTGCAACCCGGCGTGTCAAGAAGAGTGACATGGAAAAACTTGCCCGTGCGACGGGTGGCAACCTTGTCTCAAGCATCGATGCCATCTCCAAAGACGAGCTAGGATATGCCGGACTTGTTGAAGAGAAGAAAGTCTCCGGCGAGGAGATGATCTTTGTTGTCGAATGCAAGAACCCAAAGGCTGTCTCCCTCATTGTACGTGGCGGGACCGAGCATGTCGTAGATGAGATTGAGCGTGCGGTCGAAGATGCACTCCGTGTGGTCGGAGTCGTCTTTGAGGACAAGAAGCTGGTCGCTGGTGGCGGATCCCCGGAGATCGAACTCTCGCTCCGTCTCCGTGAATATGCCGCAACGGTCGGAGGTCGTGCACAGCTTGCCATCGAGGCATTTGCAAACGCGCTCGAGATCATCCCACGGACCCTCGCTGAGAATGCAGGTCTTGATCCGATTGATATGCTCGTGGAGCTTCGCGCAGCTCACGAGAAGGGCAAGAAGACCGTTGGCTTGAACGTGTTCGACGGAAAAGCCGAGGATATGCTCAAGTCAGGTGTCGTTGAACCGCTCCGTGTCAAGACGCAGGCCATCTCAAGTGCCGCAGAAGCGGCAGTGATGATCCTCCGCATTGACGATGTCATCGCTGCATCCAAGACAGCAGCCCCCCAGGGACCCCCGGGAGGCATGGAAGGCATGGGCGGCATGGGTGGCATGGGCGGCATGGGTGGCATGGGAGACTATTAATCCCTTCAATCTCACCTATTCCCCTGAAAAATCTCTATTTTCTCGAACGTTAATTTGTGAATTTCCGACACCCGGTGCTCTTAAAAGTCGCAATTTTACTGGGGACTACTTTCTTATAGCCTCCATGGAAATGATCATGCATGACGGACCGGTTCATTTTCACCAGGTACCGGACGACCTGCTACCATTGCCACAAGGAGGCAGACCAGATTATAAAGGCGGTCCCTTACCAGTCCCAGGTGATCTGTGAAAACTGTGGTGCCACCCGGATCTTTATCCCGCGGCGGGAGGAGGTTACAAAGGAGGGAAGTTTTACCAGGATCGGGTGTTATGATGTCTGGAACATCGTGTCCGACGCATCCTGCCGGAATTGCCGGACCACCGGTCCCCACGACCTGGCTATCGGCTGCAACCACTTCACGGCACGGTGCAGGAACTGCGGATTCACCCATTTCTACAAGTTCGACCTGGAGTATGTGGCTAAATGTTCCATTGAAGGGAAAGACTGATCTTCTTCTTGTCGTTCAGTTCAGATGATGAGCACCATTTGACTATGGTAAACCAGTGAAAATCAAGTGCCCTCCTGATCAAATCTCCCAAGCTTTGAACGAGATCACGTTACCACAACTCTGTATCAAGGAACGTTCATGATTCGTTCCCTACTATTTCCCTGTCTGGATAAGTCGGGCCGGTCATTCAGCCAATACCTACTTCAAGGTTATAGAAACCGCTTTTAATCAGCGCGGGTAGACAGATTGTCTGATAAAAAAGAGAGATAGAAACATTACAACCGCGATTATTTCTCTTCCCGTTCCATCGAAATCGCTTTCTTGGGGCATTCATGTGCACAGATACCACATCCCTTGCAGAAATCGAGATCAACCACAAGGTCCTCGCTGATTGCCGCATCGGGGCAGAACATGGCACAGATGCCGCATGCATTGCATCGCTCCTTGTCAACAACAGGTTTGAATACCCGCCAGGATCCGGTCTTTCCTGAAGCCCCCTTGACCGGTCTGCTGATTGCAGGACGGGTACTCATATCACCAGCTCCTGGAAGGCTGCTTCTGCTGCCCTGACATTGCGTTCATCGGAAAACATCTCCTGGATAGCCTTTTTAGCCGAATCAACCGATATAATACCCATTTTTGCAAGTGCCCCGAGAACCGGGGTGTTCAGTATCGGGCTTCCGGCAATTACCAGCTTCTCCCGGAGTGCTATGCCGGTAAGATCGACCGCAAAGGCCGGGACCCCGTGTATCTTCTCGGTGGTAGTGCCGTTCATCAGCACCTTACCACCCCTTTTCAGCCCATGAAGGACATCCACGACTTCCATCACGCTCGGATCCAGCACAACAACCAGATCCGGATTCCTTATCTGGCTGTAGACCCGTATCGGCCGGTCATCGATCCTGACATAGGAGACGACCGGAGCACCGCGCCGTTCTGCCCCGTAGAATGGGCACGCCGTTGCATATTTCCCATCCCGGAAGGCCGCAAGAGCAAGGAGCCGGGCAGCCGTCACACCACCCTGCCCGCCACGGGAGTGGATACGAATCTCATACATTGCCGTTCACCCCGAACCAGAGCTCGGTGCCGGGTCTCCTGTCCCGCACAAACCCTGCTATGTCATCATAGGTGACCTCCTGGCCTCCGAGACCAGCAATCACACTATACAGGTCGACCCGTTGCCTGGCCATCAGCGACTGGGCAATAACTCCTCCGAATCCAAACGAGTAGTCTCGGTCAATGACCACGACTTCCCGCCCCGAGAGGTCGAGATCTGGGAAGGGGCGCAGCCACCTGATACGGAGGGATCCTGCGTTCACCCCTTCATTCCTGAGGAGATCAACCGCCACTTCTGCCTCCTTGCCGAGGGTTCCCATCGCAATGACCACAACATCTGCATCTTCATAACGGTACTCTTCGGCAACCCCATAGCTCCTTCCGAACCGTTCGGCAAAGTCCCTCTCTGTCTCAGCAATGACTTTCCGGGATCTTCTCATTGACTTCTCGATCTCCCACCGGAACCTGAAGTGCTCATCTGGTCCGGTGAGAGTCCCGTAACCGGCAGGATTCAGTACATCGATCGCATGCGGCAGATGGAGCGGTGGAACGAAGTCCCCCGCATTCAGGGTGTCGAGCGACTGCATGGAATGCGACAAGAGGAATCCGTCCAGGTTGACCATCACGGGAAGGATCACGTCGGCGTGTTCCGCGATCCTGAACGCCATGAGGGTGGTATCGTATGCCTCCTGGACGGTGCTGACGTAGACCTGGAGCCAGCCGGTATCCCGTTCCTGGAAGGCATCGGTATGCTCAGCCCAGACGTTCCAGCCCGGCCCGATTGCCCGGTTCACGTTGGCCATCACGATGGGGAGGCGTGCCCCTGCGGCCCAGTTGACCATCTCGTGCATGTAGAGGAGACCGTGCGAACTTGTGGCAGTGAAGGTCCGGGCACCCGTGATGCTTGCGCCGATGCAGGCTGCCATTGCTGAATGTTCGCTCTCGACCGGGATGTAGCGACTGTCCAGTTCACCCGAGGTCACATACTCCGCGATCTGTTCGACAATCTCGGTCTGAGGAGTGATCGGGTATGCGGCGATGACATCGGGCTTCACCTCTTTCACCGCAGCCGCGACCGCCTTGTTCCCGGTGGCAATCGTCAACATATCCCTTCGGCCTCCTTCTGAAGGTGCTTTGCCCGCTGTTCTGCCTGAGACTTCAAAGCATCGATAGCCTTCCTGTCGATCCCCTTGAACCTTCCCTGGACTGAAAGATAGTCCTCGATGGGAACCGGTTTGATCATCGCAGCTTTAGATGGCCCGTTGATGGTCACTTTCCCATACTCACTCTCATAGAGGATCCACAGGCCGGATCTCACCGCGAGTTTCCCCATCTCAACCGTCATCTCCGAGGAGAAGCGCCATCCGGGCGGGCAGGGCGCAAGGACATGGATGAACTTTGAGCCCCTCATTGTGAGTGCTTTTTGCACCTTTTTAAAGAGGTCCTGGGGGTAGGCTGCACAGGCTGTTGCGAGGTAGGAAGGATTGTGGGCGGCAACAATGGCATCGAGATCCTTCTTTGCATGAACCTTCCCCCCTGGCGTGGTGGTGGTGCGGGCACCTATCGGGGTGGAACCCGAACGCTGCATACCAGTATTGCCGTAGGCTTCGTTATCGTAGCAGATATAAAGGAAATCGGTCTCCCGCTCGAATGCACCGGAGAGAGCCTGGATCCCGATGTCAACCGTTCCACCATCGCCGGCATAGACTATCACGTTGGTCTTCTTACCGGCTTTCTGAAACGCCTCGCTCATCCCGGATGCACAGGCAGCGGCTGCGGCAAACGCGACATTATACACGGGAACATTCACTGCAGTATTGGGATAGATACCCTGGATAACACTGGTGCAGCAGGCAGGGACCACCAGCACGGTATCAGCTCCTGCTGCCTTGAGTACATACCGGAGAATGAGGGTAGAGGGGCACCCTGCACAAGCCGAAGTGCACTTCAGTATAAACTCTTCTTTGGGGATCTCGGTCATGGAAAATCGTGAAAAAGGTTAGCTTTCCATCAGTAATAAGCGTAGTATTCTGGTAATTCCTGGGGATGAATGCTTTTAATCAAGGGATTCGGCCCGGTATCCATGGTTCCGGAGTATCCCTTTGAGGGAGGTATCATCCGCACCTGAAGGGATCTTCTGCCATACGGCTTCAAGGCCGGCGTCGCCTGATACAAGGGTCCTCCTTCCTTTGACATACCCTGCCTCGCGGCCGCACTGGTCATAGATTATCATCGTCCTGCACCGGAATTCCCTGCAAATGCGGGGACGTGTCTGGTAAATTGTGCAGGTGAAGAGGCCAGCAGCGTCTTTCCTGAGGAACGGGCACCAGGCTGGATCCTGGTCACCTGATGCGAAGAGTTCCCGCAGTTCCGGCTGGACCGATACCGGCAGCAGTTCACCACTAACGGCAACGCGGCAGTAATACTGCACGGGGGAGAGGCTCCTCTCGATCCGGATATGTCTCCCAAGGCTTATGCAACATTTTCCGCATCTCGTACAGGCAAACGGTGCCATCTCCCTGTAAGATAAACTCCATTGGGTGATGAAGATGGAGGGTCATCCAGAGTTCGTCGGCTGGGAGGTCTCTGTGAAGAATCCAGGGATGAAGGTCATCGTCTCTGCGCGTTTGCATGCAGGGAAGAGGCACCGCTTCGTGCATGGATAAGCCGTGAGCTGGCAGCTTTCCTGGTACGCTGTATTCTGTTCTTTGAGCCTTGAGAGGATAGCATCTGCGAGAAGTGCATTGACGATTGCAGGGGGTGTGCATGAACGGATCAGGGGATGTGAAAGTGTACACAGCGTTCAGGAAGGTTGTTCCTATGCCTCTGTTCCCTCTGACTGACCCCTATAGCATCACTGGGGATGATGGACAGGGTAATTCTGAGAGGAGAGCCTGCAGATATAGAGGACTGATCCCTTGCTGTCTTTCCTCTCTTAGGCCAACATGCGGAGTTACGTCTATGTGTGAATGAAGGATCTCTCTCATACCAATTTTCACTTTCATCGGCTCCGTTACCAACAGGCTTCATCGGTCGCCTTCGTTCAGGTCGCGGACCACCCGTTCGAGTGCAGTATGATGCTCCCGGAGCCGGACGAGAAATCCCTGCCGCTTCCCCTCGATAGGGAGGGGATTGAAGGTGATTCCGCAGTTCACCTCCCAGAGGATGAGGCCATCGGGCGGTAAAGGAGAGAGTGGCGAGTTCCGTTCACCATCAAGCCGCTGCACAATCCTCTCCTCACCCTCCAATCCTTGCCCGATACGCAGGAGCGATGCGGCCATGAGTCGCACCATGTTCCAGAGAAAACTGTCACCCGTCACTTCAAATACACAGGTATTTTCATCACACCAGACCCTCGCAGAGGTGATCGTCCGCTCGGGATTTCGTTCGCTGGTCCTTGAAAAAACTGAGAAGTCGTGTGTACCTACGAAACGATGGGCGGCGGAGTCCATCGCTTTCTCATCAAGGTGGGTCGTCCCGAAATAGTACCGGTAGGTCCGTCCCTTTGCGTCATATCTCGGATGGAATCCTGGATCGACCTTTGCATATCCGCTGATCCAGCAGTCCAGGGGAAGCTGCCAGTTCAGGGCAGAGAGTGCCCGCGAGGGATATATAGTGGAAAATGAAAAGACCTGCCCCCTTGCATGGACCCCTCGGTCCGTCCTCCCCGCGGCAACGAATCCTGCCTTCCGGTAGTCAGAGAAGAGGCCGAGCCGGGTACATGCGGCCACGAACTCCCCCTCCACGGTCCGCTCTGCTGCCTGCATCTGGGATCCGAAAAACCGGTCACCGAGATAGGCGACCCTGCACGCAAGCCTTACCGGTGGGAGATCCGGCGCCTGAACTTCTTCCATGTATTCCTGATAGTCTGGCGGGTGTAACTCGGGAGGGGTGTCATCTTGCCGGCGGCACTGGTCTTGCCTTCCCGTATCGCGGCAAGGATGGATCCACAGTCCTTCTTTGCATCAATGGTGGTCCTGCCGAATCCGACGTACCGTGCATGATGGGCATCAGATCCTCCCACGCAGGGCTTACAGATACGCCGCGCCATCCGTGCTGCCTTGAGGTTTGCCGATCCGACAATGTACCTGCTGTTGAAAACCTCGATAGCATCGACCGAATATAACGCAGAGCGGAGTTTTCTCCCGACACCGTGTCGCCAGACATGGTACGGGTGGGGGAGGATGAGGATTGCGCCTCTCTCTTTTGCGAGGTGAATGGTCTCGATCACGTCCAGTCCAGAGGGTATCTTTTCAGTAACACCGAGTGCAATCAGGTGCCCCTGGCGCGTCGAGATCTCAATTCCTGGGATGATAACAAGGCTCGTGGGGATGCTGAGTGCGGCAATGGCACCTTCTACCGTATCATGGTCTGTTATTGCGATCGCATCGAGGCCGACTGCCTCAGCTCTGCGTATGATCTCCAGGGGGGTGCTCTCCCCGTCTCGTGAAAAAATGGTATGGACATGGAGGTCGCAGGAGAGCATGCTATCATATGACTTTTTATCTCACTGGTATTAAGGAAACTTATGCGCATCCTCCTCCCAACCGGATCTGCAACTGCCGGGATGGTCAGAAAGGCAGCGGAGGGGATGGATGCTGTTGTACCGGTAACAGGCGAGATCGCTTCCTTTCTCACCCCTGCCCAGCTGGAAGAGCTCATCGGGGAAGGGAAATACGACCTTGTCCTTGTCTCCGGCATGTGCACGGCATCCTTCCACGGGGTTGAACAGCGGACCGGGGTGCCCATATACCGGGGACCCCGCCATGCCGCTGATCTTGCCCTCATCCTCCCCCTCCTTGGCTCGATTTCCCTGTCCCGTACCATCGCTGCCGATGATCTCCTGGCAATCGAGCGACGGGATGAGGCTGTACGGACCATTGCCCGGAAGGAGCGGGAGGCGGAGTCTGAGTATCTCATCAGGGGGGTGAAGATTGGGGGAAATTCCCGGATGAAGGTCCTGGCTGAGATCATGGATGCACACAAAGAACCGGATATCCGGGCAAGGGCGCTCTCCTGTTTTTCATCGGGTGCTGATATCGTGGACCTTGGATTCGGGTTTGATGCGACCCCTGGTGATGTGAAGCGGGTCTTTTCCGAGCTTTCGGATCTTCCAGGCCCTCTCGCCATCGACACCCAGGATCCCGTGTTGATCGCGGCAGGGCTTCCGCGGGCGGATCTTGTCCTCTCGCTCTCTGACAGGAACATCGCTCTCGTAGGAAGGAGGGTGGCAGAATGTGGTACAGGTGCGGTGGTCGTTCCTGGAGAGCGATCCATTGAGGAGAATATCAGGCTTGCAGAGGAGGCCGGGATCTCCTGCATCATTGCTGACCCGCTGCTTGCCCCGGTCGGCTCCGGGCTAATCGCATCCCTCTCTCATTTTACCGATCCGGGCTATCCGCTCTTTTTCGGCGCAGGGAACGTGGCAGAGCTGATCGATGCCGATTCGCCCGGGGTGAACGCCCTCCTTGCCGGAATGGCCATGGAGGTGAAAGCGTCGGTGATATTCACCAGCGAGCACTCGGACAAGACCCGGGGGTCGGTCAGGGAGATGCGGAGAGCGACCGAGATGATGGTGCTCGCCGCGGAACGGCCCTACCCGAAGGATCTCGGGATCGACCTGCTCATACTCAAGGAGAAGCGGAGGAGGCGGGAACCTCCCCTGGAGTATTGCGAGGAGGTGAGGGCAGAAACGATGCCAAAGGAGATTACCTATGATCCCTGCGGGAATTTCCGGATCGGGATCGAGGGCGAGGAGATTGTCGCGGTTATCGGCGGAAAGGCATACCGGGGGCGTTCATGGGCAGGTGTCTTCCATGCGATCCAGGAATGCGGAGAGGTTTCGCTCCTCGATCACGCAGCCTATCTCGGTGCAGAGCTCTATAAGGCGGAACTTGCCATCAGGTTCGGGAGAAGTTTTGAGCAGGACGGACCGTTCTGAACCAGGGGAGTGCACCCCCTGGTTTAATCTCTCCTCCGTCCTAAAACTAGGGCAGGATATGCGTATCAGGGGAATACGAAAAGACCTGCTCTCCCTCCTGCTCCAGCTTGGGCGGGAGCAGCACCCGAACGAGTATGCCGGGCTTCTCCGTGAAGAGGAGGGTATCATCGAAGAGATCAATCTCCTGCCGGGGACAACGAGCACCGATCGTTCCGCAAGCCTCTTCCTTGATATGATGCCGCTTGATACGCATCTCGCCGGGAGCGTCCACTCACATCCGAACGGGGTCATCCGCCCATCCGATGCCGATCTCGCCTTCTTCCCCAGGACCGGGAGATATCACATCATCGTGGGATTCCCCTATGAGGTGGATGACTGGCGCTGTTTTTCCGCTAATGGTATGCAGGTTGATATCGGGGTGATCGATTGAAGACGGTCGTTGCCACAGGAACCTTTGACCTGCTCCATCCGGGGCATCTCTATTACCTGGAGGAGTCGCGCAGGCTCGGTGACGAATTGTACGTGATCATTGCGAGGGACGCCAATGTCCGGCACAAACCAAGACCGGTTATTCCGGAAGACCAGCGGATGAAGATGGTCGGAGCGTTAAAACCGGTCGATCACGCGGTGCTCGGTGACCTGCATGACATGTTCCGGCCGATCCGCGAGATTCAGCCCGCGATCATCACGATCGGATTCAATCAGCATTTCGATGAGGCAAAGCTGGTCGCTGATCTCCGGTCACGAGGAATAGGCTCCGCTGTTGTACGGATTGACCAGTATCCCGGGGACTCGTGCTCGAGCACGAGCCGGATTATCAGGAAAGTTCTGGAGCAGTACAGGGAAGAATAAGGAAGAGATAGGTGCACGGGATTTCCCTCTCCCCATATCCCTGTACTGATATCGCACCCCTTTTTTCCGAGCATCGTTCAATGGCAGAAGGAAATTTGTAAGAAAAAAGCTGAAGGAACGCTGTCAACGACTTCGGCTCGCAATTGCCTAGCTCTATCAACCCTGATCAGATCAGATTCCATTGTAAAACGGGCATCGATCTTTCAGGCATTCTCTGTTCTGGTCAGAGAACCGGCAGGATATATCCCTCGGTTCAGGGAGATGAATCCCCATCTCTGTTGAGATGAACCGGATCGCTTCCTGCAGTGCAAGGAACGTGTTTCTTTTACAGCACCGGGGACCCCCATGAAGGGCGATCTTTTCGAGCGCTCTCGCGGTCATCAGGTTGGCCATGCGCCATTCCTCGCGGGAGAGCGGGGTTGCTCCGGTAACGATGCTGACGAATATCCCGGCCCCGACCGCTGCACCGCAGTCGCCGAGCAGCCCGCAGGATCCCCCCTTTACCAGCCCAGCCCTGTGTCGTGCATTCTTGATCCCCAGTTCTTTCTTCCCAGGCTGCTGGGTATGATTATAAAATGCAGCAACCAGGACTGCGGGCACCAGGAAATGGTGCTCGGGCCCGTGCATCATCACGGTAGGGCTTAAGAAGATTCTTTCTATGAGTGTGAACGGGTTGTCTTCGGTGCTCTGAAGGCAGATCACTTCGATCAGGTCCTCGGTATCCAGCCGGTGGCATCTGTCGCATATATAGTGGCCGTTCACGCATCTGGTTGTGGATTTACAGACCCGCTTGCAGTACTGGCATACCATCTCCTCCGGCTGGTCAAGGTATTCGAGATCGGCACCACAGATCAGGCAGCCGGAGGGAGGTGGGGTCATGTGGAATCAATAGGACAGGAAAGAGATAAGGGTTCGGATATATGGCTCTAGCAAATAGTAATTATAATAAGCATTTTCAGTTCAGTGTTAAATATCACATAATGAATCAGGATATCCTTGAATCCCAAAATCCTGTCTTTTTGACCTATTTTCCTGAATGTAAAAATATTCACCTTACAAAAGATGTAGGGATGATCCCTTTTATTCTACATAGATCATTCTCGTATAATTCCTACATTCTTACTTATAGAAATGACGAATATTCATACTTAAATGTTGAAACTCCAGGTTTAAAACTATGTTTTATCAATAAATCAAGAGAAAAAAAAGGTGCATCGAATAAAATCATTGATAATTCACCTGACAATAGTTACCCAAAATCATTTTTTCTGCGTATTCTTTTTGCATGGCGTTTTCTCTTAAAAAATAGGAATAAAATTACTGTATTCCAATTATATCATTACAAATGGGAATCGAGGCTGGTTGCCCTCTTATACAGATTGTATAATCCTAAAGGGATTCTTTATTTAAAGCTTGATATGGATCCCGATTCGATAGAAACACTCCGTAGGAAATTAAAAAAGATGAAATGGAGGATTTTTTATCAATATATTATTTTAAAACTGACTAATTTTGATATCATTAGTGTAGAAACGGAAATTGCTCTCAATTTCTTAAAGAAGGAACATCCCTTGTTCACGAAAGTGGCTGATTGCCTTCATTACGTACCAAACGGTTTTGATAGCCAAAACCCGGTTGTCAGAGAATTGCTAGAACGCCCGCCCGCTCGAGAAGATATCATTGTTCACATTGGCAGATTGGGGGCATACGCAAAAGGAACTGATGTAGCCCTTGAGTCCTTTGCATCAATCGCACCTTCATTCCCTCACTGGAAGTTGGTTTTAATTGGTCCTATGGAGGATTCATTTAGAAAATATTTCGCCGATTTTCTCGAATCTCATGCAAATATTGGCCCCCAAATTAACTATTTAGGATATCTTCCTAACCGAAAAGATATATTCAGGGAATATGCAAAAGCAAAAATTTTATTACAGCCATCAAGATTTGAGAGTTTTGGCCTTGTTGTCACTGAATCGGGAATTTTGGGAACTATTCTTATTGGAAGTAATATTGGTTCATTTAAAGAATTAACGAACGATGGTAGATATGGCGTTCTTTGCCCTGTAGATGATATACAGTGCTTTTCAAAGGCCTTACAGAATATCCTTTCACACCCGGATGTCTTTGATGGGATGTCCTATTTGTTAAAAAGTCATATGCAGAAAAGATACAATTGGAATGATATTTGTAATGAGTTAAATGATATTATATTTTCATGCATTGAAAAAAAAATTGACGGAGTTTAATATAAATTAGGGACTGATTCTAATTCAAAGGATGAGATCCCGCTAAATTCATTGTAGTATATGGGGAAATTGAAAAAACAAATCGAGGGGTGTATTTTAATTAAGCCTACTGTAGCAATTATTATTCTAAATTGGAATGGCTGGAGGGACACCCTCGAATGTCTAGAATCTCTCTACCAGATCCAATATCCAAATTATACGGTAGTATTGATAGACAATGGCTCGGTAGATGATTCCCTTGAAAAAATTTTGGCTTATTGCAATGGCGATTTCAAAGTGGAATCACTTTTTTTTGAGTATAAAACTCAAAATAAACCGATTAAAATATTTGAATTTTCCCGAGAAGAATTGAAATTTAATGAGTGGAAAAAAAATGACATTGAAAATATCTCGTCTGATCGTAAGTTGATACTGATTAAAAATGAAAAAAACTACGGATTTGCAGAGGGAAATAATATTGGGATACAGTTTTCAGCCAATTTTCTAAATCCAAAATATTTTTTATTACTTAATAATGATACAGTCGTAGAAAAATCTTTTTTAAATGCCCTAATCACAGACATGGATCAGGATTCAAATATTGGATTTATTGGGCCAAAAATTTATTACTACACTCTTAATAATCGAATGGATATCCTTAGCCATTGTGGAGGAGAAATCGATATCTGGAGGGGTGAAACCCACCATATTGGGGATAAGGAGATTGACAAAGGGCAGTATGATGAAGTTGGTAACATTGATTATATTACAGGAGCATGTTTGCTGGTTACTAGCTCATTAATAAAAAAAATTGGTTTATTAAATCCCTCATATTTCCTGTATTGGGAAGAAACAGATTGGTGTCTCCGAGGAAAGAGGGCTGGATATAAAATCAAGTATGAGCCTCGGGCGGTAATATGGCATAAAGGAAGCCAATCAGGTACAAATTCAACGTTTGAATATTACAACACCCGAAATAGAATTTGGTTTGAGAAAGACAATGCGCCTGTTGTGCCTTTTATAATTTTTTTTATTTATTTTATGGGTTACAAATTTTGGAGAACTTTATTCTCGAGATTATTCTTTAATGATCCAAAGCTGGTTATTCCATTAGTAAAAGGAGTAAAAGATGGCTTTTTTATGCCACATTCAAATATGAGTAGAAGCGATCATTGAGGAAAAGATGGATAAATGTTCATTGGATTTTGTGACATCTCCCCCAAAGGTTTGTGGTATAGGTGAATATTCTGATCATATCATTGAGGAACTCAAGAAGTATTGCGAAATACATCCAGTCTACATCGAACCCCATAAAAATCCATTCTATTACATAAAAAAGGCAGATGAATGTTCCAGAAAGTTAATCCACGTTCAATTTGAATATGGTTTTTTCTGGGGTATCAAAATAATCCATGGGATTTATGCCTGGCTATTTTATCCAATTATCGCACGGGATCGATATGTAATAACAACGTTTCATGAGATTTTACATAAATCAATACCGGATGCTCTTATTTTAAGGCTCATATCATTTTATTCAAAAAAGGTGATTGTCCATACAACGGAGGCAAAGGAACGGCTATTACAGGCAGGTGTCAAAGAGGATAAAATTGAAATAATTCCACACGGGGTGCTTTATACGGCATTTCCATTGGATAAAAAAAATGCAAAAAGGGAATTAAATATCGAGGCTGATGAAAAGACAGTTCTATTTTTTGGATTCCTTCATCGAGATAAAGGAGTGGATAATCTCATCGAAGCCATGAAGGGAATCGATGCAACATTGATTATTGCAGGGGATATACATCCTTTCAATAAAGGGAAAGATGGTTGGTATCTTGAGAACTTACATTTTCTCGCAAATGATCCTGCAGTCAAGGTAAAATTTCTCGGATATGTATCCGATGAAAAGATACCCTTGGTAATGAGTGCTGCTGATATTGCAGTTCTGCCCTATAAAAAAATTTTACAAAGCGGGGTTTTTAATATAATTTCTGCATATAAAATTCCCTGCTTAGCCTCTAAGATCAGATTCTTCGATGATACAAATCGTCAGTATCACTACCCTTACATCTACACAAACCTCCATGATGATATTGTTAGACTTTTTAGAGATTTCGAATTAAGAAATCAACTAACAAAATTTGCTGAGAACTACAACGCTGATAATTCGATAGAGAATGTTGTACGAAAAACTGTGGATATTTATAAAAAAATTTTGGAAATTCGTTAAATGGCAAATTGGTAAGAATAGTTAATATCGAGGAAAAAGTGTCAAGAATTATATATACTAAGGGTTTCATGAGCTGTTTTTTCCCAGCTGAATAACTCTCCTCTTCTCATGCCTCTCCGATGCAGGTCCCGTCTTAATTCGTCATTCTCAAAAAGATCAAGAATGGCCCTGGTCCATTCATTAACCCTATCTGTATTCATTAAAATGCCGGAATTTTCGATAATCTCAGGTATTGAAGCTCTATTCATACCTATTACCGAACAACCACAAGCCATTGCTTCAAGAATTGGAAGGCCGAATCCTTCATATTCAGCCGTGTGAAGGAATAGATCAGCCGCATTGTAAAGCAAGGGCATATCATCCTCTTTTACCCAACCTAGGTTGATAATTCCTTGACCCTGAAGAACATCCCCATATCCAACCTTAATTAACTGTACATCGGGTCGTTGCTTCCTTACGTTATCGAATATTTTTTTGGTCAAATCCATCCGTTTATGGGTGAGATTGGACGCAACAACAAGAATATACTCACCTTCTGGATTTAATCCGATCTCTTTTCTACTTTTATCTTTATCCAATGGGTGGTATCTCTCAGAATCGACCCCCTGATGTACTACTTCGACCTTCTGCTCGTCAATTTTACAAAGTCTCACGATTTCCTTTTTTGTAAAATTTGATATCGCAATAATAAAATCCGCTTTACGGAGCCCTCTTGGTGTCATCTGCCATTGAATTTTTGTTGAGAAATTATCCTGTAGTTCAGGATAAACTAATGGAGCAAGATCATGAACGGTAACGATGAACTTTTTTGGTTTTTTTATCCGGATACTGGGCGCTAGTGTCTGATATGTTGCATGTACAATGTCGGCATCTTTAACAGCATAACGATAGAGCCATGATAACGGAGTACTACCTAAAAAGCCATTTTCCAATCTGTGGATCCTGTCAATTTCCAATGAAGGATCAATTTTTCTAATATTGGTGAATAACTCATCTTCGTACCGTTTCACTCCTGACAGCGGTTGATTCTTTTTTGATATATTCCAATGGAGAACTTTCATAAATCCATCTTAAATCAGCGTGGTCCCATTCAATATTTTTTTTGTAAATACGATGAAGTGTAATGTAGTCGGAATAATTCTATTTATCCACTTGAGTAAGTCTCTATGATTCTCTCAACAACTTCATTCCAGTCCATGATTCGTTTCTGGTAGCCCTGGCATGGTTTCAGTAATCTGATGGCTCCGATTACATCCTTTACAGAAGGTTCAATCCCGATACAGGTAGTTCCATCAACGAACTCTTCCAATGCTCCGTTTTTATTGACAATTACCTGCAGGCCGCTAGCCAAGGCTTCTGCTACGGTAATCCCATAGGCTTCAAATGAAGAGAGCGAAATGAACAATTCTGCCGATGCATATTCCTGTAGCAGCTCATTTCTCGAAAGATCCTTTTTCCAAGTGACTCGATCTGACACTCCTTTGTCGGCAGCCAACTGTTGCAACGAATGTTCATATGGACCTTTTCCAATAATGGTGAAGGTGAATTCTGGCAACTCTGGCAGCGCTCCAATGACATGCTGGATTCCCTTATATTGTTCAATTCTGCCTACGTGGAGGATCCTGTGTGGATCTTTTGCCCCGATGATCCCCTTGAACTCTGACAGATTCAGCCCGTTGGGAATAACACTAAACCTCTCCTCCGGTATGCAAAATTTGCCTATAATCAGATTTTTTTCATACTCTGATACAGAGATAATCCGGTTCGCACGGTTAAAGATAGCCCTCCCTAAGGGATTGTAAAAGGTAAGAAGCATATTTCGAAGAGGGGTATGGCCTTTCCCGTGATAGTGGGGAGTGAAGATGAATCGCTTATTTCGTGCGGCCATCATAGCGAATAAGGCTGGAAATGCGTGGTACCCATGAGCGTGGAGGATTTCAGCATCTAGTGTTTTAAGGTAGGGGGCCATCTTCGGCGCAAAAAAATAAGCATAGTGTGGTGCAAAACTCCGGAATCGAGTAACCGAAACTCCATTGATGAAATCGTTTTTAGGGTGGACTCCGCATGGATCAGTGCAAACCACTTCAACCTTGTGCCCCTTTTTGACAAGTCTTTCGGCAATCTCCCTGACGTGAGTTTCTACTCCTCCAATATCGGGAAAATAACGGGGGCAGACCTGGATGATCTTCATTTCAGGCACCTTCGTTTGATCTGTTAAGGATTACCGACGATAGAAATGTAGTCCACTGTTTGCCGATCCCGCTCCAGGCGAGGTTTGCCGGAGGAGGAAATGAATCTTTTTTCCCTATTTGCCGTATCAATGCATCTTTCAGCTCTTCCTTGTTGTTTGGAGAGATGAAGAGAGCACCAGAATATGTTTGTAACCCCTCTTCGAGACCTCCGACTTTTGTTGCGATAATTGAGAGACCGAAGGCCATTGCGATATGTGCAACCCCGCTCTGGGAAGCACGGGTGTAAGGTAGGGCAACGATGTCGGAGGCAGAAAAGTAGACCGGGACCTCATCGTCCCCGATATAGCGGTCGACAATTGTGATCTTGTTCCTGTTGGGTGATTTCTCAGCACGAGCCAGAGAATCCTTGTCCTCCCAGGCCTCCCCGACAATGAGGAGGCGGGTGGAGTGCAGCAATTCAGTGGGAAGGGAGTCGAAAGCTTCGATCAGGTTTTTCACTCCCTTGTAGGGCCGAAGGAGGCCAAAAAAGAGGATCACGTGTTCTTCAGCGATCTCCAGTTGTTTCCGTGCAATGGTTCGTTCGATGACAGGGTATTGGTCATAGAGGCCGTGAGGAATCACCATCACTTTGTCTTGAGGAACATGATAAGACGTTTCAACAAGAGCCCTGTCAGCCTCGGAATGAACGACATAACCATCGGCTCGCTTTCTTATGATCCTCCCCATGAGGACCGAATATATCCGGATTGGGAGAATTGAATGTTCGAGTGGATCAACGACCTCATGATATTCGATAATAATCGGAACTTTCCGGAAGCGCATAAGCTGGAGGGCCACATACATGTGAGCAACACTGGACGTCCACCACTGGAAAATGATGATATCCGCCTTCCTCAGCTGGGCTGCAGCCCTCATCCACGAAATGGGACTGTACCAATCAAGCAGTTCCATGACTTTGACTTCAGCCGTGTAAGATACTGTAGAGAGAGGATCCCCAACCCGCTTCCACCCCGGAAAAATTCTCCTGGGCAGCATGTTGCGAAAGAGTATTGCCGTCACATCCGTCGATTCTGATATTGCATTGGCAAGCCTGATGGTATAATAACTGATCCCGGAAAGGAAGCGGATCGATGGCCCTACAAGGACTACCCGGAGTTTCGGCTTCATTGGGGCCGTCCTGATCGCTGGGATATCTTGCACGGCCTAGGAATCCGTGAGAACAGAGAATAGATGTTGCTGCCAGACACCCGTAGCAGAAAATACTTTGGGAGGTCAAATTTTGTAAGGAATCCGGACTCCTCCTTGTAAGGTTTTTTGGAGGTCCTGTTCTGGGATACAGCGATTCGGTTACTTATAACCATTAAATGAGGTATCAGGTTCCACTCCCGCTCGAAAGGGATGCTCACGCTCTCTTCTTGGAATTGGAGGCTAATAGGTTTTCCGGGATAATTCACTCGCAAGAAATAATCTCCTTTGAAACCAAATGGAGTTGTGTGACAGAGAAGCCTGCGCTTTTTCAGCAGTTTATGAATATAGAAGCGGTGAGGCGCCAGAGCCTGATTCATATCGGCACGAATATTGTCATCACTGCGGTTGGATTTCTCTCAACCTTCTATTTTGCCCATGTTCTTGGACCCTCTATCCTTGGAGCATATTTCCTGTTTCTGGCATATTTCGGACTTTTTAATCTCATCGTCGATGGAGGTTTGGGAAATGCCGCAGCCAAGAGGATGAGCGAGGGAAAGGACCAGGAAGAGTTCTACTCTGCAGCGGCAGTATTAAGACTGATTCTCCTTGCCCTTTCCCTGGTCATTCTGTTTCTTTTGCGCCCATATCTGGTTGATCTGAGCGCTTCAGATCTATTCTGGTGGCTTGTAATCGCCCTCATTGTTAATCTGCCGTTTGGTATTGTTGCAGGGGGAAATTACGGTCTCGGAAAGGCAGGCGTGGTTCAGGGAAGTAACCTCGCCAACAATATAGCTAGGATCATCCTCCAGGTGATCTTCGTCTTTTTTGGCCTGCAGATTGCTGGCCTTGCTGGGGGTTTCATTGCAGGACTTGCAATCGGGTTCCTTTTTAATTACCACTATCTTGAAGTGAAGTTCCGAACGTTTTCCAGGGCTCACTTAAAGAGCCTGTTCACCTTCTCGTTCTGGATCTTTCTTGCCATGAGCGGGATTCTTATCTTGACAAATATTGACGTTGTGCTCATCGGATATTTCATGGGCAACTCCGAGGTCGGTGTTTATCGTGTCGCTCTCCAACTGGCATCTCTTGGGGTATTTGTCGCCCTCGCTCTGGAATTTGTCCTTTTTCCAAGATTCAGTGGCTGGAACGAAGAAGGAAGCTATGACATCATAGGAACTGCCCTCTCGCGGGCGTACACATACTCCCTGGTATTGGCCGTCCCCTTCTGTGTCGGTGGCTGGTTACTAGGCGATAAACTCCTCTATTATTTTTATGGAGAAGCATTCACCACTGGCACTGTCGCCCTCATGGTCCTCCTCCCCCTCTATGTCATCTATGTATTCCAGTACCTCCAGATGATGACCTTAAACTCTCTCAACCATCCGAAAGATTCGTTCTGGATCACTTCAGCCATCGTTGTGGTGAATATCGTGCTGAGCGTTCTCCTGATACCAGTTATGGGGATAACCGGAGCAGCCTTTGCTACGCTGATTGCCATTCTGATAAGTTCCGTTCTCGGATACGTCGTTCTCGGGAAATATATCCCTATGAAAATCGAGAAAGAACCAATCCTTCACATCCTTGCAGCGAGTGGAATAATGGCCCTTGTAGTCGGTGGGATGCGGTTTCTGTTCCCTGTTGAAAGCCTGGCATATCTTATTGTGCTGGTTATCCTGGGATCATTGGTCTATTTTGTTCTCCTTCTCAGGATTGACAGGGATATCCATGACGAACTGAAAGCAATATCAGGCCACGTAGGTATCTTCTGGCCTGATTTTCTATAGCCTGGTCCGTATGCCCGGAAAATCTATATTCCCCTCGAATCCATTTTCCACAATGGAGAGGAATCCATGATCCCCGGTGTCGAAGAGGAACTGGCAAAGCTTACTACCTTAGCAGCCGAAAAAGGGGTAAAAACAAAAAAAATTTCTGCATCAGATGTCATCGTCTCGGACTGGGTGCGGTTCAAGTGCCGATTCGGTTGCAAGGGATATGCTAAACACTTTGGCTGCCCCCCGTATGCTCCTTCTCCTCATGATACACGGGCAATGGTCGGTGAATACCAGACTGGCCTTCTCCTCCGGTTCGACGGGGTTCCCGGTCATGAGTCATTCGGACCGGACGATCTTCCCGAGGATTTCCACCACTTCTACAAGGATCTCATCCTATGGGTAAACACTACGGTCCACATGATAGAAAAAACAGCCTTTTATGACGGATTTTACAAAGCCTTTGGGTTCGGAGGATACCCCTGCATCTTCTGCGAGGAATGTGTTGCTGAGCAATGCGAGGGAGTGGTTGACGAGAGCATGCGGAGGAAATGCCGGCACATGGACCTTGTCCGGCCGAGCATGGAATCGGCGGGGATTGATGTGTTCGCCACGGCAAAAAACGCTGGATGGGAGCTCTCCACTATCCCATGCAGGGATATGGAGTATGGAAAAGTGATCCACAGCAATATTGTATCGATAGGGCTTATTTTAATAGATTAAGGGGAAAGAACAACTTATGGATATTATATATTTACTGAAAGATTTTATACATTCCAAGAATGTTCAATCATGGATAAATAATCGATATAAAGATAAGAATAAGGTAATCGTTGATCCTAACATATTTCCCTTTGTAATGATGTCAAAGGGTGAAATATTTTCTACATTATCAAATCTCCAAATAATTGCCCAAGTTTTTCGGGATTATAAATTTTCAGATATTAGAAAAGAAGATATAGTAATTGATATTGGGGCAAACATTGGTGGTTTCTCATTTCCTGCATCAAAAATTTCAAATAAGGTATTTGCTATTGAACCGATAGAAATCGAACAATTGAATAAGAATAATAAAATTAATGGTATGAATGTTAATATAATCGAGGGGGCACTGGGTGATGGGCTTGAACACACAATAAAATGGTTAAATACATCACAAAAAATTAGGACGCTTTCATTCACAGAAATTAAAAAAAGGTGCGGAGGATGTGACTTTTTAAAATGTGATTGTGAAGGTTTTGAATGGTTTATACAACCCGATGAACTAAAAGGCGTTCGGAGAATCGAAATGGAATTACATAATTATAACCCATCAAATAACAATCCAAATTTGTTAATTAATCATATTTTTAAGAATTATAATACTATAATTCAGAATGAAAGGGAATATGAGATAACCGAATTTTCTATGAAATTTAATAAAACTAAAATTACAGAAGTTATGATCCTTCATGCGTTCGAAAAATGAATCCATTGTAACGATATCTTCCATACATATATATCAATTAAAATGAAAGTAGGCGTAGAAGGGTATCCATGCCCTTGTGATACTCTACGGAGTGATTTACATGGCTGAATTTGCCAATGCATTTTATGGAAACGTCAGTCCCCGGAAGCTCACGCACAGTGAGCTCGTGCGTGCGATCCGGTTGATGATAACCGATGAGTATGAAGCGATCTCGATCTACACCCAGCTCGCAGAATCGATTGATAACGAACTCGCAAAGGAAGTCCTGATCGATATCGCAAACGAAGAGCGAGTACATGCGGGAGAGTTTCTCAGGCTGTTAAAAGAACTTGCCCCGGATGAGGAGCAATGGTATGCGGACGGGGCAGCGGAGGTAGAGGCAGAGATCGCAAAGATGGCTGGCGCCCCTGCGGGAAAGGGGTCGGCTGAAGGTGGAGATACAAAACCTTTGACCATCGGGTCATTGAAGGAGTGAGAGACAATGGAGATGAAATACCTTGGAAGAGACGATGCGCCGATAAAGGCGGAGACGTGGAACCTGCTCGATCAGACCATGGTGGAGGCAGCCAAGAGCATCCTTGCCGGGAGAAGGCTCCTCTCCATAGAGGGGCCCTACGGCCTCGGCCTGAAAGGGGTCCCGCTCGAGGACTGTTCGGTCGGAGAGTGCCTTCTTGTGAGTAAATTCGTGCCGGTCCACATGATCAGCACCACCTTTCCTCTCGGAGTGCGCGACCTGATCGCCTACGAGCAGAACGGACTTCCGTTCGCAACATCCCAGCTGATCGATGCAGCAATCAAATGCGCTAAGATGGAAGATTCGATCATCTTTGAGGGAGTTGCCGGGGCTTCAGGCCTTCTGAATGCAGAGGGGGTGAACGGGCAGAAACTGGCTTCATGGAATACCGTGGGAAAGGCAGCGGACGATATCATCCAGGGAATGATCACCCTGGACGAGGCCGGGTATCACGGCCCCTACGCCCTGGCCCTCGCGCCATCCCGCTACAACCTGCTCTTCCGCCGCTACCTCCAGGGCATCGGAACCGAGCTTGAGCACATCAGGACCATCGTGACCGGGGGAGTCTTTAAAGCCCCGGCGCTGAAGAGCGGCGGGGTTCTTCTCGCGACCGGGAAACAGTATGCATCGATCGTCCTCGGCCAGGATATGACCACAGGATTTGTCGGGCCGGTCGGAGACAGCCTCGAGTTCTCCATCTCCGAGAGTCTTGCCCTTCTCGTGAGGGAGCCCGCCTCAATCTGTGTGCTCAGGGAAAAGGCGTAAATCCTTTTTTTTTCGAATGAAACGCCTATTATACCGATAGGTCAGATGCCTTCCTGATGAAAATCGCGGATGCGATTTACCAGAACGCTCCCGCAGGTTCACCCTCTATTCTAGGTCGGACATCGCTCTAAGGCGGTTCCTACGAAAGTGCCTCCTGCACCTTCATCCTGCATGGATGCACGGCGATCAGGTGATTTTTTTAAAAGTGTTACTTGAATCTCGAGCCCAGGAAATCTCTGAGTATACTGGCTGAAAGACCCGGGGCTGTCTTCATTTTTCGGATGACTCATCATCAGATACCGTGGATGCCGGTAAAAAAGGGATCGCTCCATCTGGGCAGTATATCTAAACTGCTGGAAATTCCGCCCGAGTATCCTGACACACTATCACATCAGACCCAGATAAATACCTACGACTCGTGATCCACTCCTCGTTAATATCCATGAGGATTGTTCCCGCAAG
>Ga0209201_1000646_pt1 | contig 45630 bp, 38 predicted proteins | sample AD_UKC055_MetaG_FD_184411 | JGI IMG/M metagenome (GOLD analysis project Ga0209201, IMG submission 184411) | Active sludge microbial communities of municipal wastewater-treating anaerobic digesters from USA - AD_UKC055_MetaG (SPAdes) (version 2) | ecosystem: Engineered > Bioreactor > Anaerobic >... | reverse complement strand
GAATCAAAGGAGTAAAATTCAATGGTATCATTGTTAATTATGATATTTAAATTATCAAGTCTATTAGTTGTACCGTCAAATACATTATCAACAACTTTCCATAAACCTTGAATATCCAAAGTTTGAGCTTTTACTAAAAATCCGTTTAGTAAAAAAATCAGAGTTAAAATCTTTGTCTTTGTTTTCATATTATGGTGTCCTTTTTAATTAACGCCAACACGTGTTGGCGGTATAAAACGTTGGGGGATTGTGGAGCTACTGCACAATTAAGGCACATTGAACTTTGATACGAGTACCGAGAATCGAATAATCTCTTTCCCCCCCCCCCCAATGTTTTATGACCGCGTGTTAGCACCTGTATATCATTATATATTATCTCTTTTCTATCTCAAATGTTCCTCCTAATTCTGTCTCAAATCCTTTGTCTAAAAGTACATCTTGTTCTGCACTAAAAATTATATTAGCTCCATTCTTTATAATAACAGGACCCTGTGTTTGAGACGGTGTAACATTATTTCCTACAAATATGTTCCTTCCAATTATTAATCTGTCTGAGGTAAATGTATAATTTTGAATATAAATATCTTGTGGATAAATATATGGTTTATAATTATGCTTTGTTACAGATATATAGTATGGTTTAACAATATCTGTAAAAGTGTATGACGATACATTATCTGCCACCTCATAACAACTGCTGCCCATGTCAAGAATACTACAAATGGTTATTTTACAATTTGATACGCCAGTATTAACAGTTACTGATGTACCATTTTCAGTAACTGTTACACCTGTAAAAGTTGAAGGGCTTGAGGTATACATTTCCATACTTGGGTCTCCAAAATAATGGAAAATTCTATTTGTATATTGACTTAGACCCCATGTTTGCCCCATACGCAATAATCCTTGGTTAAGAACATATCCCATTTTATAAATGTCAGAATGAGTGTTTACGTTAGGGTTTGATATTCCGCCACTACCAAAATTTGGAAGTAAACCGGGATTAGACCAAATAGCATCAAACATTCCAACAGTAAGTGCGTCATTATACCCGCTATAACTAATTTGAGATGCAGCAAAAACTCCAACAGCACCTCCGCCAGATTGGCGTATAAACTTTTCAGCAAAACATTCCGTTTGTAGAAAGCCACCTGTTTGGCAATTTATACTAAAAACAACTGGAAGTTTATTTCCATTAGTAAGATTTGAAATGTCTGTTACAGAGAAATTTGGATGCTCCCAACCTGTATAAGAGCCATGATCTCTATGTAAAACATAAAACTTTCCTGCATTTATTTCACTTGCAATATTTGTATTATTACCAGTCCATGGGTAGAAAGGAGCAATATCTTTTCTTAATTCAGAAGGGATTGCTTGACCATCAGAATAATGCCCATTATTGTAATTTTTGGGAAATGCAGAACTACTCGTATAATATACTCTATTAACCGTTTTTCCTTGCCCTATAATATAATCTCGGACTTCTTCACTTGTATGAGTAAACCGCCTATCAGCGTATCCGTCGAGATTATTATCTTGAAATTGAGCACAATGAACAGAGGTTTGATAAAATGTAGAATTTACTATTGGATTTCGTTCATAGTTTATAATTTTTCTCAACACCAAATATGCCTGCTCTAAAGAACTGACAGATACTCGACCATGAGCCATATCAGGAGTATAATCACCTGTACCTCCCATACAAGCATAATATAAGTCAGTTGCATAAGTACCATGAGAACTTGAGTATTCTTCACCCGGTACATCATCATGGTCTCCAATTATTAAAAAATATTCGGGTTTAGGAGTCCAGTTTGTATATCTAGTGTTTATTGCACTTTTCACTTGACTAGCAGTCCAAGATGCTTGCGAAACAACTTCACAACTAAATCCCAAAATAGTTTTCCAATCAGCAAACTCTCTAGCAGCTTGTAAAAACTCGTCAGTTGTAATAATTATGTAATTTCTATTTGTAGTTGTTGTTAATGACCCAGATTTTGGCAAACTGGTTGATGTTGAATAGATTTCAATCGATTCAGGATTTGATACTGTATTTTCAAGAATAGTAAGTGTTTCTTTTTTTACATTTGCTTTACTTTTCATTTTACTATCACTGAAAATAATCTGATACTTTATATTTGAATAACAACGAATTTTTTTACTTTTTGGATTATATTGAATTGGTCTAATCTGCACAAATGCAAGTGGTACTTCTCTGTAATCCTGAACGGATACGATTTCTACAATTTCCGAAGGGAAATATGAATTCGAAGAATATGTTGATTTATCAATTTTTATTTTTGGAATAGTATCTTTCTCGGAATCTATTTGCGGTTCCAATGCTGGAAGAATATAAAAATCGTCATATTCTTGATAATATGCCTCTACTATTTTAATTTTCAATCCTTCTTTTTGAGGTACAACTAAAATGTCATTATAACTAGGCAAAGCTGGTTTTCCTACTTCTCCCATCGTAGCAAAACCTTTAACTTTTAACAACTGAAACTGACTTGTATCTTGCTTTATATCAAATATATTTGCATTTTCGAAGTTGTAATTAACTTCAATAAAATTCTGATTTTCTGAAACTATGCGATTCGGTTTTAGATTTTCTTTCTTTTCAGTTGTTATGCCATTCTTAAAATGCAGGTTTCTATTTTGAGAGAAAGTCAATACATTAATAGTAATAAAAAGCGATAGCAAAAATACTTGTTTCATGACTTTAATATTTTATGAGTTTATATATGGTTTTGTTATCAATTGATAAAAAATATAACCCTGCAGAAAGACTAGATATATTAATGGATTCTGAATTGCTAAGTTTTTTTCAACAAGCGTAATGCCATTCGTATCAGATATTCTAACATCATAATTTCCTTCAATATTTCGTTTGAAATATAATTCGTCTCTAACAGGATTTGGATAAATAATCACTTCATTTTTTTCAATTTCAATAACATAAAGATATGTCAACGACAAAACCCCATTTGCATATAAAAAATAGTTAGAATAAGTTGTACAATCAAAATTTGTACAATTTCTGATATTTAATTTAAATATTACTATGTTGTAACTATTTTTTTTATTTTTAAATAAATCTTGACGTTGACCACTAAAACAATCACAATGAGGAAATTCTTCCGAACAATAGAAAGAAACAATCAAAGAATCATGTAGATTTACGTATTTTATTGAATCAATAAAATGGCAAGTTTCCATAGTTGTATAAGGCTATAATTTCTAAACTATCTGCACTTTCAGAGTTTACCTTTATAGAATCAACATTAATTTGCGAATAACTTTGATACTGTCCAAAAAAGTGTGTAAAGCGCATTTTTGGACAGTATCAGCTCGACAAAATACCGAACTTTTTCAATCTAACTCCTCTTAATGATGTTGAATAGGTCCAACTTTTGGGGTTACTTTTTACTAATTCAAATACCACGGTTTGCCCTGATTCTCAGCATCGGCGGCATCAGAAGTAGTCCAATCCTCGTCTATAACCGTTCCCTGGAACGAACCGTTGGCATTAAGAAGAACTTCGTCAAGGTCAATGTTGAAGACATATTTCTTCATACGCTCAACGTAATAGACCTTGTTAACCAAACCGGTCACATTGCCGGCATTGTCAACATAGTCTATACGGATTCTCTCACCGTTATTCCAGTTTAAAAGTACATTCTCAGATACGGCAAAAGGCATGTAGAAAAGCTCTTGAACCGCATCGAGATATGGAGCATCGGGAGTCAGGTTATAACCGTTACCGTCATTGTCCAAAACATCGGACCAGGATTTGTTACCGCTTTCACCCGAATAGACATAGATGTTACCCTCCCTGAAGTTGGCAACATTAACCTGTATTCCGAACATCATACGATACAGGTCTATGCTTATGGCCGAATCGGACCGGGCATGGAATGAGGTGCTGCCATAGTAGATGTCAACATCATTCCAGGCGTTAGTCTGCGTCTTGGAACTTTTCTTGCCAACCTTTTGGGCTGCGCCGTATGAGGCAAAACCTATATTGGTGGTATTGCTGTAATAGACGCCTGCGCCAAGTGCAGGGGCTCCTGCCTTATCACGATTAAACGGTATGAAAGGCGGACCGAAAACATCACCCTCACGGGCAAGAATGTTCTTTCCATTAGGAACATAAATCAAAGCACACGCATAATACTTACCTTTTCTGACGCGTATGGACTCAAATGCTAAATTGTCGGTCAGACAACACGCGTAATAACTACCCTCCTCAATGAGTTGAAGCCCGAACAGGTCGTCGCTTGATGATGCCTTTAACAGTGGAGTTATGTTTACATCAATCCCATTCGGTGCAAACTGCATCTCAACGAACTCGTCGGAATTATCAAGGAAGATAGCTTTTTCACCGTCACATGCTATTAGCAGCGACATAATTGCCACACCAAAAGCGGCAGTTAAAAAAAACTTTTTCATAATTAATATGTTTAGTGTTAAACAAAAAAATCAAAATCTATTTCACAAGTCGTTTTATTACCTTGCCGTCTCTCATCCTTATTATATGAAGGCCCGGCGTGTTCTCGTCTATCACACGACCGTCAATACCGTAGTTATCTTCAACTGACCGGCCGGTATCCCTATTATTTCATAGTTTGTGTTCCATTCGGGAAACAGTCTAACAGGTTTTTTACTTTGTAAGTATCATTCTTTTTGTATCTATTACCTGACCATCAGCTATCAGAGAGTAAATGTATATACCTGCATCAAGACTTTCTCCTTCAATAATTATCTCTGTCGCTCCACGGGATGGTATGGTGTAGCTGTCTATCTGCCTACCATTCATATCGTATATGTATAAAACCGCACTTATCACATCGCTTGAAACAAAACACTTTATTGAGGTCCTTTCAGTAAAGGGATTGGGATTGTTCTGATACAAAGCATTAACATCTATTGGATATTGTTCATTCCCAGTAAGATTATCTCTTAATGGCGACTTCGCCTGCTTCATTTCATCCAAATCGGATTTTAGTTCCTGTATTGACTGAATTAACAAAGGAATAATTTCTATATAGTTGATAGAAAGAAAACCGTCAGCCCCTTCCGTGACAAGATTCGGATAAAGCTCTTTGAGTTCCTGAGCAATCAATCCAAAATGTTCATTTGCCAACAAAGGGGAATCTTCAGGGTAAAGTAGGGCTGTCGTACTATCTGTAAGTAATACTTCACGTTGTTTCAGGTTATAGCTGACAACATTCATTTGGGATACATTATCAAGAGTTTTTTTACCTGATAAAGAGTTGATATTCGTTTTTAGTCTATAATCTGAACTTGAATTAAACGATGATGCATAGATAGTACCGGTAGCTTTCACATCACCAGAAAAATAACCTGCATATAGTTCACCCTGATTAAACCAATGAACACCACTTGTAATAGATCCATATACTCCAACACCTGGACAAGATGTGCTGCCACCTAATACTCCACAAACGCCATAATTTCCATTCATACAATTACCTGCTAACGAGTATACTCCAAAAGAACGACAATCATAAATTGGAGAACTGTTAATTGCAGTAGTATATATGCCATGATTTTCGGTCAATCCCCATAAGTCACCGTTCACTGCTGTTATAACTGAATGTGTTGTGTATGGGGTTCCACCGCTACGCACAATATAGAGTCCATGGTTATTATTAGGCGCGGTCATTGTCACATATGAATCTGTACGCCCATAATCTCCAATTGAAAACTGGGAATTTAAATTGTTGCTGCTGTTATATGTTACACCGACACCAGCCTTTCCACTATTTTCCACAAAAAACTGAGCACTCGCGTTTATAGAAAACATAAGTGCCACCAAAAAAAATAAACTCTTTTTCATAATTCTAAATTAATTGGTTAATAATTATAAATATGTTTAACTATAATCGATTAATGTCTTGTTACTTTTACAGCAGATTTATTCTATGCCTGCTCGTCTATTGAAGCTGTTACAATAACTATTGTATGTGAACCGGTTTGAGGACCAAGCTCCATTCTAATAATAATTTCATTTTCAGTCGTATATAGCGAAATTGAAATAATTGTTGCTAAAAGCAATAGTAATACATTCTTCTTTCTCTTTCATATTGTTAGATTTTAATTTTGGTAAAAGATAAAAAAGATGTTGCTATATGCCTTTTAGGAAGCGTTACAAAAGCGTTACAATTTAAAAATAGGTGCTACAAAAGCGTTACATGGATATTATATATAGTTGATATTCAATTGAATATCAATTATTATAAATGTCGTAGTTGTTTTCAGTATTGAATATCATATTATACATAGATTCCGGCATTTTACTTTTAAGCCTATGCTTAAGGGTGCGATATTGTTCCACATTGAACAAAAGACTAAATTCTTTTTGGTTAAATCCCAACATTGTATAGATGCAAAAATCAATGTCGTCATCGTTTGCTTTTGTTGAAGTGGCAATGAAAGTTCTGAGTCTGACGAGTGAATTCCTGAACTCTTTTATGAATGCGTTCTTTTGTTTTGTTTTAGGTTCATAATGCATATTTATAGTCTCTGCCATAAAATGAAATAAATCACTTTTTTTGAAATCCTCAATATCTTTTGCAAAGTCAGAAATACTTAGACTTTGAGGTTGATTTTGTGTGTTCTTATAGTGCCGAAACAACAATACGGTAATAATTACCACGAAAATGATAATTATCAGTATAACATACAAGGTGTGTAATTTGTTTTTGGGAGAAATTTGAGATTGTGAATGATTCAGCAGTGTTCTGAGAATAATATCTGAACCGGATGCAGAAACAATAGAGTCTGTCCATGAACTTGCCTGCTTGGTAAAATATGTGGCAGAATCCCGGTTGCCTTTTAAAGAATGAATTTCAGCTAGACGACGGTATGTATTGCAGACGGTAAAAGGGTCACCCGTATCGGTAAGTGATAATCTGTAGTAATGTAATGCGGAATCAAGTTGGTCAAGGCCATAATACGCATCAGCCTTTGTTGTATAAGCTAAGCCGTATGGTATATTATGTTGGTTTTTTACCATAAATGAATCAGCATAATCAATAGATTGCCGGTATTGTTTTTCACACAGTGATATGATGGATAACTGGAGTAACGGAACATCTTTTGTGCCGGATGACATCCATGGGTTATCCTTGAGTTTCAGAAACATAACCCGGGCAGAGTCGTATTCGTTATTATAAAGCAGTGACTTAGCTATGTTGAACTCATAGAATGCTATTGCCACGGAATCCTTCAGTCTGACAGCGTTTGTATTATAGGCTTTTATCATTGACAAAGCTTCATTGTCCATATTATGCTCAAGATAGATATAGCTCAGGTTCTGTTGAGCCAGTGCGTAATATCGAACCAGCGTGTCAGGGAACAGGCGCAGAGCCGTGAGGTAGGCATCGGCGGCAGTGCTGTCCCTGCCAAGTTCTGCCGATACGCATCCCAGGCTGTACCATGCCATAGCCGCGTGGAAGCTCTTTCGGTCTCTGCCATAGTAGTCAGTGGCTATACGTATGCCGTTTTCATTAAGGGCAGGGCGGTACAGTTTGTAATCTATTTGTGTTTTAAGCAGGGCATAGCGTGCGCGGCCGCGCTTGCCTGTGGGCTTATTCATGGCGCTGATAAGGGAGTCGGCCGCCTCAATGTCATTCTCCATAAGCCGCTCCACCCGCGACAGCCTGTAATGTTCACACCCCGCCAGCACCCATCCCATAACAATCACCGGCAAGACCTTACTTGCGGACCTGATTATTCCAAACAAGCCCCTGCGTCCTTTCTGAACGCTCTTTCCGGCCCTGCTGTTAAATGCCTTAATGTCGGTAATCTCTTTTGCTGCCATATATTTAGTCAGTCAAAGATAATTATTTGTTTTTATAAACTAATCTTTATATCTCTGAATGTAAGGTCAATATTGGAATAAATTGAAAATAAATCGGTACGGTGTCATAAATGAGATGACCCCCGAAAGTATGTTTCTAACTTTCGGGGGTTACATCAGAAGGGTGCCGGACTGACAGTCTTTATCAGCGGATAATGATATCGCCGTCCACGGCGGTTGCTGTGATGGGCTTGCTCCTGTCTATCTGACCTGACAGGATCATGGTGGACAAATTGTTCAGGAGCATATTCTGGATAGCCCTTTTGACGGGACGGGCACCAAACTCAGGTTCGTAGCCGACCTTTGCCATAAGTTCTATGGCGGAGTCGTCAACATTCAGGGTGATCCCGTTATCCTGAAGCATACGGCATACCGACTCTACTTGCAGGGTCACAATCTTGTGGATCTCGGACTCGTGCAGAGGCATGAATACTACCGTTTCATCAATGCGGTTCAAAAACTCCGGACGTATGGTCTGCTTGAGCATTTCGAGCAGATATTTGCGTGTCTCTTCAAGCCATTGGTGACGGCTTTCTTCGGTGGTGCCTATCTGTGCCGACCTTTCACGTATGTAGTCGCTGCCCAGATTGCTGGTCATTATTATTATTGTGTTCTTGAAATTGACCGTGCGGCCCTTGTTGTCGGTCAGACGGCCGTCATCCAGGACCTGGAGCAGTACGTTGAAGACATCGGGATGGGCCTTCTCAATCTCGTCGAACAGAACCACAGAGTAGGGTTTGCGGCGCACCGCTTCGGTAAGCTGACCGCCTTCGTCATAGCCTACATATCCGGGAGGTGCTCCGATAAGGCGGGTTACCGAGAACTTTTCCTGATATTCGCTCATGTCGATGCGGGTCATCAGCTTTTCATCGTTGAACAGATACTCGGCCAATGCCTTGGCGAGTTCGGTTTTACCTACACCCGTGGTGCCAAGGAATATGAAGCTCCCGATTGGGCGCTTGGGGTCTTGCAGACCGGCGCGGCTGCGGCGGACGGCGTTGGCAACCGCACTGATTGCCTCATCCTGACCTATCACACGTTTATGCAGCTCATCTTCAAGATGGAGCAGTTTCTCGCGCTCGCTCTCCAGCATGCGGTTCACCGGTATTCCGGTCCAGCGGGAGACCACTTCGGCTATGTCATCGGCTGTAACCTCCTCTTTGACAAGCGCCGAGTCACCCTGTTTGGCACGGAGCTCTTCCTGAACTTTGGCTATCTCCTGTTCCAGCTCTTTGAGTTTGCCGTAACGGATCTCGGCCACGCGGCCGTAGTTGCCGTCTCGTTCGGCGTTATCGGCCTCGATCTTGAGCTGTTCCATGTGCTGTTTGGCCTGTTGGATACGTCCCACCAGCTCTTTCTCCTTTTCCCATTTGGAGCGTATGGCATGTTCCTGAACTTCGAGTTCTGCAATGTCGCTGTTAAGCTGTTTGAGTTTGACCTTGTCGTTCTCACGCTTTATGGCCGCACGCTCGATTTCGAGCTGTTTGAGACGGCGGGTGATCTCATCGAGCTCTTCGGGGACAGAATTGCGCTCCATACGCAGCTTGGCGGCGGCCTCGTCCATCAGGTCAATGGCCTTATCGGGCAGAAAACGCTCGGTTATGTAGCGGTTTGACAGCTCTACGGCTGCGATAACCGCCTCGTCCATAATACGTACTTTGTGATGGTTCTCATACCGCTCTTTCAGTCCGCGCAGGATTGATATTGAACTCTGAATGTCAGGTTCATCGACCATTACACTCTGGAAACGGCGCTCCAGGGCTTTATCTTTTTCGAAATATTTTTGGTACTCGTTAAGGGTGGTGGCTCCAATGGCACGCAGATCGCCGCGGGCAAGGGCAGGTTTCAGCAAATTGGCGGCATCCATTGCACCTTCACCGGCTCCGGCGCCTACCAGAGTGTGAATCTCATCTATGAAGAGCATGAAGCTGCCGTCTGATTGGATGACCTCGTTGATGACGCCTTTCAGACGCTCTTCAAATTCGCCTTTATATTTGGCTCCTGCCACAAGAGCGCCCATATCAAGTGAATAGACGGTCTTGGATTTTAGGTTCTCAGGTACGTCGCCACGTACAATACGTTGAGCCAGACCCTCAATTATTGCGGTTTTGCCGGTTCCCGGCTCACCTATAAGAATAGGGTTGTTCTTGGTTCTGCGGCTCAGTATCTGCAGAACCCGTCTTATCTCTTCGTCACGTCCTATTACAGGATCGAGCTTGCCGGTGCGGGTACGTTCGTTCAGATTGATTGCGAACTGCTCAAGATACTGCGGTTTGTTCTGATTGTTTTGATTATATTCCATAATAATATTTTTTACAATTTATATACTATGGAATAATATGCAAGATATGGACCAGATTACCCTGAGTGACAAATTGTCACGGGTTAAAACTGTTCCAGCAGCGTTGCGGCCGGCTCGTCGCCGAGTTCCTTTGCCAGGGTCAGATGCCGGCGGGCTTTCTCCATCTCATCACGCCGCATATAGCAGACTCCCAGAAGCCGTTGCACATCGCCTACATCGGGATAGCTTATAACAAGTTCTTCCAAAAGGGGCAGAGCGCCATCGGTGTCGCCTACACGAAGCATCAGGCTGGCATGTTCAAGGACCAGACTGGAATCATCCGGCGCCAGCGAGCGGGCTTTCTCCATATCATTGAGGGCCTGCTCAAACATCCTGGCCTTTATCTCAACTTGTGCGCGTCTGTAGTAGAATTCGGCGCTCATGCTGTATGTCCCAAGAAGCGATTCGTAGGTATAGTAATCCACCACGGCCTCGCGGTTGCGACCGGCCTCCTCCTTGAGTATAGCCCGTTCCATAAGCACCTGTGAGGCACGTTGGGGCATGGGAGTGCCAAACTTTATGATAACGCTGTCCAGAAGCGCAATGCTCAGGTTTATGCTGTCTTCCATGTGGAGGCTGATATAATATGCCCTCAGATAGGTGTCCGATGATGCAATATCCGATGCGTTGACTTTGACATAGCTGTTGTATGCTTCGGGGTAGCGCTCCATAGCATAAAGGATGTTGCCCCTTATTTCATGGTAAACAGGCTTGCCGTCAATTTTCAGGGCAGCGTCAATCTCGGAGAGGGCCTTTTCGTATGTCCAGGCGGCCGGAGCCTTGAGCCCCTGAAGCAGATGGTTAAGTATGATGTTGGCGTAGTCACAGTGGAACCGCTCTTTATCCTGAGCAGCTGCAAAAGCTTTTTCGATAAATTCAAGACCGGCATCGTATTCTGTGGAGTCGGTCTCCTGAATCAGGAAAGTTCCCATGGCGAACATGCCGTCGGGACTGTCGGGGAACTGTTCCAGGAACTGCTCATGCAGCGGACGGCATTCGGCCATCGACCTTACCCCGCGTTTCATCATGATGTATGCAAGTGCCTGATCTTCATCTTGCGGAAGCGAAACCTTTATTTTCAGGTCCCGATATACGTTGTCGTCCCTGTTAAGTGCCGTTATTTCGATGTCATTCACATAACCGGCATCAATGGCGTATGTCTGCGGGTCGCCTGTTTTACCTTTCTGGACCATGCCTATGACGATTCCGGCATCGTTAAGCAGGGGAGAGTCGAGCATAGTGCTGTCCCACGGAGCGTCAACGGTGTAATATGAATGGGTGTCGCTGATTCTCTCAACCCCACTCACACTTAATTCTTTGAGATTTTTTTTGTAGGGCAACAAATGTACCTTGTCTGTTTCGGCAGCCTTGACCTGAGGTGACAGGGTCAAAGCCTTCAGTTTCTTGTCAGGCTCTACTCTGAAACGTACCACATCGTAAGTGTTGTCTGCGCCGAGTAGAATTACTATCGGGCGCTTGATGCCCGCAGCGTCAACGGTGACGGCACTGTTTGCATCCTGTAATACGTCAAGGCCGGTCAATCCTGTACCGTCATCGTTTATGAAGAAACCGTTGCTTCGGGATATTTCTTTTCCCTCATCATTGTATGCGATAACCTCCACAACAGCTTTTTTGGCGTTTTTCAGCCATTTGGGATTTTTGGCCTGCATGAGGGCAGGAAACATTATAAATACTATCAGCAGAGTACCTAAACGGCGCATTTTATTTTTCATTCTCTCTTTGTCTTAAAATTTCATATATCAATATACCTGCCGCAACCGAAACGTTAAGTGACTCTATCTGTCCAAGGATAGGAATTTTTACCCACTCGTCACAAAGTGCCAGGTGTTCCTGCGGAATGCCTCTGTCCTCGGCGCCCAATACAAGGCAGACAGGTCCGTTATAATCTCCTTTAGTGTAGTCAATGTTGCCTTTCTCTGTGGCGGCCGCAATACGTATTCCGCAATTCTTCAGATATTTGATGGTTTGGGATATGTTGTTTTCACGGCATACGGGCAATGTATGCAGGGCGCCGGCCGATGTCTTTATTGCATCGGCATTGACGCTTACACTGTTCCGCGAGGGGATGATTATGGCATCTACGGCAGCACATTGGGCTGTGCGTGCTATTGCACCGAAGTTGCGCACGTCTGTAATGCCGTCCAGCAGCACGAAGAATGGGGTCTTACCCTGCTCGAACAGGGAAGGGACCATCTCTTCGACTTTCCGGTAGGTTATCTGTGCGGTAAATGCGATGACTCCCTGATGGTTCTTGTGTGTTATGCGGTTAAGCTTTTCAACCGGCACCCGCTGCACGGGGATGTCGAGTCCGCTGATTGATGCAAAAAGCGTTTTTGAAAGCTCACCCTGAAGGTCTTTCTTGATAAGCAGCTTGTCAATCTCTTTTCCGGCTTCTATGGCCTCAATGACGGCGCGGATGCCGAATATCATTTCATCTTCCATTGTTCTGTAAGTGCTTTGGCGTTGTCAAGGGCAGCCTGGGTAAGACGTGAACCGCTCATCATTGATGCTATTTCACGTATCCTTTCGTCCTCTTCAAGGAGCAGGATCCTTGTGCGGGTAGCATTATCTTCATCAATCTTATAGATTTTGTAGTGGATTTGACCCATTGCGGCAATCTGCGGCAGATGCGTTATGGCAAGGACCTGACGGTCGTTGGTTGACATGCGTTTCATGAGCAGCGCCATCTTTTCGGCGGCGGCGCCCGATACTCCGGTGTCAATCTCATCGAAAATGACCGTGGGAATTGTGCGCACATCGGCAATAAGCGATTTGATGGAGAGCATGACGCGGGCTATCTCACCGCCTGATGCCACTGCAGCCAGCTCCTGCATAGGTACTGACCTGTTGGCCGAAAACATGAATTTCAGGTCATCATGGCCGGTGCGGTCATAACTATCGGAGCTAGTTATAACTATATCGAACTGCACGGCGGGGATCCCAAGCGGTACAAGCAGTTCCTTTATATCTTTTATTATTGTTTCCGATGCTTTTTTTCTGGATTTGGTAAGCTGCAGGGCTGCCTCTTCCATCTCTGTACGGGCTTTGGCAAGTTGGGCGGTCAGAACCTCAATCTCATCTTCGTAGGAGGCGGTCTTATCCAGCCGTTTGCGGATGGTATCGGCAAGCTCGATAAGTTGGGCTGCCGAATTTACCTTATGTTTCTTTTGAAGCGAATAGATAAGGTCCAGCCGGCTGTTGACCTGTTCCAGACGGTCGGGGTCATAGCTGACTTTCTCATACGAGTCGTGTACTGAGCCGGCTAAATCCTTTAGCTCTATCAGGCAGCTCTCGAGCCTTTGGGCATATTCAATTGCTGCAGGATAGTTCTTGCCGATTGAATTGAGCGCCTGCAGCGCCTGACGCAGGTTTTGTATTGAATCGCCATAGTCGCCGTCCAGAATTTCGGCTGCGTGGAACAGCTCCTGCTTTATCTCTTCGGCATGGCTGAGGATATCGGACTCCATCTCCAACTCCTCCTGTTCGCCGTCGGTAAGGCAGGCATTTTCAAGACCTTCGAGCTGGAATTCCAGATATTCGCGGTCACTTGTATCCGATTCAAACAGAGCCCTTGTCCTGTCAAGCTTCTCTTTCAGTTCGGAACATCTGTCGTAACGGCTCTGATATGCCGCTCTGATCTCGTCATTACGCGCTATCGTATCGACAACTTCAAGCTGAAAGGGCTGTGTACCCAGCGCCAGACTCTGGTGCTGTGAGTGAATGTCTATCAGCCGGCATCCCAATTCGCGCATCTGCGACAGGGTTACAGGGGTGTAGTTAATGAATGCCCGGCTTTTGCCCGATTGTGATATTTCGCGTCTTAGAATGGTGTCGTCAGGGTCCATATCCAGACCGTTCTCATAGAAGAACGGTTCCAGACCGTATCCGTCAATCGAGAAGTGTCCCTCGATGGTACATTTATCAGTTTCGTGCAGTATCTGTCTGGAGTCGGCACGGCTGCCGAGCAGCAGATTGACAGCGCCTATTATGATGGATTTTCCCGCTCCGGTCTCGCCGGTCATCACCGAAAACCCGCTGCTGAATGTTATATCGAGACGGTCTATCAGTACGTAGTTCCTTATGTTTATGGATTTGAGCATTATTGTGTCTTTATGGTGTTCCAGTCCGATGTCAGTGACGGATTGATGCGGCTCAACAGGTCGGCAACCTTTTCTCTCTCCTTTTGAAGTCCTTTCGAGTAAATGTTTAAAAGCTCGTTTCTCTTTATTTCAGTGAAGAGTTCGGGCAGCGCCGATGTGCTCTTGGCTTCGTAGGCGGCCGTAAGGAGAGCCAGACTCTCTGTAATGGTGGCACGGCCGCGGTCGGCGTTGGCCGCCATGTCGTCAAGCCCTTTGCGGTGATATTGGTACTGAAGCTGACGGAAACCAGCCAGGCTGCCGTTCAAATAGTCGCTTATAATGGTGTACCGGCTTGTATTGGTGTCAAACGAGCGCCATCCGCTGCCCAAAGACTGGGAGTTGGCGGCAAGCGTTTCGGCCTGACGCAATATGTCATTGCCGCCATAGAGTGACATCGTGTCAAAATCGAGTCCTATGACAAGCAGGCTGTAATAGGCCAATATTGCTGTCAGGTTGTTGTCTATGTTCCCGGGAATGTAGTCCAGACGGTCCTGCTCGGTGTATGTGAAGTCCACGCTCTGATCCCGGAAATTAAAGACTGTGGTAAAATATGCGGAGTTGAAGACGGGGCGGTTGCTCTGGACAATGAGTTCGCACTCCATCCTGCCTGTAGATGCATCGTAGGTGTTGACCACGAAGCTGAATGTACACTGTATGCGTTCGTTGTCGGCAAAGTGGTAGTTGGTCCATACCTGATTTCTGAGGAATTCCTGCATGGCATTTTGCATTGTGGTAAACACATCTTTGTCTGTACCCTGAATTTTCGATGTGTTTACCGATACCTGCGGATCCAGTTCCTGCGATGAGATGGCGGCAGGGGCGATGAATAGCAGCAGTGTCAGCATCAGTTTCGCCAGTCTGCCGACAATGGCTTTTGCAACGTTTTTCTTTGACTGGAGCGGCAGTTCCTGACTGCTCTCACGGTCAATGATGGTCACCTTGTTGGTGTCATATCCGAATCCGGCGCCCTCGTCACGCAGGGAGTTGAGTACTATGAAGTCCAGATTTTTCCGTTCCATCTTTTCCGCGGCGTTGCTGAATTCGTCGGTGGTCTCAAGTGCGAACCCCACCAAATATTGGTCAGGACGTTTGACGGCGCCAAGAGCGGCTGCTATGTCCTGCGTGGGCTTCAATTGCAGGGTTATGTCACCCTTACGCTTTATCTTGACATCAGACTTGACAACGGGGGTGAAGTCGGCCACAGCAGCGCAAAGTATGGCCGCATGGGACCCGGGGAAACACCTCATTGCCTCAAGGTACATCTCATGAGCCGATGTGACGTTAATTCTATCTATTCCGGGATGGTTGGCAACAAGGTTTACAGGGCCTGTAATGAGAGTTACACCGGCACCGGCGGCAGCACACTCCTCGGCCAGAGCGAAGCCCATCTTACCGGTAGAATGGTTACCTATGAAACGGACAGGGTCAATGGCCTCATAGGTCGGTCCCGCCGTTATCAGAATTTTTTTTTTTGACAGTTGATAGTCGGTCCGGAAATAATCTTCCAGCGCTTTGAGAATGGATTCCGGCTCCTGCATGCGTCCTTTGCCAATCAGTTGACTGGCCAGTTCGCCGCTGTCGGGCTCAATGATAATATTGCCAATCGAGCGCAGGGTTTCAATGTTACGCTGTGTTACGGGATGGCCGTACATATCAAGGTCCATTGCGGGCGCTATGAATACCGGCGCTTTCATTGAGAAATAGGTGGTCAGCAGCATGTTGTCGGCAATACCGTTGGCCATCTTTCCCAGTGTCGATGCAGTGCAGGGAGCTATCAGCATAGCATCGGCCCACTGTCCAAGGCTTACGTGGCTGTTCCAGGAACCGTCACGGGCAGAAAAGAATTCGCTGATGACAGGATTTCTTGTGAGCGTGGAGAGGGTCAGCGGAGTTATGAACTCCTTTCCGCCGGGCGTTATGACTACCTGAACTTCGGCTCCGCTTTTTACGAGCAGACGCGCAATAACGGCGGCTTTATAGGCGGCTATGCTGCCGGTAACGCCAAGTACAATATGTTTTCCGTTCAAAGTGTTGGCCATTATCGGGACTGTAATTTGATTCTTGTCAGAACCTGTTTGGTATTCAAAGGGAAATCTCCCTGAAGGATCCATGAATAGTAACCCGGATCGCGCTCGAAGACTTCAATAAGAGGCATGTCCTTGTATTTTCCGAAGTTGAAGACCTCCTCTCCCTTGTCGTTGCGTATAATGCGTCCCGCAAAGTCAACGTTGCGGGTAAACGACGAAAATTCGGAGAGGAACTTCATATTGTTTTTCAGTACGTCGGGGTAGCGGTCCAACTGGGCCATCAAGACTTCATAGGTGGCACGGGCATCGGCTTCGGCACTGTGGGCATTATCCAACTGCTTGCCGCAGTAAAATTTGTAGGCTGCCGAAAGGGTGCGTTCTTCCATCTTGTGGAAAATTACCTGTACGTCAATCAGACGGTGACGGCTTAGATCAATGTTAATGCCTGCTCTCAGGAACTCTTCGGCCAGCATCGGTATGTCAAAGCGGTTTGAGTTGAAGCCGGCTATGTCGCTCCCCTCGAAATCGCGTGCAATCTCTTTGCCCACCTCCTTGAAAGCGGGGCACTCCTTTACATCATCGTCGGTGATACCGTGTATAAGAGTTGAGGCCTCGGGAATAGGCATACCGGGATTAATACGTTGTGTATATGTCCTTTCGGCCCCGTTGGGCATGATCTTCAGATACGAAATCTCTACTATACGGTCCTGTATTATGTTCGTACCTGTGGTCTCCAGGTCGAAAAATATTATCGGCTTTTCAAGATTGAGTTTCATCAGTCATTAAGTACCATTGGCATGAGTAACATGAGCAGATTTTCATTATCGGACTGCTCGGTAGGAATGAACACCCCTGCACGTGACGGGTCAGCTAACCAGATGGTAATCTCTTGGCCAGGGATATTATTAAGTATCTCTATAAGGAAGTTGGCCTTGAAGCCTATGCTCATGGCTACACCTTCATATTGGCATGTCAGGGTCTCATTGGCCGATGTCGAGAAGTCGATATCCTGAGTGGAAATATGGACATTGTTCTCCTCGATGCGGAATTTGACCAGTCCGCTGCCCTCCGGTGCGAATACCGATACGCGCCTAAGAGCGTTGACAAGTGTCTGCCGGTCAATGGTAAGGTGATACGGATTGTTCCGGGGAATGACCGACAGGTAGTTAGGATAGCGTCCTTCTGTCAAACGGCAGACCATATGAAAATCTTCCAGTACAAAGCGGGCAATGCGGCTGTCAAACTCAATCTTAATGGTCTCAGCCTCTTTCCCTATAATTGAACGGAACAGGGAAGCCGGTTTCTTAGGCAGAATGAACGATGATTTAACCTTGCCGCTGAGTGTAGCGTTTTTACAACAGACCAGCTTGTGTCCGTCCGATGCCACGAATGTGATACCCTCCTCATCAATGTCGAAATAGATTCCACTCATGACCGGACGAAGGTCGTCATCGGCTGTGGCAAAAATGGTGCGTGTAAGTCCGTCGGCAAGTATCGGAGCCTCTATTTCGATAGAAACCTTTTCACCCGGAAAATTAGCGGTGCCGGGATATTCGTCGGCGTTTTGTCCTACCATACGATATTCACCGTTCTGATATTTTATAACAGTTTCATAGCTGCTTTCGTTTATAGAGAATTCCAACGGTTGTTCAGGTATCTCTTTAAGTGCATCAAGAATGGTTTTTGCATTAAGTGCAATCCGACCTTTGCCTTCACTTTCAATCAGTTCGATTTCCGTTTCAAGTGTGGTGTCGCCGTCGGCGGCTGTTGCGATAAGTTTTCCGGATTCTATGCGGAAAAGGAAATCCTCAAGAATGGGATAGATTGATTTTGGATTGATAACACGGCTTATAGCCTGAAGACGGCTTGTCAGGGCCGAGCTGGATACTTTGAAATTCATATTGTCTGTTAATTTTTGTTTCTACCGTAAATGGCTATCTTCATTTATATTGAAGCAAAGATAATGAGAAGTAATCGAAACATGAAAATTTATTGGCTTAAAGTTGGGTTTGGAAAAGGATAAAATGTAAATTCGCGGACGGAAACAATATTAAACAGCAGATATGGAAATTACAGGTAGAATTATTGCAGTTTTGGAGGCACGCAGCGGTACATCCAAGGCTTCAGGCAATCCATGGAAAATACAGGAGTTCGTATTGGAAACAATCCACGAACAGTATCCCAAAAAGATGATGTTCAGTATTTTCGGTGAAGATAAGATACGTCAGGCCGCCATCAATTTGGGCGATGAGGTTGTTGTAAGTTTTGACATTAATGCCCGTGAATATAACGGTCGCTGGTATAATGATATCCGTGCCTGGCGGGTCAGTCACGATGTAAGCGGCGGAGCAGCCCCTGTGGGACAGGATTATGTCCAGGCTCCTCCCACCGGCGCTCCGGCCCCCGATGATTTTGCTCCATCCAGCGAAAAAGACGATCTGCCGTTCTGATACAAAAACCATAACAACCGTACAGAGCCGCATAAACAGGAACAATCCCAAATAACATATACCCCGAAAGTTTGACGAAAAACTTTCGGGGGTATTTTTTAATATAGCTTGGAGTCTCTTGGCTCGGAGATTATTTGTTTTACCTGAGTACCCTTTAATAGGTACCCTTATTAAGAGGTTCCCGGGCCGGACGCTCCTTGTCCGGATGTTTCCGCTTTACAACTATCGAATTTAGTATAGTTGGTTCAGGAATTCATACTGATAAGAAACTCGACGTTATCTTTGGTGTTTTCCAGACGGGACTTGACAAACTCCATCGCTTCGATGGGATTCATGTCGCTCAGGAACTTACGCAGGATCCACATACGGTCAAGTGTGGTCTGGTCAAGCAGCAGATCATCACGACGGGTGCTTGAAGCCACAATGTTGACAGACGGATATATGCGCTTGTTGCTGAGATTGCGGTCAAGCTGAAGTTCCATATTACCGGTTCCCTTGAACTCCTCGAATATGACTTCGTCCATCTTTGAGCCGGTATCTATGAGAGCCGTGGCTACAATGGTAAGTGAGCCTCCGTTCTCGATGTTACGGGCCGCTCCGAAGAAACGTTTGGGCTTATGCAGGGCATTGGCATCGACACCGCCCGACAAAACCTTACCCGATGCGGGTGCAACCGTGTTATAGGCACGTGCCAGACGGGTAATGGAGTCCAGGAATATCACTACGTCATGTCCGCATTCTACCATACGTTTTGCCTTTTCAATTACTATGCTGGCTATCTTAACGTGGCGGTCGGCGGGTTCATCGAAAGTCGAGGCAATCACTTCGGCCTTTACGCTGCGGGCCATGTCCGTAACCTCCTCGGGGCGTTCGTCAATCAGCAGCATTATCATGTAAACTTCAGGATGGTTGGCTGCTATGGAGTTGGCAATATTTTTGAGCAGTATGGTCTTACCTGTCTTAGGCTGGGCAACGATAAGGGCACGCTGACCTTTGCCTATCGGAGCAAACAGATCTACAACACGTGCTGACAGATTGTCATTCTCACCGCTGCAGAGGGTGAACTTCTCATCGGGGAAGAGCGGGGTAAGGTGCTCAAAGGGAACTCTGTCGCGTGCCACTGAAGGACTGAGTCCGTTTATCTTGTTAACTTTTACCAGCGGGAAATATTTCTCGCCTTCGCGCGGCGGGCGTATGACACCTTCCACAACATCGCCGGTCTTTAGTCCGAACAGTTTGATCTGGGAGGGTGAAACGTATATGTCATCGGGGGATGCCAGATAGTTGTAGTCCGATGAACGCAGGAATCCGTAGTTATCAGGCATGATTTCAAGGACTCCTTCGCCCTTAAGTACATCGCCGAAGTCATAAGTGCGTTCCTCCTGACGGTTCTGCTGACCGAATCCTCCTTGCTGCCTGTGGCCGTTAGAGGAGCGTGTGTCATTGTTTGTGTAACGCGGCTCCCTTTCCTGCTGATAAGATTCCTGAGTCTGAGGATCCTGCTTGGGGGTCTCTTCAGATTCTATCTTTTCAACTATTTTGGGCTGCTCTTCATCATCAAGATCAGAGACGGTTATAGGTTGCTGAACGGTCTCTACATCAATTTCAGGCAGAATCGTATCGGGCGTAGCGGTTTTTCTCGGGCGTCCGCGACGTTTTTTTACCGGTTGTTCGGGTGCAGGCGCAGGAGCGGCTGAAGCCTGTTGTTTGCGAGGCTCCTCAGAGGTTTTTACTTCAGGCTTAGTTTCGGCAACGGTCTCTTTTTTATCCGTTTTAGCTGTTGAAGAAATCTTTTCCTGAGCCTTTGCCGGTTGCTCCTGAGCCGGAGTCTGCTGCTTTGTAGTACGGCGTACGACTTTCTTTTGCTTAGGCTGTGCCGGCTGGCTTTTCTCATCGGCCTTAGCCGGAGCAGTTGCTTCGGTCTCAACTTTTTCGGCCTTATTTTCTGTCGTATTCGACGCATCGGACTTTTTCGGGCCCTGAGGTTTGCTCTGTTTTTTGTCAGGCATCGGTTTTGCGTTTTCGCCGTTTTCCGAATGAATTTTTTCGGGCTCCTCTTTACGGGTTATCTTGCTCTTGGGTTTACGCTCTTTTTTACCGGGGTCCGAAGTGAGATTTTTCGCACCGGAAATAGCCTGTTCGTCAAGGATTGCATAAACCAGAGTGTTCTTGTCCATAGACTTTATGGACTGAATGCCCATTTCCTGGGCAATGGTCTGAAGCTCTTCCAGCTCCTTACCTTTTAATTGCAGTATATTGTACATCTGTTTATAGGTGTCCTGCAGAGCGGTGCATACTTTTTAAACGTATTACAGCCCGTATGGACAATTTGAAAAATATTTGAAATATATATGATAGCGGTTGAATTGCCGGTCTGTGACAGCTCTGAGCGGCTGTCGTTCGGCTTACGGCGGCAAAGATACAAAATTAAATCATAAAATATAGGAGATTCAGGATTTTTTTGCGATTAATTCCCTTTTACACTCCTGTTTATTTTCTGAATATAGTTAAGTATCTCATCCCGTCCGCTCCTGTTGACCGATGAGGTAATAAAATGGGGCGGCAACTCTTCCCACTGTTCGGTCAGAGTTTCAAGGTATCTCTTTATATTGATATTTAACTGCCCTGATGCGGATTTGTCGGCTTTTGTAAAAACGATACTGAACGGTATCTCGTTCTCGCCGAGCCATGTGATAAACTCAAGGTCAATTTTTTGCGGTTCATGCCGGCTGTCAACCAGCACGAACAGTGATGTCAGTTGCGGACGGTAAAGGATATAGTTGTCAATTAGCTGTTTGAGTTGTTCTCTCTGTTTTTGTCCGCGTTTGGCATAGCCGTAGCCCGGCAGGTCAACCAGATACCAGTCATCATTTATCAGGAAATGGTTTATGAGCAGAGTCTTTCCCGGCATTGACGATGTCATGGCAAGCCCTTTTCGGCCTGTCAGCATATTTATAAGACTGGATTTTCCCACATTTGAACGGCCTATGAAGGCATATTCCGGTTTGTTGTGTACAGGACAACGGTCAAATGAAGTGTTGCTTATTACGAACTCAGCACTCTTAATTTCCATTTAAAGATTCTTTTGCAATGCAAAAATAGGCTTTTTTAGCGGTATTCAGTATTTTTGCATTCAAATACCGGTTACATATGGAACGTCAATATCCTTCAGCAGCATTGGAAAGAGCTGTCAGAGAGTTTTCAACTCTGCCCGGAATAGGCAGGAAAACTGCGTTGAGACTGGTCTTGCATCTTCTCTCCAGACCGGAGGAAGAGGTCAGGCAGTTCGGACAGGCTTTTGTCTCGTTGAAGAGTGAGATACGTTACTGCAAGGTCTGTCATAACATATCGGACAGCGATGTCTGCATGATCTGTGCCAATCCAAAGAGGGATGTTTCGATGATATGTGTGGTAGAGAATATCCAGGATGTCCTGGCTATTGAAAATACCATGCAGTTTAACGGACTTTACCATGTTCTGGGCGGTGTCATTTCGCCGGTGGACGGAGTGGGACCTATGAACTTGCAGATTGAGAGTTTGGTGGAGAGGGTTGCCGCGGGCGGTATAAGCGAGGTGATATTGGCGCTCAGCCCCACGATGGAGGGCGACACCACCAACTTTTTCATATCCCGTAAGCTCTCTCCGCTTGGAGTGAAATTGAGTGTGATAGCCCGAGGCGTGACCATAGGTAATAATCTGGAGTATGCCGATGAAGTTTCACTGGGACGTTCCATACTGGACCGTACCCCTTTTGTTTAATTTGAATATGTTTATCAGGAGATTATCGAGAAATCTGAAAATAGGATGGTTCGCGGCATATGTGGCAGCCGGCATCATAGCTGTTTTCTTTGAAACCGGATGTTTCAGTAAAGGTTTGGTGACCGATGATAAGACGTTGTATTTCCTTGAGATTATAGGAGTGCTGTTTTCGTTGGCTTTGATCCCATTCTCTCTGAGAGGGTCTAAGAGAAAGGTTGACCGTCTTCATAGAAAAGGGTATAGCTACAAGAGGATAATAAAAGCCTATTTAAACTCTTATTGGCGTCGTTTGACGGCTTATTTCATACTGATAGCAGGCGGCACCTTATTATATTATCTGATTGACGACACTATCGGGTTGTATATTGCCGGCATAGGTGCGCTCTGCTCTTTGTTCTGTTATCCTTCTGTCAGAGCCATAGAGAGCGATATAAGTTTCTGATATATGGCTTCAGTCAGCGTCATAATTGTAAATTACAACGTTAAGCACTATATCGAACAGTGCCTTAACTCTCTGTTGCGTTCGGTCCCCGATGCGCAAATTATTGTGGTGGACAACAACTCTAAGGACGGCTCCGTCGAATATCTGCGGGAACGTTTCCCTATGGTCAACCTAATTGCAAATTCTGAAAACGTGGGTTTTGGAAGAGCAAACAATATGGCGTTGCAGTATGCTGAAAGCAGATATGTACTCTTTCTCAATCCCGATACCGTAGTGGCCGAAAGGACCATTCCCTACTGTGTGGAATATATGGACAGCCATCCCGATATAGGGTCGGCAGGGGTACGTATGTTGTATGGTGACGGCCGGTTTGCTTTTGAGTCCCGGCGTGCACTGCCTACGCCTAAGGTGGCGTTTTGGCACATGACCGGTCTGGGTCGTCTTTTCCCAAAATCGAGGGTCTTTGCACGCTATCACATGACTTATGAAGATCCTATGCGGGATTGCGACATTGACGTTGTGTCAGGAGCTTTCATGTTTGTAAGAAAATCCGTTCTTGACAGAGTCGGCGGGTTTGACGAAGCGTTCTTCATGTACGGCGAGGATATTGACCTCTCATACCGTATTCTGATGCATGGTTACAAAAACCGTTATCTGCCTGTCCCCATAATCCATTACAAGGGAGAGAGTACCATAAAGACCACATACCGCTATGCCAAAGTTTTTTATGATGCCATGATGATCTTCTACAACAAACATTTCAGACGCTCAAGCCGATTTCTGACCCCATTCGTCAAAATTGCCGTAGGACTAAAGAAAATAGGTACATTTTTAGGTCAAAACCTCTTTTATCGCCATCGGATGTCGGCCGACTACAGTCAAAGATCTCTGTTTATCGGACGTAAGGAGATGTTTCCGAATGTGGTCGCTCTGGCAGGGAAAAGCTCCTATCTTAAGGATGTAAGTTTTGTGGAGGGCTCGAAGAATATACATGCAGATATTAATGTTGACAATATACAGGCTGTGATTTTTGACATAGAGGTATTCTCTTTTGATACTCTGCTTGACTGGATCAATGATATGGCTTGCAGCGGCAGACGAATAACTATGGGACTCTATTCATCGAAAACCGGCAGACTGATTACAGAAACCGAAGTATTATGAATAATGTATCACTTTCAGACGGATTGATCAGACTCAGGGCACCTGAACCCGAGGACCTGGATGTTCTCTACTCAATCGAGAACGATACGGCGTTGTGGGTGGTTTCCGGCAACGCTATCCCTTATTCGCGTTATCAGTTGAAAAAGTACATAATGGAGTCAACACACGATTTTTATACGGACCGTCAGATACGCTTTATGATAGTCCGCGAATCCGATGATCAGGTGCTTGGCTGCATTGATCTGACTGACATTGACCCGTTCAACAGCCGCGCCGAGGTCGGTGTTGCACTTCTGCCTGCCTTCAGGGGGCAGGGAGTGGCTTCCGCCGCTCTGACTTTGATAAGCGACTACTCTTCTGATGTGCTGAGGCTTCATCAGTTGTTCTGTCAGATACCTTCAAACAACGGGGAATGCATCAGACTTTTTGAAAAGAACGGTTTTACCGAGTCCGGCCGGTTTAAAGACTGGCTCATAAACAAGAATTTATATCTGGATGTGATTTTAATGCAAAAGATTTTTTGAAAAAATGTGCTCCACTGTTTGCAAGTATGAAAAAACTGTGTACCTTTGTCACCGCTAAATAAATTGGTGCGTTAGTTCAGTTGGTTAGAATGCCGCCCTGTCACGGCGGAGGTCATGGGTTCGAGTCCCATACGTACCGCACAAAATTTGCCCCACAGTCCACGTGGGGCAAATTTTTATTTCTCCTTTTTCAAAAATATGTTTGATATGCTCACATACGTTTGTCCCATATAGCTTTTAATACTAGATAAGATGAAATAAAACAACAATGTTTCTGCCATATTTTGGCAGAAAACAGGAAATATGCTCGCAAATCAACTTGTTCGTATTCAGTTTGGAAATGATATGCATTTCCTTGAATGTTTTTCTTGCCTTTTCTGCATATTCTCTATTCATATTCAGCCAATTCTGATGGTATTATAATCTTATATTTGTTGTCAAATCTTCCTGTGGCAGATATATTCCTTACGCTTTTTCCTAAATTTACTTTCGATATATCCAGGCCGTTTACCCAGCTGTGACCAGCCTTTTCTGCCATATACAGGAACAAGCGCTTTACTTTGATTGAGGAGCATTTCTCCAACAGATTTTGGATTAGTGCCGGCCGTAAGGTGGTCATCATCTCCATCACGTAAAATGTGTCAAGCAAGGAGAAATGTTCAGGCGACAGGTGCAGGCACTCCATAAAAGCTCTCTCCGGGCTTGATATCAACAACTCGACATCATCCATATTATAGATTTCCAGTCCTGTGTCCCCGCCAAAGATTGAAGTGGTAAAATACTTCACGGTCATATCCCATTCCGTTCCGGTCACCCAGCTAGGTAAGCGTGACTCCTTATCTGTGAATAAATACCCTATAGGCTTTCCCATAGCCACATAATGCGAGTAACCCCTCAAATCCAAAGCTGATGTTGCTCCAACATGGCAGGCCTTTCCAAGCTGCTTGTTGTATGAGACTACCGCACCGTAAAGTGTAGGTGAACTTCCGGCTATTTTGTAAACCCCATGCGTCAGTCGCTCCAACCAGCCGCTGCGGACATAGAGTGTCTGTTCTTTGCGGTCTATTCCCTGTGCTGCCAGCCATGAGGAGAACAGCAGTGAATCTCTTGGAGTCAAATCTAATATATTCTTTATTTTTGTAGCCATAGCGGTAATATTTACCGCAAATATAAACCAAAATACTAACAAACACAATTTTCCAATAAATTTTAAAAAACAAAAACGCTTAACATTTTCTCATAAAAAAATGGAGAAAATGATTTGCATTTGAATATACCTGTTAAGCTTAAGTTACCTAGTTGTTGAATTATTATTAATTTTGCGTGATACTCCTTGGGTACCTCTGAAATTTGTTTTAGACAGCCCGGGTTTGTTTCTAACCGATTAATAATATAATAATGCCTTTACTTGAGCTAAAAGAACTCGAAAGCTTAAGTTCTTTGTTTAGAGGAAGTTGCGGAAATGCATTTGGAAAGTTTCTTATGCGTGTTCTTGCCATAGATAGGATAAATGATCTTTATGACAGGAATTTTGCACATAAAGGTCCGGATTTTGCAGGAGCCGTACTCAAAGATATAGGTATGGATTATCAGGTACTTAATTCTGAAGTCCTGCAAAAGCTTCCGGAAGGTGCTTTTATTACCATCAGCAATCATCCCTATGGTAGTCTGGATGGAATAATACTGATTGACCTCTTCGGCCGCATCAGGGCAGATTTCAAAATTGCTATAAATGATGTCCTGTCACGGGTAAAAACATTGGAAAAAAACTTTATCTGTGTAACTCCTATAGGCAACGAAGTCAGTAATCCTACAAAAGATACGTTACGAGGCATTAAAGAAGGCATAAGACATATCAAAAACGGACATCCGCTCGGACTTTTCCCTTCCGGTGCAGTTTCGGATTTAAGTTTAAAAGAGAGACGCATTAGGGACCGCAGGTGGCAAAAACCGGTCATAAGGCTAATTAAGAGAGCCGGTGTGCCTGTAGTGCCGGTGCATTTTTTAGACAGAAACTCAAATTTCTATTACTCTCTAGGGCTTATTGACTGGAGGATACGACTGCTTCGACTCCCTTATGAAGTTTTCAATAAGAGAGGTATGACTGCGAGGGTGGCCTTGGGAGAAATAATTACACCCGAAGAGCAAAAAAAATATAAGGACGTAGATGATTTTGGTGACTTTTTAAGAGCTAAGGTTTATAATCAATATTAGATATGACGAATAGTAAAATAATAGATGCGGTAAGGATTCAGACTTCTTTTTTGAACGCGCTTGAAAAGAAATTATTAGTTTGGCTTGCAGAGAGGCAGCCTAAGTGGGTGACTTCAGATATGATGTCATACCTTGGAGTATTTGGTGCAGTTGTGATAGCTACAGGCTATATACTTGCAGCATGGAATATCAATTTCCTATGGCTGAGCTCATTAGGATTCGTTATCAATTGGTATGGCGACTCGCTTGATGGCACCTTGGCGAGGGTAAGAAAGACCCAGAGGCCAATTTATGGATACTATTTAGACCACACCCTTGATGTTATTAACGAAGTAATTATTTTCGTAGGAGTGGGTCTGTCAGGTTTGATACATCTGGAAATAGCGCTGTTAGATTTGGTAATGTATCTTTTGTTGACCATAAATGTAATTATGAATGCCCATCTGAAAAAAGAGTTCAAACTGACATATGCAAAGCTTGGGCCTACTGAATTCAGAATTTTAATGATAATTATCAACACCCTGTTTGCATTGATAGCTTCTCTTAGAGAATTCTCACACAGCTTCATGCTATGTGGCAAAGAGTTTACCTTCAGTACTCTTGATTATATCGGAATTGTAATAATTGTTGTACTCTCTCTAATGCATATAACAACTGTCAGGAGTGATATAAAGGGATATGCTAAAATAGACCCTTTGCCAAACCAAGAGTAGAAAGCTTCCGGGAGTATGCTGAAATTTTGACAGTAACGTAATATCATGAAGATACGATGTTTTTTTATTAATTTTGACCCGCTTTTCGGAAATTTCACGGAGCAGAGTTCTTGGTAACCTCTTTAAAAACAAGACTATGGAAAAGAAAAAATATTCCCTGCGCTTTGTCGTGTTCTGTACGCTCTTTTGCGTCGCTCTTATTGCATCGAACCTGTTTGAAATGAAGGTGGTGGATTTCGATTATTTCGCTGTTACCGCCGGTATGCTGATCTTCCCGATCTCCTATATTGTGAATGACTGTATAGTCGAGATATGGGGTTATAAGATGGCAAAGTTTGCCATCATCCTAGCTTTCACTATGAATTTTCTGGTTATGGCTATGGGAGGAATCGCCATTCTGTTGCCTTCGCCGGCCGATTGGGGAGGTGCCGAACATTTTAATGCCGTATTTTCGCTTGCGCCGCGCATTGCTGTTGCCAGTCTTACGGCATTTCTTATAGGTTCGTTTTTGAATGCCAAGGTGATGGATAAGATGAAGCGTATTCATAAGGAGCGGCTCTTTCCACTACGCTCAATAGTTTCAACTGTAGTGGGCGAATGTGCCGATTCGATTATTTTCTTTCCCATTGCTTTTGCCGGAGTATGGCCTGTCGATGAACTTATCAAAATGATGGGGATTCAGGCTCTGTTTAAGACCCTTTATGAGGTCATTTTGCTTCCGATAACGAATAGGGTGGTGCGCAGACTCAGAACAGTCGAAGCATAATAATTGGCTGGTATTTCGAAACACTTCACAGTTAGACTACAATAAGTTTATTAATTGTAAATTCTTTCTAATTAGCATTTTCCGCCCGTTTGCTTTTAGCTTTTGTTAGGTATCGGTGTTAATTTTGAGCTCATTCCGATGCCAAATCAAAAATTGCGTCCTCTGTTATCATTTTAGCAACATTTAATGTGGGAACGAAAAACTTTGAAAATTGCGTTGCTTCTGTTTTTGCAAATAAAACACCTCTTGCTGTTCCAGTTGTTATCATTGCCAGATGGGTTAAAAATCTTTTTGGAACAATCAGTTTTGAATCATTTTTCTGAATAAAACATTCCCAAGATTTTTCTTCGATTTTAAAATGACAACTCACTTGTATTTTTAAAAAAACTTTTTTCATCTGAATAAATTCAAACCCAATAAACACACCGATTTGCTTATTTATTTGGTCTATTTTAAATTGAATTTCAGTGCCTAAACCGGTTTCTTTTTTAGGGGTATAATTTTCTTCAAAAATTGCAAACTGCTCGGTTTTTATTCCATGCAGTGCGAACCTAACTTGTGTGTTATTTTTTTCCATTATACAGCTTGAAGTTGATAATATTTTTGTGAATATTTTTTATTTTCCATTCTCACGGTCATAGTCGACTGATAATTACTGCTAATCTGAATGGCTTGTGCTGCAATGTTTTCTACACGCTTTTCAATGGTTAAAATCCATTCGTTCATTTCATTCATTCTATTTTCATAAAAGCTTGCCAATACAGGGATATTCAAAATGTTCTGCAACCTTATTTGCGTTTCAATTGTCAAGTTTTCTTTTCCACTCACTATTTTGGAAATTTGTTGTGGAGAGACTTCCATTTTTTTTGCTAAATCTTTTTGCGACCAACCTAATTCGTCTAATTTCATTAGAACCTTTATTGCAATATGTTGCGATTCCCGTAACATATCACGATTCTTTATTCGCTGTTTTACCTCTGTTATTGTATTGGCATCTTCACATGAAACCAGTTGAAGAAATTTTTCTTTGTTTGTCATTGTTGTTCTTTTAAAAATTCATAGAATGAATCTGCATCAAATACTCCGTTGTCTTTTAAATAATCTCGGTATTTTATTTTCATCAAATCAACTTATAGGTTTATTTTTTCTATTTTAAAACGTCCGATTTATTTTTTTTATCGGATAATACTAAAGGCATATTGAAATTGTTTAGAATACGTTTTCAATAGACGTTTATCACGGCTTGCACCTGACGTACAGTTTACGCAACAAATATATAACATTCGTAAATACTAAAGATATGATATCATTCCCAAAAATGTGTAATTTCTATCCTATTTCCTGCAAATTTGTTCACAATTATTGATATTACAACAAGACTAATAGAGGATTTAGACTACGTAGACACACTAAATGTAACACTACCAGATTACAAGTTGGCAGTAGCGTTTATGACACATAGAATCCAAACAGTTTTTCTATATTTATCAGCTAGCGTGAATTATCAAAATACATATCAGATTATGATAAATACAAATTAATCTTGATGTGGAATCATGTAGTTGTCAGAAGGTCTTATGATATAAGAAATCTTCTGTTGCTGATTGACTAATATATACAATGTGACTGTAGTCAATTCATTGCTGATAGGATATAAAGAAGTTTTAAATGAGACCTTGTATTTATCATTCAGTTTGATAACACTTACAGAATCAGGGTGAACATTGTACCATCCATCTGTAATGAAGTCGTAGCCATCTGTAGACAGTGTTTCCTGTACAAAATCTTTGAGCTCTACCGTACAATACTTTGAAAGAATAGAGTCTGTCTTGTAATCATTGCTTGCTTCAGCGACATAAGCTCTATAAAATGATTTAATGAGCATTGATAAATCTGAAGAACCTTCAATACAATCTCTGCCATACGATAAAGAGAATAGTATCGAGCAAAAAGTAAAAAATAGAATCTGTTTCATATTACTTTTTCATATTACTTTTTCTTTGTTTATATTATCTGCATCATTTATAACAGGGATGATGCAATATTAGCGGTTACTTGTTTTCTTATTTCAGTTTTTTTATTGTGTTGCTTGCAAGTAACGATTTCATTTGTGTAATAGCTACCTTGTTGAGTTGTAGAAGTCTTTCGCTTTGTGACAAGCCTTGTCGAATTAACAAGGCGTTCACACTTTCCATATTGCTCAATACAACAAGTTGTTCTAAAGTTGCGTAATCACGTATATTTCCTGTTTTGTCGGGATTGCTGTCTCTCCACTCTTTTGCCGTAATTCCGAAAAGGGCGACATTCAACAAATCGGCTTCGTTTGCATAAACAAAATTTGCTTGCTGTTTGGTAATCTCTTGTGGAATAAGGTTTTCTTTAATAGCATCCGTATGGATTTGATAGTTTATTTTGGCAAGAGTACGTTGCAGGTTCCACTCTAATTGCAGTCGGTTGTTTTCTTCGTCTTTGAGACGTTGAAATTCATTAACCAAGTAGATTTGAAATTCGGGGCTTAACCACATTGCAAAGTGAAATGCAATATCTTTATGTGCATACGTTCCGCCGTATCTTCCGGCTTTTACGAGCATTCCTACGGCTTTTGTTCGGTCAATCCATTGACCAACTGACATTATAAATCTGTTCGTACCTGCTTCCTGCCCAATTACCCCGAATTCGGGGTAATTAAAATTGGGGTTATTTACTCTCTCCCAAACGCCGAGATACTCTATCGTATTTTTGTTGGTTATCCATTTGCCTATCAGTCCGCTACCTTCTCGAAAAGTAACGGTCATATCCGTAAGGCTGATATAATCGATATTCTGCTGACTGATAACTGTTATTTCGGATTCTTTTACTTGTAATATTCTTCCTTTTGCCATAAAATTTTATTTTTTGTGTGTTTGATATGCTGAGGGTTGCTGCTTTGCAATTACTGCTAACGTACAGTTTACGCAACAAACATATAACATTCTTTTGTATTAGGTCACTCAAAAGACAGTTAATAGGTTTAGTGGAGCTCGAGGCCGAAACGCTGTTCCAGATCTTTTATGGCAGGGACCTCTTCTTTCATTTTTGCATAAATTTCGTCGCGGGTCAGCAGATGGTCGGTGACCCGCGATTCGTCGAATGTTACGGACATGTTTATGGAAGGGTTGTTGAAGCTTCTCCTTAAATATTCAAGAATTCTATCCTGACTTGATGTGATCTCATCGGCCATCATGCGGTTGCTGACCCGGACCTCAAATGAATTCTTATCGGTCACCTGAGTTTCACAGTTTATCATACGGTTTTTCAGAGGCGTCTCCTCGCGCGGCAAGCCCGTTGCAAACTCCTGCCAATAGTGAGTCAGCAGATCATCGCTCAATTGCTTTGCAGGCATAGCGGGTCTCTTCTCGTCCGTTGAGGTCGGAACAACCGGCGGCTCTTTTACCTCTTTGCTGCTTTCTGGGTTGTCGTTGTTGCCAAAGATGGAAGTGAACAGCTTGTCTGCTTTTACTGTGGGGATAGCAGATTTTTTCGCCGGTTTGGGAGAATTTGCGGGAGCGGCCTGTGCAGATGTCTGCGCTGATGATTTTACTGGAGCAGCCTGTGCAGATGCTTGCGCTGATGATTCTGTAGTAGCGGTCTGTTTAGATACTTGCGCTGACGGTGCAGTGGGAGCGTCCTGTTCAGTTGTTTTTGAAGGTTTTGTTGGAGCGGCTTGACCGGCCTCTGAATTACGGGTTGCCTTCTTTGCGGCAATCTTGTTGAAAACGGGTTTTAATCTTGCGGGCTTACGCCCACTGCTCTCATCATCTTCGTCGGATTGTGCAGTCTGTATGAGCGCAAGTTCTACAAGCAGACGCTTGTTCTTGCTTACACGGTAGTTAAGGTCGCAATCGTTCAGTATTATCAGTGCACGGTATAGAAATTTAGGCTTGCATTTGGCTGCCTGTGCCTTATAGCGTTCGCGCATCTCATCGCTCATTTCAAGGATGGGCAGGGTGCCGGGATCCCGGCTTACCATAAGGTTACGCATGTGCAGCATCAGTCCGCTTATAAGATTGCTCCCGTCAAATCCTTTGTTAAGCAATTCATTGAAGAGCAGCATTGAGTCGGCAATCCTCTTTTCCAGGAACATATCCGTGAATCGGAAATAGTAGTCATAGTCAATCACGTTGAGGTTTTCAATGGTCTTGGCGTAAGTGACCTGACTGCCGGTGAAGTTTACGACCTGATCGAATATGGAGAGTGCGTCACGCATTCCGCCATCGGACTTTTCGGCTATTATGTTCAGAGCCTCATCTTCGGTTGTGATGCCCTCTTTCTTGGCCACTGCTTTTAGATGATCTACAATGTCGGCATTGCTTATGCGGCCGAAATCGTAAATCTGGCATCGGGACATTATTGTAGGGATTATTTTATGTTTTTCGGTCGTGGCAAGTATGAATATGGCGTATTTTGGGGGCTCTTCAAGCGTTTTTAGAAATGCGTTGAAAGCCGATGTGCTTAGCATGTGGACTTCATCGATTATATAGACCTTGTACTTGCCGTTCATGGGAGGTATGCGCACCTGTTCGGTCAGCGTACGTATATCGTCAACAGAGTTGTTGCTGGCCGCGTCCAGTTCGAAAACATTGTACGAGCGCATCTCTTCGTTGAAACTGCTGCACGACTCGCAACTGCCGCAGGCCTCACCGTCAAGAGTGCGACTGATGCAATTTACAGTCTTGGCGAATATTCGGGCACAGGTGGTCTTGCCTACGCCGCGCGGACCACAAAACAGATAGGTGTTGGCAAGTTTGCCCGAATTGATGGCATTTTTGAGCGTTGTAGTCAGGGCTTTCTGTCCGACAACGCTGTCAAATGTAACAGGACGGTATTTTCTTGCTGATACTATATAATCTGACATGATTTTCTTAAAAAACCTTGGATTTTGATTCACGAAGATACTGATTTTTGTCGCTCAAGCCAAAGGCATATAAAAAAAAATAGTAATTTAGCCTGCTGGAACAGATTCTTATGGATAACGGTTTTTTACCTTCGCTGAAAGCATTCATAGGCAGACACAAATACTTAATTGTTTTTGTGCTCTTCCTTGTTATTATTCTGCTTGCCGATGACAGCAGTCTGGTTAAGCGTGCGGCGCAGAGACGTGAGATAAGGGCTCTACGGGAACAGCTTGAGAGTACGGCCGAACAGAAGAGGCAGAACGAGATTTTGCTTCAGGAGCTGAACAATGACAGCCTTGTAATCGACCATATCGCACGGGAAAAGTACGGGATGCGCCGCGAAGATGAAGATGTTTTCATAGAGCGGTAATAATTACCTTGTTGCTGTAAAGGAATTTATGAAAAAAAGGCAGAACGACATAATTAAGACTCTCACCTTAACCGGGGGGCTGCTGCTGCTTTTTGGAGCGGCAATTTATATAACCGGAAAAGTTTTTGCTCCCTATGTTTTTGCAACAGGCGCCATTTTGTTCTCTTCGGCCCAGTTTGCCGACCGTTATGAGGGTTATGATTTGGTTCTGAGGCGTCTTCGCGGGCAGCAGGTTTTGGGAGCTTTCTTCATTTTGTTAACGGCATTGCTTATGTTTTCGGGGAGATTACACGAAAGGGTTTTCTTGAATGAGAGCTTAAATCCCGAAATCCGTTCGTTATTGCTTGGTCTGACCCAAAAGAACAACTGGATAGTCACTCTCACCATTGCAGCGGTATTTTTGCTCTATTCATCATACAGAATTGAAAAGAGACAGAAACAGATTGATGAGGAAAACCGCAAATAAAGATGAACAAAATTTATTCGTTCACTCGCTCACACAAACAGTCTCTTTCTTACCCACTCTCCTTTAGAAGGTAGAAGACTCCACATATAAACCTTTTTTAACAACGTTCTGTCGGTAAATCATTACAGGATGTGAATCCGACTTAAATAATAATAAATTGGTTTCATATTGTTTCAACTCTGTTACATCTGTTGTAATTTTGCACTGTAAAACAGCAGGATACGACTTGTTTTCAGCTATAGCGGGAAATGAACATGTATCTGCAATTTATCCGGAATAGAAGAAGAGATTTAATCAGATGGGTGCATTGAACATATTGCGTATGTTTTGTGTGACGGGCACGATTGCTGCGCTTGCGGCATGTGGACGCAGCACCTATATTATTGATGGAACTGTCGATACATACGGATTCGAGGGTAAGACGCTTACGATTGTCGAATTCACTCCGCACAGTTCTGTCATACATGATTCCTGTCTGGTGAGTCACGGAAAATTCGGTATGAAAGGCAAGACCGATGATATCCGTCTGGTCTTTTTGTGCCGTGATGATCAACCTATAATGCCTCTTTATCTTGAATCCGGCAGAGTGAGGGTAATCATTCAAACGTCCGGAATTCAGTGTTCAGGAACACGTCAGAATGATCTGTTGAGCAGTTTCCTTATGCAGAAGAAGCCTCTTGACAACATGTATGACGACGTTTGGCGAAGACGAATGGAGATGCTCAGGTCCGGAAGTGTTGACAGGGATATCATGTCCCGGCTGCAGGACAGCTTGCAGAGCATAGTATCGGAATGTGAAAATCTCATCTATTCATTTATCACATCCAACTACAATGAAAAAGCATCTGTCGGAGTTTTTGCCATGCTTACCGTCAATCCCGGTACACGGATTTCAACGCTTATGAAACGTATTTTGGATGAAGCTCCCGAAGATTTTCTTGAAAACCCCGCCATTAAGGATTATATTCAGCGTGCAGGATATGTGAGGATTAGATAATCAATATCCTTCTTCAAGCGTCTTATTTATTATATCGTAAACCTCCTGAGTGGTTTTATTCATCATGGCAGTCCGCTCCTGTTCGGAAGCGTCAGGATCTTTTTGCATATAGACAGGTTCGTGGAACGTCATGTGGACCGGATGACGGGTTACATTCCATGCATGGCGCGACATCACCTTGAAATTGCCGTCAATTGTGACGGGAAGAATGGGCAGTCCCAGCTCTTCCGATATTACGAAAGCGCCCCGTTTGAAGCGTGCCATTTTGCCGTCGAAAGTACGTGTGCCTTCGGGAAAGATTACGACCGACATGCCGTCGGTAAGTCTGGATTCGGCTTTCCTTATGCTCTCCATCGACTTTATCCTTGAACTTCGGTCTATGAATATGTGACCGGCCATGTAGCAGGCCCAACCTACAAACGGTATCTTGCCGAGCTCCTTCTTCATAATCCATTTGAACTTCACTCCCACAAAGCCGTACATAAGAAACGCATCCCAGTAGCTTTGGTGGTTGGCGGCAATTACGTATGACACCCCTTTTTTTACATGCTCGCGTCCGTGAATGCGGATAGGGATCAGAAACACCCTATAAAACATCCGTCCCCAAATCATGCCCGGCCAATATCCCCAAAAACGGTCATTGAAAATCGAACCTATTATGGTTACCAGGGCAGTTATTATAGTCATTGCCAGCATTATAGGAAATGCTATCAAAATCTGATAAAGCAGATAGAGCACTCTTTTCATCTTTCAAAAATTACAGGTTGTCCTAAAATAGAATCATCGAAAATTCCCTCATTGTAAACCTTATGTCCGTTTACCCAAGTGGCCGATACTCTCCAGTGATACGGCCGGTTTTCAAACGGGTTCCAGCCATATTTTGTCGATGTGAACTCATTCTTGTCAATATGGCAAATATCGTTTCGGGATACCATGGTCAGGTCGGCTTTATACCCCTTTCGTATATATCCGCGGTCCTTCACGTTAAACAGAGCGGCCGGATTATGACACATCAGCCTTACCACATCCGTCAGTCCGACTATTCCCTTTTCCGCCAGTTCGAGCATCACAGGCAGGGAGTAGGGCAGTACCGGTATTCCCGATGCGGCTGTAAGCGAACCGCCCCTTTTTTCGGATAGCAGATGCGGGGCGTGGTCGGTCCCCACCACATCAATCCTGCCGTCGGTAAGCGCCTCTCGCAGCGCACTTCTGTCGGCAATGGTCTTTATTGCAGGATTGCACTTTATAAGAGTCCCCATTGCAGGGTAGTCAGAGTCGGTAAATGTGAGATGAGCCGGGCAGGCTTCAGCGGTAATGCGCTTGCCGCTTACCGGCCCGCATTCAAACAACGACAGCTCGCGGGCTGTGCTGATATGGAGTATGTGCAGCCTGACACCGGTTCCGGCGGCTATATCGATAGCTTTCGATGTAGATGCGTAGCAGGCCTCTTCGCTCCGTATCAGCGGATGAAAGGTGACCGGCGGTTCGTTGCCGCCGCACTGCAGCCTATAACGCTCAATGTTGGCGTTGATTATGGCTGTCTCTTCACAGTGTACCGCAACGGGTACTCCGGCGGCACGGAACAGTGTCTTGAGCGAATCCTCGTCGTTAAGCAGCATTCCCCCTGTGCTGGATCCCATGAAAACCTTTATGCCGCATATCCGTCGCGGGTCAACAGCCTCAATTGCATCCGGATTTCCTTTGGTGGCTCCCAGATAGAACGAATGGTTGACAAGGCATCTGCCCGCTGCGATTTCGAACTTCTCCTGCAGCGTCTCAACCGAAACGGTCTGAGGTATGCAGTTGGGCATGTCAAAGATGGTGGTAACCCCGCCGGCCGCTGCTGCACGGCTCTCGCTCTTAATATCGGCCTTGTGAGTCAGACCCGGTTCGCGGAAATGGACATGGTCATCAATTATGCCCGGCAGGAGCCATCGGCCTTCAGCGTCTATAACCTCATCGGCCTTAACTTCAGGAACATTGTCTGTATAGATTCCGGCAATATCTTCACCGTCAATGAGCAGCGAAGCTTTACGTACCTCTCCTTCATTGACGATTGCGGCATTTTTTATGAGGGTCTTACTCATGAATCTTTTCAGGCGGTTATTTCAGATGGAATTATTTCGAATGGATTTATTTAGATGAAAATCTTCAGGTGATTTATTCAAATGTAATCATTCAGGTAAATCCTCAGGCAGTCTCTTCAATGGTTTTTTTCTGCGGATATTTCCTGAACCAACTGGAAATCTTGAGCCGTATCACACCGAAGAAGGCTTCACTGAATATTCCGCCGCTCATTTTTGATGTTCCGTGTTCACGGTTTACGAACACAATAGGCACCTCCTTGATATTGAATCCGCACTTGTATGCTGTGAATTTCATCTCAATCTGAAATGCGTAACCCTTGAAATGGATCTTGTCCAGCTCCATGGTCTCAAGGACCTCGCGGCGGTAACAGATGAATCCGGCGGTAGTGTCATGTATGGGCAGCCGGGTCACAAAATTGACATATTTTGATGCAAAATATGACATCAGCACGCGTCCTATGGGCCAGTTGACAACATTTACACCGCTCACATAACGGGAGCCGATAGCCAGATCGTATCCCTCATCACGGCAGGCACTTAGCAGGCGCGGCAGGTCGGCCGGAGCATGCGAGAAATCGGCGTCCATTTCAAAAATGTAGTCATAGCTGCGTTCGATACACCATTTAAAACCCGTTATATAGGCAGACTTCAGACCCATCTTTCCGGCTCTTTCTATAATATGCAGACGGTCTTTGAAGTCGTTTTCCATGAGCCGTTTAACTATTCCGCCCGTACCGTCCGGTGAACCGTCGTCAATGACCAGTATGCTGAAGTTGTCCTCCAGGGTCATCACTGCGCGGATGATGTTCTCTATATTCTCTTTCTCATTGTAAGTGGGAATGATTACAATGCTGTCACTCGTCTTCATCAGAATACAATTTTAAACTGCAAACTTAATCAAAAACGTCGGTTATCAAAAAGATAGATGATCTTTTTATTGCTTGAAATCAAGGGTACTCCTTAAAAGTTTGTAATTTTGCAGGGTATTGACATGTGATGCGGATTTTTTGATGACATTATCTGATATAAGTGCCAAATACGGCAGGTTGGCACAGTTCAAAGCTCTGAAGAAAGAGTTATCGGGAAAAAGCGGGAAAAGCATTTTTCTGAAGGGTCTTCATGCCTCATCGGCTCCTCTTGTCTTCTGCCGGTATGCCCTTGAAAACAGTGTGAATTGTATGCTTGTGGTGCTCCGTGACCGTGAGGAGTCGGCCTATTTTTATCACGATATGGTCCAGACCATGGGCGATAAGAATGTCCTCTATTTTCCGTCGGCTTACCGTCGCGCCGCCAAGTACGGACAGAAAGATGATGCCAACGAAATATTGCGTACCGAGGTGCTGAGCCGTCTCACTGCGCTTAATCCCGTCTCTTCCATATCTGTGTCCGATGCTTCCGCGCCTGCGTCCGGCTCTTCCACGCTTGTCATAGTGACGTCGCCCGATGCTTTAGCCGAGATGGTAATCTCTAAAAGCAGTCTGGAGGACTGTTCCATACGGATGACGACAGGCGATTCCATAGATCGCGATGAACTTCAGAAGAGACTACATTTGCAGGGTTTCGAGTATGTGGACTATGTCTATAAACCCGGTCAGTTTGCGCTCAGGGGCAGCCTTTTGGATGTCTTTTCATACTCGTCGGAGAATCCTTTCAGAATAGATTTCTTTGGCGACGATATAGACAGCATCAGGAGCTTTTCGGTTGAGACGCAGCTCTCTATCGGGAAACGTGATACAGTTGTCATAATACCCAATATGGCCGACATATCGGGCGCTTATGTGTCGCTTATGGATTTTCTGCCGGCTGATACAGTGCTTGCCGTTAAGGATTTGCTCTTCACTGCCGACCGCATAACATCGGTGGGACGGGAGATTGCCGACGGCGAGAGTCTGGCGGCGCGTATGCGTAATCTGGATGCATCGAAAGACAGTATTAAGGGCGGGGAACAAAATCGTTCAAAAGGCCGGACCCGGGAATCTAAAGGTCAGATCCTGGAATCCAAAGGTCGGACCCTGGAATCCGAAAATGGAACTCAGGATCTCAAAGACGGTAATATGGATTTTGAAATTCAGAACCGGACAGATGAATTTCCTGAACTTCTGACAGCCGAGGAGTTTTTAAAGAAAACTGCCTGTTTTAATGTGGTGGAGTTCGGCAGCAAACCAACCGGAGTTCCGGGCGCTGCCATATCATTTGACACCGTTCCGCAGCCGCTTTTCCATAAGAATTTCGATCTTGTATCAAAGAGCCTTACCGAATATATTGACCGGGGTTACAAGATTTACATACTTACCGACAATCCCAAACAGGGCGATCGCCTGAGAGATATTTTCAAAGAGCGGAAAGAAAACATAGAGTTTGAGACCGTATCCAAAACTCTGCACGAGGGCTATGCCGACGGATTGCTCAAATGTTGTCTCTTCACGGACCATCAGATATTCGACCGTTTCCACAAATATAACCTTAGGAGTGAGCGTATCCGTAACGGCAGGATGGCACTCACCCTGAAGGAACTGCAGGAGTTCCGCATCGGAGATTATGTGGTGCATATGGATCACGGTATCGGACGGTTCGGCGGGCTGGTACGTGTCCCGGAGGCAAACGGTTATCAGGAGAAGATCAAGATATTTTACAAAAACGACGATATGGTGCTCGTCTCTATCCATTCCCTGCATAAGGTCTCCAAATATAAGGGGAAGGAGGGTGAGGAGCCGGCCATAAATAAGTTGGGCACAGGCGCCTGGGAGAGACTTAAGGAGCGCACAAAGGGTAAGATCAAGGATATTGCGCGCGACCTGATCAAACTCTATGCCAAGCGTCTTGAGGAGAAAGGTTTCGCATACAGCCCCGACACCTACATACAGAATGAGCTGGAGGCCAGCTTTATGTATGAAGATACCCCCGACCAGCTCAAAGCCACTCTCGATGTCAAGGCCGATATGGAGAGCAGCCGTCCTATGGACCGTTTGATATGCGGCGATGTCGGATTCGGCAAGACCGAAGTTGCCATACGCGCCGCCCTAAAAGCCGTGGCCGACAACAAACAGGTGGCGGTGCTGGTACCCACCACCATACTCGCTTTCCAGCACTATCAGACATTCTCCGAGCGCCTGAAAGATTTCCCCTGCCGCGTGGAGTATCTGTCCCGTGCACGCAAAGCCTCGCAGGTATCGGCCATAATAGAAGATCTTAAGAACGGCAGGATAGATATAATTATAGGTACCCACAAGCTTATAGGCAAACAGGTCAAATTCAAAGACCTGGGACTGCTCATAGTCGATGAGGAACAGAAGTTCGGCGTATCGGTAAAGGAGAAACTCAAACATCTGCGCACCAATGTCGATGTGCTCACAATGACCGCAACACCCATTCCGCGCACCCTGCAGTTCTCGCTTATGGGTGCCCGTGACCTGTCGGTCATTCATACCCCTCCGCCAAACCGTTACCCTATTCATACCGAACTGCATCTGTTCAGTGCCGATATCATACGCGAGGCCGTCAACTTTGAGATGAGCCGTAACGGACAGTTGTTCATAGTGAGCAACCGAATATCATCGCTTCCCGATTTGGCTGCTCTGGTAGAACGTGAGGTTCCCGATGCCCGTGTGGCCATAGTACACGGCCAAATGAAACCCGATGAAACGGAGAGAGTCCTTACCGGATTCATAGATTACGACTACGATGTGCTTGTGGCCACATCAATCATTGAGAATGGCATAGACATACCTAACGCCAACACCATCATAGTGAACCAGGCGCAAAACTTCGGACTGAGCGACCTGCATCAGATGCGCGGACGGGTGGGGCGAAGCAACCGCAAAGCCTTTTGCTACCTGCTGGCACCGCCTTTGTCTGCCCTCTCTGACGAGTCACGCCGCCGTTTGCAGGCCATCGAGAGTTTCACCGAACTGGGCAGCGGCATACAACTGGCCCTGCAGGACCTTGACATACGCGGCGCCGGCAACTTGCTTGGAGCCGAACAGAGCGGATTTATAGCCGATTTGGGGTATGAGACTTATCAGAAGATACTTAGGGAAGCCGTACATGAACTAAAACATGACGAATTTCAGGAACTGTTAAAGGAGCAGGAGAGGGCAGAGGGAGATACCGATGCCTCGGTATATGTTGCCGAATGTACTGTGGAGACCGATCTGGAGATATTCTTTCCGGAAGACTTTGTGCCTGACGGAAATGAGCGGATCCTGCTCTACCGCGAACTGGACAGCATGGAGCGGGAAACAGACATACAGCGTTTCAGAGAACGCTTGCAGGACCGTTTCGGCCGAATCCCCCAACAAGCTATGGAGCTTATCCGGCTGGTAACCCTGCGCCGTATCGGACGCAGCCTCGGCCTGGAAAAGATATTCCTCAAAGCAGGCCGTATGAGCATGTTCTTCGTATCGAATTTGGACAGCAGCTATTACAGCAGCGATACCTTCGGTTCAATTTTGGCATATGCGGCACAAAACCCCATGTCTTGTCGCCTGCGCGAAGATAACGATAAACGCAGCCTTCAGGTGAACAACGTACCCGATGTGGAGAACGCCATTGCCGTTCTGAATGCCATGCTCAACAGCGGCACTATCCCAACAAGTGTCTGATTTTTGTTTCTTAATGACAGTATGTAGTTATTTACCAATAAAAGACTGTTAGTACAACTTGTGTCATGACCGGCATAAAATTCCGTTTTGATTTGGATGAAGCTAATCTATTAAAAGATTAATTAAAGTACACAAATTTAGAGTATTAGACTTGTTTTTAACAGGTAAATAACTATATTTGTAAGTAAATGTAATTATTCAAATTTCAACTTCAATTTTATGAAAAAGTTCAGATACCTATCGCTTGCTGTTCTGGCACTGATTTTTGTCGGATGCGGCGACGAAAATGACGATCCGGTCGTTGCCGACCCTGAAGCCGTAACACAGGATGTCATTGACTTAGGGATGTATTCGGTTACGATGTCCGGCAGCCTTGTACTATCCGACATCAAAAAGGAGGAGATTGCTTTCGGGTTTGAATACTCCACCGACAATTCGTTCAGCGGTCCTGCAACCAAAAAGGTAAAATGCCCGCTTTATGATGCCGACTTTGCATTCAAAATCCCATTAACAAATCTGCCAATGGGCACCGAGTTCTTCTACCGCGCCTATGTAACCTATAAAGACGTGACCTATTACGGTGAGATAAAATCTTTTACCACGGTAGGGGTTGAGGTGATAACCGGCGACATTGATCCGGACAATTTCACCGTCACATCTTCTGCCGGTATGGGCAATGATGCAAAAAGCGTGAGATTCGGGATCTGTTACGGCCCGACCAAAAATGTGACTATAGACAACAATACAATAGGTCTTAATGAGGCGGGTGAAGACGGCAGCTACACACTGACCATAACACCTATTCCTTACGGAACCGTCTATTACAGGGCATACGTTACAATCGATGGAACAACATTTTACGGCGAAGAGAAATCGGTTGAAGGCAACAGCATTGTAACAGGCGATATTAATGTTGAGAACATGTCCGTTGAATCGTCATGGATCAAGATAATTACAGGATATGACAATCTTACTTACGGTATATGTTACGGCAGTAAAAGCGATCCAACCATAAGCGACCTTACGGTTAAGCCCGCCAGTGTTGATCTGGATAACAAATTCAATGTAGAGCTTACGGATATACCCTTTGGTACCGTCTATTACAGGGCATTCTTAATGATAGGAAGCTCGGCATATTATGGTGAGACAAAGAGCTTTCGCCGTGAAATGAAGGTAGGTAATCCGGTTGACCTTGGTCTTTCCGTCAAATGGGCGTCGATGAATGTGGGTGCCGATGTCCCCTCAGACGCAGGATGTTATTTTGCCTGGGGTGAGACTGCTGACAAGGAAGGTTCATCGTGGAGCAGTTATAGACATGCTTCAGGTGATATGTATTTTATGACCAAATACAATACAAATAAAACTTTTGGTGCAATTGATGGCAAGACGGTTCTTGAAAGGATTGATGATGCAGCTTACACATGGTGGGGCAATGATTGGCGTATGCCAACCGTCGATGAATTCAAGGAATTGTGCAACAATTGTGATTGGGTCTGGACAACGCAGGACGGCATGAACGGCTATCTGGTCAAGAGCAGGGTAAACGAAAACTCCATTTTCCTGCCGGCGGTAGGCTATTATAGACGAAATGGATATATTCTTATAGGAGAATTTGGTTACTATTGGAGTTGTAGCTTACATACGACACATGCGTACGGTGCTTATATATGTTATTTTTATTCTGAATCATGTATTCCTGATGATTTGGCTATGCGCACTGACTGTCTACCTGTAAGACCTGTATCCGAGAAGTAACCTCTGGTCATATATTATTAATAACCCCCATTATACTACCGTTTCTACTCAATCAATTGTTTGGCTGCGGCTACTATTACATTTACGCGGGATGAGGGAACTTTGACCGGTTTTGCAACTATCTCCCGGGCTATCCTTACTGCGTTAAGAGTGTCACCGCTGCTTAAATATAGCGTCATCATTCCATCAAGCGGTTCGAAACGGCAGGGTATCATGTTGCCCGCATAGCGGTAGGTTTCTATGGCTTGATCTATATTATCAGTATTTGCAAGATTGTCTGCAAGCAAAAACTGAACATCGTAGTCGTTGTATGATTTCATGCACTCTTCAGTAATTACAAGACTCTCTTCATATCGACCTATATAGTTTAGTTCGGCAGCATAGTTGTAGAGAAAAAGCGGATTATGCTTCATCTGCGGTTTCATCTTCTCATAGTATGGCAGCATACGCTCCGTCTGTCCGGCAAGCGAACGCTTAGACATTTCGGCCCATTTCATATCAAGATACATCATATGGAGCACTATTGCAAGTAGTAGCGAGAACAATATTGGCAATGAAATGCGTAGATACTTAGGAGTAACCCACTCCTTGTTATCCTTACTATTGTTAAAGAAAGCCGGAACAATCGCCATAGCAGATATAAACCATACTGCAGCATAATGGAATGGATAAGAGAACTGGCACATCACAAATACTGATGCAGTTACAGCCAGTCCTATAACCTTTACATTCTCACTGGACTTAAATAGACGCTTAACCGTTAATATAAGAACATACAGAGCAATTACAAGGCCTGCAAATCCATAGTTCACAGTCAGTTTAATGTATTCATTGAAAGGGTGTGTTACGTTATCGGCCAGCATCACGTATGGAGAATCCGGATGCATACTGAAATAAGCAGCTTGGGCGTCCATGTAATGTTTCTCTATTCCACCTATCCCATAACCCAACAACGGTCGTTCTTTTATCATATCCCAGCAAACCCTCCACACAAACATACGGCCATTAACAGAAGCTGATTTGACACGGTATAGCAAAATAGTTACAATTGCAACAGCCGTAACCAGTAGTATCCATAACCATTTATGAGTCTTGAATATTGAAAGAACCTTTGTCTTTAAAGTAAACACTACTGCTGCCACAGCACATATAGCCAACACTCCCGCTCTTGAGGCAGAGAGTACGCTTGTTAATGCGCAAGCTATAGTTGTTAATCCAGCAAACCAATAAATCAGACGATTTCGTTCCTTATTTAAGCATAGAGTTAACGCAAAAGGGAACAAAGCCGCCTGCATTGCAGCAAACCCTGCAGGATTCTCATACGTTCCGGTTATGGGGAAAGCATAATGTCTGGAAGGAACAAAGCCAAAGTGCTGCAATAGGCCATAAACGGATAGCATCAGGCATACAGTAGTAAAACCTACGCTGACACCTGAAGAATATAGTGCATCTTTCAATTTATACAGACCTTTCCGTGTTACAGAACAGACTAAAAGCAACATGGATACAGCAATACCAATAAAATAAACCTTGGCATCATTCTCGACATTCACAAAGCGTTCAGAGGTGATAAAAACACCTCCCGCCAAGATGACAAAAAGAATAGTAGTAAATATGTAATGTATGGATTTCAGATGTACAAATATCTTTATATATTTTGACTGATGCAAATTTGAAAAACAGCTTAAACAATATTAGAATCTGTTTTGATTTGTTTTTAATAAATTTATTACGACCTGTTTTTTCCTCTTTTTCCACAGATTTTCATTCATTAACGGACCTCCATTATTCTCTTAAATCGGTAAAAGCAGAGAAAATAACAGACCATAATCATATTCACGGAACAAATTTAAACAGATTCTTAGCCGGTTCTTACGCAATTTGGTTGAAACATTAATTAAACCACAGCTGATACCCTATACGTTCACTCCCTTGCCTGCGAATAATCACAAATGATTTTTCGCCATAGTTA
>Ga0209201_1000645_pt1 | contig 45655 bp, 33 predicted proteins | sample AD_UKC055_MetaG_FD_184411 | JGI IMG/M metagenome (GOLD analysis project Ga0209201, IMG submission 184411) | Active sludge microbial communities of municipal wastewater-treating anaerobic digesters from USA - AD_UKC055_MetaG (SPAdes) (version 2) | ecosystem: Engineered > Bioreactor > Anaerobic >... | reverse complement strand
TGCTTCAAGCATGTTGGCCAACCAGCTTCAACATAGTTAAAAACCGCATATGTTTTTCAGTATTTTAAAAAAACAATGTGAAGCTTATCGCTATATGAAGCACCCATTTTTTGTGAACTTTATGGTTAAATAATATTAGAAACCACAAAGCACACAAAGACATTACACAAAGAACGCTAAGATTACTATTCATTATTCCGATATGGTTATCGGAAAACAACATTTTCTTTAAATGGAGACAATTTTATTATCGTGAAAATTGATGGAGTAGCTGAATTAATATTGTTCCATTAACATTCAGGTTTTATCCGCACAATTTTCAACCATTACTCATCCACCTTCTGAAAATGCTTGTTATAAATATCTATTAAGAAAAGCAAAACCGATATACCTAAAAACAAAACTTTAGCTAAAGTAGGGACATCTAAAAATATCAACAATATTAAATTGATAAAAGAAGATGTTCGAATGACCACATCAAAGCTTCCTGGGGAAACGGACTTCCTTAAAATAATAAGTCTTAGGGATGAGAATACTCCTGCAATACCAATTATAAATATAAAGTTTCTGTCATCAATACCTTCATAAATAACAGACATAACAGTATATCCCAAAAAAATCAATAAACATAAGGTGCAGGTAAAATAGTCGATAAAAGAATACTCCTTGCTCGTAAATTTTGTAATGGCAATCGTATTTTCAAAGTTGTCGAACTGATATTTGTCAACTGCTTTAACCCTCATGCAGTTCCTGAACATTACATCGAGATGGCTAAAAGGAAATTTATCCCTAAATTCTAGCATAACAACCAGGTAGAGTTTCTGATCATTCGTATTCCTATCAATAGTAAACCTGTGCTTATGGTAATCCAGCCTGAAGTCCAACCATTCGTCATTTCCGGAATTAATTGTTATAACCTCCTCATGACCAACATAGTATGTGCCACCAGAGCTGGTCTTGACCTTAATTCGTCTTAACGAATAGTAGCTATTTTTAAAAACGCACTTAATGTAAATGGTCATCATCCGCTACCTGTTAACAAATCATTATATATATTCACTTTGAAGATACTTCACCAAAATATTTACACTGCTGATGAAAATATCGCACAACCATTTCAAAAAAAACCTGCATCCATTTGTCCAAGTACCAGACAATTTTTCGGGATAAATAAAAGTACCTGCAACATAGCAAATTTTCCATATCAATAACTTGAACATTGGCCAACAGGCATCTTCAAGTAAACGGCAACTTTATCCACAGTACAAATTCCTTCAATGTTGCTATTCAAGCGCTTACCGCCTATATACGCCAACATTAAGCGTTAAACCTCTCCAAGTTATGGATAAATGTACATTTAAGTGTCTGCCTTCAAACTCTACCACTATAAATGTTGGTAAGCATTTGGTTAACGTCATGATTAGTTGCATTTGGACCCAAATCAAGGCAGCCTGTAACAAGCATTTTTCGCGTAATTAAGCCGGCATATTTAGAAAACTTGCTTATAAGTTCAATGCTTGCATAGGTACAGCAAACCTAACAACAAATAGCATGGCTACTCAACTTTTCCTAAACCGGTTTCCAGCTGTACTACCATTCATTTATTTTTTTGGAATAAATTTCCTTTGTAATAATTATTTTTATACATTTGCAACCTCAAATTTTTGAGAAACAGGCATTCATCAACTTGAAAACTAGTTGGATGCAAACAACGCAAGGTTAAAGAGTTAACCTTTCAGGTGTAACAGTAAATAGTAAAATGGAAAAATCAAGTTTTAACAGGGATGTTAAACGCGAGAAGCGGACTAACTCCCAGGAAGAACCCACCAGGGTTTACCGGCCAAGGACTTTGACATCAAGAAAAGCCACTCCGGAAACGGAAAATGAAAACAGCACCCCATCATCCGAGGGCGAACCCAAAAAGTTCAGGGATGATTACGACAACTCCGGGCAGCACTCCGAGCAGCAGAACGAAGAACCAACCCAACAACGCAGAAAGCTAAAACCAATCGCAGCACCTGCTGGGGATTTTCCATCACGGCCACATCGGCCGAGATACGACGACCATGTTGGCGGGGAGCAACCTAATCGCTACACCCCGCGATCTGGTAAATACTCTGAAACCGATCCCTCAACTCGCTTTAGCAGAAAACCATACGAGGATAGCCGTCCTGATGTTCATAAGCCATTCAGGAGTTCAGACCCCTACCACGATGATAAACCTAAACATTTCGAGGGTAACAGGCACGAATTTTCTGACGGACACTTCTCCCACCCCAAAAACTTCAGAACCAACAGCCGTAACTTTTCATCCGATAGGAGGGAAAGGCAGGGCTCCAGCTACAACAGGGATTTCGATAGCAATCCTGCTCAAAGCTACCGTTCAAGAACATTTCAAGGCAGCTACGGAGATGAGCGCAAGCACATAGAACGTAAAAATCTTAATACCTTTAGGGAGAGAAGCCCCCAAAAAGATAATTCCGGCGAAATTTCCACCAATCCTACTGGCCCCATCAGGCTTAACCGCTATATTGCCATTTCGGGATTATGCAGCCGACGGGAAGCCGATGTTTACATTCAAAACGGACAGGTTACCGTTAACGGCAAGGTGGTAACCGAGCTGGGCACCAAGGTGAACCTAACCGATGAGATTTGCTTTAAGGGTAAGGTTCTGAAATCGGAGCGCATGGTGTACATCCTGCTCAACAAACCCAAAGATTACATCACCACAATGGATGACCCACACGCCAAGCGTACGGTAATGGAGCTTATTGAAGGAGCCTGTCCTCAAAGGGTTTACCCGGTTGGACGTCTCGACAGGAACAGCACCGGCGTACTCCTGCTAACCAACGATGGCGAACTTACCGCACAGCTCACCCACCCAAGCTTTAAAAAGAAAAAGGTGTACCAGGTTGGCCTCGACCGTAAGTTTAACCCCAACGATTTTCAAAAACTAACCGAAGGCATTGAAATTGACGGTGAAGTGGTAAAGGTTGACGCCGTTGACTACGTTGAGGGAGGCGATGGCACCGAGCTAGGAGTTGAAATTCACAGCGGACAGAACCGGGTTGTTCGGCGCATGTTCGACGCTTTGGGCTACGGGGTAGTTAAGCTGGACAGGGTTTACTTTGCCGGCCTTACCAAAAAGAATCTACCACGCGGTAAATGGCGTTTCCTTACGCCAAAGGAAGTTAACATGCTGAAAATGGGGAGGTTCTAACCCCCCTTCCCTTTCAGAAAAGTAGCCTTTACTACCTTACACGTTAACGTGAGCCAAAACACTCATAAAATCAGGAATTGCTCATGACACACAAGTCGGGCTTTGTAAATATTATTGGCAATCCAAATGTCGGAAAATCAACCCTGATGAATGCGCTTGTGGGTGAGAAGCTATCCATTATTACTAGTAAAGCCCAAACAACCAGGCATAGGTTGATGGGAATTGTTAACGGCGAAGACTTTCAGATTGTTTACTCCGATACCCCAGGAATACTAAAACCTGCCTACAAGCTTCAGCAGGCCATGATGAAATTCGTGGAAACAGCCCTTGAGGATGCCGATATCATTCTCTACGTAACCGATACCGTTGAAACTCCGAATAAGAATCAGGAGTTTTTGAACAAGCTGCAGCAACTTGGCAAACCGATTGTCCTTGCAATCAACAAGGTTGACCTTACTACCCAGGAAAAGGTTCAGGAGCTTTTCAACCTCTGGAGCACCATGATGCCCAACGCCACCGTCATCCCCATATCCGCCCTGCATGGCTTTAACCTCAACTCGCTGGTGGACTTCATTCTCGACAGGTTGCCCGAAGGTCCCGAATTCTTTCCAAAGGATACCCTCACCGACAAAACCTTAAGGTTCTTCGCCTCAGAGATTATCAGGGAAAAAATTCTTAACAACTACCGCAAAGAAATTCCCTACTCCGTTGAGGTGGAAATTGAGCAGTACACCGAGAGCGATACCATTGACCGTATTAAGGCCATTATATACGTGGAACGCGAGTCACAAAAATCAATACTTATCGGTCATCAGGGAAACATGCTCAAAAAGGTTGGAACCGAGGCAAGGCTGGAGCTGGAGGCTTTCCTAGGAAAAAAGGTTTACCTTGAGTTGTTTGTCAAGGTAAACGAGAACTGGCGCAACGATACGAGCAAGCTGAAAAGATTTGGCTATCCCTTATAGCTAGGTTTTACCCATCATAACAAGCTTTCCCGAACCTTAACTCACCCTGCAGATAAGAAGTTTTGCTAAACCAAAACATAATTAACGTAAAATTGAACGTTCAGTGGGAAATATAGTAGCCATAGTTGGTCGCCCGAACGTGGGCAAGTCAACCTTTTTTAACCGTATGGTGGGCTCCAGGCATGCAATTGTTGACCAGGTGTCGGGCGTAACCCGCGACAGGATTTACGGCAAGTCGGATTGGAATGGGGTAGAATTTTCGATAATCGACACAGGAGGTTACGTGGTTAACTCCGATGATGTTTTTGAGGAGGAAATTCGCAAGCAGGTGATATTGGCCATCGAGGAGGCCGATGTAATTCTGTTTCTGGTTGATGTGCGCGATGGAATAACCAGCATGGATACCGCTGTTGCCGACATTCTCCGTCGTTCTTCAAAAACCGTTCACCTGGTTGTCAACAAGGTTGACAATAACCTGTTGAGGTATGATGCCAACGAGTTTTACAGACTTGGGCTGGGGACCCCCATGTGCGTTTCGGCAATCAATGGCGCCGGAACAGGTGATTTGCTCGACGAGGTGGTAAAAAGTTTTTCTCCGGTTCATGAGGAGGTTCAGGAGTTGGAAATACCGCGAATAGCAGTTGTTGGTCGGCCAAATGTGGGCAAATCTTCGCTTATTAACTCCCTGGTTGGCGAGGAAAGAAACATTGTTACCCCTGTTGCCGGCACCACCCGCGATGCCATCGATACTACCTACAACAAGTTTGGCTATAACTTCACTATTGTTGACACGGCAGGACTGCGCCGACGGACGAAGGTTGAGGAAAACCTGGAGTTCTACTCGGTTGTTCGATCCATCAGGGCAATTGAAAACTCCGATGTTTGCCTGCTCCTGGTTGACGCCACTCAGGGTATGGAAAATCAAGACCTGTTCATATTCAACCTCATTCAGAAGAACCGCAAGGGTTTGGTGATTGTGGTGAACAAATGGGACCTGGTGGAAAAGGACACCAAAACAACAGATCGGTACACCAAGCTAATTAAAGAGCGGATAGCCCCGTTCCAGGACGTCCCCATTGTTTTTGCCTCAGCCCTCACCAAACAAAGAATACTTAAGGTGCTCGAAACGGCATCAAATGTTTATAAAAATCGTAAACAGCGCATTCCAACTTCAAAACTTAACGAATTCCTTCAGGCAACTCTCGACATTCAGCAGCCACCGACCTACAAGGGCAAGTACATCAAAATAAAGTATGTTACCCAGCTGCCTACGCCAACTCCAGCTTTTGTATTCTTTTGTAACCTTCCCCAGTACATCCGCGAACCCTACAAGCGATTTATAGAAAACAGGCTTCGCGAACAGTTTAATTTCACCGGTGTTCCCCTGCAAATCTACTTCAGAGCAAAGTAAGCCTTGCGGAGTTATAGGGATAGCCGAAGAAGGAATATCTAGGAAACCTGCCGCCAATGCGGCCTGTAAATTTTGGATAGCAGCGATAGCTTGTAAAGGTCAAACAGCTGAATGTTGGGGTTGCTGCTGCACAGCTGCCTGCGGATGTAGGGTGTGAGCACCTTAAAAACCCATCTTAATGGGTAAAGCATGCCTATGTGGCGCAAAAACCTAAATATCCTGAGCAGCTTTATGGATTTTTCAATTTCCCTACGGTTCCCTGCTGAAATATTAAGTATCCTAACCAGGTTAACTATTCCCTGTTCCGTTTTGCTGATAAACTCGCCGCATGGATCGAGCCCCAGGTGCCGAGCAGCGTTATCGAGATGAAGAATTTCAATGTTATGCCTTTTGAGCTCAATGCCCAGCAGCGTGTCCTCATGTCCGTAGCCCGACAACGCCTCGTTGAACCTTATGGCGTTAAAAATATCAGCTGATATTACAAAATTTCCGCTAATAAATGAGCTGTACGGATCGGTTTGCCGAACAAAGGCCGATTTGCACTCCCTGCTGACGCCATACTTCCACCGGAGAAGAAGTTCCGGTCTGAATGGCTTGGGGCCATACTCCCGACCACCACAAAGAACCTTTGCCCTGCCAAGGTTATCAATATAGGTTTTTAGGTAATCGGGGCTATCAACCATAACATCGCAATCGAGAAATAACAGCCAGTCTCCGTGGGCGAAGTCCGCCAACCGATTCCTTATTTTCGACCTGCCTATGTTGAAATCGAATTCCAAATAGCTGGTTTTGCTACGAGAGGCCAGCAGTGAATTCTGCTGGCGGAAGTACTGCTGCGAATGGTCGTCGAAAATTAACACTTCCACCGGGTAGTTGAGATGGTTTGCCTGTCGGAGCAGCTCATCAACCAGCTCGGTTACATCAAAATTATATACCGGAATGCAAATGGAAATCATGATCGTTTAGCTTAACCAGCAACACCATAATTTTGAACGCAATTAATAAAAAAATAAGGAGAGTTGGGGTACCAATTCCAATAATTCGGCTAAATTTCTTTCTATACCTAAGGACAGTAAATTCTATTGTTAACAGCTTATGTATGCTTGTTTTGACCAAATGTCGCATCCTCCATATCAAAAGAGCAGTGCACAAAAGTCACTGGCACAGCACTTCAAAATGAATGGCAAAATGGAGCAGAAAGCAATTCGGATATATCAATGTAAATTGATGGTTCACGGAACAAAACACCTTTTAGGTAAAAAATTATCTTAAATACTTAATTTTTAGGGCTAGATTTCTGTGTTTTATTTAAAACCTATAGTGGAGTATGGTTAAATTTTACCTATCAAGCAGCCTGGTGCTGATTTTCAACATGGTAATTCCATTTTCAGGAAGGAGTATTCTTGCCCAGGACTGGAATAAGTTTGAGGGATTATTCATTCAGGACACCACGCAGAAGGTTAAGGACACTTCAAATTGTGCATTTAAAAATATCAGCACCCTTAGCTACTACCCCGACACCCTTCCCGGATGGTTTTTTAGCCCTCCTGTTCTGTACCAAGGAGCTGCGGGTTTGGGAATATCCGATCCCGACATGCCAATGGAGAAAGCAAGAGAGCAGGCTTACCTCAGGGCAAAATCAATGGCACTGTTAAATTACAACGCCAGGGTTCAGTACTACAGGGATATATACTCATCGGCCAACGAGGTGGGCAGGTACACCAATCTTCGCCAACGGTTCGATACATACTTCAAAATTTCATCGTTGGCCACGGTTAGTAACGCCATGTTTGAGGTAGTTGATACCCATTTCACCCGTTACAACGAGTATGTGGTATTGCTAAGCTACAACCCCGGGAACCATTCGGATGATAGCCTTTACAAGCTTACAAGCGTTGGCTCTGCATTCCTGGTTGAGGCAACCTTTGATGACGTAGTTGACGAACAGGCAGAGTACGAACTTCTCTGCAATGCAACCTTCGGAGAGGACTCCGCAGCTAGCTCCCATTTCCTTTTCCGGGAAAAGGGCAAAAGATTTTTAACCAGTTCCTTCATGAACAATGCAGAGGTAGGTTACCCCATGTTTCCCTACTCTTATGTATCTCCTCAGGACTCCGCCCGGCAACACCCCTTTATTTCCTACTCTGGCCTTTGGAGCAGCTACCTGAGGCAACTTGTTAACTATTTAACCCTTAACGCCCAGCAGAGCAGCATTAAACTAAAAAGCATGGACGACCAGTACAGCACCAAGCTTACCAACCTTAGCAGGGAGATTGCCTCCTTCAGGGCTTCGCTCAACATAAACGGCATTAAATTTGCTAATGATACACTAAAACTTGATTTGCAGCTTAATGAAGTCGAATCAAATTTTTAGCTTTGATTTTCACCTTTCGGATTAAAAATTTTTAAAGTAAATTGTATCATATTAACTACCTGTTGTGATGAAAAAATTTAACCTCTACATGGGAGCTATCGTAGCCGGAGTTCTCATGTTCTACTCGCCGGCTCGCTCGCAGGAGTTCAGCAAAATTGTCCCAAAGCAGCTGGGTGAGAAAATAACCCTGGAGTACGCCATTTCCGGCGAAACCCCTGGTCAGCTATTTAACATTACCCCATACTACTCCGTTGATGGGGGCAAAACCTTCAAGCAGCCCAAAAGTGTCAAGGGTAACGTCGGTAGCAATGTCCCCGGTGGAAGAAACCTCATTGTGGTTTGGGATGTTCTTAAGGATTTGGAAGAGCTCAACTCCGAAGTAATTTTTAAGCTTGATGCAAAAACCAGCACCACCAAACCACTGACCGACGACTTCAACCAGGTGCACTTCTCGCTTGAAAGTCTGAACCGCACCAAGGATGGTAACATCGAGCTACTACTCTCAATTACCAACAACGGACCAACCCGCGACCTTAAAATTATCAATGGGCTTGTTACCATTACCGACTTCAACAAGCAAAAGTACGACGCCCAAAAAGGGAACATTGCTGAGGTACAGGGCAACGAGCGGTACTCAACCCCAACCCGTACAATCAAACAGGGCGAAACTGTAAAATCGCGTTTTGTTTTTGAGCGCATTCCTGCCGAAATGGATAGGATTATGAGACTCGACCTGGGCGTTGAGCTTATTACCGACGAAAAGTATGGAATAGACTTAAAGATTGGAAAGCTCCAGTTCCGCGACCTCCCCGTATCGCCAGCCCCAACCACAGGCCTTAAGGTTAAGCGGGATTACAGCTTTCAGCTGACCTCCCAACCGGCACGTTTCGATATTCGTAAGGTTGAAATTGCCGATGCTATTCCTCCAGAAATTGTGGTTACCTCCCCCGCAGATGTTCCGTTGGCCGGCAAGGAAGCCACCCGGGGTCGTCCGTATGCCCAGTCATCCATTGGAATGGATGACCGACGGCTTAGATCATTGGCTTCAGGTGAAGAGTATGCCACCACCGACAGCAGCATGACCGTAAAGGGCAAGGCATCGGATGAAAGCGGAATTTACCAGTTGCTGGTTAACGGTTTTGAGGCAAAGGTTGACTCCAACGGAATTTTCGAGGCTAGCATACCCCTGGAAATTGGCCGCAACGAAATTGCCATACGCGCGGTTGATCTCAGACAGAATGCCGTTGAAAAGAAATTTTTCGTTCTACGGAAAGCCCCTTCAGGAAAGGTAGCCAAGGGAGAAACCGAAGAACTTGACTTGGTTTTTGACCAACCAAAGACTGCACCTAAGTTCTACGCCTTGATTATGGGCGCAAACGACTACCAGGACAACAGCATTACCGACCTGGATAATCCTATTAGTGATGCCACTAAACTTTACAACGTGCTGGTAAACCGCTACACCTTCGATCCCAACAACGTTGTTTTCCTTAAAGACCCAACGCGTGAGCAGATGATTAATGCCCTTGATATGCTCACCAGGCGAATTGGTAAGAATGACAACCTGCTAATTTTCTACGCCGGACACGGATACTGGGACAAGGAAACTGATTTTGGCTACTGGATACCCACGGATTCAAAGGGGAATAGCACGGCCAACTGGCTGGCCAACAGCCAAATAAAAGATTACGTTGCAGCTATAAAATCGAAACACACCCTCCTTATTGCAGATGCCTGCTTTGGTGGTAGCATTTTCCATAGCCGCAAGGCGTTTCAGGAGGGTTCTAGCTCAACCAAGGAAGCTTTTGATGCGCCCAGCCGTAAGGCTATGACCAGCGGAAACCTTACCGAAGTTCCCGACAGGAGCGTGTTCCTCGAACAGCTGGTTACCCGACTTGATGGAAACACCAAGAACTACGTAACTGCCGAGGAAATTTTTGCCAGCATAAAGAATGTCGTCATGAGCAGCAGTCCGGTAACACCGGTATATGGAGAAATAAAGGATGCAGGTGACGAAGGTGGTGATTTTATATTTGTAAGAAAGTAAGCATCAGGGCTACCCGAACATGGTGTAGCCCTTAATGTTTTTTACCGAAACTCTAAACATAAAATTTCGTAGTTATAGCTGGTAAACATTTACCGAACACTAGCAAAATTTTACTCCTATGAAGAAAATACTACTCGCTTGTTTGGCTGCTGCAGTATTCTTAATAACCTGCATTGCAGCATCTGCACAGGAAGATTTAAAACTCCAGAAGCTGGAGGAAAAAGTCAAGATTGCCCAGGAAAAACTCGATAAGGCCGATGCAAAGGTCAACTCTGCTGACAGCCTGATTAGCGCGGGTAAGAGCATCATCCAGGAGGCCGAGGTTGAGGTTAGAGCTCTTGAAGCTGAAAAGAAACAACTCGATAAGGCCCATTTTGCCGAGCTTAAACCCCTTGAAAAACAGCTTCGATCAAAGGATAAGGACGAGGCAAATAGCGCCAAGGAGGAAATTAAAGCTTCAGAAACCAAGTATAAGGAAGACCTGAAAGGCTGGAATGCGAGCTACAAGGAAGCTTTAAAAAAGTATGAAGCTGGAAAGAAGATGGTTCAGAAGGGGGAAGAAAACATGAAGAAGGCAAAGGATGCTCGAAAGGAAGCAGAAGCAACCCTAAAGGAAGCAGAACAGGCCCTTTCCAAGGCAGAAAAAGCGAAGTAGCCCTTTACAACTCCTGTATTTGATTTTTAATCCTATTTATAAAGGCTCTATAGTTTGTTTCGTCTATAAACACACCAGTGGAGGGACCCGTAGGAGGGTCCCTTTTTTTTATGCCTGAAATCCGGGAATAAGCCCATACGATTAGCTTATCCAGTTATTTTTTTACTACTTTCACCCCCATAACATTTCGATTTTTCTTCTTTAATACCATATTTTATGAGTAAATCAGGATTACGTTCATTCCCACGCAATTTCTGGACAGTAATCACCATGGAGTTTTTTGAGCGGGGCTCCTACTACAGCGTGATGTCAATACTTTCCGTTTACCTTGTTCTTGGGGTTAACGAGGGAGGGCTTGGTTTCACCAAGGAAAGCGTTGGAGTCATTAAAAGCGTTATTACCCCCCTGCTCTACATCCTGCCAATAATCTCGGGCGCCATTGCCGATAGGTTTGGATACAGGAAAATACTCTTTTTTTCATTTGCAGTGATGAGTCTTGGTTACCTGCTTACCAGCTTCAGCAATACTTATGCTACCGTTTTCCTTAGCTTAATTCTAATGGTTACCGGAGCCGGGTTTTTTAAGCCTATCATTTCAGGAACCATAGCTCGATCAACCGACAGCCGGAACTCGTCGTTGGGGTTTGGAATATACTATTGGGCCATCAACCTGGGAGCATTCCTTTTTCCCCTGATTTTTGTCCCTTTGCTTAAATCAATAGGCTGGAGCTACATTTTCATAATGGCTGCCGTGGGAACGGGATGGTTGCTCTTTCTCAACCTCTTCGCTTATAAGGAGCCAACCATACCAAAGAGTAACAAAAGCCTGATAATGGTATTCAAGGAAATGGTGCTGGTTTTAAAGGACTACAAGTTTATCCTTATGATAGTGGTTTACTCGGGCTTTTGGGTTCTCTACTTCCAGATGTTTGACTCGGTTCTTTGGTTTCTAAAAGAGTACGTTGACATGACGCCAGTTGATACTTTCGTAAACTCATTGCTTGCCATTTTTGTAAGCAACCCCAATTGGCATTTCGATGCAGAACATGTAACCGTTGTAAATGCCGGAACCATAATTGCCCTGCAGCTGGTTATTTCGGCCATTGTAAAAAACACCCGGGCATTACCTACCATGATTGTGGGGATTGCCATGGGAACAATAGGCATGGCCGTTCTTGCAACGTCAAATTATGCCTGGGTTTTCATTGGAGGAATGATAGTCTTTTCGCTCGGGGAGATGATTGCCCAACCCAAGTTTATCTCCTACATCGGGCTAATTGCACCCGATGACAAGAAAGCACTCTACATGGGCTACTCGTTCCTCTATGGAGTTATCGGCAGTGGAATTGGGGGCGTGCTAGGCGCTTATTCGTATGTTAAGCTAGTGAACGAAATGGGTCGGCCCTCAATGTTTTGGCTGATGTTTAGCTTTATAGGCGTGGCAACAATTTTGGGCTTGCTGGCCTACAACAGGTTTATTCTAAAAAAGGGAACTGCCAATCCGCATAGCTGATAATTCAAAAACAGAAGCTAATGCTTTAAAAACGGTATCAAAACTGAAAAGGTTGTGCCTAAATCCTTTTGGGTTTTGACTAGTATTTCTCCCCCAAAGCCCAATACAATCTCCCGCGAAATGGCCAGGCCAAGACCAGTTCCCCCGGACTTTGTGGTAAAATTAGGTGTGAACAGCTTGGGTAGCACCTCTTCGGGAATTCCCACCCCATTGTCGGTAACATCAACCCTTATCAACAAATCATTTTCAGGGGCAAGGGTTATGGTAACTTTTCCATCCTTACCCCGCTCAATGGACTGAATGGCGTTTTTAATGAGGTTGTTAAAAACCCTGATAAGCTGCTCCTTGTCGGCCAGCACCAGCGGTTCAGCCTCCATGTAGCTAATAACGTTGAGCGCAACATTCCTATATCCCCTGTAAAGGTTGGCAGTGTCGTTTATTATATCCAGCAGCTTTACCGGCTCCCTTTTTGCAGAAGGAAGCTTGGCAAATAGGGAAAACTCGCTTGCTATCACCGCCAGAGATTCTATCTGCTCCAAAAGTGATTGGGCAAAACGCTCGAATCGGGCATCCCAGTCGGGCAAGTTATCCTTTTTGGCCTTCACAAGATGTTGTAGGCTTAACTTTATTGGAGTTAAGGGGTTTTTCACCTCGTGAGCAACCTGCATGGCCATCTCGCGCCATGCACTCTCACGCTGGTTCCTAGCCAGCTCATTGGCGCTGCGGGTAAGCTCGTTAACCATGCGGTTGTACTCTCCAATTAGCTGGCCAACCTCATCATCGCTACTGTAGTTAATGGTTTGGTTGTTCCCTGTAATGCTTACTTTGCCTATACGCTCTCGAATAAGCTGTAGGGGACGTGTTATCTGGCTCGAAATGATAATGGCAATGGAAATTGCTATAAGAGTAAGGAGAGCGTAAATGTTGACAATCGCCACCACAATGGAGTAGAGCTCGGAGCGTAGTTCCTCCTGGCGTGTAAAGTAGGGTAGGTTAAGGTAGGCGATTGCCTCACGATTCGAACTTAGTATCGGAACGTAAGCCGAAAGAAACTTAGCCTTTCCTATATTTTCGTTATCAAGGAATTTCGGGCTGTGGTTGGTTGCCAGCTCATGCCATGCCGCAGGGTTCATTCTTGGTCCAACCAGCTGCTTTTCAAATATTTCGGAACGCGATGTAGCCAGCAGCATTCCGGTTGTGTCGTAAATATTGATATCGGTGTAGAAAATGTTCGATAGCTCAACCAGGCGATCGCTTAGAAATCCAATGGCCGAGGGATCGTTGCTTTGAATGAGGTCAACATCTCTATCCAGCTCAAACATGATGGAAATAAGCTTTTCGCTAAGATTCTTTTCGTTGCGCTGTTCAAAGTTCTTGATATTGTAAGCAATGGTTGCCGCACCCACCATCAAGAGCGACAAGGTAACAATAAGGATAATTGCCCGGGTAATCCGGTTCTTAAAGCTGGCATGAGTTGGTATTAGCCGCAGGGGAATGTCGGCTATTTTAAAACATAGTAAAAACATAACAAAGTATAAAAAAAGGCAGTAGGCAAAAGAAGCGGTTACGTTTAGGAGTTTCTCCCTGGGACGGCTAATGACAACTATATCCGAACTACCAGGACGATAGGTGAGATGGTTGTAGCCGAGGAAGTTCTCACAGGTAAAAACTTGAGTTGTGGGGTTGATACCGCTTACTTTTTGCCGGAAGGGAAATTCACCCGATTGGGTTATAAGATTTCCGTTATGGTACTTGGCCCAGGAGTACTCCTTAAGCTGCTGCTGGGAGGCTCTGCCCTCAATAAGCAACTCCGGATAGCCCAGCATCTCCCATCCCGGTCTGCTGGTAAGTTCAATGTATAGATTACGAATGTTGTCACCTATTCGGTAGTTAATTTCCCCAACATAGCTTATAAACCCGCTTTGCGTGTTCAGGTAGTAAAATCGTGATGACGGTAGCATAATGCCGTAATCATCAATCAGCATCCCAAAAAACCTGTCGCAAAGCAAGGTGGATTTTCCATCAACATTTATAATTGATGATGGCGAACAAACAGTTGCCCGCAGGTCATAACGGTTCAGGTAGTTCTTAAAGTAGTCCTTACGTAGGTAGCTGTAGAGCTCGGCATTTTTCTGCTCAATATTCCTAATGCAATCCCGGATGTAAGAATCGGTAAGCATTTTTTGGTAGAGGTTGGGTAAAAGCATTTCGGCTAGCGGATCACGCTCCGAGCTAAGGTTTATGGCAAGAACTTTACGCACATTCAGCTCTTTTTCCGATGTTTTGATAAATACGGTTGATACGGAATAAGCTGAAAATATGGTAACAATCACCAAAATGTGTCTTAGTAAGAGATGGGTTTTTGAGCTGCGGTAAACGAGGAGAACGTATGCGACCGTCAACCACATCCAAACCAACCCCAAACCGGATGGTTTGCTGGTTAGTGCCAGCGATAGGAGCGTTACCACTAAGAGTCCTGATACCAGTAGGATTAGCCTTTGCTTTAAGCTGAGCTGTTCCGCAACTACGCTAACCCAGGTAATGGTAAGTATGACCGCAGAGGCAGCCCAAAGGCTAACAGATAGGTATCCAATTATTGAGTAAACCGAAAGGCTAAATATACGGTAGGGTTCAAGGGTTAAGGTTGAATGGGTAACCAGCGATGTAAGCAGCTTGTCCGTTATGGGGAATAGAGCTAAAAAAAGAATCAGCACAGAAGCTGCAAGCAGGTATAGGTGCATGTTCTTGATATGCCTCAATGACAATCGAATACTTTGTCTTATGAAGAGAACAAGCATAAAGACTAGAATAGCATTTATAAAAAAATCGCCAAGAGATGGGTTGATGAATGAATGGGCGTAGATTTCGGGGTTAAATATTTTCATTCCCGACCTGGAGGGAATTTCCATGTAAAGGGACAGGTATCGGATTATAAAAATACCGGCCGTTGCCCCGGCTATCTTCAACAATGGCTTATACCTAAAAAACTTTTGTCCGAAGATGAGCAGTACTGCGCAAACTGCCATTGCAAAAGCTATCCACTGGAGAATGGGCCATAAACGATTCACATGGCCATTTTGGTAAATGTCCAGAGGGACAAGGTAAAAGGGTGCAACGTTATGGGGTCTTACGGGTATTGCGTTGGAAACCAGGTCAATGGAAATTCTATAATTATTAAATTCCTTAAACAACGGGCTAAAGGAGTTTTTCAAGTACTTGTTTTGGTAGGGATATTCGCTATAAATTGGGTTTAACACAAGCAGCTGCAGCCCCTTACCTGCTGTAAACCATTGCGTGAAGAAGTACTCGCTTTGAATTTTTACCAGACCTACCTGTGAGGAATCAAACGGAACGCCAGAGACATCCAGCTTGCACGACCAAAAGCAGAGCGTATCGTGAGAAAAAAGGAATAGCTCTCCATCCCACTTACCCTCAAGCTTCCTCTTAAATTCAACTCCCGATTCGAATATTTGTCTGGAGCTGGCGTTGCTATTAACCTTACCCAGAAACTCTCGGGCAAGCTTGCCGGAATAGGTTGTTTCCCTTTCAACTATTCTCTCCAAATGCTTAACGTTGGGCCTATACAACCTTACATCCAGCGCAGACTTCGACAGGTATTGGGAGACCAGCAAAAGTGCAAGCGAAGCAATGACAAGGACGACAATGGCAACCAGCCTCTTGTTCATTTCGATGAGAGTTCGGGATGGATTAGGTATGTAGCTAAATTCATATCAAAAATCAGGCCTAAATCAGGCGTGATGGTAAGGTTCACCATTAATAATGGTAAAAGCACGATAGAGCTGCTCCACGAATACCAACCGAACAAGCTGGTGCGAAAATGTCATTCTTGATAGCGATAACCTTTCGGCAGCAGCCAGCTTCACCCCATCTGAAAAACCGTAAGGGCCGCCAACCACAAAAGCAATATCACGCAAACCCGAATTTTGCTTCTTTTGAATAAAACCGGCAAACTCTTCGGATGATAACTCTCTACCCTTCTCATCAAGCAGAATAACCTCCTGGTAGTTCCCCATTACCGGCATAAGCACTTCTGCTTCCTTTTGTAGCTGAACTTCCACCGGCATTGATTTGGTATTACGTAGCTCGGGCAAAACTTTAACTTCGAAGCGGCAGTACCTTTCTATCCGCTTTAGGTAATCGTTCATTGCTTCGGAAAGATACGGTACGCTGGTTTTCCCTATAAGAATCAAGTGAATTTTCACAAATAAAATGGTTGAAGTGATTTATCCAGCTTTTAAATACGTAATGCTTAACATGGTGAAATTTATAAAAACATCAACCTTAATCAAGTACTATCAAACCTTCTAAAAAATGGGAACATCCTGCCGGTACTTTAACCCAGCAAAAACACCTATTTCAAATTTTACTACTAACGCAAAGGTAAAAAATACTTACACCCAAAGCTGCACCATGGAGTAAACAAAAAATTCAAAAAAATAATTTACGGCTTGAAGAGTGTCGGACATTGACTCATAAAAGCTTCCGTGCTGTGGAGATAATTGGAAACAAACATGTTCTACAACGACACTTGGTTCAAAAAATGATTATAGGTATATTTGGCCTTAGGTATAAAGAATAAATTAATCTATAGGTTATTGGCTCAATTTTTGAGGATTTTTGTAGTTTAGCCGTGTGGTAACAATAAGAAAACTGTAGAAATGGGGAAACAAAAAATTAAGCTGCTTTCTCTGTTCCTGTTGATTATGCTGGGTTCGAGTGCCTCTGTGCTTCAACAGGACTCCAACGAAATTATTAGTAAATCAGCAGAAGCCTTGCAAAATGGCGATGCGGTTAATCTGGCAAAATATTTCTACAAGACCATAGAAATTGACATGCTGGGTGAGGAAAACTTTTACAGTCAGGCGCAATCCGTTCAGCTGCTCAAGAATTTCTTCGAGAAAAACAAACCCGTTAAGTTTGCCGTTAGCCATCAAGGAGCAAAGGAAACCTCGGCTTTCGCCATTGGGCAGCTGCAGACCAAAGGCAATACATTTCGCATCTCCATCTTCTTAAAATCCGATGGTAGCCAATTTTTCATTCATCAGCTCCGCATTGAGCAGGACGAGGAAGGAAACGGAATATAAATGGCTACAAACCCTGAACTTCTCGTTGAAGCCCTTCTCAACCTGGCAATTGCTGAGGATATAGGTGATGGCGATCACTCCACGCTTTCGTGTATTCCCCCGTCGGCCACCGGCAAAGTACAGCTAATGATGAAACAGGAGGGCATTATTGCCGGACTATCGGTTGCTCTGAAAATTTTCAAGAAGATTGACAGCTCGGTTGAAGTAGAATTTTTTAGAGGCGATGGTGATTTGCTCAGATATGGAGATATCGCCTTTAAGGCGGAAGGAAAAGTTCACTCCCTGTTACAGGCCGAACGCTTGGTTCTAAACGTGCTTCAGCGAATGAGCGGTGTTGCTACCCAAACACGGGAGTACGTTAACCGCTGCGAGGGAACAAAAGCAAAAATCCTCGACACACGCAAAACAACACCGGGCATGAGGATTTTGGATAAAATGGCAGTAGTAATTGGTGGAGGGATGAACCACCGCATGGGCCTTTTCGACATGATCATGCTAAAGGATAACCATATTGATTTTGCTGGGGGAATAGAAAATGCCGTTGCGTTGGCCCATAAATACCTGAATGAAACTGGCCGAAAGCTGGCAGTTGAGGTTGAAGCGCGCTCCCTCAAGGATGTACAGGTCATTTTACGGGTAGGCGGGGTAAACCGGATTATGCTCGATAACTTCAGCGTTGAGGCCACACGCGAAGCAGTAGGGATGATAGGTGGCAGGGTGGAAACCGAATCGTCCGGAGGAATTACGCTGGAAAGTATCAGAGACTACGCCCTTTGCGGCGTTGACTTTATATCTGTTGGAGCACTTACCCACCAGATAAGGAGTATTGATATGAACCTCAAAAAAATCTGAATCGCTGCTTCCGCTTTACGTGTAATAGCTGAGCAATCTTTTTCGCAACCCTCCAACCCCACACGTTTTCTACTTAAGCATCAGCTAAAGGAAAAGCTTGAACTTGAACATTTTTCGCTTTTAACTCGTATTTTTACAAGGAAAATTTCTACTGCCTAACTTCTATAGATATGAATACAAAACGGCTACTGCTGATTTCAGCCATATTATTTACAACCATTCTGGCGTGGATATTACCTGTTGAAGCCCAAAATCGTCCCCCGCAAAATGTGTACAGGGTTACCGTTACCAGCCGTTACGAGATTAAAGATGGTAAGCGCACCACCAACAGCAGGGCTATACGGCAAGAAATAAAGGACTCGCTTGGAAGAACCCATACAATTCTTAATCGCGATTACGAAAGTCAGCGCGTTACCAGCCATACATGGCATACATTTTCCGGAAAAATAATTACCCGTACCGACGAATTCGAGAACGAACGGTTAATCAGGTTTCACCTTTTTACCTACACTCCCGACTCGCTTATTGCCAGTGAGGCTATTTACAGGGTTCAACCCGGCGATACCTCGCTTTACCTCAACATCAGGTATGGCTACACCAATAGGAGGCCTGTTCAGGCCATTGCCACCTCCGCTACCGGTAAAAAAGCCTACACCCTAAAATCGGAATGGGACAGTCAAGGAACCGAGATCAAGCGAACGGTAAAATCGAAGAAAGGTTTTGCCCCACTGGATTCAATCGCCCTTCTCACCTGCCACCCAACCTATGATTCCCTGGGAAGAAAAGTGGCCGAAACAATATCCAGAAAATTTCTGGATGGGAGTTCTAAAACCCAGCAATTCCGCTACGCTTATGACTCCAAAGGTAATAGGATTATGATTGAGGAGCTTAACCCTTCAGGTAGCACGATTGCCCGCACCGAAATGCAGTATAACGACAAGGGTATGCTAAAGTTCATATCAAGATTCGATGCACAAAACAACCTTATTGACTACCAGGCCATTCGCTACGAGCTTTACCCCTCACGCAACCGGTTAAACATGATTATTGAGTACTGATTGCCAAAAGGGTTGAACCGAATCAGCTAAATGATTTGCCCTGCACTTATAGCAAGCAGCCGATCAGCATAATCAGCTACAAAAACACACCCTTCCCGCCAGCAAGCATAGTTGTTGGTAAAACAGAACGGATAATCGGGCTAACGGCTGGCTTGCTCCCCTGATATTGGAAGAGTAAAGAAGAACTGGCTACCCTTTCCCGGAGTACTTTCGGCCCAAATTTTACCATTATTCATTTCAACAAACTCCCGGCATAGTATCAGGCCAAGACCTGTCCCCTTTTCGTTGCGGGTTCCCGGGGTTGAGCTAACCTGGCTGCCAAAGAGTTTTTTTAGGCTATGGGCATCAATTCCAACCCCAGTGTCCTCAACGCATACCTTTACATGGGAATTTTCAACGGAGCTCCATATCTGAATTTTATCTCCGGCATTGCAGAACTTGATGGCGTTTGATATAAGGTTTCGGATAATCAGGTCGAGCATATCGCGATCGGCATAAACCGATGTTGATTCATCCACGTGGTTGGTAATGACAATATTCTTCTGAAGGGCAACCTCGTTTAGCTGCTGAAGCCTGGGAGTAACCACCTCGTTCAGGAAGAATCTTTCCGGTTTCACCTTGGTTCCCTGCATTTGGTTTTTGGCCCAGGTAAGTAGGTTTTCGAGCAGGGCGGTTGTGTGGCTTACGTTGGACGACAGCTCGCTGATTATTTCCTTAAAACTTTCCTCGGTGAAATGTCCCTCCTTGGCAATGTTAAGCATGGTGATAAGCGAAAACAATGGACTTCGGAGATCGTGCGCAATTATGGAAAATAGCCTATCCTTTAAAGCATTCAACTCCCTAAGCTCATCCGCCTGCCGGCTGATTTCCTCCTTCTGGGCGAAAATTTCAGCATTTTTCTCGCTTAAAAGCTTGTTGGCTTTTTGCTTCTGGTTATTAGCCCAAAACAAAATGGCGGCAAACATAAGGAGAATAATAATCAACCCGATGTAAATCCTTTGGAGTAGATGTTGGTTCCTAATTTCGGCTTCGCGGAGCTTCATCTGAGTATTTAGCAGGTCTATCTGCATACGCTGTTCGGTGGAAATTCGCTCGGTCTCCTTGAGTATGTTGGTGGTTTGCTGAAGCTCATGGCTGGTTTCCATTAGCTTACGAGCAGTAGATTCCTTCTCGTATGAAATCTGATTAATAATTCTTCCAGCGCTGTCAACCTTGGCCTGAGCGAGCATTTGTCTTGCCTTGAACTCGTCATCCTGCAATTTCTTATTTAGCATCATGTAGAGCCTGAAGTACTCATCAGCCTTATCCTTGCTGCCAAGTTTTTCGTAAAGCTTATTATAGTTGAAGTAAATATTTTTTAAGGCTCTGGCATTATCAACTTCTTGCGCCAACCTTTGGGCTTCATCGAGACTCTTCTGTGCACCAGTAAAATCGGACATTTCAATCTGCTCTGTTGAAATGTTAACCAAGGCATTGGCAATATCGTCCTTTCGGCCTAAGCTTCTGGCAGCTGCAAGTGCTGCCAAAAAGTTGTTATAGGCCTCGTTGTGGTTGCCCTTCTCGCAGTATATTAGCCCAAGGTTTGTATAGATTGTTTTAGCGCCGTTGACGTTCCCCACCTGCTTGATGTTTGCCAACGCCCTATCAAAATTAGCAATTGCCCTGTTCAGGTCTCTTGCCTGCCATGCCTGGTTGGCTGCCTTATCAAAGTAGTAGGCTGCCTGGTTGGCATCGCCATTCTTCTCAAATTCAGCGGCAAGCTGTTCGTAATTAGCTATTTGCTGGCTTAAATCCTGTGAAAAAACGCCAGAAGGATAAACCAAACTAACGAGTAAAACTGCTACTGCTGCTGCTAGAAAACCCCTATACCCTGCTTTCATGTTGCGTAAAAGTTGATTTTTTATACCCTCCGAAAAAACAATCGCCTTATAGACGTGGCCAACACGTTACCTTGCACGGTGCTCCTTGAGTTAAATGGAGGCAAAAAACACTCCAAAAACTTTGCGCCAAGGTGTTCTGTATAAATCTATTCAGGCAACTCCTATTAAATCAATAACACGAAATGTTTAACGTTCTAGATTTTGATATTTTCTACGGTTTTCAATTTATTCCGATACAAAATGAACGGCTTTTTACTTAAATCGTAAGTTTTCTGGGATAAAATGTAAAATATGAAATGCCAACGGAGCAGCTGGGTCAAAATCAATACTCGTTTTAATCATAAAAACTTCCGGTTGGAAATCGGGGGTTATGCTAAAAATACTGATTTAGGAGTAGATGAAGATTTTTAGGCCATTAGCCTGAGCATTTTGGGAACTCCCGTTGAGGCAGGTTCACGAATAACGGTGATATCGTCTCTGAAGGTGGCTACCTCCTTTGGATCAACCAAAAAGATGGGGCATTGGCGGGGAACATAGCTCAAGAGCCCTGCGGCCGGGTAAACGTTCAACGATGACCCCACAACGGCAAAGAGCTCTGCCGTTTGGGTAAGCTTCACAGCTTCCTCCATGGCCGGCACCGCCTCGCCGAACCAAACCACATGTGGACGCAGCTGTGACCCCAGCTCACACATATCACCCCAGTGTATATCGCTGTACCCGATGTCATATACAAGATCAGGATTAACAGTTGAGCGAGCCTTTTTCAGCTCACCGTGCAGGTGAAGCACCTTAGTGCTCCCTGCCCGCTCATGCAGATCGTCGATGTTTTGAGTGATAATGTAAACCAAAAAGTCCGACTCAGCCTTGGCAAGAGACAAGTGGGCAGGATTTGGCATAGCCTTTTGCAGCTGCCTGCGCCGTTCGTTGTAAAAATTGAGCACCAGCTGTGGATTCCTGGACCATCCTTCAATGCTGGCAACCTCCATAACATCATACTCCTCCCAGAGCCCATCGGAATCACGAAACGTTTTTATACCGCTTTCGGCGCTAACGCCTGCCCCTGTCAACACTACCAACCTTTTTTTCATACCCATTCAACATGAAATGCTTAACTACATTAAAGGAATTTTATTTTTTAACCAGCATAAAATTAGTCATAAAGCTACACACATTGTAGTCTAAAATACAACGTTCCAGATAATTTAACCTTCAGCACAGCCTAAAGGTAACTTTAATAAAGGGCGAAAAAACTTAGCGCTGTTATGCCAGCCTTTTGAATTTCAGCGCTCCCTCCCGGTTATCCACAATTTAGGTAAAAGTACTGGTTACAAATGCAGGCTGAACAAATGGTGTTTAGGTTTGTAGAACTTTAACGCCAATACTTCTTTCCAGCAAAATCAGAAAAAAATAGAGCTAATGCCTCCGGAAATACAGAATCATTAAATTTACCAAAATATTGACAGAAGAAAAATGCGCAAACTAGCTCTGTTAATTCTTTTTTGCATACTATCAGAACTCGGCTTATACCTCCAGGCACAGCCGCTGGTTGAAATTTACCTAAACTCCAGGGGGTCTGAATCAAGAGGCCCTGCATTTAAAAGCGTGGAAGAACTCCACGAAGTCCTGGTACTTGACCAAGCCAAAACTCCATCGTTCAGGGTGGTGAAACAGTTTAATGCTCAGGGTAAGGTAGTATCAGAAATTAAGTACAACAGCGCCGGGGGAGTTCAGAATGAAGTCAGGTGGGAGTATAACATAAACGGCTACCCCATTAGAAAGACTACGCATCAATTCATCAACTACAAGGGTTGGGTGAACGAGGAAATCACCCTGAAATATAACGACACCACCGGATACCTGAACGAGATTAACAAAAGTGTTGAAAGTAAGATTATAAACACGGCTCTGGTAAGCTGCGACAGCACCGGACGGATTGTGGAGGTTAGGGTATTCAATGAAAAGGGCGAGCTGAGCGGTATAGACCGCCTCATCTATGTGCCTGCCAACAACCTTATCAGGGTGCTCTCCTACAAGGCCAACGACCAGTTTGTAATGGCAACCGCATACCCCCTCGATCCTAACAAACCCGAGCCTAAATCAACCCTGAAAAGAGAATTTAACTCCCATGGCGACGTCATTCTCGAGCTGTTGCCTGGATCAAAAATTGGACAAGGCTACTACTACGAGTATAGCTATGATACTTTTGGGAACTGGACTGAAAAGCTAACCTACCAGTGTACGGTTACCCCCAACGGGAATGTTAAAGACAAAAAGTTGGAGCATAGAATTACCCGGAAAATAGTGTACTAAACTTTCCCCATTTTTTAGTGTTTTTTTAGAGTATAATTTTTTTGAGGTTACGGAATTAGACGCACTCCATCCATTCTTATATCGGGAATAACCATGAAAATATTAATTCTATGCACCGGCAACAGCTGCCGTAGCCAAATGGCGGAGGGTTTTCTCAAGTTGTTTGGAGGTAATTTTGAAGTGCATTCGGCTGGAACACAACCCGCACCAGCCGTAAATTCATATGCCATAAAGGTAATGGGGGAGGTGGGAATTGACATCAGCCATAACCGAACCCATCATGTAGATGAGTTTCTTAACGAGGAATGGGACTACGTGATTACCGTTTGTGGAGGAGCCAGAGAATCCTGCCCCGCATTCATTGGGAAGGTCAAAAATCGGCTTCATATTGGTTTTGAAGACCCTGCCGAAGCACAGGGCAGCGATGAGGAGGTGCTCACGGTATTCCGAAGGGTGAGAGATCAAATTGGGGAAGAATTCCGGAAATTTCACGATAACCTGTTAAAGCCTTAAAGCCATGCCTTCGAAAAGCCGACTAAAGTTCTTTGACCGCTACCTGACGTTGTGGATTTTCCTGGCCATGCTGGTTGGTGTGCTGTCAGGCTACCTTTTCCCATCCATAGCAGTATTTTGGGATTCACTAAAAGCATCGCCCGAAAGTACTACCAATATCCCAATAGCCATTGGGCTTATACTAATGATGTATCCACCCTTGGCCAAGGTTAAGTATGAGGAGCTGGGCGATGTTTTCCGCAACACCAGGGTTTTATCCCTATCGTTAATTCAAAACTGGGTTATTGGGCCCATCCTGATGTTCCTGCTGGCCATTGTATTCCTTCGATTCAACATTGACTATATGTATGGCCTCATCCTCATAGGGCTCGCAAGATGCATTGCCATGGTGATTGTATGGAACGAGCTAGCCGGAGGCGACACTGAGTATGCTGCCGGGCTTGTAGCCTTCAACTCGGTTTTCCAGGTGCTGTTCTTCTCGGTTTACGCATACCTGTTTATTGCCATACTGCCAGGCTGGTTCGGGCTTCCGGTGAACGAAACCATTTCACAAATTACCATCGGACAAATAGCCACTAGCGTGTTCATTTACCTGGGAATACCCTTCATCGCCGGGTTTTTAACACGACTCGTTCTCACCCGCATTAAAAGTAAAGCATGGTACAACACCCACTTTATTCCGAAAATTAGCCCCCTAACACCCATTGCCCTGCTGTTCACCATCCTGGTGATGTTCTCGCTCAAGGGTGAATACATCGTTAAAATTCCTTTAGATGTGGTAAGAATTGCCATCCCGCTGATGATATACTTCGTTGTAATGTTTCTGATTACCTTCTTCATGAGCAGGCGAATTGGTGCCAGCTACCGTCAAACGGCAACCCTGTCGTTCACTGCTGCCAGCAACAACTTTGAACTTGCAATTGCGGTGGCTATTGCTGTGTTTGGAATCAACTCGGGCGAGGCGTTTGCCGCGGTTATTGGCCCGCTGGTTGAGGTACCCGTGTTGATTTCACTGGTTAACGTGTCTCTAAAGCTTAAGAAAAAGTATTTTAGCCAACAGGCTGTTTGATGAATATCAGGTATGGCTTTATAGGAAGGTTGTGTATCAAAATTTATCATTTCTAAATGCCATGGAGAGCTACCAACCCAAAACGGCTCACTTTTGATATAGCAGCTGCAAACCTTTTCCATCTAAAGACTGTAACGGGTTGCTGGTAAACAAATTAATCTCCATCGTCAAAATATACCTTGGGTTGACGGATGTTATGTTAAAAAAAGTTGAAATCGGAGTTGAAAAATGCTAAATTTCAACTTTCAAACTTTTGGTTATGGCTTCAAGAATAGTGCTGCTGGTAACCAACAAAGTTTTACCTTCTTTCCAATTTGAGCCTCGGCTTGATGGGATGGGTTACTCCCTTATTACCCTTGATAGAATTGGCTCGGATGTGGAGCTACCGGCATTCGACTTGGCCATAGTAGGAGTAGCTGATCGTGCAAGCTACAACGCCATCCTTAAAGTTTTTAGGAAATACCCGGAAAAACCACTGCTGTTCTACTCCGGCAAAAATACTGCCGATGCTCAAAAATCTATTCCCGAGCTAGACTCAACCAACCACGTAAATCCTGATTTTACCAACCATGAGCTGAGTTTGCAAGTAGAACTGGCCATCACAAGGAAGTGGTTCGATCATTCCTCCATCTTCTCCGATGGCAATGCAGGATCCAATCATGTTAGGCTTAAAAAAATCCTTTCTGAGGAACAAGCCTGGCGCGTACTTTTTGAACAGTCGCCAAACGGAGTTCTGCTTAGCGACAGCGCCGGGAGTATAATTTTTACGAATAATGCAACAAGCGAAATTCTGGGGTATTCGTCCTCCGAATTACTTAAAATGAGGTTTCACGACCTTGTTCCGCCAGAAACGCTTCCTCAAGTTGATCAGAATATAAAAAAAATACTTGCTGGTGAGCAGCTTATCACCGAGGTTTACAACCTACGCAAGGATGGCAGCAAGCGATTTGTTCAGCTGCACGAATCCCGAGTTTTATTTCCCAGCGGCGAATTCGGCATTATGGTTGTGTCCATCGACATGACAAGAGCAAAAAAGGCAGAAGATGCGCTGGGGGAGTCGCTGGAGAAGTACAGAATTCTGGTAGAACAATCCAACGATGGCATAATTTACTCAAAGGATGGCATAATAACCTACGGAAACCCACGCATTGCAGAACTGCTGGAGGTTCAACATTGCGAGCTAGTTGGCAAGCCATTTTATACCTACCTACCTAAAAGCGAATGGGAAAAATTACAAAACCGTTATAAAAATCGGTTGGAGGGGATAAAAGAACCTTCAATCTATGAAACCTTACTTGTGAGTGCTCATGGTAGCAATATTCCTGTTGAGCTAAACGTAAACCTGGCCACTATTGGCAACGAAAGGGTTACCATGGTGGTCGTTAGGGATATTTCGCTACGGAAAGAGGCCGAAAAGGCCATAAGAGAAAGCGAGGAGAGCTACAGGGGGCTTTTCAACAACTCCGGTGAGGCCATTTACATCATTGACGCCAGCGGCATACTGCTTGATGTAAACCCAAGCGGGCTTAAGCTGTTCGGTAAAGAAAAGGAGGAAACCCTAGGCTTAACCCTAATGGAGCTGGCCGATCAGGAAAAGAGCAGCACGGAAGAGGTGAAGCGGAAGATTAGGATAGCGCACCAGGGTCAAACTCAATACTTAGAATTTTGGGGAAAGAAAAGCAATGGCGATCGAGTGCCAATGGATATAGTACTTAGCAAGGGCACCTACTTTGGGCTTCAGGTTGTGCTGGCAATTGGACACGATATAACCGAGCGAAAAAATGCTGAGGCTATCCTGCGTGAAAGTGAGGATAAGTTCCGAACCCTAACCGAGCAAATACCTGTTGGCATTTACCGGTTGACCCCTGAAGGGAAAATACTGTACGGAAATCCCGCCTTTGCCAAAACGCTTGGTTTTAACGATACCAGCGAAGTGATAGGCCACAGCATGGATGAGTTTATAGCTACTAATTACGACGATTGGGTTGAAGAATCAGTAAAGCTATCACCGGGTGCACCTGCCGAACAATCGTTCCGCAGACAAGATGGCATAAATTTATGGGCTAACAATCAACTCCGAAGGGTCAAAAATGCTTCCGGCGAGGTTGACTACCTCGATGGGGTGCTGGTTGACATCACCGAGCATAAATTCACGCTGGATGCTCTAAAGGAAAGCGAGGAGCGTTTTCGGGCCATGGTTACAGCTATACCCGATAGGCTGTTCCGAATCAATGCCGACGGTGACCTTATCGATTTTGCCCCTTCGGAACAACTGCTTGATTTTGAACTTAACGCTGGAATGATAGGGCATTCCCTTTCCGAATTTCTACCCCAGGACGTTTTCCAAAAATTTACTGATGCCATTAGCCTGGCAAAGCAAAGCGGCAAGCTTCAGACTTTTGAGTATAAGCTTTCCAAAAACAATCAGGATTACTTCAACGAAGTTAGGCTACTTCAATCGGGACGAAGCCTTTTCCTGGTCCTACAGAGGGACATTACCCAGAAAAAACAGTTTGAAGCTCAAGCAAACATGCTGGCGCAAACCATCATGACCGCCAACGACAGCATCTCCATTACCAATACAGATGGACATTTTATTTTCGTTAACCCCGCCTTCACCAAAACCTATGGCTACACCCAATCCGAAATTATAGGCAAGCACACCTCCATCCTCAAAACCCCCGACAGGGACTTAACACTTGATAAGACAATTCATGAGGAAACCCTTAAGGGCGGATGGCAAGGAGAGCTCATCAACGTTCGAAAAGACGGCGCAGTTTTCCCAATATTCCTTTCCACCTCGGCCGTTTACGATGAGAACGGAATCGCAATAGCCCATGTGGGAATTGCTAACGACATTACCGAGCGAAAAAAGATTGAGCAGGAGCTCATCCGAGCAAAGGAAAAGGCAGAGGAATCGGACAGGCTCAAAACAGCTTTTCTCTCCAACATGAGCCATGAGATTAGGTCGCCAATGAACGCTGTGCTGGGGTTCACCCAGCTAATCAAAAGTGATGAGCAGCTATCGGAAACCGGAATGCAGTACATCGAGCTGATTCAGAACAGCGGCAAGCAGCTCCTGTCGCTGCTGGAGGATATTATTGATATTTCTAAAATCCAGTCGAACCAACTACGGATTGATAAAAATGCATTCGACCTGAACGAGCTGATGAATGAGCTTTACCTGATATTTTCCAACCAGCTTAAGTTTAAGGATGAGTGCAAAACCCTGCTCTTCAAGCCCGAAAAAACCTGTGTATCTCCTTTTGTTATATACTCCGACCCGGTGAGAATTAAGCAAATTCTCTCCAACCTGCTGAGCAACGCTATTAAGTTTACCCCAAGCGGAAGTATAAACTTTGGGTACTCCATATTTTCGGATGATGACGCTTCAAAAATTCAGTTTTACGTGAGGGACACAGGAATAGGCATCTCTATAGAAAATCAGCTGCTCATCTTTGAGCGTTTTAGGCAGGCCGACAACTCATACACCCGATTATATGGGGGTTCGGGTCTAGGCCTGGCAATTTCGAGAGGCCTTGTTGAACTCCTGGGCGGGGATATCTGGGTGGAGAGTAAACCTGGTGAAGGTTCGGAGTTTTTCTTTACCATTCCCCTTGAATTTTCCGAAAAAGATACGCCAGCCCCCGTCCAGCCTTCAAGCGAAGTGAAACAACCTGTAAGCCAGCTAAAAGGAAAAACTGTACTCGTTGTTGAGGATGTTAACGAAATCAGGCTTTACTTTGAACGGGTGCTGGAACGAACGGGTGCAAAAATTCTATTTGCCAAAAATGCCAAGGAGGCACGCAAGCTATTCAAGTCAAACAACCGCATCCGGCTTGTTCTGCTAGACATTGGCCTTTCCGATGCCGACGGTTTTGAACTTGCTGTTGAGTTCAAGCGAATGCGGCCCAACACGCCCATTATTGCCCAAACGGCCTACGCCCTGCAGTCGGAGCTAAACAGGAGCATTGAAAGCGGTTGCGACGACTACATCACCAAACCTTTAGATTCCGCTGTGCTTATTGGTAAAATGCTTAGATTGATTGGTAGCAAATCCCAGCAGTCCGATTAGGGGACTAAGCGTTCAACCATAGCAAGGGAATGGATGGAAAAATAGCCCCATCTGGTAGGGCTTCAGGGATGGAAACACAGCCAAAACCTAACTTGTCCGGTAATCCAACTTAACAGCTGAACCTAACATATTTTGTAGGCCAATTATGGCGTGATGTCTTAAGTTTCATTAAGGCTAATGGGAAATGAATCTTTTCGTAGAAAAACTTTGGCTGAAGAACGGATACGGCAAAGAATCTAATAGCGTCCATTTTGGGGCACATTTTACCAGAGATAGAAAGTAAATCAAGCCAAATTTTGAAGTTATCCTTTTTTAAAAAAATCGGAAACTTTACTAAAAACCAGCTTAAAATCCTCATCAACCAATTGTGAGGTGCCACTATCAGCATTAAAAGGGTTTTCATGAATATACTCCCTGTTAAAATCAAGTTCTTCTACTTTAATATTAATTGTGCGGTAGGCTCCTTTTAATGTATTAATTACCTCAAAAGAGGGAATAACAAGATCTTTTTTTAGGGTGATAGCATAAATCTGATCTTCGTATTTTTTCAATAAGCCTTCACGGAGATCTCTCATCCTCTGGTAGTTGAGCATTGACCGAAACACCTGACCCTCTAAATGTTCAGTGATATAATGATGGAGCAGGTTGTCTTTTTGCAGAACGGAATCAAAATGTTCGATTAAAAATGAGTATAACGCTATGTTGGCCTCACTATCGAGTATAAATTTTGAAACTGGTGATAGCCGGTTAAAAGTGGCTCCGCTGCAAAATAAACAAACCTTTGAGTTAGCAAAATAATTGTTGTAGTTGCTTAGCTTAAGTATTTGGGCAAGAAAACCGCCTATGGAGTAGGCAAAAAAATCAAATTCAAAATTTTTGCTGATGTAGGGGTGCTTTCCTTCCTTGCATTCTTCAATCAGCTGAATTACATCATAGTAAGTTTGCAATCCGGACCATATAAATCGCTGAGGCATTGAATGCAGCCGGATGCTAATGGCAACATTAGACAGGGTTGAGTGCACCACATTCGGGTAGCTTCTTTTCCTCATTTCGCTCAGCTTAAACATCTCCCTTTTATTGCTCCAGCCTTTTGGCGCCCGCTGCATATGAAAAGCTATAGGAAATAGTATAACGCTGAATCCTGTGCTTTCAGAAATTGCCTTGGCCCAGGGCACATATTTTCCCCAGTCTTTCTCGTTGAACCCATGAAATAGAAAAACCACTCTTTGGGTGGTGGCTTCGCCTTTAGGTTTTATGATTTGATACTTATAAAATCTGTTTTCTTCAATACAAATATCCTTGGTGTCAACATTGCTATTAGGATTGCCAACCTCGGTAGAGTAAGTATAGTTGCACTCAATATCTAGGTTATGCAATGTGCAATGATATTTATTCACACCTGGAAGAATCTTGTGTGATGACGACTCAAAGTTGTACTCCACTATTTCCAGCTCATCATGCATATTTCAACTTTTTATTACAACTAGCAAAACACTTTACTATGACCCTAGGTGTATAGTTTTAAAAAAATATTTGTTCCTCTCTGCTAAGGGTTGGCAAAAAGGTAGTAATCCAGGGAAAGTACTCACCACACATCATAGCCGGTAATGAGGATGTCTCATTTCAGGTTCACACTGCCAGCGGCTTCGGGCATTATCCAACAGTACGCTTACCCGCCCAAATGCAGATAACCTGCTTCAAAGGTAGCTTATATCCTAACACTATCTCAAGCCTTCGTGGCAGAATTCACACTTAAGGTTGAAGTTTTAAGGCTTTGCCATTTTAAGCCCTACAAAAAAGTAACCGGGGGCATTGGCGCATGAATGCAACTTGCCAAAGCGCACAAAATTTAGCATAGGTGGGTGCAAAAGCAATATCTCCGAACCGCCAGGTCTGGCTGGGCTGGATAATAGTAATGTTTACATTGACTGGTGGAAAAGCCAACGGCTCGGCTAGGGAGCCAAGCGCTCAATCAACCACTTCTCGTTAACCAGGGAGTACTGGATGCGGTCGTGTAGGCGATTCTCTCTTCCCTGCCAAAACTCAAAAAGAGCGGGTTGAAGAATGTAGCCACCCCAATTTGGTGGACGCTTAATGGTTGTTCCTTGAAACTCCTCCATGAAATCAGCATGAAGCTGCTCCAGGTACCTTCTGTTCGGAATTACTGAACTTTGCGGCGATGCCCATGCACCAATCTTGCTTCCCTCTGGACGAGTTTGAAAGTAGCGGTCGCTCTGCTGCTCGCTCACCCTGGACACCTTTCCCTCAATTCTTACCTGCCTTTCAAGCTCCGGCCAGAAAAACACCATAGCAGCGTAGGGGTTTTGCAGCAGGTTCCTGGCTTTGCGGCTCTCGTAGTTCGTAAAAAAAGCAATTCCATCGCTATCGTAGTGTTTCATTAAAACAACACGTGCCGAAGGCCTACCCTCAAAGGTTGAAGTAGCAAGGGTTATGGCGTTTGGATCGGGTAGCTTGGCATTCACTGCCTCCTTAAACCAAATATCAAATTGTTCAAACGGATTTGGTAGAACATCCGTTTTCCGCAGCGATTTAAGCATGTACTCACGCCTAAGCTGTATGTAATCACCCATGGTTCCCGAAAAAATTATAACATCCTTACTTTCGGTTGCTCTGAAATAGCACAAAAGCATCAACCCGCTAACAAAAGTAGCAGGTAATTGTTCAACCCTCACCGGGGTTATTATTTCAGCTTCTACTCCCTGCTTTTTATATTGCAGCATCGGGAAAAAAATCATGCCTATCCCCTTTGAAAATAAAAACTCTACCCTAAACCCTTAGGTCATGGCCTAAAGTAGCATTATCTACTCCTCCAGAAATTTTTTTTTGGATCAAAAACAGTAGTTTTTATTGTGCTCAATGCAGCGGATGACTTAAATTTTCGTCATTTTTGTATAACTAAAAAAACCAGAATATGGATGTAGAAACAAGAACCACAGCCGGACAGGTTATGGGTGTTATCGGGATAGTGTTAGGAGTTGTTTCGCTGGTCTTGGCCTTTATACCATGTATTGGCGTTATGGCTTTCATTCCGGGAGTGCTGGCCCTTACTTTCAGCATAATCTCTATTGTGCAGGCTTCGAATGGTTATGGGTCTAAGGGCCTGGGTATAGGTGCCTTGATTGTTTCGCTGGTATCTATTGTGCTTGCTGCCGCATGGCTTATTGTCTTTAGTGGCACATTTGCCTTTGCCGACAGGGCAATTAGGAATAGCGACAAGATAGAAATTTTTGGCAAGGAATTTGGCAAGGCCTTTGAGGAAGAGTTTGGCAAGGGAGATGTGAACTTAAAAATTGTTTCCGACAGCCTCGAAAACTCACTTCGCCAGCTCGAAAACGAGCTGGACAGTCTGGATGGCTACATACCGGAAGAGAAGGCTCGCAAGGCAGGACAAGCTGCTGCCAGAGCCTTAAAAAAATCTACACGGGTGGTAATTGAAACCGACTCGGGTAAGATTCAATTTGAAACCAGCAATAAAAGCCATTAAAGTAGTTGAAACCTCCGTCTTGCAAAAAGGGTATTAACGTTTACGCTTCTGTTAATGCACTTTTTATTGTCGTTATCCTGGCAGTTTTTATGTACTCCTTTGCGTTCAAGACCGAAAAATATCCAATTCCTGCACTGCTCACCCAAAGTACAGGGTTAATACCTCCGAGCCGGGGACTTTCAAAAAGTTTTTCTGAAATTGTAAGGGGAAATATATCCGCAGCAAAGCTTATCAACCCTCATTCTTTGCAGATATTCGCATTTTTTTTGATTCAGCTGGTCATGCGGGTTGCCGGGTTTGCAGCAGCTAAAATTATTGGCAGCCCATTTCCCGTAAAAGGTATCGCGGTAGATGTTTGCATATCGCTAGCGCTTTTTGTCTTCTGCTTTGCCCCGCTTATTTCATATACTTTCAGGCTATTCGTTCAGCTCTTTTAGAAGCTGCTGAAACGAAAAACCCTCCGTTGCCCTTATTCCTTTAGCAGTAAGCTGAAGGCGGCTGCAATCGGCAAAGTAATCGTGTTCATACAGTAAAATGTAGTTCCCCCGAAGCGCCTCGTTGAGAAACTGCTCCTTTTCCTGAAGCGTTTTAAGCGGTTCAACATCGTAGCTCATAATCCAGGGTAAAGGAATTTGGGCAGTGAAAGGGAAAAGATCGGCACAGAATACCAGCGTTTTCCCACGATAGCTGATTAGCGGAATAAGTTGTCCGCGGGTGTGGCCGTTAAAAATTCTAAGAGAAAGTCCGGGTATCAATTCTCCTTCGGATTCTATCAGGTGTAGTGCACCCAACTCCTTCATAGGAAGAATATTTTCAGGAAGAAAGGAATCGTCCTCCCGGGAGTTTGGGTGGGTGGCCCACTCCCATTGTGCGGCCGAAACATGGTAAAGGGCATTAGGGAATGTCAGCTGAAATTTCCCATGGGAATCACGGAAAATCCCTCCACCGCAGTGGTCAAAATGCAGGTGGGTGAGAATCACATCGGTAACATCTTCTGGCCTGTAGCCCCTTGCTGCTAAACCGGGCAACAAGCCCTCGCCGCCAAAAGCGTAAACATGGCTCATAAACTTTGCATCCTGCTTACTGCCTATCCCATTGTCAATCAGCACAACCCTCCCGTTAGCCTCAACAACCAGCGATTTAAGCGAAAGGGGTATCAGGTTATTCTCATCAGAGGGGTAAACCTTACCCCACATAGTTTTTGGAACTACGCCAAACATTGCCCCACCGTCAACCTTAAAGTTTGATATGTTAAACTGCGAAATCTTCATACATGTTGAGTTAAAATATTTTACAAAGTTACAATTCCTGTAACACGCAACACAAACTCCTCGGGCACAACATAGCGCTTAATGCCATAGCTGGCGAAATATAGTTCATTCCCGTTCACTCTGAAATAAAAAATGAGCTCCCCAACAAGTAAATGGGCAAAGCATACTCTACTTGCAGCATTTATTGTCAAGTTGATTGGTTAAAACTCAACCATTGAATTAGGGAATCTGGGAAAAATTCAAAGGGTAAGTGCATTTCTGTACAAAAACTGTTTGATAAAAAATCTGCTTAAGGCAAAATCAACAGGCGCCAATAAATTTTTGGCTACACTTATGAGCATAAAGGTACTTCGTATTACCGCTATTCATTAATTTCGAGTAAATTGCAAGTGATATAAATTTTGGCATATATGCTTGTAAAGACTTTTGGAAGTGCTGTTCATGGCATAAAGGCCACCACCATAACCATTGAGGTGAGTGTTTCGCAAGGGATAAACTTCTTTCTTGTAGGGCTTCCGGACAATGCGGTGAAGGAAAGCCAGCAACGAATCACCTCGGCTTTAGAAACAAATGGATATAGGTTCCCAAAGAAACGGGTTGTTATCAACATGGCTCCGGCCGATATAAGGAAGGAGGGCTCAGCCTACGACCTACCACTGGCATTGGGGATTCTGGCAGCATCGGAACAGGTAAACCCTCAAATGCTGCCGGATTACGTTGTTATGGGCGAACTTTCGCTCGATGGCTCCGTTCAGCCCGTAAGGGGGGTGCTTCCCATTGCCATTCAGGCTCGTGAGGAGGGCTTCAAAGGGTTCATCGTGCCCATACAAAATGCACGGGAAGCAGCCGTAGTAAACGATTTGGATGTTTACGGGGTATCATCAATTCGGGAAGTCATTGATTTTTTCAACGGAAACGAAAGCCTAAAGCCCACAATTATCAATACCCGTGAGGAATTTTTTGCCAACGCCAACAGCTACGATGTTGACTTTGCCGATGTAAAGGGGCAGGAAAATGTGAAGCGTGCGCTGGAGGTTGCCGCTGCCGGTGGGCACAACATCATCATGATTGGGCCTCCTGGCGCCGGTAAAACCATGCTGGCCAAACGGATTCCAACCATCATTCCCCCTCTTACGCTGCGCGAAGCGCTCGAAACCACGAAAATTCATTCTGTTGCCGGAAAGATAGACCGCGACACCTCTCTAATGACCCGACGTCCTTTCCGTAGCCCTCACCACACCATCTCAGATGTAGCGCTGGTTGGTGGTGGACAGTACCCCCAACCCGGCGAAATTTCGCTGGCTCATAATGGCGTGCTATTCCTCGACGAGCTGCCAGAATTTAAACGAACCGTGCTGGAGGTCATGCGTCAACCGCTCGAGGATAGGGTTATCACCATATCCAGAGCAAAATTTTCCGTGGAGTACCCCGCCAGCTTCATGCTGGTTGCCTCCATGAACCCCTGTCCATGCGGAAACTATAACAACCCTTTTAAAGAATGCGTTTGCTCACCAGGCATGGTGCAAAAGTACCTAAACCGAATTTCCGGCCCCCTCCTCGATAGAATAGACATACACATAGAGGTTATTCCCGTACCGTTCGAGAAGCTGGCCACAACAATAAACTCCGAAACCAGCGAAACCATCCGTAAAAGGGTAATTAAAGCACGCCAAGTTCAGGAAGAACGATTTGTAGAGTGGAAGGAAGTTTACTGCAATGCCCAGATGACCTCCAAGCTGATCAGAAAATTCTGTGAGCTCGACAGTGCTGGATCGTCGCTGCTAAAAACTGCCATGGAACGGCTCAACCTCTCAGCAAGGGCCTACGATAGAATACTAAAAGTTTCCCGTACGATTGCCGATTTGGATGATTCACCCAGTATCAAACCCGAGCATCTGGCCGAGGCCATACAGTACCGAAGCCTCGACAGAGAAAACTGGGCAGGGTAAAGGCTTTTATCTTATGCTATTTTTTAAACTCTCCCAATTACTAAAAGTTGAATAAAAACACTTCGAGTCAACCCGAAAAAAAACCAAATATGCTTTCATTACCATTCAACACTTTGTATATTGGCGAGTTTAAAAATAAAAGGGATTTGTTGCTAAACCATACTTGCATATTGTTGAATTTCTGATTTATAACCTAACTATAATTCAACCTAAAAACAACTAGTATGATAATTTCCAATGTATTCTGGGTTGTTCCGATTGCATCGGTGCTTGCCCTGCTATTTGCCTACTACTTTTTCAGGCAGATGATGAAGGAGGATGAGGGTACGGATATCATGAAAAAAATTGCCCTTCATGTGCGAAAGGGCGCCATGTCGTACCTAAAACAGCAGTATAAAGTTGTTGGGCTTGTTTTTGTGGTGCTTGTTCTCCTCTTCGCACTTCTGGCCTATGGCCTTCACGTTCAAAATGGATGGACGCCATTCGCATTTCTTACCGGCGGCTTCTTTTCGGGTTTGGCCGGATTTTTGGGTATGAAAACCGCCACTTACGCATCGGCCCGCACAGCAAATGCTGCACAAAAATCGCTTAACCGAGGTCTGAAAATTGCTTTTCGCTCGGGTGCCGTTATGGGGCTGGTGGTGGTTGGACTGGCGGTTCTCGACATTTCGCTATGGTATCTTATCCTCAACTACTTTATAGACGAGCCCGACCCATCCCAGAAGCTAATTGTCATCACTACTACTATGCTTACCTTTGGTATGGGAGCATCCACCCAGGCGCTATTTGCCCGTGTTGGAGGTGGAATTTACACCAAGGCTGCTGATGTTGGCGCCGACCTTGTTGGTAAGGTTGAAGCCGGCATTCCCGAGGATGATCCCCGTAACCCTGCCACCATTGCCGATAATGTAGGCGACAACGTGGGCGATGTAGCCGGAATGGGTGCCGACCTGTACGAATCCTATGCAGGTTCAATCCTTGCTACTGCTGCACTAGGGGCATCAGCATTTGCACTATTTGAAGGTAACATGCAGTACAAAGCTATTTTAGCTCCCATGCTTATTGCGTCGGTTGGTATTGTGCTATCGCTGCTGGGCATTTTCATTGTCCGCACCAAGGAGAACGCCACCATGAGGGATTTGCTCCGTTCGCTTGGCAGGGGTGTTAACGTAAGCTCGCTGCTAATTGCCCTCTCAACTTTTGGAGTTCTTTATGGACTTGGGCTTCACCACTGGCTAGGAATTTCATTTTCGGTTGTATCGGGAATTGCAGCAGGAGTAATCATTGGGCAATCCACCGAGTACTTCACCTCCCATTCGTACAAGCCCACCCAAAGGGTATCCGAAAGTTCAAAAACCGGACCGGCTACCGTTGTCATTTCGGGCATCGGCCTGGGAATGGTATCAACAGCCATACCGGTTATCACCATAACCCTTGCCATTTTGATGGCATTTTTATGCGCCATCAACTTTGACGTTAAGCATATGCTGGAAGCTCAAAACATCCAGCTGGGGCTCTATGGAATTGGCATTGCCGCCGTGGGGATGCTGTCAACTTTAGGAATAACCCTGGCAACCGATGCCTACGGGCCAATCGCCGATAATGCAGGGGGAAATGCCGAGATGAGTCACCTTGGCCCTGAAGTCCGCAAACGTACCGATGCCCTTGATGCATTGGGAAACACTACCGCTGCCACTGGTAAAGGTTTTGCCATTGGTTCGGCCGCCCTAACAGCGCTGGCCCTGCTAGCTTCGTACATCGAAGAAATTAAGATTGGCCTTGTGCGAATAGGTGAAAACGTTCTCACCTTTGCCAATGGTGAAACCGTTGAGACTGCCAAGGCAACCATTGTTGATTTTATGAGCTACTACCAGATAAACCTGATGAATCCTATTGTACTCGCCGGAATTTTCATAGGAGCCATGATGGCATTCCTCTTCTCGGGGTTGACCATGAATGCGGTTGGTCGCGCTGCCCAGAAGATGGTGGAGGAGGTTCGCCGGCAGTTCAGGGAAATTAAAGGGATAATGACAGGTGAAACCGAGCCCGATTACGAGCGGTGTGTGGCCATCTCTACCCGGGGAGCGCAAATCGAAATGATCCTTCCCTCTTCATTGGCTATTATTGTACCAATACTTACCGGTTTGCTGCTGGGTGTAGCTGGCGTGATGGGCTTACTTACCGGCGGACTTGGGGCAGGATTTGTGCTGGCCATTTTCATGGCCAACTCGGGAGGTTCTTGGGATAATGCAAAAAAATACATCGAGGAGGGGAACTTCGGGGGTAAGGGTTCCGATTGCCATAAGGCTGCCGTGGTTGGTGATACCGTAGGCGACCCATTCAAGGATACCTCAGGCCCAAGCCTCAACATTCTCATCAAGTTGATGAGCATGGTGTCCATAGTTATGGCGGGGGTTACAGTGGCCTTCAGCATATTCTAAATCCTATGCTCAGAAACTGCCATATAGATTGAACCCTGCACAGATAGAGCATTATCCAATTTTAGCCTAACCAAAGCGATCAGCTGCAGTAAAAAACCCGGTACTCATACCGGGTTTTTATATTCATTCTATTCGAAATCTGGTGCAGACTAAAAGGTAAATAATGTTTAAAGGCCAAAACGCATTTCTTATCACCCTACGACAGTTTGCTCATCTCGAGAACATTTCCATGATTTTACCTCTACCTTCCAATTACCATATTTCTTAGTAAGATACCCGCAGTAGTCTGCAGGAACCTTGAGCGATTTACCTTGAAATGCAACACATTCATACTTATCGTAGTGTTCTCTTTCTACCCTCATAACATTACCCTCAGCAACCCAATATGTATGCTGCTTATCAGAATATTTAACAAACACATCCATGTATTACCATCCGACAGGAAGCTTTTGGAAAGAGCATATAGGCCATATACCTAAATATAGGCTTAATCTTAATTACACTGTATGCGCCTTTTTTTACTGGGCCAAAGTTGATAGGACTTTTCCTTACTGTTAACTTATATCCTAATCTAAGTAGGGGAATTTTAAGCCGCAAAATTTTTTCAACATCACAGGAGTTGACAGAAATATCAACATCATGGTCCCAAGGTAAAAGGTCTCCGTTTCTAACAATCCCTAATAACGTACCGCCTTCAAGAAAATAGGTAATATCATGTTTTTCTAAAAGACGGGTAACATCAAAAATCAGCCGACGGGCAACTTCCAAATTTTGACCTTCAAGAGTAGGTTTAACCCTCATATGCTTTTTACAATCATTTATGACGCTAAGATATTAAAATACTTAAATGACACGAAAAACCAAAAATATTCCGAAAAAAAGGCATGAAGTAACTTCTACACAAAAATGAAGGTTGAGACGGATTTCACTATGATTGATTTTGTGTTTACATAATTTAAAGTACCAAGGAAACCCCTCCCTCTAAACCGATAATTGTATTAAATTTCCTGAACTCTTAGTAGGATAACTGCCAATTTTGTCTTATTAGGCTAATAAATTACATTTGTAGCCAATAAGAATTGCCCAACAATGGAAATTTCGGCGGTTATTATTTCATACAACGAGGAGGATTGCATTGAACGCTGTATAAAATCAGTTTCGGGGGTGGCCGATGAGGTTGTAGTGGTTGACTCCTACTCCACCGACCGGACGGGTGAAATTTGCCGGCAGCTGGGAGTTAGGTTTATCCAGCACCCCTTTGAGGGCTACCGCGATCAGAAGAACTACGCCCTGCAGCTTGCAACCTATGACTACATTCTGTCTCTCGATGCCGATGAGGCCCTTTCGGAAGAGCTTAGGCAATCCATACTAAATGTAAAGGAGAACTGGGGTGCTGATGGCTACTACTTTAACCGGTTAAATAACTACTGTGGACAATGGATTCACCATTCAAACTGGTATCCCGACAGGAAGCTCAGGCTTTTTGACCGGAGGAAAGGCTGCTGGGGTGGCATAAATCTCCATGAACTTGTAAGAATGGATCAGGGCGCAACTGTTAGTTTTTTGAAAGGTGATTTGTTGCATTGGGTTCATACTTCGGTTGATGAGCATATCGAGAAAGCCAATCGGTTTTCTACCATTGGTGCTAGAGAATACTTTAACGCTGGCAAAAAGGCCACGTTCCTATCGGCCATTCATCACTTCTTCTGGCGTTTCTTTAAATCGTATGTTATTAAAGGTGGTTTTAGGGATGGTTACAATGGCTTTATTATTTGCACAATCTCATCGTACACAACTTTCCTTAAATACATGAAACTCCGCTTGCTGATTATTAAAGAAAAAGAAAAACAGCAGGGAAATAAGAAAGAAACTAAGGTAAATATTGCCTCTTAATTATAATTACAAAATCATGAAAATAGTAATACTGGCAGCCGGTATTGGATCAAGGTTGGGGAATCCGCTTCCCAAACCGCTTACAGTTCTGCAAAGCGGTAAAACAATCATGCAGCAGCAGCTGGATAACCTTACGGAATATTTCAACCCCGACGACATCAACATTGTGGTTGGTTTTAAAAAAGACCTCATAATGGAAAACTTCCCCGACATATCCTACATTTACAACCAGAACTTTGACGTAACCAATACTTCCAAAAGCCTTCTGAAAGCACTAAGAAAGCATCGCAACGAGTCGGTGCTGTGGCTAAACGGCGATGTGGTTTTTGACTCTGCCATACTTGGCGAAATTAAAACCCATATTGAGAATAACAACTCGTTTGTTTGTGTGAACAACAGCGCCGTTGGCGAGGAGGAAGTAAAGTACAACCTGGACGAATTCGGATTTATTAAGAATATTTCGAAAAAGGTAAAACATGCCCTTGGCGAGGCAGTAGGCATCAACTTTATCAGCAGCAACGATATAAGGGCATTTATTTCAAGGCTTGAGGAGTGTGAAAACTCCGACTACTTTGAACGCGGGTTAGAACTGGCAATAGAGAAGGATAAAATCAAAGTGTTACCCCACGATGTTTCCTCCATGCGCTGCATGGAAATTGATTTTCGCGAAGATTTGGAGAACGCTAATCGGTTATTTAAGTAGCCCCACAACCCGAAAATTTAAATATGTTGAAAGCCGTTCTTTTTTGTGCCAACCCCTATGCTTTTGGAATACTAAAACCCCTTCACGACACGCTGGTTGAGCTGCATCATGAAGTTGTTTGGTACATACCGGAACGTATAGCACCCAAGTGTCCCTTCATAAACGAGGTAAAGGTTTTCAATTCAATTAAAGAGGTTTATGTATATAAAAGTGATGCTATTTTTGTTCCAGGTAATGAGGTCCCTAACTATCTAAAAGGTGTTAAAGTTCAAGTTTTTCATGGGCTTGCTGGAGAAAAAAAGGGACATTTCAGAATCCGCGGGTACTTCGACCTTTACCTAACTCAGGGACCATACTTCACAAAACGGTTTACAGAGCTTTCGAATCACTATGGCAATTTTGAAGTGGTCGAAACCGGATGGTGTAAGCTTGATCCGCTTTACAGGCTGGCCTCAACAATCGGTAACGAAAAAACAACAATTCTTCAAAAACATGGGAAGCAAAAAATTGTGCTTTATGCACCCACCTTTTCTCCTTCACTTACGTCCGCACCCGGAGCTATAGACCACATCTTTAACCTTGCCTGCAAGCTGAATATCTACCTAATGGTAAAATTTCATGATTTAATGAACTCTGAAACAGTAGAAACATACAAGACAAAAGCAAAAATATTTGATAATGTAGAAGTAGTAGAGGACAGCAATATCATTAAATATCTTTCGCTTGCCGACCTAATGATTAGCGATACGTCATCAGCAGTGTACGAGTTTTTGCTACTCGATAAACCGGTAGTAACTATTTGCTCCAACGCTGAAACCATACAATGGCAGAATATTCTGAAACCGGAAGATCTGATAACAGTTGTGGAACAGGAGCTGGAGTGCAGCCAATTTGCCGCACAACGTAAGCGGGTAATTGAAGCCTACCATCCCTACTCTGATGGAAAATCATCAGCAAGAATGGTTAACGCCGTAGAAAATTTCATTGAAAGAAATGGAATTCCTGATTCCAGAAAGTTGAATTTATACCGCAGGCATAAGATAAAAAAGTTATTTGGCCCAAAACCACAAATTAATAAACCATGAATTCAATGGATGCCGACCTACGCAGAACTATAGACACGCTTAAATCGGGCGGCATCATCCTCTACCCAACCGATACGGTGTGGGGGATTGGCTGCGATGCTACAAACCCTGCAGCGGTTGACAAAATATTCAGGTTGAAACAGCGCGACGATAGCAAAAGCATGATTGTGCTGGTTGACCAACCCGGCAGAATTCCATCCTACGTTGACGAGGTACCTGAAGTAGCCTGGGACCTGGTTGAGCTGGCCGATAAACCCCTGACCATCATCTTCCAAAAGGGAAAAAATCTGGCGCCCAACCTCATTGCCCCCGACGGAAGCATCGGCATTAGGGTGGTAAGGCACGATTTCTGCCAGAAGCTAATCCTGCAGTTCGGAAAGCCCATTGTGTCAACCTCTGCCAACATATCCGGACGGCCATTCCCCAAAAACTTCTCCGAAGTTGATGAGGTGATCAAATCGGGAGTGGATTTCATTGTCCCGCAAACCTACGACCATCCTGTATCGGACAAACCTTCTGGTATTATAGCCCTGGGCGATGGCGGACTTGTCCGGATTATCAGGGAGTAGCTACACCGTTATGGGCAGATAATCAACTATATAAGCCAAAAATCAGGTCTTCTTGCCATCCCGACAGGAGTAACGAAAAGTTAATCTCCACTAAATCAAGTTCTATCAAATTTTTGACGTGTTTCGCCTAAAAACCAGATGGGCGTTTTGATAATGACTTGAACGAAAGTTACTTTTGCCCACAGCTAGCACCCTAAAAACCATATCCATTCGCTCCGAATCATTTAGCAATCCCCTGTTAATACCTCTAGCAGTCAAACTTTATGTTGACTTATAACCCCAAAGTTGAATGGTAGCGGCTATTCGGCCTTAAAATAACAGCAAATTTCTCAACAATTTTAATTGCAAATGGCGTATCCTGAATGATACCGGATAAATTAAACATCCTTTTGCAAACCTTAACGGCAACCCCCAACATGGTGGGCATGGCCGTTTTGTTGGGAATGTTGCTCGTGATAGGCCTTCTGCTCTACCGCAACAAACAATTAAAAAATAATAACAAGGAGTTACTGGCGACGATAAGGCAGCTTCAAACCATGAATGCCAGGCAGGAAGAAATTTCTGCAACCCTTACCGACAAGCTGAATGATACCCTCCAAAAGTTGAGCGAACCAACGGAGTGCAAAACCAGCTTTTGGGTCGATTTGAACCATAGAATGCGGACATCCCTAAATGGGCTGCTTGGATTTTCGCAAGCACTTCTTATGAATAACACCACCAAGAAGGAAAAGGATGCTGCGGCTCAACAAATCCAGCAGCTTTGCAATAAAATTATCCTTCTGGCCGACGAAATGGTTGACCTAGCCAAAATAGAAGCCAACCAGCTCGAAGTTCTCCCCGCCAGCTGCAACATTAATAAGCTAATAAGTGATATTTTACACCAACTTACAGAAAATAGGGAGTACATGAGCCGTCAGGTAGCCCTAAAACTTGCGCTATCGCTTGATGACGAGCAGGCCATTATGGTTACCGATGCCGATAAGCTCAAGAAAACGCTGCTGCACATTCTGGGAAAATTATCAAAACTTGCCGAATCCGACACCCTTGAAATTGGCTACAGAGTTGATTCCAATGCAAGCATTACCTTCCATGTTCGGGAAGTAAAGCAGCCCTTTACCGACACATCATCAAACGAAATAATTCTTAGACAATCAGTAAGGTCTAATGGCAAACATTTCACAAGACAACAGGGTGAAGCCGAAATAGGAATGATAATTGCCAATGGTTACGCCAAGGCGTTGGGTGGAGAGTTAGACTTTGGCTCAACGCCTGATGCGGGAAATGTGGTTTACCTACGACTACCCCTGAATATTTCAAAAAAGAAACAGTCAAACGAATTGTTTTGTAGCCCCGAGAATTGGAGTGGTAAAACCATTCTGGTTGTTGAGGATGACCTCATGAATTTTCTGTACATCGAAGCCCTGCTGAAACGCACAAACGTGAGGTTGATACATGCTAAGAACGGGGAGGATGCAGTTGAAATTACCCTACTTCATCCGGAAATAAGCCTTATACTCATGGATCTTCGACTCCCATTTATGGATGGATATAGGGTTGTCCGGGAAATTAGAAAACAAAATCATGACATTCCGATAGTTGCCACAACAGCCAGCAGCATGGCTAATGAAGAGCAGCGTAGCTTAGATGCCGGATGCAACGCATTCATCACAAAGCCTCTCGATTCCGACGAGCTATATAAAACAATAAGGAGGTACATCCGGTAGCTTACAACCAGGGTTAGTTATCCAGATACTTGTTGAGCTCGTTGAGCAGGGAGTTGATTTTGATTGGCTTCTCGAGCAGCGAATCAAGTCCATACTGGTTTACCGCCTCAGCATTCCCCGGGTTGGGGTATGCCGTTTGTCCGATTACCGGAATGCTGCTGTCAAAATCCTTGATAAGCCGCGTGGCTTCAAACCCATCCATATCGGGCATTACGAGATCCATCAACACCAGGTTTATGCTCTCCGGACCCTGTCTTACTATTTCTACGGCTTCCTTACCGTTTTTTGCCCATAAAACCTGGGCGTTTGTCCTTTTAAGCGCTGCCTTGAGGTAAACAAAGTTAACATCAATATCGTCGGCTACCAGAATAGTTTTAGAGCTCCAGTTGAATTTTTGCAGGCGGCTGCCCACGTTGTCCACCTCAAACTTGGAGTTAACCGGAATGTAGGGCACGGTGAAGTAAAAGTTTGTTCCCGATCCCGGGGTGCTGTTGAACCATATTTTACCGCCCAGCTTTTCAACAATATGCTTGGAAATGGCCAGGCCTAAGCCCATACCACCGAATTGCCGGGTGCTCGACTCATCTACCTGGCGAAAGGGGTTGAAGATGAGAGCTTGTTTATCGGTTTCAATCCCAACGCCGCTATCCAGGACGTAGAACATGATGGTAAACTCATCCACAATGGAGTATCCGAACTCGATGAAACCATGGTTGGTGAACTTGCAGGAGTTGACCAGCAGGTGAAAAAGGACCTGTCGTATATGCGCCTCATCGCTGTATATAACCATATCGTCGTGGTGCACCTCCCGACGAAGGCTGAAACGAACGTTGGTGGCTTTTTTATCCTCCTCCAGAATCTGGAGGTACAGCGAGTGCATGAGGGCATTAACCGAGAACTGGGACTTTTTAATATCAAGCGTTCCGGTTTCGATTTCTGAAATTTCAATGAGATTTTCAATCAACCTGAGCAGATCGTTGGAGTTACGGTAGATTATTTCCGAAAGGTTTCGTCGTTCGGTTAGGCTGAGGTCGCTGTCGGAAAGCAGGGATGAAAAACCGATGATGGCATTCAGGGGTGTTCTTATTTCATGTGAAAGATGGGAAAGAAAAGCCGATTTAAGGTTATCGGATTCCTCGGCTTTACTTTTTGCCAGCAGTATTTCCTTTTCGTACTCCTTGTGCTGGGTGATATTCTCCATAACACCAACAATATTTTGCAGACTGCCTGTAGAATCGGTTATGGGGATAAATGAAGCGCTAACCCAGCTATGGCCAATATTTCGATGCTTGAGGTGAACTTCGCCCTGCCATACCCTGCCTCCTAAAGCAGCTGCAACAGCTTTGCCGAGCACCTTAACAGAGTTATACTCCAGGTCGAGGCTGTTGATGTCCTTGCTGTAAACCTCCTCTATCCTATATCCGGTTAGTTCCAGGAAGTATGGGTTTACAAACTCTATTTCGGCGGCA
>Ga0209201_1000643_pt1 | contig 45864 bp, 38 predicted proteins | sample AD_UKC055_MetaG_FD_184411 | JGI IMG/M metagenome (GOLD analysis project Ga0209201, IMG submission 184411) | Active sludge microbial communities of municipal wastewater-treating anaerobic digesters from USA - AD_UKC055_MetaG (SPAdes) (version 2) | ecosystem: Engineered > Bioreactor > Anaerobic >... | reverse complement strand
TCCGATGCGGTAGCCGGTTTCGTGCCACGACCAGCCGGTGTACGGGGGTTTGGCGGCGCCGATCCAGCAGAAGGTGTTGCCGCCTTCCCGGCGGACGAGGGCGATCATGGTGTCGTCTTCCATGAACCGGACCGTGGCTTCATTGGGTTTGCCGGGCACGCTGGGATTGCACACGGGCGCATAGTGGATGCCGTCATCCGCGGTGTACAGGGTGAACTTCCATTCCTCGCTGGTGGCTTCCGCGCCCTCTTGGGGAATCGGCGCGCGCGAGAAACCGTAAGCCTTGCCCTTGTGCCAGGTGACGCGCCAGAGCCAGTCGCCGTCTTCGCAGATCGGAATGAGGGACCCCCAGTTGGCGCCGTCTTCGGAAAAGGCCACGCGCGGCCGCCGCGTGATGAATTCCTTGCCTTTGTAGACGGAGCCCCCGGCGAGCACCATGAGACGTCCATCCGGCGTGACGGACAGCTTGGGATCGCGCAGATCAATGCCTTCCTCGGCCATCAACGCCGCGGACTCCCATTTCTCCCCGTCGTTCGAGGCAATGATGCGGATCTTGCCGTCTTCTCCGTAGACATGGGCCTCGCCTTCGCGAAACGACACGAACCATTTGTCGTGGAACCGGATGATGTCCGTGAACGCGTTGTGCTGGCCCTGGTCCCATATTTTCGTGACTGACACGAGTTCCACGGGTGATGCCTCCTCGGCTGCCAAGGCCGTAGAGGCGCACAGCACAACAGAACACACGGCTGTGAGAGCGATAAGACCGGTGTGAACGCATTCTTGCATAACCATTCCCCCTGCGATGACGCGGCTTGCTCTTCCCTCTGCATAATAGCGAAAAACCGGGACCGGCCCAAGGTTCTACACAGCCAAACCCCGTGCTCTGTTCCGACTGCGTTTGAACGGTCCCAGCCCAAGGAGGGACAGACCCGTACTGGCCGTTCGATGCTCGCCCGCGTCAGTCCCTCCAATCACGGGGCCGCCTGTGATAAGATGAGCCCGAGGGGAACGGTGAAACCAATGAAGAAACCAGGAAATATCGCGACGGACCTAACGTCTTGTGCGGCAAGACGGCGTGGCCTGTCCCGAACGTTCTTCCCCAGTATTGATGGAGAATGACCATGCACCGACGGGATTTCATGCGGGTAATGGGGAGCGGGTTGGCTGCCGCGGCGATGAGCGCGAACGCTGCCGGGGCGGCCCCCAAGCGCCCCGAGCGCCCGAATTTCCTGATCATTCTGGCCGACGACATGGGGTTCAGCGACCTCGGATGCTATGGCTCTGAGATTGCTACGCCCAACCTGGACGGTCTCGCCCGCGACGGCGTACGGTTCACTCATTTCTATTCCGCGGCGCGGTGTTGCCCCTCCCGGGCTTCGTTGTTGACCGGGCTTTATCCGCACCAGGCGGGCATGGGCGGCATGGTGACCCGAAGCGATAACGACCAGCGGCAGGGACCCTACCAGGGATACCTGAACCAGTCCTGCGTGACCATTGCGGAGGTTCTCAAAACGGCCGGGTACCGGACCTACATGTCCGGCAAGTGGCACGTGGGCGAGCGGCCCGAACACTGGCCCCGGAAACGCGGCTTCGATCGGTATTACGGGCTCATCAGCGGCGCGAGCAGCTATTGGGGTATCTTGGAGGAGGAGCGCGACCGGCGGGCGTTTGCGCGCGACGACGAACGCATCTTCCCCGAAGGCGAGAATTTCTACATGACCGACGCGTTCTCCGACTACGCCGTGAAATGGCTCGAGGAGCAGAAGGGACGCGAAGAGCCGTTCTTGCTGTACCTCGCCTACACCGCTCCGCACTGGCCCTTGCATGCGTGGCCCGAGGACATCGCCAAATACCAGGGCAAGTACACCAAGGGATGGGACCAGCTTCGCCAGGAACGTTACGAGCGTCTTGTGAACATGGGGATCATCGAGGCCAAATGGAAACTCTCGCCGCGCGACCCCGACGTGCCCGCATGGGAAGACGCCAAGGATAAGGAAGACTGGGATCTGCGCATGGCGGTGTACGCGGCCATGGTGGACCGCATGGACCAGGGCATCGGGCGCGTGCTCGACGCGCTGCGGCGCATCGGCGAGCACGAGAATACCGTGGTGATGTTTCTATCGGATAATGGCGGCTGTCACGAAGGCCTCGAAGACCGGAAACTCGACAAGCCCGGCGCCAAACCCGGCGAGCGGGGCTCGTTCGTGGCGTACCGGCGTCCTTGGGCCAATGCGAGCAACACGCCCTTCCGCCTGTTCAAGCACTGGGTGCACGAGGGGGGCATCGCGACGCCGTTCATCGTGCGCTGGCCCGCGGGCATGACGCGCAAAGGCGAACTCGAGCGCCAGGTCGGACACATCAACGACATCATGGCCACCTGCGTGGACCTCGCGGGCGCCAAGTACCCCGAAACGTTCAACGGGCAGGCTATTACGCCATGCGAAGGGAAGTCGCTGGCGCCCGTTCTTGGCGGCGGGCGGCGCGAACCCCACGAGCGGCTGTACTGGGAGCACATGGGCAACCGGGCGGTACTGGAAGGCGACTGGAAGTTCGTGGCGGCCAAGGACACGGAATGGGCGTTGTACAACCTCGCCGAGGACCGTACCGAGCTGAACGATTTGTCCGACGCCATGCCGGAGCGCGCGAAAGCCCTGTTAGATGAATGGAACGCCTGGGCGGACCGCGTGGGAGCGCGCAAACCGGCATAGGGGGCATTCAGGAAACGGGAGCGGCGCGCACAGCCAATGTGCAAACACTGCGCGCCGCGCCAGGGAGCACGCGTCGAGTGAAAACCCGCTACATTATCGCCACGGCCCTCTATTGTGCGGGGATTTTCTGGATTTCATCGCAGCCGCGCCCGCTCGGGGTCGAGATACCCTCAGTATTCGGCATCGACAAGTTCGGCCATTTCGGCGTCTACGCGGGACTGGCCGGGCTGGTGTCGGTGGGGTTGCAACGTTCGGGTTCCCGGCTTTCACCGCGTTGGCAGTTCTGGTTCCCGATAGTCTTCACGGCCCTCTACGGGTTAAGCGACGAGTGCCACCAGATCTTCGTGCCCCAGCGCACGTTTGCGATTGGCGACCTCGTTGCAAACACCGCGGGCGGATTCGCCGCACCGTTTTTCCTTTGGCATTTCTGGTGGCGGCCCCGCCGGGCCGGTGAAACGCCCGCCAAGTAAGAACGTAGCTCGATACGCCCCATATTACGTTCCCTGCCCTGCGGGCCCGTTCGATTTCGGCGGGCGTCGGCCGCGGCGCAGCCGCAAAGAAACTGGGGCGCATGAGCAAACCCATGCGCCCCACATGTGAAGAACAAAAACGCTGCTATCATTGTGCAGGCATGTTGCCCCAGAATTCGGCCCAGCTGCGGGTCACCGGGAACCGCTCGTGCGGATACCTCAGGAATTCGACATGGCCGTCCATGTACAGCACATTGGAGCCGCCGGGGACGTGATTAAACGTTGAGTAGTTCTCCCAATTTGAGGAGATCATGTCCCAGGAAACCGCCAATTGGCTCTGAGCCATAGCGCTCCCGGCAGGGTTATTGATGTCGGTGATAAGAAACCGCTCGATTCCTTCGCGCAACCGGTAGATTGTCTGACTCCCGCCGTTTCCGTCGCCGGCGGCAGCAACCAAATCCTGATCCAGCGCGGCGTTATCAGCCGGATCGGTAGACAGATTCAGGAAGACCGCCATTGCTGTCGCGTTCTCGGGCAGCATCAGCGTTGTCGCGACCTGAGACGGAACCTGGACGGCGGGATTATAGGGATGCGGGACCGTGGGCTCTCCTTCATCGCAGCGGTCGAACGCATATCCCAGGTAGTGATAGCAGTCGCCCGGCTGCGAGATGAAACCAACCCACGGGCATGTGCCGCTGCCATCATCCTCGATCACCCCCACGCCAATCGCGGGGGGCATATCGTAGTTGTTCCAGGACGGGCAAACCAGCACATTAGAATCGGTCAGATAGTCAGGATATAGCGCCACCATGTCGGGGCCGAACTGGGAACCATTGTGCGCATTAAGGCAGCCAAGGGAAGCCGCAGTGGCCGGACGCCATGGCTGTACACCATGGTTGCGGGGCCATTTTTCGCCTTTGCTCTCATTGGCATACATCTTGTAGATAATGCCCAACTGCTTCAGATTGTTCGCGCAGCTGGCGCGGCGGGCGGCTTCGCGGGCGCGAGCCAGGGCCGGCAGCAGGATCGCGGCCAGAATGCCTATAATGGCAATCACCACGAGCAGTTCGATCAGGGTAAAACCATGTTTTTTCATCTCGGTAACCCTTGTTGGTTAAACGCGACCATCACTACAAAGAGAATAGTTGTCCGAAAGGTATGGAAAAGCCGCGAGCAATTGCCGCTCTACATCACCTCCCAGACTGCGAGCGTTCTCTCTGCAAGCCCTGGCACCAGCCCGTCATGTCGTGGAATTCCCCCGCTCCAATATCCACCGACCTGCCAAGATTGTAATCTGCTGGCGGCGGGGCGTCAAGCTTCTTGACGTTTCGTTGACGTTCCGTCGGACCGGGAACCAGCGGTTCGCGATAGACGGCTGGGCACACACAAAAAGGGCATGGGAGATCCCCACGCCCTTAGATTGCGCTATGCGATGGTCTCGCGAATTATCCGACGACACCCGCCAGCGCGTTCATCATAGCCACATATGCTTTGCAGACCGGCCACTCGCCCGGGTAACGTAAAAACTCGACGTGGCCGTCCATATAGAGGACATTGCTGCCGCCGGGGATGTGGTTGAAGTAGCTCCAACCATTGACAGGGTCAATCGGACCCCATGCCCAGTCCCACATCACCGGGATCTCTGTCTGGGCCTTGGAACTTCCCGCAGGGTTATTGATGTCGGTGATGAAGAACCGCTCGATGCCTTCGCGGAGCCGGTAAATGGTCGTTTCATTGGTGTCTGAGTCGGGAGGGTTCATGGTCATATCGTTCTCATGAACCGAGCCGGGGGACGACGCAAACAGGGCTGCCTGTGCTGCGCCGGCATCAAGCACGCCGAACTGTTCCATAACCGCATTGAGGAAACCCGCCTCGAAATCGCCGCCCATTACGTCGTACGAAGATTTGTTCAGGGTCGCGTCGCTGACAGGGCCTACGATTACCTGCTGGGGCATCAGGGCCCAGCCATAGTACTCGTACGAGATCTCCCAGAAATGGCAGGGGTTGATGCCGCCGCCCGGGAACAGGGCAACCGGGTTCCGCCAGCCGTCGGTCTCGACACGGGTCTGACCATCGCCGTCGGACGGGCAAAGCAAAATATTGTCATCCGTCAAGTATTCGGGATACACCGACGGACCGTTAAAGAAACGATTGGTCAAGTTCACTTGAGCGCATCCGAGGTCATAGCGTGGAAACGCCTTCGCCATGCTCGGCCACTTCTCGCCTTTGGACTCGTTGGAGTACATCTTGAATACCAACCCCAATTGTTTAAGGTTGTTGGCGCAACTGGCGCGGCGGGCGGCTTCGCGGGCGCGAGCCAGGGCCGGCAGCAGGATCGCGGCCAGAATGCCTATAATGGCAATCACCACGAGCAGTTCGATCAAGGTAAAACCGAGCTTTCTCATCTAGGCCATCCTTCTGGTTTGAGGAGAATTATTACGACACACAAACGGGTTTGCCGCAAAATGCGGGAGAAGCGGAGTATTAGCGCCGTCCTTACTAGCCTCCATAGTACGCGCGTTCAGGTTGCGCAGCACCGTATCCGCGCACAGTACCTCGAACGCATCCAATCCAGTCTTTATCGATCCAGCCTGATTTTATCAGGCAGTCGACGCTGCGTCAAGTTTTCTTGACGTTTCGTCAAAGCGCGGATTCCCATCCCGGAACCGCCGGCCGCACAGACAGAAGAAGGGCGTGGGTAGTGCCCACGCCCCGGGAGCTTTCTCAGCTGTGAGTTGGTTCAGTGCCGCTGCTAGATAAAGGCGTTCATGAGGTCCATCATCTGCGGGTACGCACGGCAGATGGGCCATTCGCTCGGATACCGGAGGAACTCGACATGGCCGTCCATATACAGCACATTGCCGCCGCCCGGCACGTGATTGAAATAGCTCCAGCCATCCGATGCCAGAGGCGTCCAGGCCATGTCCCACATCACTGAGATCTCGCTCTGGGCCTTTGCGCTGCCGGCCGGGTTGTTGATGTCGGTGATCATGAACCGCTCGATACCTTCGCGAAGACGATAGATGGTCACGCCAACACCGGCGTCGCTCGTGTAACTGATATCGCCTTCAAAGGAATTCCAGGGTGTGCCGTTCGCGAAGTTAACGACGGCGGAGACGGCTGCGATGGAGGGATCGGTCGAACCCAGGGGGTTGGTGCCCAGGAAAACGGTTGCCATGGCGCCGAGCATGCCGTAATCGAACGTGGCAGGCATGGCGTTGATATCGGTTCCCGCCGCAATGACATGCTCGGGCTTTATCGCCCATCCGTAGTATTCGTACGAGATTTCCCAGAAATGGCAGGGGTTAATGCCGCCACTCGGAGTCATCACGGAAGGGTTCCGCCAGCCATCTTCCACCACGCGGGTCCAGCCGTCACCGTCGGAAGGGCAAATCAGGATGTTGTCGTCCGTCAGGTATTCGGGATACACAGCCGGGCCGTCAAAGAAACGGTTAATCTGGTTGGGCTGGTCGCAATTCTGGGTGTAGTTCGGAAACGCCTTGATCATGCTGGGCCACTTCTCGCCCGTGGCCTCGTTGGCGTACATCTTGAATACCAACCCCATCTGTTTGAGGTTGTTGGCGCAGCTCGCGCGGCGGGCTGCCTCGCGAGCGCGAGCCAGGGCCGGCAGTAAAATCGCGGCCAAAATGCCGATTATGGCAATTACGACGAGCAATTCGATCAGGGTAAAGCCATGCTTCTTCATGTGAGATATCCTTCTAGGTTCTAGATTTGGAGAGAATTATTACGAAATATGCACAGATCTCCTCTCCATATGCGGGCTTAGCAGAGTATCAGCGCTGTCCTTGATAACCTCCCTAGTACGCGCGTTCACGGTGCGCGAAACCGTATCCGCGCAAAGTACCTGGAACGCATCCGGTCCGACTTCCAGCAATCCACCGAGATTTTATCACGCCGTCGACGCCGCGTCAACCTTTCTGACGTTTCGTCAGAGACGCGGGCCAGGGGAGATTGCGGGGGCGGGCAAAACCGCCCGAGCATTAAAGAGAGGACGTGGAAGACACCCACGCCCTCGAGTTGCGCGAATTGCCCCGCTAAAGGACCTTACTCGGATACATCGCAGTTTTTCAGGTGTTTGGGGGCTACGGATATTTCCGGGGTCCCCTGCTTCTTGCGGCGAGGAGCTGAGCCGGTCAACTGATCACGGTGGCCAGCGCATTCATCATGTCTACATACGCTTTGCACACGGGCCATTCGCTCGGGTAGCGAATGAATTCGACATGTCCGTCCATGTAAAGGACATTGCTGCCGCCGGGGATGTGGTTGAAATAGCTCCATTTGTTCTGAGGGTCCGAGGTTGTCCACGCCATATCCCACATGACTGGAATTTCGCTCTGGGCCAAGGCGCTGCCCGCGGGATTGTTGATGTCGGTGATGAAGAACCGCTCAATGCCCTCACGAAGGCGATAAACGGTCGTTGCGCCTGTATCCGTTTCCGGAGGATTCAGCGTCAAGTCGCGCTCGTGAACTTGTCCGCGGCTGGTGGCCCACGTGTCGTCAAGATAGGTGCCGGCTACGCCGAACTCTTCCAGCATCGCGGCGAGGAAACCAGGCTCGAAATCGCCGCCCATTACGTCGTAGGAATCCCTGTTCAGGGTAGTTGTGTTGACGGGGCCCACCAGCAGCAGCTCGGGCATCACGGCCCACCCGTAGTACTCGTACGAGATTTCCCAGAAATGGCAGGGGTTAATGCCTCCATTGGGAAACATCGCATCAGGATGCCGCCAGCCGTCGACCTCCACGCGGGTCCAGCCGTCCGCGTCCGATGGGCAAATGAGGACGTTGTCGTCCGTCAAATACTCGGGATACACGGACGGACCATCAAAGAACCTGTTGACGTGGTTGGGCTGGGCGGCAGGGTCATCCAGGTCGCAGGGGAGGGAGTATTTGGGAAACGCCTTGCACAGGCTCGGCCATTTCTCGCCTTTGGACTCGTTGGCGTACATCTTGAAGACCACCCCCAACTGTTTGAGGTTGTTGGCGCAGCTGGCGCGGCGGGCGGCCTCGCGGGCACGGGCCAGCGCCGGCAGCAGGATCGCGGCCAGAATGCCGATGATGGCAATCACCACGAGCAATTCAATCAAGGTAAATCCATGTTTTTTCATCGCAGTTATCCTTCCAGATTTGAGGGGACAAATATGTCAGATGAACTGATTTCCCGCGGATTGCGGAGAAGCCGGGTACTGTTTCTCGCCAGCCATCACCTCCCTTATCGCCCGCATTGAGGCGGTCAAGCGGATGGCCCTTGCGCTCGCTCCGCCTCAAAAACGATCAAAAATTGTATTCAACTATGCAGCTAGAATAACAGAACTTTGATCATTTGGCAAGTTTTCCGACCTCGCGTCACAAACCCCTCATTCCGGGTTTGTTAACAGCTTGCGCCTTTGACGAGATGTGTCCTGCCGGCCGCACGAACAACAGCAGCGCGCGCCCCGAAGAGCGCGCGCTTTGATGAGTCTGCTAATGATGAAGAACCGAATGCGAACGGGTTACGGATTGAGCATGCTGCTGAGCAAATTCATCATCTGCACGTAGCCTTTGCAGACCGGCCACTCGCTCGGGTACCGGACGAACTCCACGTGCCCATCCATGTACAGCACGTTGCCGCCGCCGGGGATGTGGTTGAAGTAGCTTTCCCGGCCTTCTGTTGCAGACCAGACCGAGTCCCACATTACCGGGACCTCGCTTTGGGCCATGGCGCTGCCGGCCGGATTGTTGATGTCGGTGATGAAGAACCGCTCGATGCCTTCACGAAGACGGTAGCAGGTCACATCCTTGCCCGTGTCGCTCGCGTAGCTGATATCGCTTTCAAACGAGTTCCAGGGGGTGCCGTTCCCAAAGTTGAAAACAGCGGAGAGACTGACAAGATCATCGTTCCCCGTGCCGGCACCCACGCCCGTGAAAACGGTCTGGACCGCGAAGAGGAACCCATAGTCAAACGACGCCGGCATGGCGTTGACATCCGTTCCCGGCATGATGACGTACTCGTCCTTCAATGCCCAGCCATAGTACGTGTAAGACACTTCCCAGAAATCGCAGGGCTGGACGCTGCCGTCGGTATTGCGCCAATACTCGTCTGCCCGCTGTTCACCATCGGCGTCGGACGGGCAAATGATGATCTTGTCATCGGTCATATACTCGGGGTAAACCGCCGGGCCGTTGAAGAACTGGTTGAACGTGTTTGGTATTGAACACGGCAAGGGGCTTGTCTCGCTCTGAAAAGGGAAGGCCTTCAACATGCTCGGCCACTTCTCGCCCTTGCTTTCGTTCGCATACATCTTGAAGATCAGGCCCAATTGTTTGAGGTTGTTGGCGCAGCTGGCGCGGCGCGCGGCTTCGCGAGCACGGGCCAGCGCCGGCAGGAGGATCGCGGCCAGAATGCCGATAATGGCGATTACCACCAACAATTCAATCAAAGTGAAACCATGCTTTTTCATCGCAGTCATCCTTCCAGATTTGAAGAAATTGATATGCCAGACAGACTGATTTTCCGCGGATTACAGAGCAGCCCGATGCGATTCTTCGCCAGCCATCACCTCCTTTATTGCGCGCATTGAGGTGGCCAAGCGTATTACCCTCGCGCCATGTCTGAAGACATTCATATTTGGGTTCAAACCCACGACTAGTCTAACAGATTGCTGACAATTTGGCAAGTTTTCTGACCTCGCGTCGGAAAATCCTGGTTTTAGAGGTATTCGCTGTACACGGGGTGCAACTGCGCCATTTGTTCGTCTTACCATTCAACGCGTTGGGAGGCCAGGGAGCTCCGGGGGCGCATGCCCCCTGCCGCGCGTGGTTCCGCCGTTGCCGGGTCCGTCCGTCTGGCGGAAGGGTTCGGCTTCGTGTACCATAGCGCCGCAATGCTGATACTTACTCTCTCGGACATTCATGGGAACATGCGTGCCATGGCGCGCACATCTGGGCGGTTTGCCGCTGCCGATGTTGTATTGCTTGCCGGTGACATCACGCATTTCGGCGGCTCGAACGTTGCCCGCGGCATCATCGCCGCGATCCGCGCGGAAACAGATGCGTTCGTGTTGGGCGTGACCGGCAATTGCGATCTTCCCGAGGTGGCCCAATACCTGGCCGAAGAAGACATATTGTGCGAGCAAACGTGTCGTGTTCTAGACTCGGTTGCGTTCGCTGGTTTTGGCGGGTCGCTGCCTTGTCCCGGCGGTACGCCGAATGAGAAGAGTGAAACGGATTTCTGGAAGGAATTGAGCACGGCCACAGGTCAAATCCCCCGGGAACACCCCCTGATTCTTCTCGGTCACCAGCCGCCGTTTGGCACGGTCGCGGACTGCACGACGGACGGGCGGCACGTCGGAAGCCGGAGCGTGAGGCAGTTCATCGAGGAGACACGCCCGCTGGTTTGTTTTTGCGGGCATATTCATGAAGGACGCGGGACGGATGTGGTCGGGGCCGCCGAACTTGTGAATCCAGGACCTTTCCGTGACGGCTTTTATGCGCTCACGGAACTCTCGGATGATTGGTCAACGGTGAAGGTCCGATTGTGCGGCCCGGACACCCCGGCCTAGCGCTGGTCTTCTTGTTTTTCCCCGCAATGCGCCGAGACGAGGCTGAAACGGTCTCCGGGGCTCACTGCATGTTGGCATATTCAGGATAGGCAATATCTTCGGGGGCGCCCGAAGGTCTTTCCTGCCTGTTCATGTACTTACGCACCCGCACGGATACCACAACGTTGTTGGACGTGTTGATAAGCAGCGTCCAGTTGTTTTTGCCGTACGAGATGGGGGGCGTGACTTCAAAGGCGGCGTTCTTTCCCGCGACCATCTGCAGATGCTGGAACTGCTGTTCCTTGAAGACGGCCTGAACCTGATCGGCCGGCATGCCGAGCTGGACAAGGCTTCGAAACTTCTTGAGTTCTTTTGTGTATGCGCGGCCGCGTGTGGCTTGTTTGATCATGCTCTCTTTGCTTGTGAGGTCTACCGCAATCACGAGAACCAGCGCGCACGCCACTACACCAAGCAGGATGAAGAAGAAGTTTTTGTTCTCAAACATAACCGCCTCCCCCTCCACAGTGTTTCATACCCCGCATAAAAATGGTACGCCGATATGCGCCGGAGTGTCAAGGCGGCGGCCGGGGCGGCAATGCTCGCGCTTTTGAAAAAGAGGCCCGAAATAGGCGATGATGAGGTTCTTTCCGGGCGCGTGCGGGCAGAATAGTCCGCGTTCCACCATCGCAAAATCACGTTCGAGGGCATGGAAATGGCACTGTTTCAGCGTTTGGTCCTGGCGTGGGCCGTTGCCGCTCATGCGGGAGATGCGTGCGCGGACGCCGTATACCTGCAGAACGGCGACCGGATCAGCGGCTCGCTCGTGGGTCTCAGCGGGGAGGTGCTGCGGTTCCGCGGGGTCTACACCAATCTGCTCGAGATCCCGTGGCGAGACGTCCTTGCCGTCACGACCGAGGAAGCCGTCGAGGTTGCAGTTCGCGGCAGTGGACCCGTAACGGGCAGACTCATTCTTCTCGACGGCGAGCAGGCCATCACCGTGAACGGCGCGGTAAGTCACGTCGCGCCCGGGGAGATTATTGCCATAGCCGTGCCGGGCGCCGCAGCCGCTGAGGCAGCGGGCATCCCCGCTGCCCCGGACGAGAGGAAATCCGCGGAGGAGGCGGCGTCCGGGCAAGCCGCCCCGAAGAAGTGGGCGGGGGACGTGACCATGGGCGCTTCCTGGCGCAAGGGCGCTACCGACACGTTTGATGCCGCAACAACGCTCACTGTGGTGCGCCAATGGCCGGGCGACACCCTGACATTCAAGTCTGAGGCTGGCTACGGGGAGGTTGAGTCTCAGAAGAACACCCAGCGTATCCTTGGCGAGTTGAAGTGGCAGCATTTCTGGAACGAACGATTCTACGGCTACTGGCTGGGCGGGGCCGAACATGATGCAGGACGCCAGCTGGATTTGCGTTTGCGCACCGGCGCCGGGCTCGGGAAAGAGTTCATCAATAATGAGCAACGTAAGCTGTCTCTCGAGGGCGGCGCCGGCTACCGGCGCGAGTATTGGCTCGAATACGGCCTGCTCGCGGAAGACGCCGCCAGAGATGCCAGCAAGAACGCCCGGCTCGCGCGGCTCAACCAGTTCCTGAACCAGATAGGCACACTGAACGGCCTGGAACTGATTGCCGCGAGCTTGCGCTACTATTACGATGCGGAAAGTCTCAAGTTCCATAACGACACCGTCACGGAAGACAGCATCACTGTTCATGCTTCGAGCCATTATGAGCAGAAAGTGTTTGCCAGGAGCCTTTTTTCATCGGACCTGACGGTGGAGCCGGACATTGATGACTTTTCACAATACAGGATTTTATCAGATCTAGCATTTCTGACCCCGCTCTCTGAGAAGATGAGCCTGAAAATACGGCTCTATTCGGAATACGACAGTCATCCCGGGGATGTGGACGCTGAGAACTGGGAACATAAGTTCTTGACGGGTTTGGATTACAAGTTTTAGGCGTGAATCCCAGACGACGATGTGCAGCATAGCGTTAAGGGGGATAGGTTTCTATCCTGCTTGGTCATCCTGAGGTCACTCAGGGGATTTTCTTGACACGGTGCGATTGGGGGCTCTACAATTGTTAGAGGCTTCTAACTTTTGATGAGGGGCAAAAGGATGGTTGACGAACGTCTTAGCGCCAGCCTGGAGGACTATCTCGAGGCGATCTTCCACGTCGTCGAGGCCAAACAGGCAGCGCGGGTCAAAGATATTGCGGACCGCCTGAATGTCAATAGCTCGTCGGTGACCAGTGCGCTGCACGCACTCAAAGAGCGAAACCTTGTCAACTATGAGCCATACGACATTGTGACGCTCACGTTGCGGGGCCTGCAGGTGGCCGCGGAAGTCGTGCGGGGACACGAGGCCCTGCGGCGTTTCTTTGTTGACGTATTGGGCATTGGCAACGAAGAGGCTGAAGCAGCCGCGTGCGGCATGGAACATGCGATGCCGCCCCTTGTGTTGGAGCGGCTTATCGATTTCGTCGAGTTTGTTGGAAGAAATCCCGGTGCGCGGATGCACTGGGACGAGGACAATGGCAGGTTTCGAGGTGGCGCGCGGTTTTCCGAGGAAATAGAAGACAGCTCGCAAACCGGCGCTTAGCCCTGCCTGGAATGGCGCCGCCCCGTGCGGCGTTCCGTGATGAACACGAATACGACAGATATGACACAGGCGAGGATGTTGAGCGAAGCACGCAGCAATGAGACCGTGCGTGTGGTGAAATGCCACGGCGGGCGCGGGTTCAAGGAGAACCTTGCGCGGCTGGGCGTGCTGCCGGGCGTGTTGCTGCAGGTGATTGCGAAGGGCCGATCGGGCCCGGTGATCATCTCATGCCGGGGCTGCCGTATCGCCATCGGGCAGGGCATGGCCGAGCGCATAGAGGTCATCCGGGAAAACGCGGCCACGTGAGTTGAGAGTACCGGCAGGCATCTTTCACTCAGCGTCTCAGCGCTGCTGGATGTGGCTCGTGTCTCCATGCGCCCGCAAGGTGAGCGCCGTTATAGCAGGTAATGCATGAAAGCCAAAACGTTGTTTGACCTCGTCAGCGGCGACCGCGCACGCGTTGTGCGGGTGCGGGGCGAGCGGTGTCCCGAGCTCCGGCAGCGTCTGCTCGATATGGGCATTATGCGGGGGACCGAGCTGTACGTTGAGCGGCACGCGCCCTTGGGCGACCCCGTCGAGATTACCCTGAAGGGATACTCCCTGGCGTTGCGCATGAGCGAGGCCAGGCAAATCGACATCGAGGAACTCTGACGTGGCGGGCATAGCGATTGCAGGCAATCCGAATGCCGGCAAAACGTCTCTTTTCAATCACCTCACGGGAACGTTCCAAAGCGTGGGGAACTATCCCGGCGTCACGGTGGAATGCAAAGAGGGCGTGGCACGGCTGGATGGCCGCCGGATTCGTGTAGTCGACCTCCCCGGCACTTATTCCCTCACCGCATACTCCCAGGAGGAACTGGTTGCCCGGGATTTCATCATCGAGCAGGGTCCCGACCTTGTCGTGGACGTGCTCGATGCGTCGAATCTGGAACGGCATCTGTACTTGGCCATTCAGATCATGGAGATGGGTGCCCCGTTGATTCTGGCACTCAACATGGTGGACGTGGCTGCACACCGCGGAATCGCTGTTGACCACGCGAAACTGTCGGAACTTCTGGGCATTCCCGTGGTGCCTACCGTGGGCAACAAGGGCGTTGGCGTGAGAGAACTGCTGCAACAATGCCTGGATGCTCTTGACGGCAAGCTCTCCGTCGCGCCCCGCCCGGTCACCTATGGCCACGAGGTCGATGAGGAAGTCGACAAGCTGGCCGAGCTCCTGAGCAGTGTCCCGTCATTGCCCGCCAGGTACCGGCCCCGCTGGCTGGCGGTCAAACTTCTCGAACAGGACGCAGAAGTCGAGAAAAAGGTAGCGGAACTGGCGGATGCCGAGGCGGACCATATGCTGAAGGCCGCCGCCAAGGCCATCAAGGCTATCGAACAGCATTGTGGCGACGATTGCGCCACGGTGATTGCCGAACGGCGCTACGGGTATGCGTCCGGCATCATGAAAGAATGTCTAATCCTCACGGGACAAGCCCGCCAGCTTGTTACGGACCGCATTGATACGCTCGTGTGCAACCGTTTCCTGGGCCCGGTGATTCTGGTCGCGGTAGTGGCCGCCTTGTTCTTTTCCGTATTCAAGATCTCGACTGAATGGGCGTGGATTCCCTGGTTTGGGGGGTGGTATGCGCCGGTTGCGTGGGTGGAATGGTTCTTCGATCAACTTGCCGGCGCGATATCCGGCCTCGAGGCTCGGGCGCCCGTTCTCCATTCGCTGCTGAACGATGCTGTCATCGCGGGCGTGGGGGGCGTGCTTGGTTTCATGCCGCTCATTTTTACGATGTTTTTTCTGATATCCGCGCTCGAGGATTCGGGCTACATTGCGCGTGTTGCGTTCATTCTCGACCGGGTGCTGCAAACCTTCGGCCTCCAGGGGAAATCGATTCTCGCTCTGATCGTTTCCGGCGGGCTGGGCGCGGGCGGATGCGCCGTTCCCGGCGTGATGGCCACACGCACGCTGCGGGAGGACAAGGACCGCCTGATCACCATGCTGGTCGTGCCCTTCATGAATTGTGGAGCGAAACTGACGGTCTATGCCATGTTGATTGCGGCGTTCTTTCCCCGGCATCGCACCGAGATGATGTTGCTTATGTGGGCGATATCGTGGGCGGTGGCGCTTGCCGCCGCGTGGGTGCTCCGTAAATTCGTTATCCGGGGCGAGCAAACCCCCTTTGTGATGGAGTTGCCGCCGTATCACATGCCTCTGCTGCGAAGCATGTTGATTCACACATGGGACCGCACCTGGTTGTACGTGAAGAAGGCCGGAACCGTGATCCTGGCCATCAACATCTTGTTCTGGGCCCTGATGTATTTCCCCCGACCGCCCGATGGCGGAGATTCCCAGGCCCCCGGCGGCGGCCCGCGCGTCGCGGCCGTGACCGAAGAAGAACGGGCCGCTGGCGCCTTGTCGCACAGTTTTGCGGGCCGTTTCGGGCGTGCTCTGGAGCCGGTCACGCAATGGGCGGGCTTTGACTGGCGCACCAACATCTCCCTGATGGGCGGATTCATGGCCAAGGAGGTCATCGTAGGCACCATGGGCACTGCGCTGGCCATGGGAGATGTCGACCCCGACAGGCCGGAATCCCTGTCGCAGCAGCTGGCGCAGGATCCCGCGTGGAATCCGCTCAAAGGTTTTGTTTTGATGGTCTTCGTTATGATGTACGCGCCCTGTTTCGCCAGTATGGCCGTCATTCGCCGCGAAAGCGGCTCTTGGAAGTGGGCGCTCTTTTCCACGGCCTACTCGACGGGGATTGCTTTCGTCCTCGCCGTTGTTATCTACCAAAGCGGCCTGGCGCTGGGCTTGGGCACGCCATGAGGAATACCGAGAATGCTTGAAGGTGCAGTAGTTGGCGTTATCATAGGCGCTGCGGCGTTTTTCGTGGGTTGGCAGTTGCGTACACGCGCCGCGGGGCGGTCCTGTGACGAAACCTGCGGAGGCGGCGGGTGTGCCTGTGCCGCCGGGCTGAAACGGAAGCAGGGGCGGGACTGACGCAGGCGGGTCCGCCGCAGACGCGATACGTGTGTCCCGAGCGGGTTTAGGAGAACGAGCGTGAATTTTCAAGGCGTGATACTCGGGGCGGTGGCGTTCCTGGCGATAGGCATCTTCCACCCGGTGGTCATCAAGGGCGAGTACTACTTCGGGGCGCGCATCTGGCCGATCTTTCTGGTGGTTGGCATTATCTGCGTGATTCTATCTCTGTATGTCGGGAATACGTACAGTTCGGTGACCTTGGGGGTAGTGGGGTTCTCCTCGTTGTGGACGATCCACGAGATCAAGGAGCAGGAAAAGCGCGTGGCAAAGGGCTGGTTCCCCAAGAATCCCAACCGGGCGGAATAGGGCGGGCGGAGAGAGCAACAGGCCGTATCAGCGAGAAGCGGGGGATACTCATGCATCTGTTCGGCCGGCCGCCTGGATGGGACGCCGATGCTTTCACGGCCTCTTCCTCATACTGACGGTCACCGGCGGTACCGGCCCGGGAACATCATCATCGAGTAGGCAGGCCCGAGATGCTTGCGGATGAGGGCATGGTGCGTTATGCTCGTGGCACACACTCGAGCCAATCGAAAGGAAGAGGGACCATGCGACAGGTTGCACGTATTTTATGTGTTGTGGCGGCGGTTTTCGGCGTAGGCTTCGGGGCGTTCGCGGCGGACCAGGCGCCGGTGAACCCCTTCGCGTTGCCCGGGAATTGGTACAAGGCGAATTTGCACACGCATACAACGCAATCGGACGGCGACGTAGATCTGCCGGTGCGCGTGGAACAGTACCGGTCTCATGGCTACAGCATCCTCGCCGTGTCGGACCACGAGAAGACCAGCGAGGCCGCACCGTTCTGTTCCGATGCGTTTCTGCTGATCAGCGGCATGGAAACGCATCCCAAGTCGCCCAATCCGAACATGAATTACCATATCCTGTGCATCAATGTGCCCGTGGGGATGACCTTCGAGAAGGAAACGCCCATGGAGGAGCGCATGAAAGCCTTGCGTGATGCAGGGGCTTTTGTTGTCGCCGCGCACCCCTATTGGTGCGGCTTCACTCACGATGAGCTGCTGCCCTTGTTTGAAGATGGCGCGGGAGCCCTCGAGGTCTACAATTCCACCTGCCGCTTTAATGGCCGGGCCAACAGCTCGGTCCATTGGGACGATTTGCTCGCCAAAGGGTGGCGCATTCCCGCGGTGGCCGTCGACGATGTACACGGCGACAATGCCTTGCGAATGGGGTGGACCATGATTAAAGCGGCGCAATTGACGCTCGATGCGGTCATGGACGCTCTCCGCAAGGGCGCCTATTATGCATCGACGGGCCCCGAGTTCACCGATCTGCGTGTCGAGGGGGACACGGTGACCGTCGAGTGTTCTCCGGTACGGAAGATCCAGTTCTACGCCACCGCCCCCAACGGCGCACAGACCCTCGCAACGGACCAGCCGCTCACTAAGGGCGTCTTCACCATGAAACGCCCCGTGGCGTATGTGCGGGTCGAGATCACCGATGCGGATGGCAAACAGGCGTGGTCGCCCGTCCTGTATTTCGACTGACATCCGGGCTTGTGACGGACGAACAAGAACCGTTTGGCGCGAGGCCGGGCGCTACCGGGGTCTTTCCCGCAGGCAGTCAAACACACGTTCTTCGCCGCCACGGTAGACCAGGTTGTCGTCGACCTCGAGCGTGCCCTCGGCGGAAAGCGGAATAAACCGGCCTTCGGCGCGGGCGTACTCGGTTCCCTCTTGATCGACGAGCCATCCACGGGCGGTCCCCATCCGGCGGGTAGCCTTGCAGACTTCCGAACAGGCGGTCATGGGCCGGTTGGCGGGAACGGGTTTGAGGTAGCGGATGGTCAATTCGCCGGTGAAACACATGCGGTGAACTTCGCGGGCTACGGCCCAGCCCATGCACTCGTCGAGGATCGCCGCGACAATGCCGCCGTGTACAACGTTGTCGAACCCGCAATGGTGCGGCTTGCCCGTGAACGGCGCTTTGACAATGCCGTTTTCGATGTAGAATCGCGTCTGGACGCCGGCTGCGTTATCTTCACCGCAGATGAAACAAGGTTTTGAATTGGGAAGGTAGGTTATTCCGTCGTTACTCACGTTTTTCCCCTTCGTTGCAGGTCTTTTCAGCCTTGCTGTTGCAGGATTCTCTGCGCTCATGCCCCGCGATCGCGGCCAGCGCGTAGCGGCGTGTGGCGAACCAGCGATAGACCCCCGGCGATGCATGGCGGAACACCGGCCAGCGCAGAACCCGCGCGGCCCAGCGCCACCCCTGCATCCGTTCCATCAGCACAGGCAGGGCCTGGTCTCCGGCATACACCCGGCCGTCGGGCGTCACCAACTGCATGGCCGCCATGCACTGTTCGCGGGTAATTTCCGGAAAACGGCGCTCGCGCTCGGCATCCTGGCACGGCAGCGCCTCGAGCGCGTTCTCGCGGGCATGCTGCAGGGCCCATGCCGCCGCACGGCGGCAAAACGGGCATTCGCCATCATAAATGAGCGTAGCACGGTCCATGACACCGTATCTTACGGGTCGCGCCCCCGTGGCTCAACTTGACACGTTCTCGCCACCCGTATGACGAGGCTGACTTGTAGCCCCAGGTCTTGTGTCAGGCGGTCCGTGTTCACAGGCCATGGGGCTGGAGGGCTTCGCAGAATACATGTTTTGCATATATTTCATGGTATCTGCTGGGGTGGCACAGGACTCTTGCGGTCCTGTTTTTCCCTCGCACAACCTATTTCTGGGTCTGTTCTCTTTCGGGCGGCGGTCATGCGCGGAGTTTTATGACCAAAGGTCTGTAAATTGCCCATCAAGACTGATTGGCTATGTAAGCGCGACATTCCTGCCGCGTCTGAAACCGGGCTTCTTGATGGGCCGTGCGGGCCGCAATGCTGGCAATCACAACATGGAAATTTTTCCTCTACCTTTCCGCGCTGAACCGACCAATGTTCGCAAATGCAGACCGTTGCCACGCGCACTACGGGATTTCCTTTCTACAAGCCCGGTGTCTATAGGGGGAATTACAATGACGTGAAGGAGTTGACAAAAACCCTGACTCAGAGTCATAATTATTCTGGCTGGTACGGGCATTACAGGTATCGTGGTGTCACAGGTGTTTTGAACAACGAGGAGGATTGATAACATGAGAAGACGAGGGTTCACATTGATTGAATTGCTGGTCGTTATCGCGATCATCGGCATCCTTGCGGCCATTCTTCTGCCCGCATTGGCCCGTGCGCGCGAAGCGGCCCGGCGCGCGAGCTGCGCAAACAACCTGAAGCAGATGGGCCTGATTTTCAAGATGTATGCGAACGAGGCCCAAGGCGAAAAGTGGCCGAGCTTGATTAAGGCGCATCCGTATGATGCGGGGACTGGTCCTTGCGGAGACCCCAACGACCACAACCAGTTCTTTAACGGCCCGTCGGTATACCCCGAGTACATGACCGACGACAACATCATTCTTTGCCCATCGGACGCCGATGCCCAGGCACGGGCCGACCAGTATTGGCGGAATGCCGACGGCAGCGTCCAGCCCTGCGATTTCTGGGAAGTGTCGTACACCTACTATGGCTGGGCCATGAAGGACGAGTACGTCATCATGCCGGGAACGGATGTCAACGATATGCCAGCCACGTTTGACTATGGGTTCCTCTTCGCGGTCCAGACCGTTTTCACGGGCGTGGCTGCCGGCACGGGGAACGAAGATCTTGTCAGTCTCTCCGCTGTTTTCAACTTTGGGAATGGCACCCCCTGGAACTCGTTTGAAGGCGATATCAGCTACGCGAGCGACACGGGCAAGGATGTGACCTGCTACCGTCTTCGTGAAGGCATCGAGCGGTTCTTCATCACCGACATCAACAACCCGGCGGGCAGCGCCATTGCCCAGACCGAAGTTCCGGTGATGTGGGACTCGGTGTGGACTGCTGCAAAGGGTGTCGAGAGTTACTTCAACCACATCCCCGGCGGCGGTAACGTGCTGTTCATGGACGGGCACGTCGAATTCGTCCGCTACCCGAGCGAATGGCCGGTCTGCAAGGCATACGTGCAGATGATGGATTTGATGAGCGGCGTGCTCAATCCCCCGTGACGCTAAGCGGTTCGATTTTCCAATACCAGCACCAACCCGAGCGCGCGCTCTTCGGAGCGCGCGCTTGTTGTTTGCGTGGCCGGGCCATGTCGCCAAGGTAAGAAGCTGGCACTCAGCAAGCCCGGGAGAATCGGAGTCCGTTTGAACAGGGCCTGTGCCTGTCTTTCCAGGCAGTTGTCTGTGAGAGCTACTAAAATCCCGAAAGAACAACCTTGCGGAAATGATTTTTCCAAGGTATTCTGATTGGTGGGCCTGAGTCATTGTGGAGTCAGGCGGATACCCGGCGTGATTCTCAAGTCATCGTAAAGGAGGTCATCAAATGAAGAGAAAGGGATTTACACTCATTGAATTGCTGGTCGTTATCGCGATCATCGGCATCCTTGCGGCCATTCTTCTGCCCGCATTGGCCCGTGCGCGCGAAGCGGCCCGGCGTGCCAGTTGCGCCAACAACCTGAAACAGTTCGGCCTCGTGTTCAAGATGTACGCGAACGAAAGCAAGGGCGAGAGATGGCCGACCATCATGTACCAGGGCCAGAGCAGTTGCGCACCCACCGGTTTTATTGTTACCCCGTTGTCTTCTCAGATTTATCCTGAGTACCTGACCGACCCCAACATCTACGTCTGCCCATCCAGCACACGGCTCAAGGCCGAGCAGATGTACACGGCAGCCGGGCAGTGCATTCTGGACCCGGACCTGGACGACAACGGATTGCCGGATGTGTGCGCGCATTGGTGGCCGGCGTCGTATGCTTACAACTACTATGGCTGGGCATTCGACGACAGCGACAACAACTCGCCGTACCAGATTAACGTGGGACTCGCCGCAGCGGCCGTTGGGGTATCTCTGCCTCCGAACGTTGACCCGTTGACCATGGTTCCGGTTCAGCCGCTGCTGTGGTATCAGATCGCGATAAATGCGGCCAATCCTGACTCCATCGCGTTGCTTCAGCAGTTCATGAATGTCGCGGACAACGACATGAACCTGGATTACAGCGTGGTGGGCGGACCGTCCTCGGATACGCTCTACCGGCTCCGGGAAGGCATCGAGCGGTTCTTCATCACGGACATCAACAATCCCGCCGGCAGCGCCCAGGCTCAGAGCGAGCTCGCGGTGATGTGGGACACGATTGCCACGGTGACCTGGAACTTCAACCACATTCCCGGCGGCAGCAATGTGCTTTATATGGACGGGCACGTCGAGTTCGTGCGGTATCCGAGCGAAGAAATGCCGGTGAACGTGACCTTCGCTCTGATAGGTTTGCTGACTTCTTATTAATAGATCACAGGGCCAGTTTGCGGCCAAAAACGGATGTACGACGGCGCGCGCTCTTTGGGGAGCGCGCGCTGTTTTCTCGCGGGGTCCTCTTCGGCTTACCGAGCCTTGAACCTTCGATTCGCATGTTGAACGCGCTTTTGCTATCGTAACCGCGTGTATGACGCAAGTCTTATCTGGCCGAAGTTGGGCGCAGCCCCGAAAGTCCGCACGCACTTGCGTGCCGGGATACGTGTCGGGACATGAGGAGACCGTTCATGAAATCGATGAACCGGCGTGAATTCTTCAGCAAGACCGGGAAGGTTGCGGCGGCCGCCAGCGCGGGCGTCTTTTCCATCAACGCATTGGGCGCCAACGAGAAGATCATCGCCGCCAGCATGGGCATGCTCGGGCGGGGCCGTTACCTGGGCGAATGGTTCGCGCAGCGCGACGACGTCGAATTGGCCTATATCTGTGATGTCGACAGCCGCATCTTCAAAGACCGGTCCAAGTTGATCGAAGATACCCAGGGCAAGGCGCCGAAATGCGTCCAGAACATTAAGGAAGTGCTGGACGACAAGGACGTTGACGTCATCATCAACGCGACGCCCGACCACTGGCATGCCTTGGGTACGATCTGGGCCTGCCAGGCCGGCAAAGACGTCTACGTGGAAAAACCGACCTCGCACTGCATCTGGGAGAGCCGCAAGATGGTCGAGGCGGCGCGGAAGTATGGCCGCATCGTCCAGGTCGGGGCGCAAAACCGGAGCGCTTCCTACTGCTACAAGGCCTTCGACTACATCCGCTCGGAAGCGTTTGGCACGGTTCATTTCGCGCGGGTAATCAACAGCAAGGAACGGGGTCCCATCGGGAAAAAGCCCGACGGCACCCCGCCCGAAGGCGTGGACTACGATTTGTGGCTCGGGCCGGCGCCCAACCGTCCTTTCAATCCCAACCGGTTCCACTACAACTGGCACTGGTTCTGGGATTTTTCGGGCGGGGACATCATCAACGACGGCGTGCACCAGATGGACATCGCCCGCTGGCTCATCGACAAGACCTACCCGAAATATGTCACGTCGGGCGGGGGGAAACTCTTCTTCGACGACGACCAGGAATGCCCTGACACGCATTCGGTGATCTACGATTTTGACGGGCTCACCATGGTGTTCGAGGAAGTCCTGTGGGCGCCTTACATGCGCAAGACGCCCATGGAAATCCGTGACCTGGATACCCTGCCGAACTGGCCGTTCAGCGGTACGCGTGTCGAGATCTACGGCAGCAAGCAAATCATGTATATGGGCCGTCACGGCGGGGGATGGGAAGCGTTCGATGCCGACGGGAAGTCCGTCAACGTTACTCACGGCGAATTCACCGCGGCCAACCTTGGCCACATCGCCAATTTCATTGACTGCGTGCGGTCGCGCGAACTGCCCGCCGGCGACATCGAGAAACTGCACCTCTCGACGCTGCTGTGCCACTACGGCAACATCGCCTACCGCACAGGGCGCCGTCTGCAAATCGACCCCGCTACCGAGGGTTTCGTGAACGACGACGAAGCCAACGGCCTGGTCAAACGCACGTACCGCGAACCGTACGTGGTGCCGGAACAGGTCTAGGCCGGAAGAACGGACAGGCGCGCTCAGGCAGGGGCTTGCGAGATTGCCGGCGCGAGCGAGTCACGCGAAGCGCTTGAGGAGGGGGGTATCCCGACATTGGCCACGGCAGCCGATGGCTTTGGGGGGACAGGCCGCGCGTTCTTGCTGTGCAAAACCTTGGGTCAGTTTCTTTGAATCCCCGGGATGTTGAGTTGCGGGCAGCCGTAGAACAGCACGAGCAGAGCCAGGGCGATGGCAATAGCGAGGACGATGCGCATTGTCTTGCGGCGCGCGATGTCGGGGGCCGGTTTGCCTGACGGGGGTTTCTTCCTTTGGTTCCCGTCGTCCAGTTTTCCTGTCGCTTTGAGATAATGGCGGCGCATGGCGGAGCGTCCCTTAAGCACGCACCACATGCCTGCGATGAACATTGTCAACGCAGCGACGCCGGGGAGATACGAGAGGCCCGCGGGTTGAAAGCGGCTGGGCTCCTCGGGGTCAAAGGCGATCGCGATCTCGAGTTTTCCCTGAGGCAACGGCTCCCCGCTCAGCCGGCCGGTATAGAGACGCCTGAAGATGGTGCCGTCGGGGTGTTCGTACCGGATGTTGTAGTCGTCGCCCATCGGTTCGGCGGTACCGACAGCGCGTATTCCCTTGAAGTCGAGCTCGAGGCTTTTCCCCAGCCCGGTGCGCTGGGCCAGAACACTCGCTCCCAGCGCAAGAAGCAACCCAGCGACGAGAAATGCAAATCCGCGCCAGGACGGTTTTGCAGCAGCCGGTTTTTCGTCGCCCACGGAGCCTCCTCGCGCAGTGGTCAAAGGTTAAGATCTTCGATAATTGCCCTGCAGTGCGCCACATCGCGCTCGATGACCTCGATGCGCTCGCCGGGCGTCTTGTAGTGTTCGAGCGACTCATTCTCGATGCAGATGTCGCCGTCATAACCCGCGTCCGCGAGCAAGCGGAGCACCTTGGCGTGATTGATGTCGCCCTCGTCGAGCGGACAGGCGTATGTGCCGTATTCCCAGCCCGCTTCGCGAGTGGCTTCGCGTTTGTCCGCGGGATATTTGATGTTCTTCAGATGCGTATGTTTTGCGTACGGCGCAAGAATGCGCAGGATCCCGTAGACTTCCGACAGAGGATACCCGCGCCAGTAGAAGTTTCCGGTGTCCATAGTAGCGCCAAGGCGGTCTGAGCTCACGGTCTGGTAGACATTCAGCTGGAAGGCGAGGTTATTGCCCTGGAACCCATGGTTCTCGATGCCGAGCGCGACCTTCGACCCTGCCGTGCGCTCGAGCGCTCCGCCCAAACCTTCGGCGAACAACTTCACTCGCGCCTCGAAATCCAGTTCGCGTTCCTTCGACATGGCGCTGTCGATTCGGACCGCCGCCATGCCCATGATGTCCGCCAACTCGATGGCGCGGGCTACCCAGGCGATGTTGGACTCGGTATCGCCCGCGCTGAAATCCTTGGCTGTCAGGAAACAGCATGCCGTGATACCCAGGCCTTCCAGATGTTTCTTGTAGGCCTTCGCGTCATCGTCGGAGGCCAGCGTGAGCATCTCCTTCGAATCCATCGCGTAGACCTGGAATTCCTGCGACAGCTTCACCTCGACGAATTCCACGGCCAAGTGCCGCAGCCCCGCGAGCGGACTCGGAAACTCGTCTCTCGCCACCATCATATCGCGTATGGAAAGGTACATCGCTCTAACGTCTCCGTGCTGTGTTTGGGCGGGGCCCTTTGGGACAAGCGCCTCTCGCCTCCTATATCGTTGCCAAAGCGCTAAGTGTACGGTCCCGGGGGAAGGTGTTCAAGGCAGATCACAGAGCCCCGCGCTGTCTTACTGGTCTCACATTTGAGAGGAGAAGGAAGTGTAGGCTTTTCGGCCCGCGAACTGATCCATGGACGTGCCCGTCCACCGGGGTGCAAGAAGCCCCGCTGCTTACCGGACCATGCGCAGTCTCAACGATGTGTAGAGCCCATAGGCCCCATTTGTGCCATTCGTCTCATCGTGTGCCGGGGCGATTGACGGCAGCCGCGCCGTTCGCTAGGCTCAATGCACGGGTCTGTTCTTACGATAGGAGGCGGCGCTATGACATGCATGGCGGGTTTGCTGGTGTGGGCATGCGTGGCGGGGGCAACGGACGCGGGCCTGGCGGGCCGCTGGAATTTCGACAGCGACGACGCGGCAGGGCTGCTGGTGCTGGATTCGTCGGGGAACGCCAACCACGGGCAATTGCGCGGCGCGAGGTGGGTGCCTCAGGGCGACGGACATGCCTTGCGATTCAGCGGAGGCGACCAGTACGTGGACATGGGCTCGCCCGAAGCCTTGAACATCACGGGGCCGGTCACCCTCGAAGCGTGGGTGCATCCCGAACGCATCCCGGATGCCGAACCGGGAATTCTAGGCAAGTCTTTTGGCAGCTACGGCCTGACATGGTACAAAGACGGGTCGTGTTACTGGTACGTGGGAAGCGGCGGGAACAAGTGCCACGCGCCGGTCGCCACAGGAGCCTGGTTCCACCTCGTGGGCACTTTCGACGGTGCGGCCCTTAGTCTCTACGTCAACGGGGCTCTTGCCGACACGGCCAAGTCGGAGTTCGATGCGATCCCGCCGGACACCACGTTCCAGATCGGCCGCATCCGCGCGAACACCGGCTCTGATGCGCCCACCGCGGGTTTTCCGGGTCTCGTGGACGACGTTCGGGTATACAGCCGCGCCTTGGCAGCCGGCGAAGTGCTCGATCACTACAACGCCGAAGCCGCGCAATACGGCGGGCCCAGCGCGTCCAACGAGATCGCGGTGACCGCTTATCCCTACTTCAGCGAAGAACGTATCTACGCGGACCTCGATTGCAGCCGGCTGTTCCCGCGTCCGAAAGAGTTGCGCGCCACCCTTGCCCTGAAGCGTGAGGGCGATGCCGGGCCTGTCGAAGGCCAGGAATTCGTGCTGACCCAGGACAATCTCGTTCAGCGCGACGTGGTGTTCGAAGCCGCTGAACGGGGCAGCTATACCCTCGTTGCGCGTGTAGAGGAAAAAGGTAAATTGCGTGCGGAGAAGGCTGTGGCCGTTCCGTTCCCTGGCGCATTCGAGATCCCGGAGCCGGGCCAGGAAACGAGCCGTACGCTTGAGGCGCCTCCGGCGCCGCTTGAATGCGGGGTGACGATGCACGAGCGCGGAGGCTTCTCAGTCGAGGCCGGGGGTTATTCGTATAGGGTGGCCTCCACGTATTCGTATCCCCACGGCGGCTTCAACGCGTTCTCGGCGGGAGAGGACAGCGCGCCGAATCCTGAACCCGCGTGGAGCGTTGCCGTAGATCAAGGTGGAGGGCTGGCCGCCCGCGCGGAGGGCGCATTCTACCGCGTCGAGCGCGCGATAGAGCCCAATGGGAATCGGGTGTGGATCAAGGACACCATCACCAACCTCACCGGCGCGCCTATCGGCATCATGGTGAGCAACCACATCGAGCTTGGCGGCCACGCGGCCGTCTCGTGCTCGCCCGTGCCCAATCCCTCCATTTTCGTGTCCGTGGATGGCCAGGGCATCGGGATGGTAGCCCTCGATGACGTGTATCTGGAACACTACGCCACGTTTTTCGAAGACGAAATGGCAGGCATCCGCGATCACGCGTTCGCGCTCGATGCGAACGCCTCGTACACGGTGGAGTGGGCGGTATACGTTAATGCGACCGGCGACTACTACGATTTCATCAACGACGTGCGCCGGGATCTGGGTGTCAACCGGCGGATCGAAGGCAGTTTCGCGTTTATCGACCGGCGCGAGCCTCCCACGCGCGAGTACGTGGAGCGGCGCGGCCTTGCGTACGTCAGCGTGGGTTGTCTGGGGTATCCGCCGGACAATCCGGGCCTTTCTCTCGAAGGGTTTGAGTTCGTCGAGTATCCCCAGGAGATGGCTTTGCTGAAGAAGCAATTCGCGGAGATCCGCGAGCGGTTTCCGGGCATCCAGACCATGTTCCATATCGCCCACAGCCTGTATACCACCAACAAACCGGAGGAACTTTTTCCCGATTCGCGCGTGGTGGACGCCAACGGCAGCCAGACCATGTACGGCGGCGATAATCCCGACTACTACTCGCATTACTTCAGCAAAGAGAACGTCGACGCGGGTTACCGCTGGTACATCTTCTACCCCACGATGGAGAACACGTACGGCAAGGCCATGCTCGATGCGATAGACATCATGCTCGATAAGATCGGCTGCACGAGCATGTTCGCCGATGGGTTCACCCACGGCTACGGCGGCCGGTTCACCTATAACACCTGGGATGGGCACACGGCGGAGATCGAGCCCGAGACCAAGACCATCACGCGGCAGTACGCGTCGGTGAATCTGCTCGCGCAGGAGGTCTTGGTTCGGGTGGCGCGCAAGGTTGAGGCGGCGGGCGGCGTGGTCATCTGCAACAGCTACCCCGGCACGCGCACCGTGCACAACGAGAACGTGTTGTACTGCATCGAGTCGGCCTCCGGCGACGCCCAGTTGGTCCGGCTGCATCTGGTTCCGGGTCCCACGGCCCTGGGCAATCACATCCGCCTGCAGAACGGGTCGGCGCGAGATATCTACGACGACATCCGTTCGAAACTTCATTACGGCGGGCTCTATTTTTATTACGGCGACAAAGAGGCGCCCCATCCGCTTGCAACGGTCCACATGTACCCCATCACGCCGATGGAATTGCACGAAGGCTGGGTGAAGGGGGAGGAGCGCATCATCACCACCCTGGAGGGCGTGTATGGCTGGCCCAGCGAATCGGATTTGCACCGGGTATACCGCTACGACGGCCGCGGCATCGAGGTGGAACACGGCTGGTACTCGACCGTACGCGGCGGCAAGGTGAGCACGCGCGTCGAGCCGGGGTTCAACGAGCTGGCGATCGTCGAGCGCGTGCCGATGTCCATCGAATCCGAAGCGCCCGTCAATGTGCTTATACGCCGGTACGATGGGGGAGCCGTTTTGCTCGGCCTGCGTGCGCAGGGCGAAATCCGGCTCACCGTCCGCGATGGCGCGTTCCCCGTTGCCGAGGGGAAACGGTATCTGATCAAACAGGGGGATGAGACGCAGGAAGCGCTTGCCCAGGCGGGCGGGGTCTTCACAATTAACTGCGCCGCCCGAACCAGGGAACTCGAAATCACACCCATGGGGTAGCGCAGCGGCCGGGGACTGCCTATGCGTGTTTTCCCTTCATGCGCTCGAGGAGCTGCCAGCAGTTGAGGAGGGCCCGGGGCAGGTGAAACGGACCCTTCCACATGTTGCCCTTGACGCGGCTCGAGACGGTCCCGTCGCGGCGGAGATAGCCGAACCATTCGCCGTGCCGCGTGTCGGGGAAGTGGGTAAAGCTCCAGTCATGGACCTTCTTGAACCATTCGAGCCATTCGTCTTCGCCGGTGAGGTAATAGGCGAGGAGGGTGGCGTAAAGCGCCTCGTTGTGTACCCACCATAACTTGAGTTCATGCTCGTACGGTTCCGCGGGTTTACCGTCGCAATCCACGTAATAAAGGATGCCGCCGTATTCCGGGTCCCAGCCCTTTTCGAGCGACCACTGGAGGATACGGATGGCTTCCGACATGAGGGCGGGGTCCTCGCGCTCGGCGGCCTCTTCCATGATGAACCACGCGGTCTCGATGGCGTGTCCGGGAAGGACCGTGCGCCCTTCGGGCGTATCCAGGATTTTTCCATCGGCCAGTACGGCCTCCAAGAGGCATTTTTTCTCCGGCTTGACGAGAAAGGTGAAGATCTCGTCGATGCAGCGGGAGATGGTGTCGTCGTATAGCTCACGGCACTGCGGGTCGGCCTCGCGCATGATTTGCGAGGTGACAATGAGGATCATGTTCATGCCGTGGCCCCGCATCTGCCGGGTCGACGGGATGACTTTGGGAGGCAGGAGGCCCGGGGTGCGGTGGTACATCAGGATGAGGCGGTACAGCTCGCGGGCGCGTTTGAGCATGTCCTCCGATTGAACAGCCCTTGCGTATTCCGCCAACGCGATCGCGCCAAAGGTCTCGGAATAGAGGTAACGCCGTTTGCGCAGGGGCAGGCCCTCTTTGGTGACGCTGAAAAACATGCGCCCGTCGGTATCAAAGGCATGCTCGAGGAGGAAATCCACCCCGTGGGCGCCGATGTCGAGCCATTCGGGTTTTTTCTGGACGGTGTTGTAGAGACGGCTCCACATCCACGTGATGCGGCCCATGACCCAGATGGGCTTGTCGGTGCTGAGCAGGGCGCCATCGGCATCACGATAGACCAGGAATCCGCCGTGTTCTTTGTCGACGAAGCGGGTCTCCCACCATGGCAACACGTTTTCCAGCAGGTGGCGCTTGTAGAACGCCGATAACTGTTCGAGTTTTTCCGCGTCCATAGGACCTCATTCAGGCCATCATGCCTATTGTGTCGCGCAGCCATGCCAGGCAAACGGTGCTGGCGGCCCCGCGATCGCCGCCGTACAGGTAACTTCCGTAGCGCCCCGCGAGATGCAGGGGAAACCGGTCGGGATCGACGTGAGTTTCGAGGGAAATATAGCCGTCGTAGCCGTCTTTCCTGAACGCGTTCAGTTGTTCCGGCCATTGGCAGAGCCCTTCGCCCAGAAACACGTTGGGACGGCTCCCATCCGTTTCGATGATAGCATCCTTGACATGCACGTGGACCATGTCCTTGCGAACGAGCGCATATCCATCCGGGTAGCTTGGCACGCCTTCTGATTGCGGGTCTTGCACGTGGTTGGCGGGATCCCATATGGCTTTGATCCGGCTGCAGCCGAGGCGGTCGAGAAACGTGCGCGTGTGGGCGGCCGTGCCCACGTAACAGGCTGCTTCGTTTTCCAGCCCGAGGACCACGCCCTTTTCTTCCAGGACCGCCGGCACGGGCTCGTACGCTTTCACCATGGCATCCCACGGTTTCTGGGGGATCTGGTCACGGTCCCAGAAGGCGAATCCGCGAACCAGTGCGCACTCCAGGGCATTAGCAATGTCCGCGCACCGGCGCAAGATATCGAAGTGCTGCGCGACTTCGCCAGGGTTTTCGAGCGTGCACTTGCCGAAGGGCGACGCGATGCTGCAGACCTCGAGGCCGTGCGCGGCGACGACCTGCTTGAGCTCGGCCACCTGGGCATCGGTCAGTTTCTGAACCGGGATATTCCATACGCTCCGGATTTCGACGCCCGTGCCGCCAAATTGACGCACTACTCTACAGGCATGCGCTAAATCCTGGCTGATCTCGTCGGTGAATGCGGCCAGCTTAAACATCGGTGCGATGTACTCCCGTCTCGCCCCCGCTCCGGCGGGACCTATTCGGGCAACACGACCAGAAACACGTTGCGGAACTGGACGTAGTTGCCGTGGGCCTGAATCATGATGGGCCCGGCGTCACGCGGCGGCGGCGCGAGGCGTTCGACTTCTTTCCAAGCTGTTATCTGGGGCATTTCCTGCTCGTCCTGGATAAGGAAGCCATTGTGGAGGACGGTCATGCGCGGGTAAGCGGCCAATTCGCCGTTCTCCTTGTATTTGGGGGCAATATACGTGATGTCGTAGGTCTGCCACTCGAGAGGGGGCAGGCAGGCATTCACCCGCGGCGCGGACACTTTGTAGAGCGCGCCGCACTCGTCGTAATACCCTTCAAGACCGAAGCTGTCGAGCACCTGGACCTCATACACACCCTGCACAAACACCCCGCTGTTGCCGCGGCCTTGCCCGCGGGCTTCCGGCATCGAGGGCAGGCGGAACTCAACGTGAAGCTGCACACTTTTGAACGTCTGCTTCGAGGTCAGCGTCTCGCCCTTGGGAGTGACCATCATGACCCCGCCCTCGAGCAGTTCCCAGCCCTTGGGCTCCTGCCATTGTTCGAGATTCGTGCCGTCGAACAAAACGACAGCGTTTTCCGGAGGGGCCATGCCGAGCGTGGGAGGCTGATGCAGTACCTTTTTCATTTCGAAGGTGACCTTGCCGCGCCCCCGTGAGCCAGTAAAACTATCCGGGGTGATTTCTCCCTGGATGCTCGCGTTGTCGAAGGCGATCTTGTCGCCGGAGCGCGCCGCCTCGAATACGGCGATCGGCGGACACCGCATGAACAGTTTGGATACGAGGCGGACCTGGTACTTATCGCCGCCGAGGGCGAAAACCTGCGCCGCGATGTCCGGGTCAACCTCCTCTCCGGCAGACCAGCGGCCTTTCCAGTTGCCCACAAAGGGGTCGGCTTGTGCCGGGTAACACTCCTCGAGGGACACGGCCGCCTGCGCGGCAAAACCGGCGCAGAGGCAAAACACTATCGCCACTATCGCAACGCGTGAATGAATGAACTTGCCCATAGGACGTGCCTTCCCTTCCTCTTTGGCATGCCGGCGTACCGGCGCCGCAGGTATATCGCTCCCTCAGGCCTGTTTGGCGTATTACGATTCATCTTAACAGACTGCCGCGGGCTTTGCCATGGAGCGGCGAGGCTCCAAATCGCCGGGGCCGTACTGAGCGGAAACGGGAAACACCTGAGGGGCGGGATGCCCGCGGTGGCGCCGCGAGTATTCGGTTCGTGGTTGGCGCCCGGCGCTGTCGGGCCGCGCAGCTGCGATTGGGTCACGTGTTTTGCGCCGCGGCGGCGCCGCAAATCTTTGCGGTGAAGGCGAGGGTTTCGTCGAAGACCCGGTCCTGATCGTAGTCCCAGTATATGTGGTGGTTGGAGCGTTCCAGCCAGACGAGGCGTTTGTCTTGGGATGCCATGGCCTCGAGGGCTTTCCCGGCGGCTTTGGGAGACGATGCGACATCGTCCCGGCCATGGAGGAGCAAGACGGGGCACGTCACGTTTTTCAGCGTTTCCGGCGCGCGCGCCCGTTTGCCCAGTTTCGTCAGGGTGCGGATAGCCGATGACGGGAGCCAGGCGTAGCAGAGGATGTGTTCCTTGGCTTCTTCGCGGTTGACCTGCATGAACAGCCTGCCCTTGTACACCCAGCGAACGAAGGGCGCGGTGATTTGTCCCCAGACCTCGGGCGGCAGTACGTAGTACCACTTATACGTCACGCCGTAGTATGGCGCGCCAAGGACCAATCCGTCCACGGGCATTTGCGAGGCGGCAATCGTGCTCAGTGCGCCCCCCATTGAATGGCTGATGAGAATCACCTTTTCGTGGCGCTTACGCAGGGCCGTTATCTCCGCACGGACTGCGCCGACCAGGGAATCGGGCGTCTGCCTGGCCATTTCGCGCGGGTGGGCGCCATGACCGGGCAGCAGCATGACCCGTACGCGCCATCCCGAGTCGGCCAGGCGTTCGGGGAGCTCGGCGAAATCGGCGCCCGCGCCGCCGAATCCGTGAATAAACAGCGCGGCGCACGGGCTGTTTTCTGGTCCGAGCTCGCGGGGTTCCGCGCCGATAAGGATGCCTGTCTCCGGGTGGCGCGGCTTACCGTCCTCGCCGTGAAGCGCCAGGTTGAACGCTACGCCGTTGTAAATCAGCAGGATGGCCCCTGCTCCGAAAACAATGCCTGCCATACGGCCCCATTTCCGTCGCATACGCGGCTCTTTGGGAGACCCCCCCGGCACGGTCTCAACCGCCGACGTCCAGCTCCCTCGCGAGCTTCTTGACTCGCTTGATGTCCATCTTCCCCGTGCCGAGTATCGGTATCTCGGGAATGTAGTAGAACGAGTTGTATTTCGGGAGCCAGAGTTTCGGGAGGGTGGACTGGTCCATCTTGGCGACGAGCCGCTCGACGTCGCCGTTGCTCAACGTATGCAGCACCACAAGGCGCTCGCCCTTACCGGAATCCGGCACGCCGGTCACGGCCATGGCCTGTTCGCTCAGCCCAAGGAGCCGGTGCAGTTCGTCTTCGACCTTGGTGTGCGGCACCATCTCGCCGGCGATCTTGCTGAAACGCGCGAGGCGGTCCGTAATAGTGATAAAACCATCTTCATCGAGAAACGCCACATCACCCGTGTTGTACCAGCCGTCATGCAGGACTTCGGCGGTCTTTTCGGGCATCCCGATGTAACCCGTCATGATGTTCGGACCCTTTACATGAAGGAGCCCCGCCTCTCCCTGGGGCAGCTCTTCGCCCGTATCCGGGTCGATGATCTTGACGCTGACTCCCGGAAGGGGATGGCCGACCGTGCCGTGCTTGGTACCCACCTGAAAGAACCCGGGGGCCCGGAAATCGACCACGTTGAAAGACACTCCTGGCCCGCATTCCGTGGTGCCGTATCCTTCGAGCGGCGTGATACCGAACTTGCTCTCGAAGGCCTCGCGCACCCGCGCGGGAAGTTTCTCCGCGCCGGTAATGACGTATCGCAGACAGCCCAGTTCTTCCGGCAGGCAGCGCCTTACGAACGCCTGCAGAAACGTCGGCGCCGCAACCAGGAAGTCCAGCTTGTGTTTATAAATCTGCTGTCCGATTACCTTCGCTTCGAGCGGATTGGGGTGAAACACCACCCGGAACCCTTGTGCGAGCGGCAACCACAGCGTGGCCATGTATCCAAAGCTGTGGAAAAACGGCAGCATGCCCATTATCCCGTCGCCCCGTTCATGGGGGAAGACCTGCAGGGCCGCCTCGATGTTGCTCACGATATTGAAATGCGTGAGCATCACGCCCTTGGGCTCGCCTTCGCTGCCGCTGCTGAAAATCACTGTTGCAAGGTCGTCCGGCGACCGGCGCCTCGCCCCGCCCAGTCTCCGCTCCAAGGCCCGCAACGGAAACAGCGCTGCCATGATCATCGCAACAAGCTGGTCTTTCCCGTTCATCGACTTGCGGACATCTTCGAGATAGACCGCCTTGCCCGGCACCTTGCAGCTCACTTTGCTGAGAAACGCGTGGGCGGTTATCACATGCGTGAGATTGCAGCGGCGGGCCGCGCTGTCCAGCGCGTCGTCCGAAGCCGTATAATTCAGGTTTACGACGGTCTTCCCCATGAGCGTGAGCGCAATATTCGTCAGCGCCGCCCCTACCGTCGGAGGCAGCAAGACGCCCACCATGGGCTGCTCGCCGGTCAGTTCGCGAAGTTTGCGCGCGAGCGTCACCGCGGCCACCAGCGCTTTCCAATAGGGCAGCGTATCCATGGAATGGTCCGCCATGGCCATATGAAGCGGCCGCTTCCGGGCCATACGAACAAACCCCCGGTGCAGCAGGGGCTCGTGGAGCTTGCGGTCGAGGTATGCCTCGGTGCCCAGCCGCTGAATTCGTTCTCGCACCTGGACAGCCGTGCTCTCGGCGCTCATGTGCTCGCCGTAGGTTACCATCACGCGGTAGGGAATATGCTTGGGGAGCTTCAAGAAGAACCGGCCCTTTGAGTAGCTGAAGATGCTCCCCCACAAGCGATCCAGATGCGCGGGAATGATCGGCGCGTTCATGCCCTTCATGATGCGCTCGAACCCCTTCCGAAACGGCAGCAGGTTGCCGGTCCGGGTGATTTGGCCCTCCGCAAACACGCAGACGAGTTCGCCGTTGTTGATCGCGGCGGCCGCTTCGTGCAACGAGCGTATCAAATCCTTCGGTTGCGCCATCGGCGATACCGGGATCGACCGCATGATCTTCGCAAACGGGCGAATCCACGGCACCTTGTATATTTCCTGGGATATCAGGAACCGCACCGGCCGGTCGATCGAGGCCGTGAGAATCAGCGCGTCCACGAACGACGTGTGATTGGCCACGATGAGCGCCCCCCCATTCAGCGGAATCTGTTTCTGCCCGCGCGTGTCCACCCGGTAAATCGTGTTGCCCATGAGCCATAGCGCCGTGCGCAAGATGAAGGCGGGAAGGCGGAAACACAGATACAGCCCCATCAAGAACGTCATTGCCGCGCCCGCTATGAAGATGTTGTAGGGATTCACATTCTTGCCGGACGGCATGAAGATCGGCTGAATGAGCAGCACCAGTCCCGCAATCGAGATACCGATGCACGTGACGATGTTGAAAGCCGCGATAATGCCGCCCTTCATCTCGCGCGGACTGCGGTGCTGCAACCCCGCGGCCAGAGGAACCTGGAAAAAGCCCCCGGACCATCCGAGCGCGAAGAGCAGTACCGTCAGCACAGGGAACGATGTCCAGGGGAAGTACAGCAGCGCCGCCGAGACCGTCATGCCGGTCAAGCCCAGCGGCACCAGGCCAAACTCAATCTTACGGCGCGAGAAATACCCTGCCGCCACGCTGCCGAAGCCAATTCCAAGCGCGATCGACAGCTGGAGGTAACCGGCGTACTGGTGGGACCATCCCAGCACGCTTTCGCCCAGGACGACGACGTTGCTCTGCATCAGGCCGCCGATAAACCAGAAGAATCCGCCGCCGACCATGGTCAGAAACAGCACATGATCAGCCCAGAAACACTTGAAATACTTGCCCAGACCCGACCAGGGATTGAGCGGGATGCGTTGGGCAGGGCAGGCCACGGGCACACGCGTTACATGGTAAGACGCCAACAGTCCCAGGGTCGACATCCCGATCAGAAACACTGAAAGCCAATACACCCCCAACCCCAAGTCCATCAATGGCCCGACAATGCCGACGCCCAGGATAATCGCGACGAATGTCCCCATCTGGAGAATGCCGTTGCCCCACGAAAGGCGGCTCTCGGGGAGCATCTCCGGCAGGATCCCATACTTTGCGGGGCTGAAGAATGCGCTCTGCATGTTCATCATGTAGAACATGACCGCCATGAACGCTACGCTGTCGGTCCAGAAAGCGATTAGACCGACCACCATCACGCCTACTTCCCACCACTTTGTGGCGATGGTCACGGTGCGTTTGCTGAACCGGTCGGCCAAGGCGCCGGCCAATCCCGGAAACATGAGGTATGGAAGCGCGAACATGAGCAGTCCCATGGCCGTCAGGACCGTCGTGACCCAAGTCGCCGGTCTGCCCGCCGCTGGGTCCGCATACCTGTCGCAAAGGTAGTAGATCAGTACGAATTTATACGCATTGTCGTTGAACGCTCCCTGGAACATCACCGCGATCAACGCCCAGAATCCCTTGGCGTCGTATCGCTCTTCCGCAACCGGATGTGCCGGCGCTGCAATAGCCATCACCGCTTCTCCTTCAGTCAGGCTACGCTCCCAAATGAACTGCCATAATAGCCAATTGCACCATCAATGTCAGCGTTGCAGACGTGTCAGCGACTCGCCGCCGGTTCAAGAGAGTCTTCGGTGCGCGCCAACTCGCGCATCCGCGCCCGCACGGGGTCCAGTATGCGAATCAAATGCTTGACATCGTCTTCGTCCAGATGGCCCAGGACGTAGTGAATACTGTTCCGGTAGACCGGCTCGACCTGGTCCACCAGCGCGCGCCCCGCCTCGGTCAATTCCACGTGATAGCTTCGCCGGTTGTCCGGCACGTTTTGCCGCTCGACGTACCCCTTCGATTCGAGCTTGTCAAGCACCGAGGTCACCGTTGCGCGTGTGACAACCAGCCGCCGCCCCAATTCCACCTGGGTGAGCGCGCGGGTCTTGTATCTCAGCGCAAACAGTACATTGAACTGCGCTTCGGTAAGGTCAAACCGCCGCAACATCTTTCCTGCTAGGACCGCCGCCAGGGTGGCTGTGCGCACAATCCCAAGCATGGCTTCGTGCCGGAAGTCCTCGAACGGCAGGTCGAGATCGAGTTCCTTCTGCAACGTCATCCCAAACCTCCTTTCCACGCCGGAGGGATTGTACACCATAGAACTGTTAGATGTCAAGCAAAGCGGCTGTGTTCGTTGGGCACGAGGCTGGAGGCCGCATTCGAGCGCTTGTTTCCGTCGGGGCTGGGAGAATCGGCGAGAATTGCATCAGAGGGCGTGATGCCGTAGGATTGGTTCTATCGGTGCTGGCGTATCGGGTGGTTTACGGAAACGGGAGGGTGAAACGTGCGAACCGGCGAGGGCAAGGTAGAAGGTTCACGGCGGCACGCTCCGGTGAAGTTTCGGTCATGCCCGGCGCCGCAGGCCAACGTTTTGGGATAATTTGAGGATGGGGCGGTCATGAAAGTGTTACTCAGCGGCGCTTCCGGGCTTATTGGTTCCGCCTTGTCTAAGGCCTTGAAAGAACGGGGCGACGCCGTCACCCGGCTTGTACGGAAGGAGTGGAGTTCGGAACCGGGCGAAATCCTCTGGGATCCTGGCCCGGGCTATATCGAACGCGGAAAACTCGAGGATCTTGACGCAGCCGTTCACCTTTCCGGCGAGAATGTTGGTTCAGGCCGCTGGACCGAGCGCAAGAAAGGGGAGATCATCGAAAGCCGTACCTGCACCACCAAGCTGCTGTGTAGAACGTTCAGTGAACTCGATACCCCGCCCAAGACCTGGGTGTGCGCATCAGCCACCGGCTACTACGGCAATTGCGGCGACCGAAAGCTGGACGAAGACGAGCCCTGCGGCGAGACCTTTCTCGCTGAGGTTTGCCGCCAATGGGAAGAAGCCTCTCATCCTGCCCGCAACAAGGGCATTCGCGTGCTCAATACCCGGTTCGGCGTAGTCCTGGGCGGCAAGAGGAGCGCTCTTGCCAAGATGCTGCTGCCCTTCAGACTAGGGTTGGGCGGCCCCATTGGTCCGGGTACTCAGTACATGGCCTGGCTCACTCTAGACGACGCGGTGCGCGCCATCCTCTATGCGCTGGACACCCCCTCGCTTGACGGGCCGGTGAACGTGGTTTCCCCAAATCCGGTCCGCAACCGTGAATTCGTTGCAAGTCTGGGCCGCGCCCTTAACCGTCCGGCCGTCTTGCCCTTCCCAGCGTTTGCCGCCCGGCTGCTGTTAGGAGAAATGGCCGACGACCTTCTTCTTGCCAGCCAACGGGCCGTTCCGCGGAAACTCCAGGAAGCCGGGTTCACCTTCGACCATCCCGACCTTGACGAAGCCCTGCGGCACGTTCTTGAAGGCATGTGAACGATGCCGGCAAGCTTGGACCGCTCACAAAGCCGTAAACGATCAATACGGGCTAAGAAAACATTTGCCTGGTTGCTTCACGCCGGAAACCGGCTGATGCGGGACATGTCACCCGAGCGCAAGCGTTCCTTGTTCGGAAAGCTATCCGGCCGGGTTCTCGAGATTGGCCCGGGCGCCGGCGCCAACCTCCCTCTCTATCCCGAGCGAACCACCCTGTTGGGCATTGAACCCAACCGTTTCATGTTCCGCTACCTTCGCGAAGAGTCCCACAAGTCCGGCAGAATCATGCACATGCTTAACGGGAGGGCCGAATCGCTCTGCCTGCGCGACAATTCCGTCGACGCGGTCGTCTGCACCCACGTCTTGTGTTCCGTGGATGACCCCGAAGCCGCGCTCGGGGAGATTCTGCGCGTCCTGAAACCCGGGGGGCTGTTTGTCTTTCTGGAACACGTTGCCGCTCCGCGTGCGACTATTCTTCGCCTCTTGCAGCGGGTGCTGCGGTTTACGTGGCTGTATGCCGGTGACGGCTGCCGGCTTGACCGGGAATTGTGGCGCACGCTCGAGACGGCGGGGTTCACGCACCTGAGGTACGAGCACTTTCGAGTAGCATGGGCACTGCCCGTCTCTCCCCACATCGCGGGCTGGGCCCGAAAACCAACCGAATAGCGCCAACCTATGCCTTGCCCACGCCCTTGCCGGACCGTGTTTGTGGGTGTTCGCAAGCCATTCCTTGCGGAACCCCAATCCTGCTACCATACCCACGCACAAGGCGCCGGAGTCTTCGGGGCCCGGGGGAGGCGCAGACCATGCGTTGTATTTCGCGACGTAGTTTCCTCGCAGCAACGGCGGCGCTGGCCTTGCCCGCCAGCTCGGCCGCGCGCGCGGCTGAAAAAGAGAATCGCCGCTTGAACGTGCTGTTTCTCGCGGTGGATGACTTGAAACCCAATCTCGGCTGTTACGGCGACCCAATCGCCATCACGCCCAACATCGACAAGCTGGCAGCATCCGGCGTCACTTTCCTCCGCGCGTATTGCCAGCAGGCAGTATGCAGCCCCTCGCGTACCTCGCTCCTCACCGGACTGCGCCCGGACACCACTCGCGTTTATGACCTTAATACCCATTTTCGCAAGACCATCCCCGACGTGATCACCTTGCCGCAGTGTTTCAGGCAAGAGGGCTATCACACGCAATCCTTCGGCAAGATCTATCATGGCGGGCTGGACGATCCGGCGTCGTGGAGCGTCAAATCTTTCTTTCCGGAGGGACCCCAATATCTGACGGAGGAATCCAAGAAGATCATTGAAGACATCCGAAAAGAACACGGAGATTCAAGAACGATTGTGCAGGAGCGCGACGAAAAGACGGGCATCCCCCTGAGAATCAAGCCGGTCAACCCTCCCCGCGGGCCGTCGTGGGAAGCGCCGGATTGCGCCGATGATGAGCTGCGCGACGGGCAGGTAGCCGCCGCCGCGATCGCGGCCATGCGCCAATTGAAGGACCGGCCGTTCTTTCTCGCGGCAGGGTTCTTCAAACCCCACTTGCCGTTCGTCGCTCCGAAACGCTATTTCGACGCATATGACAAAGGTTCGTTCACGCTGCCTCAATATCGCAAAGCGCCTCAGGACGCCCCGCCCTTCGCACTCACCACATGGGGCGAACTGCGGCATTACTCCGATATCCCGGACGGAAACGAGCCTCTTTCCGATGAGAAGACCCTGGAACTCATCCATGCCTACTACGCCGCCGCGAGCTATACGGACGCCCAAATTGGCCGTGTCGTCGACGAGCTCGACCGGCTCGGCATCCGCGGCAACACGGTCATTGTCTTGTGGGGCGATCACGGCTGGCACCTCGGCGATCACGGCCAATGGTGTAAACACACCAATTTCGAACAGGCGGCGCGCGCTCCTTTGCTGTTCAGCGCCCCCGGCCTGCCCAAAGCGGGCGCACGATCGCCCCGGCTGGCCGAATTCGTCGACATCTACCCAACGCTTTGCGATTTGTGCGGGGTCACGCCCCCGCCCGGATTGGAGGGCGTGAGCCTCGTGCCCGTGTTGCGCGCCCCGGACCGTTCCTGGAAGAAGGCCGCCTTCAGCCAATACCCGCGGAACATCCCCGGGCACGGTGACGGCATGGGGTATTCCCTGCGCACGGAACGGTACCGGTATACGGAATGGCGCATTCCTGCTGACGACGGTTTCCGCGTCCGGGAACTGTACGACTACGACGAAGACCCTCTGGAAACCCGGAATCTTGCCGAAGTCCCCGAATACGCCGGGACCGCGCAAGGGTTGCATGCGCTGTTAGCGGAAGGGTGGCGCGGCGCGCTTCCCGATGGCTATACACCGGAGTGACAGGCAATTTCCTATTGGCTTCAGGGAGTGGAAGACATGAAAACGAGTTGTATTGTTGCGGTGCTCCTGGCGTTGGCGCTGGCATCTCCATGCATCTCGGCACAGAACAGTGAAGACCCGAAACCTGCGCCGCCCCGCATCACGAAGCTGGGCACCATTGATTGCGATATGGTCGAAACTACGCCGGTCGTGTTCCACGGCAGACTCTATCGGTTCGAGTACGTCCGCGACTCGTATTACAAGCCCAATACCACGGGACGCGCCTACTTCCGATTCATGGATGTGGCCGGTGGGAAACCGACCTCGCCTTTTGCTTGGGACCACCATCTCGGCAGCGCGTTCGTAAACGACGGCACGATGTACGTGTTCGGCGTCGACAAATGGGGCGGCGAATGCGTCCAGGTCTATTGGTCAGAAGATCTTGAAACATGGGATACGCAACCCGGAATCCAGCTTAGCGGCTGGGAACTGTTTAACAACAGCGTCTGCAAGGCAGACAACCGCTACGTCATGGCTTTGGAGATTGGCGCCCCGCCTCAAGAAGCCGGCCAGCCATTCACGATGCGGTTCCTTGAATCCGATAATCTCCGCGACTGGCGATTGACCCCGTCCGAGTGCGTCTACACCAAGGAACGCTACTCCGCATGCCCATCGCTCGCCTATCTTGACGGCTTTTTTTATATGTTCTATCTCGAGAGCTACCCGGGCTATTATGCCGAGGCCCTCGTGCGCAGCAAGGACCTCATCCATTGGGAACCCAGCCCGTTCAATCCTGTTCTGAAACACTCGGATGACGACCGCAAGGTCGCGAACCAGGCTCTTTCCGAGGACCAGCGCGAACGCATCAGGACGGCCACGAACATCAACAATTCCGACTTCGATTGCTGCGAGTTCGAGGGCAAAACCGTGATCTTGTACTCTTGGGGAAACCAACAGGGCATCGAGCATCTCGCCGAAGCCGTCTACGACGGAACAAAAGCCAAGTTCTTGCGCGCATTCTTCCCCGCAAAGCCCTCTGGCCGGTGACGATGTCTCAACGAAATGACGAAGAACTGCCGGGAACCAGCCCTCTGGCGCCGCCACAAACCAAGGAGGGGAACACGGCAAAGACCTTGGAAACAAAAGGGTTTGCGCTCGTGAATGCTCCAAGATACCCGGTCAGCGAAAGTGGCCTGCAACTTGCACGTCTCGCAAAGCGCACAGCGGATATCGTGGCGCTGCGTGCGGGCTTGCTTCCTTACGGAAGCAGGCCTGCCCCTGTTTGCCGAGAGAGGACCCTGTTTGTGAAGCCATATCGCAAGGACAACGCAATAGTGGTATTATGAAAGGCGGGAAACCACCCCGACGGGGATGCAGCTCCGGCAACAATGCGTCGCGCCGTCTGGCGGGGTGCATGGGCGGCATCCGCAAGCGAAGGGGTTAAATTAGGTCTCGACCACAGGATGTTGTGGTGGTATACTAAGACCCGGATGAACGGGGAGGAATTTCATTATGCCGAACTTCACGTATGTCGCGCGCTCTCGAGAGGGGAAGCGCGAGACCGGCAAGATGACGGCCGAGAACCGACAAGTAGTCATTCGGACGCTCCAAGGCAAGGGTATGGTGCCGGAACGAGTGGATGCGGTCGGAGCAGGGAAGAAAGCCCATCGAGATCCGAAGGTCAAGACCGCCGAGCTGCTTGTATTCACGCGGCAATTGTCCACAATCGTGAACGCCGGCCTCCCTCTTCTCCAGGGTCTCGATATTCTCGCCGAGCAGACCGAAGACCCGCGTTACGGAGCGGTTATCCAGGGCATCGCTGACGACGTCGAGGCGGGAGAGACATTCTCGGATGCGTTGCGTAAACACCCCCGCATCTATTCGGACCTGTTTGTCAGCATGATCCGCGCGGGCGAGGCCAGCGGCAATCTCGACGGCGTACTGATGCAATTGGCGGAGTACCTCGAGTCCATGGAAGAGCTGAAACGCCGCATCCGTTCGGCCATGACCTATCCCGTCGTAGCGTTGAGCATGATTCTCATTATCGCCGCGGGCTTGGTCATATTCGTAGTGCCGCAGTTTGCGGCGATTTTCGAAGGGTTTGGCCGGCAGCTTCCCGCCCCGACGCGGATTCTCATCGCGGCCAGCACCTTCCTCAAACAATGGTACGGGGCGCCGCTCATCGTCGCCAGTATTATCGGGTTGGTCCTGGGCATCCGGATGTACGGCTCGACTTCGGCCGGCCGCTTGCACCTCGATGCGATCAAACTGCGCATTCCCATCTTTGGAAAACTCCTCAGAAAGGTCGCCATCAGCCGGTTTGCCCGGACCCTCAGCACCCTGACCCGAAGCGGCGTCAACATTCTGGGCGCCATGGAGATCGTCGAGAGAACCGCCGGCAACGAAGTCTTTGCACGGGCCATCAGCAACGCCGCTGACTGCGTACGTAACGGCGAGACCCTGGCCGACCCCCTCGCGCGGAGCGGCCAGTTCCCCGCCATGGTTACCCGCATGATAGGCGTCGGCGAAAAGACCGGCGCCCTCGAGCAGATGCTCCAGAAGGTGTCGGATTTCTACGATTCCGAGGTTCGCGCCGCGGTGGATGCTCTGACGAGCATGATCGAGCCCATCCTGATCCTCGCGATGGGCCTCGTGGTGGGCGGCATCGTAGTAGCCTTGTTCATGCCCATCCTGCAGCTCTCGAGCCTGGTCCAACAGTAATCGGCGCCAGTATCTCTACAGGCGGACCACCCGTCGAAAGGGCGGGCCTGCATTGTGCGGCTTGGCTTGGTCTTGTCACGGAAGCCGGGGGAATGTGCAGTTGCTGTATTCGGAACCTAACCCAGTGTGTTTACATAATTTGTGTATCAAAGTCGGCGAAAATGCGGGATTTGCGGGGCTCGTCAGGCAAATGTGCTAAAGTCCGCTCTGCGGATTGTCGATATACCGGATGAAGTGGCGGCTATGCGACGCCCTTGAATTCACCACATTTGGGATATCCCAGGAGGAATGGCCCATGTCCGGAACGTTTACGGCGGGCGGGCTTATCACCGGCCTGAACACCGAGGAGATCATCTCCCAGCTCATACAGCTTGAACGGCAGCCGGTCCTCCGCATGCAGTCTCGCATCAGCTTGCTTGAACAGCAGCGCGGGGCCATCAACCAGGTACGAACCCAGCTGCAGACCCTCCGGAACCGCGCACAAGACTTCCGGTTGAATACGGTCTTCGGCCAGTTCCGGGCGACGTCGAGTGAGGAATCGGTCCTCGCCGCCACTCTCACGGGGGCGAACCCCACATCCGGCACGTACACAATCCAAGTTTTGCAGCTGGCCAGCGCGACAGTTGCCCGAAGCAGCGGGGTTCTGGGCGCGGCCATTGACCCGAACGTTTCTCTCGCCGGCAGCGGGATACGGTCTGAACTCACCGCAGGCGAATTCACCATCAACGGCACGGCTTTCACAATCGACCCGGCTACCCAGAGCCTTAACGATATTCTGGCGATGATCAACGCGAGCGGCGCCGGCGTCACGGCAACCTATGACGCCTCTGGGGACAAGGTAAGCCTTGAGAATAGTGTGGCCGGAAACACAAACATCATCAATCTCGGCGCCTCGGGAGATACCAGCAACTTCCTCACCGCCGTTGGGCTGGTTGGCGCGCTTCAGAGCACCGGCGGCAACGGTTCGACCGTCGTCACCAGCACGCGAAATCTCGGGGCCGTGGACCCCGGACAAACGCTGGAACAATCCGTTTTCCGCAACGGAGCCGTCACTGCTGGCAGCTTTCGCATCAACGGCGTCCAGATCAATGTGGATCCCGCCAGCGATACCCTCGAGGGGGTCATCGGCGCCATTAACGCCTCCGACGCTAATGTCACCGCCAGCTATGACTCCACCAACGACACGATCCGGGTCGTCTCGGACTCTCTGGGAAGCCGCACCATCGCTTTCGAATCCGGCACGAGCAATTTCCTCGACGTGGTCAATCTCGCCGGCGCGACGCAGACAACAGGAACCGACGCCCAATACACGGTCGACGGCGGCGCGGTGCAGACAAGCAATACCAACGCTGTCGCCAATGCCATTCCGGGCGCCACCCTCAACCTGCGGAGTGCCGGCACGAGCACCGTTTCCATCGAAACCGACACCGAAGCGATTGTCGAGGAGATCCGCGAATTCATCTCGGCGTTTAACGATGCGCTCACCGGGATTCGAGAGCAGACCGCGGAGGACGCTTCCCTCGAAAACGACACCACGCTCACGCTGATTTCCGGCCAGCTGCAGTTCTTCGTTTTCGGCAGTGTCCAGGGATTAAGCGGCATTTTCGATAATCTGACGGAGATTGGCATCACGACCGGCGATGCCTTCGACTCCAAGGTAGGCGCTCGGCTCGAACTGGATGAGGAAACCTTCCTCGAGGCATGGCGCGACAATCCGCGGAATGTCGAGCAACTCTTCTCCAATGCCGGCGGGACAGGCATCGCCGATATCCTCGAGAACTACCTCGAGAATGCGACGTCATCAACGGGTTTTCTCAATCAGCGCGTGCGGACAGGCGGAACAATCGATTCTCAGATTCAGGCGTATAATGATCGTATCGAGCGGTTGGAATATGCCATTACACAGCACGAGCAGCGGTACCGCCAACAGTTTGCGCGGCTCGAACAAATGGCCGCGCTGTTTCAGTCGCAAGGCTCTGCGCTGAGCAGCCTGAGCAGCGGTCTGTCGCTCATCTAGTTGTTTCGGCTTCAACGGAAAACGGAAGGGGTAGGGTTATGGCGGATGCACAAACGGCGTTGCAGCTTAGCGCGTACAAGAAGATTGATGTGGAAACGACCTCCCAAGGGAAACTGATCGTTTTGCTCTTTAATGGGGCAATTCAACGCGCCGAAGAGGCAAAGCGACACATCGCCGCCGGCAGCATCGAGAACGTCCACAACAACCTCATCCGCGCCCAGGAAATACTTGGAGAACTTCGCGGCGCTTTGGATATGAAAATGGGGGCCATCGCCCAGAATCTCGACCGCATCTACGAGTATCTGCAGCATCTTCTGATTGATGCGAACCTCCGCAAGAGCGTCCAGCCCATCGAGGAATGCCTGGCCCATCTCACGACATTGCGGGACACCTGGAAAGAAGCTTTTCAAAAGGCCGCCCAGGAGAATCACTCGGCTCACTCCCCGCTGATCAATCAGCACGGCGCCTCCCTCATGAATATCAAAGGCTAGAAAGCCAGCCTTGCCCATTGCGTCGGTCGCGTAAGATAGCGTCTGTAAATTTTGGGTAGACAAAAAGGGCCATCGTTTGCTCCCCTCTTGGTGATCAAAGAAGCCAAGAAAAGGAGCGTTAAACGATGACCCAGCAGAAGTGTGACGGGTACCTGAGTGAGATTCAAGAGCGGATGGACGGGGATGTGTTCAAGGCGATGCTGGAAGTGATGGCGCAACGGCTGAT
>Ga0209201_1000641_pt1 | contig 46068 bp, 33 predicted proteins | sample AD_UKC055_MetaG_FD_184411 | JGI IMG/M metagenome (GOLD analysis project Ga0209201, IMG submission 184411) | Active sludge microbial communities of municipal wastewater-treating anaerobic digesters from USA - AD_UKC055_MetaG (SPAdes) (version 2) | ecosystem: Engineered > Bioreactor > Anaerobic >... | reverse complement strand
ATCCCACCTCTAATGAACAAGGGCATGCGCATAAGGTCTTCCCGCGAGCGCGCCCACGAAAACATACGGGGCCTCTCTTGGCCTGTTGGCAAGAGAGGCCCGGAAAACACATTAAGCGAACGCGCTATTCCTTCTTCTGGGCGCTGGCGCTGGCAGATGGAACAACCTCGAACTCGGACCAGTTCTCTTCAGCTGCGCCGGCTTTGGCTTCATCGCCAGCCGCGGCTGCGGGGGCTTCCGTCGCGGACTCTGCCGGCGGAGCGGGCTCGGCCGCCGGCGGCTGTGCGGGAGGAGCCGAAACAGCGGGCCCTTGAGGTTTCGGGGCGGGTGCCTCTGTCTTGGGGCCGCAGCCGGAAAAGGCCACAGCCAGCGTCAACACCAATGCGAGTACAAGAAATCTGTACATGATTCGTCTCCTTACACCTGCGTTGGTCTACCCAACTTGTTTTCGCCGAATGGTTTAAGGCCACCCGGCCATTCTCTGCACGGGGGAGACTTCTCCCCGCGCATCCATTCCAATGTTTTGAAAAAACAAGCGCTTGAGCTGGTGGCAGTCCGCCGGCTCAGGCACCTCGACGGCACGCATTCCGCCACACTTTTCTCCCTTCTATCATATAACCCGCGCGCGGCCAAACGCAAGCCCGGCACGCAGCCGCCGCACAGGCCGTCCCGACGTCTCTCTCGGCTTCCGAAGCTTCAGACACCATTTCGCCCTGTGGGTTCGCGTTGCTATCCTGCATCTCTTGAAAACGCCTCCCCTGACAGCGTAGGGTTGCACCCCATCGCGCCGGAAATTGCGCCATAATTCGGCATCATTCGCATTCACGGGAGTGGACCCATGAAGAAAATCGGGTTGATGGGGTGTGGCACGGTCGCGGGATACGGCCATCTGCCCGCGTTGCGCGACAGCAAGGTGTGGGACCTTCACGCCGTGTTCGAGCCCGACCCGGCAAGACGCGCTGCCGCGCAGGAGAAGTTTGGCGTGCCCCGCGCCTTTGACAACGTGGACGCGTTTTTCACGTCGGGGCTCGATGCCGTCGCCATCACATCGCCCGCCCCTTGTCATCTGCAGAACGTTCGCGACGCCGTGCGCTATGGCAAGCCCGTCTTGTGCGAAAAACCCCTGGCCATGACCGAGCAAGAAGGCCGCGAGATGCTCGCCATCACGCAGGCGGCGAATCTCCCCCTCTTCACCGGGTTCACGTACCGTTTCGGAGACGAAGCCCTCAAGATCAAAGCGTTGCTCGAGCGCGGGGCGGTCGGCATCCTGCGCACCTTGCGGCTCGTCTACATCTGGAATTGCCACGGCCGCTACGAACTCGATGCCGCCGGCAACCGTATCGAACAGCGCCGCCGCGAGGGCCGCATGCTCGAGGGCGGCCCAATGGTCGACTGCGGCGTCCATGATATCGACCTCGCACGGTGGTGGACCAAGTCCGAGATCGTGCGGTTCGAAGGGATGGGGTCCTGGGTCCAGGACTACGCCGCGCCCGACCACGTGTGGGTGCACATGGACCACGCCAACGGCGCGCATACCATGGCCGAACTGAGTTTCACTTACTGCCACACCGCCAAAGAGCCGGTCCACAAGTATCTCTACGACCTCATCGGCACCGATGGCGTTATTCGCTATGACGGTCTCACCGGCATACTCGAAGTCCGGTCTTCCGAGGGTACGCAGACCATCGGGGTCGAGCAGGGCAAGAATTTCGGCGACATGTACAACGGTTTCGCCAAAGCGCTCGAGACCGGTCTCCCCGGGAACCTCGCTTCCGCCGAGGACGGCATGATCGCAACCCGAATCGCCCGCAAGGCCACCGAGGACGCCATCGCAAAAAGGATTAACGTGGGATGATGCCCGTCCAGCTGCCGCGCCGCGCAGCTTGACGGCCTCCCTGTTCCAGTTCAAACCATCGAAAAGCCCCGCGCGCATCCGGGTCCTTCATGCCGCCGTCCAGCCCACAGACTTAATGGAAAACCCCGAATTCATTGCCTCTGATGAGTCAGGGTCCCCGTTTCCGAATGAGGAATGTCAACAGAATCCCCGCGAAAAGCGTGGCGCACAGTGTGTGCCATATTGTCTAAGTAACATTGGCCTTATGCCTTGCTTACGAAAAGGCTTGCAGGAATAACTGGACAACGGATGCAATTTGTGCGAAAATCAGATGCCTAGTAGCAGAGATGCTGGCATGCGCGAAGCCCCTTGCGGTGCGAGGGCGTGCCGGCAACGGCTGTCGTGCGTCCAGGATTGCGCCGCACGGCGGGGGGTATTCGGCTTCCGGGTTATGTAAAACGGCAGCGTGCCCGTGCCATGACGAAAGGTGAACGCTTCGTGAGTCAGGGATCGGACAACCCATACGGCGGCGAGCCTTCGTTCGAACGGATCGACGCAGATGCCGTGTGCCAAGAGTGTGGCACGGTCAATCCGGAAGGCACACTTTTCTGCAAAACCTGCGGCAACAATCTGCGGGATCAACGCGCCCGGCGAATGACGGCCGAGGGGGCGGGAGAATTCCGCGATACCCAGGCGCAGACCAGCCGTCGCGTCCTGGTGGGCCTTCTCACGGTTCTTGCCCTCCTGCTCCTCGTATGGGCCGCTATGCCGGGCAACGTCCAGCGGCTGCAGGACAGCCTGACACGCAGAATGGCCGAGGACGCCTACTCGAACGGCGCTGACCCGAGCGCGTATTGGGACGGCCCAATCTCGGATGTTTTTGACGCCATGGTGCGCGATCTCCTTAACAACCCCGTGACAAGCGAGGAGATCCGCCAAACAGATGAATCCGGTCCTGCGCCACAAAGCCGGTATAGCGGACGGTATTTTCTGCGCAACGGAGGCCGGCCCACTGACCCCGTTCTGGGTTCGGCCTTCGTCGTCGAGTCCGAGTCAGAACTGTATTTCGTGGCCCTACTCGGGGACGTCGAGATTCGCGGCATTGGCGATTCCAAGGCTACCCGCGACCCCAGCGCCCGGTTTGTCGGCATCAAAGAGGACGACCGCTTCTCGGTCGGCCACGGATATGTTCAGCCGCTCGATGACGGCGGCTTTCTTTGCGTAGGGCAACGCGAGAAAAGCGATTTCAAATACGAGACCAGAGCGTACCGGGTGCCCTGACGGATACTGCCTTGCGCCGGTTTGCCACAGGGGCGCGGCTTTTATCATTCAGCCCATTCAGACAGGGATTTCCCCCCGCATACAGACAAGGAATACACGGGCATGACCGAAGAGAAACGCGGATTTTTCGGGCGCTTGCGCGAGCGGTTGAGCAAGACGCGCAGCGCCGTCGCCGATGGCATCAAACGGGTCTTTACGGCCCATGGCAGTATCGATGAATCCTTTTTCGAGGAACTCGAGGAAGTCCTTATCGAAGCCGACTTCGGTGTGGACACCGCCATGGGAATCGTCGAGGACATGCGGGAAAAGGCCCACGACAAGAACGTCGAAAACGCGCAGGAACTCCTCGCCGTGCTCAAGGAAGATCTCGTCGCGTTGCTGACACCCGGCAACCATGTCCTTACATGGGACGGCGGGGACGGCCCCCACGTCACACTGATCGCCGGCGTCAACGGCTCGGGCAAGACCACAACCGCCGGAAAACTGGCGTCCCATCTCAAGAGCCAGGGAAAAACCGTGTTGCTCGGGGCCGCGGACACGTTTCGCGCCGCCGCCGTCGAACAACTCACGATCTGGAGCGAGCGCACCGGCACGCCTATCATCAAACATCAGGACGGCGCGGACCCCGCCGCGGTGGCCTACGACGCGGCGGACGCGGCACAGGCCCGCAGCATCGACTGTCTTCTGATCGACACGGCCGGACGTCTCCACACCAAAGTTAATCTCATGGAAGAACTGCGGAAAATCCAGCGAGTCATCGGTAGGCGCATACCGGGCGCCCCCCACGAGGTCCTGCTGGTCCTCGATGCCACCACGGGGCAAAACGGCCTCCAACAAGCGCGCATTTTTACCGAGGCATTGCATGTGACCGGGCTCGTCCTGACCAAACTCGACGGCACCGCAAAGGGCGGTATCGTCGTCCCCATCCAAAAAGAATTAGGCGTGCCAATCAAATTGATCGGCGTGGGAGAAGGTGTTGACGACCTCCAGCCCTTCAACGCCCGCGACTTCGTAGAGGCTCTGTTCTCCTGACAACCACCAGGATGCCGGGATTGCGCTCACTCAATACACCCCGTATTCGCGCGCTGTTTCGTACAGAGCCAACACGTTCTCGACCGGTGAATTGGACTGAATCGCGTGGGATGGCGCAAGAGCATACCCGCCGCCCGGCATCATGACGTCCAGGACCCGCCTGACCTCGTCCCGAACGTCTTGAACCCCGCCAAACGATAACGCCCCCGTCGTCGATATGGCGCCGTGAAAGGAGAGCTTCTTCCCGAACACCCTCTTGAGATAGGCCGGACCCATCCCGGCGGCTTCCGGCTGGAGCGTGTCTATGATGTCGACTCCCATGCCGGCAAGCTCGTCAAACGCCCAACTGCTCGAACCGCACGAATGCATCATTACGAGCAGGCCGTATTTCTTCGCCTCGTCGATGAAGCGCTGCATGCGGGGTTTGATGATGCGCCGAAAGGTCTCGGGGTTGACAATGGGCCCCCGCTGGGTACCCAAATCCTCGCCGACACAGAACACGTCGGCCAATTTCCCCGCGGCCGACAAGGCCCTTCGAGCGACCTCGAGCTGGAGTTCATTGAACCGGTCAATGAGCATCATGCCCGCCGGCTCTTCCGTCAGAACGTCGCACAGCACGCCGTCCATCCCGCGAATGGACCCGAGGTTGTTGAGTATGCAGCCGACCCCCGCGCCACCAAGCACAATCGCATAGCCTTGGACCGCTTCGCATCGTGACGGCAACGTGCCGTAGTCGTAGTCGTCGGGATGGGGAAAGGGCCAGGCCTTGGCCTGGTCCACCGTGATCGTCCCCGCCAGGGGGAAGTCGCAGAAGTCCCAGTATCCGCCGGCCGCGTGCTCGACCCATCGCATGCGCGCGCCGCGTTCATCCACCTGGTACCCGGGCGGCGCCTCGTGCAGGGGTTGACCCGTGTACCCGACATACACCCCCCGAAAATCCACCCCGAGCCGCTCCGACAGCGCGCACGACTCATCCTCCGCGAGACCAAAGTGCGCGTGAAGCGCCGCGTGGATCTCCGCGTTCGCCGAATAGTCCAGCGGAACCCGGTCGGGTTCCCGATGATGAAAAGCCGTCAACACGCGCTCTCGATGCGTCATGGGCTTCGTCCTGTCCTCGTCTTGCATATGCCACACGCGCCCGGCGTTGAAGTCTCGAACGCCCTCTCAGCCGTCAGGCGGGTTAAACAGCTCCACCTCGAACAGCCGCGCTACATTGCCGGGTGCTGCCCGGATCTCAAGCCGCAGCCGGTCTGCCGTGACCGGGTCGAACCGCGCATGCCAGTCGTGCTGGGTGTTATTTGTTTCCGCCGTGCCCGGAATGTCGCGCCACGCCCCGTTTTCGAACACTTGCAGGGCAAAGGCTTGTGCTTGCCCCTCGATTTCGAAAGGCCCGGTGCGCCACCCCGTCACAATGCGCGCCGCGCTGATGGTTTGCGGCGTATCCCATCGAAAATCGACTGTATGCGGCATCCCCTCCCGCGCGCTGCACCACCGGCTGTTGCTGTCGTCAAGATTGATGACCCCGTCATTGATATGCGAAGGCGGATACTGGATGGGCTCGAGCACGCTCGACACCTCGACGGCGGCGGTTCGGGCGAGATTGGGTCCGGCCGTCTCGCGCCACGCAGGCGGTTCGAGCGCCGCCTCCCGCGGCGGCTCGCCGATCCCCGCCTGCATGAGCGCCTGCAGTTCCTCAAGATGGTACGAATAGACGCCCCGGGGTGCGGTGTCATGCTTCTTGCACAGCGACGCCGCCATGCCGACCACTTCGCCCATCATGCCGCCCGTGCGCATCACTCGGATCGTGCCCAGTGCCACGTGAGTCACGGAAATGTCGCGGCCCGCCATGAACAGGTTCTCGATGTTGCGCGAATACAGGCACCGGTACGGGATCGGATAAGGCACGATCTCCTTTTGTTTCGCGATCGAGCGAAACTCGCGCCCCGGAAACTGCTCGCTGTTCGTCGGCTCGGGATAATGCAGGTCGATGGTCCACGTAGTCGTCACGCTGGCATCTTCAAACTCGCGCCGGAAATCAATGTCCTGTTGTTGAAGGACGACGTCGCCCAACAGGCGCCGCGACTCGCGTTTTCCCGCCACATATGCCACCCATCCGAGCTTGCGGCTGGCGTAATCCGCCTTGTCCGCGCTCTGGTTCTTGAGAAACGCCCAATTCCCGTAGATCACCCGCAGGGCATGGTCGCGGATGTACTCGATCTCGGTCACCTGGTTCCGGTTCATCCCCGTTTCCCAGTCCCACTTGCCCACCATGACTTTCTGCGCCGTTTCCTCGGTGAACGGTTCCGCCCACGGGCAATCTGGGAACGGCGACGGCCCCTCCGATTCAACCGAATACCACTGCACCGAAGACCCCATCGTCATAGTGTCGGGCTCTTCCGGGGCAAGCTCCTCCCCGGTTTCAGCGCGGCTCTCGCGGCCCATGCGGTAATCCGCACCCGCGAGAAAACCCACCGTGCCGTCCCCCGTGCAATCGGCGAACCACCGCGCAGGAAACCGCCAGTCCTTCCCTGTGCGCGTATCTGTTGCGAGCACGGCGGCGATGCGGCCGCCGTCCATCTCCGTCTTGTACGCGTGCATGTTGAGAAACAGCGCGAGATTCTCTTCCGCGCCCGCAACCGCGAGTTTCTTGGCGTCGTTGTAGTTCTCGGGAGGCTGCGCGTTGCCCTGCATCCCCGAATCCAGTTCCCGCACCAGATTGCCCAGCGCCGGGTACGGAGGCAGATTCGTCTTGCCCTGCAGATGCACCCGAACCTCGGAACTGTTGTTGCCGCCCAGCACCGGCCGGTCCTGCACCAGCGCCACTTCCAGCCCCAGCCGCGCCGCCGAAACCGCGGCGCACGTCCCCGCAATGCCTCCTCCAACCACGACAAAATCGAAGGACCCCGCATCCTCCGGGGCGCCGGTCAATCCCAGCAGCTCACGGCGGAACGTCAACAGAGCGTCGCCGTCGTCGGGCGGAGACAGGCCCATGTCCTTGGTGAACAGGAGCGCGTCGCAGCGGCCCTCGAAACCGGTGAGGTCGTGAAGGGCCAGCCGCACGCTGGTGTCCCCAATCTCGACGCTTCCTCCGTCCTGCCAATGCCATGCCGCGCCCTCCGTGCCGAACAAGGTCTCCAACGGCGTGCCATTGGCCAATACCTGAAACCGGCCGGGCGACCCCGATGCCCCGAACGGCGCCACCCAGTCCCGCGTCCGCACCCACACGCGGTACAAGCCCGGTTCCGGGAAAGTAACTGTCGTTGCGCTGTCCTCGACCGGCGCACCCATCCCGTGCGCCAGTACATAAGGCGACCCCATCTGGTCCATGGCCTGCTGATCGACCACCCAGCCCCCCAATTCCGCGAAACTCTCCGCCTCGACGAACACCGTCTGCCCCGCCGCGGACAATGCCGGCGCCGCCATACATAAAAACACCAAAGAAACTCGCACGGATCGCTCCTTCCACCTGAGTCTTGAGACAGCCCACGGACAGCCACGCGGAACGCGGAGCGCAGCCCCCGGAGAACGAACAAGCCTGCTCCCGTTGTTGCGTACTCCCGGCCAACCCGCTTTTCCGTACAAAGGTCTCAAATATGCCCGCACAAGCATGCCATAAACCTTGAGCAAGATGCTCGTGCCACACTGAAAAAGCCCCGTGACGCGCTTGCGCTGCTCCCAGCGCGGACCGCCCCGCGGGCTGGGGATGCGGCACGAAATCCTACGGTTCGGTTTCCAGCACGTCGACGGGAATGCGGCCCGAGATGTTCTTCAACCAGACCGCGTGATACCCGGCCGCGAGGTTTTGGGCGCGAAAGACCACCCGCGACGCCCGCGGCTCAGGTGTCGCGAAATCCACTTCGCCCAGGCGCGTGTCGTCTACCCACACCTCGGCCGTGCCATACGCCGGCCCCGTGGGACTCCATAGCGCAAAACCCGAACACGCGACGTTCCATTTCGCGGCGACGCCGTCGTGGCGCGATACCGCTCCCAAACCATAGAGGAACCCGGATTCACGCGTTTCCTCCCAGTAGTCGCGATGCTGGGCGGCTCCGGCTAACCCCTCAGTGAAGAGATACCGGACCTTCGCGGCGCTGAAATCGCCCGTCACCTTGAACTGGGTGACATCTACATGGCTGAACGTGCCTGCCAACAGACCCAGAGCGCCCCGCTTCCGGGTAAACGGCCCTCTCCACACCGGTTCGCCGTTTATCGAGATCTCGAGGGCGTCGGGCGATGTCCACGCCACCGAGCATGCGGCTGGAGGTGAGGTCAACGCCCCCTCGGCGGCAATCTGCCGCTCGCCCATGTCGCCGCACGAGAACAGGGCCCATCCGCCGCTGCGCAGCTCAAGGCCGTCGTGGCGCGACAGGGTCAGGGGATGCGGCACGGCGCCCGAAGCAGGATGATCCGGTCCGAGAGGAGCCGTATGGCCCCAGATAACGGCGACCGAGCCGTTGATCGTGGCCCGCATGTCGAGGCGCTCGAGCGTGCCGGCCTCCCGGACTAACGTGACGCAGGGACCTTCATGACCGCTGAAGTGAAACCCGCGCTCGCGGTACGGCTTGGCCCAGGGCCGGGCCGCGAGGTTGATCGTGCCGCGCCCCGCGCTGTCCCGCGCGGGAAACATGACGTTGAACGCCCCGTTCTTGTCAATGTACCCGGTCAGCGTCTGCCCCCAGATGCCGTAATGTTCGTGTTCGACCGGTTCGGCGTGCCAGAGCGAGCCGTGCTGCCACAGAGTCCAGGCCTTCGGGTTCATAGCCTCCTCGATAGGGACCCTCCAGATGCATTGGAAGTTGCGGGTGCGCGCGACAGACGTGGCGGGCGCGTAAATGTACCCTTCGTGTACGAATGCCGGGAAAAACTCCATGAGGGGCGGATGATAGCCCGCCTGTTCCGGATGTAGCAGGAGCTTCTCCTCGGCGTAGGGTCCTTCCGGGCGCTCGGACCTCCTGCCCACCAGCGCCCAGCCGAAATACGGCCCGGAATCGGTCAGGGTGAGCACGAGCCAGTCCTTTTCCCGTGGGATGATCGACGAGGCATACATGCGCCGGTACTTGCCAGCAAGCAGCGTTTGCTCTCGCGTGCCCGCAATGGGCTTGGGCGCCGGGTGAAACGGCCCTTCCGGGCGGTCCGCCCATGCGTATGCCGCCCCGCCGTTCGCGTCTAGCGGGGGGTCCGCGGCAATTTGCCACGTGAGATTGGCAGTCCCCCAGTCGAAGGCCATGTGATAGCGCCCGTCTTTGTAGGCTACCGATACGTCGGGCGCACCGGAAAACGGCGTGACCTCGCCCTCAAACGTGTACGGCTCGCCGGTGAAAATGGGCCCGGTCTCTGTCCAGGTTGCGCCGGCATCCGTCGACCGAAACACCGTGCACCGGGAAGGAGTATCCGCGCTATGCGCGTACCCTTCGAGATAATGACCAACGTAGACGTACCGCTTGCCGCTGACCGGGTCCTCGAACAGAAATCCGTTCACGGGCCAGACATAAGGCGGCGAACCCCGGTGGATGGGGTTGCCCGGCAACCGCTCGAACGCGTCGAACGACGGGTCGCCCAGCACCGGGTGCCGCAGCCAGGATTCCCGGAGGCCCGGCTCGGCGAAATCGCGGCCGGCCGCCGTCTCGCTGCCGCCAAAACACGCCAGACCCACAAGAATGCACGCATGCCAGCTCATGACGGCCCTTTCCTATCGCCCTGTGAGGCTTTGAGACGTTTATTGTAGCATCCTGGATGGGGCCGCTGAGACCGGGAATCACCCAAAGGGACTCACGGGACCAAAAAGGCGGTGGGTTGTGGCGCGGGCATCCTTGCCTGCATTCCTGGTTCTCCGCGCAACGCCCCCTTATGTCCTCCGTTAACGCGTGCATTCGTCGAAGCGCGGCCCAATCATGATTCACCCTGTCGGTCCTTTGGGCCGCTCTCAGCGCAAGCGGCCGTCAAGGTCGTTTGTAGGACCGAAACACGCTCGCGACCCAGACCAGTCCGATGCTGCCGACCGCAAGGTCCGTCGCCAGCCGTCCCCAGAACACGCCTTCCAGCCCCATGAGACGCGCACCGAGGTACGAAAGCGGGATAAGCAGCACCAGGACCCGCACGGCATTCAGCGCCGTCGCGGACAGAGGTTTGTGCAAACCGGTCAGGAAGAATCCGCAATACCGGTGGACCTCCATCATCCCGTAACCGAACGCGATAATGCGAATATAGGACACAAACGTGCTCGCAACATCGGGGTCTTTCGTGAATACCGCCGCGAGCCACGGAGCGCTCACGAAGAATATCGCGGTCGACAGCCCGCCGTACCCAAGAGCAAATCCCGTGGCGAGTTTCTGAGCTTGCCGTACGCGGTCCAGACGTCCAGCGCCCAGGTTCTGGCTCACAAACGGCGTGAGCGAGATTCCCAGCGCCATGGGGATCATGAACGCGAACATCTCGACCCGGCCCGCCGCGCCACTCGCGGCTACGGCCTCGTTGCCGAAATGACTCAAAAGGCGGGTGATGACGCTTGCGGACACCGGCATCAGAATCATGCTCAGGATGCTCGGCACGGCGAAACTCGTTATCTGCCGCAACGAGAGAACATACTGCGACAGGTTCCAGGCACGCCACGCCAGCAAACGATGTTTGCGGTACAGCAGGTGCACCAGCCAGACCGCCGAGAACGCCTGCGAGATGACCGTCGCCAGCGCCGCGCCCCGGATCCCCATTGCCGGAAACCCCAGAAAACCAAAAATCATGATCGGGTCCAGAATGGTGTTGAGGACCGTTCCCAGGATCATGAGCCAACTGGCAGCCTTCGAGTCGCCGGCCGAGATCAGCACGCCGCCGCCCACCATGGGCAGCGTCATGAAAAGAGCGCCCAGAAACCACGTGCGCATGTATGCGCCGACCAGCGGCAGCGTCGATTCGTCGGTGCCAAGACGCGTGAAGATCGGCCTGATGCACAAGTAACCGCCGACGGACATGATTGCGGTAACCCCCAGCGTCAGCGTCATGCCGTGGGTGACCAGCCGGGCGGCGCGCTCGTGATCATGACTGCCAATGGCGTGAGACGCCAGCGTCGTTACCCCGGAACCAATGCCGCGGGCAACGCAAGTCAACAGCATCACGACCGGAAACGTGAATCCCATCGCGGCCAGCGGGAGCGTGCCGAGACGCGACACGAACCAGGTGTCCGTCAGATTGTACGCGTTCATGGCGAACGTGCCGGCCAGCATCGGAAACGCCATCGTGAACAGCGTGCGGGCAACGCCCTTATTGACCAGAACCGACATGCACTCCTCTTTCCGCGTCCGCGCAACCCCCGACCATCTCCCCCAACTGTATCTGAAGAACTGAAGCGGGCGGATCGGCACAGTATTCATGCGCGATGCGCTCAAAGCAAGCGCGCTCCCAGGAAATACACCAGACCTGCCACAATATCGATTTGGCGCGGGGGGCGGCTCCCCGTCATAATGCTTCCCACCAAGGGGCGCGGGTCCAAAATGCAAGGAGAACCGGAATGCGAAGGATGCTGGGAATGCTGGCGGCGGCGGTGGTCGTAGCGGGGTCCGCGTTCGGCGCACAGACGCTGTACGTGGCAACGAACGGAAACGATGCGTGGTCGGGCAAGCTCGAAACGCCCAATGCTGACGGTACGGACGGCCCCTTCGCGACGCTCCAGAGGGCCCGCGAGGCCGTCCGCGCCATCAAGGCCGCGGACGGACTGCTCGTGGGAGGAATCGAGGTAATCGTAGCCGGCGGCATCTATGTCCTGGATGCCCCCTTCGAGTTGACCGCGGAAGATTCCGGCACGGCGGCAAACCGTATCGTGTATCGCGCTGCCGACGGCGCCGAAGTCCGGCTGCTGGGCGGCAAGGTCGTCAACAACTTTCAACCCGTGACGGACCAGGCCGTCCTCGACCGGCTCGATGAATCCGCCCGGGGCCACGTGCTCCAAGCCGATCTGAAGGCCCTGGGCATTACGGATTTCGGCGCGCCCAACGGCGGCGGCATCGAACTCTTCTTCGCCGACAAGCCCATGACCGTCTCGCGCTGGCCCAACGAGGGATTCGTCCGCATTCAGGACATCGTGGTCGACGACGGCCACCAGATCCACGGCAACAAGGGCAGCATGATCGGCAAGTTCGTGTACGAAGGCGACCGGCCCGCGCGGTGGCTCAACGAAGAAGACCCCTGGCTCCACGGGTACTGGTTCTGGGACTGGTCCGACGAACGCAAACCGATCAACAACATCGACATCCAGAACCACATCATCGAACTGGCCGAGCCGCCTCATGGCTACGGCTACCGCAAAGGCCAATGGTACTACGCGTTCAACATGCTCACCGAGATCGATGCCCCCGGCGAGTGGCACCTCAACCGCGAAACCGGCACGCTCTATTTCTGGCCGCCCGCGCCCATCGACAGCGCAGCGGCCCTCGTGTCGGTCATCCCCACGATTGTCTCAATGAACGGCGCGTCGTTCGTGACGTTCCGCGGGTTCACGTTCGAGGCGTGCCGCTCCACGGCGTGTGTCATACGCGAGGGCGTAGTCAACCGCGTTGCGGCATGCGTGTTCCGCAATGGCGGCGCCGGCGCGGTAAGCATCGGAGGCGGCACCAACCACGGAGTTGCCGGATGCGATATCTACCAGATGGCGGGCGGCGGCATCTCCATCAGCGGCGGCGACCGCACCACCCTCGCGCCTGCCAGCCACTTCGCCGACAACAACCACATCCACCACTACGCGAGGTGGTACCGCGTCTACCACTCGGGCATTCAGCTCAGCGGCGTGGGCAACCGCGCGTCGCATAACCTCATCCACGACGCCCCGCATATGGGAATGGGGTTCGGCGGCAACGACCACCTCATCGAGTTCAACGAGCTCTACAATGTGTGTTTCGAGACCAACGACGCCGGCGCCATTTATACCGGCCGCGACTGGACCATGCGGGGCAATCTGCTTCGCTACAATTACCTGCACGACATCACCGGGTTCGAGAACCGCGGCTGCGTGGGCATCTACCTCGACGATATGTTCGCTTCGGCCGACATGATTGGCAACGTGTTCTATAACGTCACCCGTGCGGCGTTCATCGGCGGGGGACGCGACTGCACCGTCGCAAACAACATTTTCGTGAACTGCAACCCCGCCATGCACCTCGACGCGCGCGCCCTCGGCTGGGCCCACGGCCATGCCGACGGATGGATTCAGGAAGCCGCCGAAAAAGGCACCCTGTGCGGGATCGCCTACAACAAGCCGCCCTACAGCGAGCGGTACCCCGCGCTCGTAACCATTCTCGACAAGGAGCCGAAAGCACCCGAAGGCAACGTCATCGCCCGAAATATCTGCTGGGGCGGCGAGTGGGACGGCATGCAAGACGACGCGGAGAAATACGTCACCCTCGAAAACAACCTGATTCAGGAAGATCCTCATTTCATGGATGCCGACAACAAGGATTTCCGCTTGAAAGAGGATTCGCCCGCATTCGCCCTGGGGTTCGAGCCAATCCCCATCGAAAAGATCGGACTCTACGAAAGCCCCGACCGCGCATCGTGGCCCGTGACCCGGTAACGCCAAGAGAAAGGTCCAAAACGGCCAAGAAGACCTGAACGACACGGTGAGACCCCCCGCAAGGGCGCCGTAATGGAGCGGGTCTTCCTTCCCGCCCCTCTATAGACCGTCCCACAGCGGGGGGCAACGGAGGGCTGGTTTTCCAACCGGCCCATAAATCATGAGCGGATGCAATCCGCTATCCCTCTATCCTCTTCGGCGCGGAGAAACGGGTTCGCGCATTGGTCGCGAGCTTGGGGCAACATGACGGAGGGCGGACCGGTCGGTCCGCCGTGACGAATGGCCGGTTAGAAAACCGGCCCTGCGTTTTCACCCACACGTCGTGGTTTGGGGACAACGGCAAGGCTGGCATGCAAGAAAACCAATAGCGGCAAAGAGACGAATGGCGCTGTATCAGACTGGTGTGCCCCAGGCGGGAATGTCGCGAGAGCGGGCCGGGATATCTGCCGCGTCCACATCGACCACGAGTTCCCGACCGGCGGGGGCGCCGGTCCCACACGAGCAGGCGAGAACCCCTTACCACAAGGTCTTGTTTATGCATCGGGCCTTCACCTCTCCTGCCCCTGTGACTCCCGCCCCGGGACATCGTTCGCCTAGCCATCCAGCCCCGAAAGGGGCGGCAGGTCGTAGCCCAGGGCAAGCCACGCCCTACGCGTGGCGCAGCCCTGGGATATCGTTCGCCCCCCCATCCAGCCCCGAAAGGGGCGGCAGAGGCTGCTTTTCACCGCAGGCGAAAAAACCACCACCACGATGCTCACGCCACTTTCGAGAATGCGGGCAACGTGCCGACATTTCTCAACTCGGGGCGTCACGGTCGCAACAGCGGCATGGTCAAAAGACTATGCCACAGCGAAGGACCACCCCACAGCAGAGCGAAGAGACCATCCCGCTGCAAGATTATCTGCCTCTTCAACCTTGACTCAGTTCACCTTGACGAACACGGGATTCGTTAACGCAACGGGATTCTCGTTCGCGTCACGGCCCATCACAGGCGACAGCGTTGCGCCGCGGCCGATGGCAGCTGCCACAATGTATGCGTCGCCGTCAACCTTCACGCGCACGCTGTGCTCGAACCGCACAGTTCCTTCGCGGAACAGTGCGGCATGCGTCTCGCGCGTGAAAACGAGGTCGTCGCTGCGCTCGCCGTTGATCAGCACGTCGACGCGATCCACGCCGAGCCAGTTCGCGCACTGTACCCGCACGTGCACGTCCACCTCGCCCGACGGCGCGGCTACCGTATCGCCGACCGTGCCGGAAACCCCGGCGTTCCCAGCGGGGCTCACGTTGAGTTCGAGGAACGGCCCGTTGGTCATCGTCGAGCGGCCGGCCTCGAGAGCCTGCACAACGTCGATCTCGTTAATAGCGGCAGGGTCGTCCGTCGGGCTCTCGATATAGTTGCGCACCTTGCCCGAACCGTGGAAGTTCGAATGGGCATCGGTGTTGACCACACCCGGACGGCTCTTTCCGAGACTCCACAAGCGCAACCACGCGGCGATGCGGTTACTGGCGGGATTGTACTTACCCTCGCTGCCAGGCGGCATCATATCGGTCAGGGGGGCCCAATAAACGGCGCCGGGCGGCCGTATTTCAATAACGTCGACGTGCTGATGCATGCGCGAGAGGCCGCCGTCTTCCTCGCCGTCGCCGTTGCGGTCGAAATAGACCCGGTTCATGTCGGGATGATTGAGTTGCACCAGTTTCTCGCTGGCGTCGTCCCACATCGCGAGGCGGGCGATCTGGACCTCGGGATCCAGCGACGGCTGCGGCGCATGGTTGTCCTGAGTGTGGTAGACGGGCTGGAGCGGGAACGCGTTGTGATGGCTGGTGTCACCATCCACGCTGGTAAGCTCAACGCCGACCGAGGTAGCCATGCGAGCGGTGAGGCCGAGGCGTTGCAGAACCGGCGCATAACTGTACAGGCGGTTGTGGTCGGTCGCTGGAGCGAATTCGATGTTCTCGCAGACCAGGTTCAACACCCGCCCTTCCACACAAGACAGATTATCGCCCGATTCGGTGGTGTGACTGTGGAGGTCGCCGCTGATCCAGCCCGTGGTGTCGACCGTGCGGACCAGCGTGGCGGCCAACGGCGTTGCTTTGCCCTGTTCGATGGTGATGTCCGTGAACACCGCGTCGTATTCGGGGCCGCGGCTCACGATCACGTCGTAATCGCCGGGCTCGAGGGGTTGCGTGAACCGGCCGTCCGGCGTGTAGTAAACGTTGTGGATGCCGTGCACGCCACATTCGGGCCCCAAGAACGGGTCGGCGGTTCCGTTCTTGCCGATGAACTGGACCTTGCACGGGATAGGCCCGCCAGTGACGCCGCTGATGGCCGCATCGACGTATCCGGGCGCGGGCAACTCGACGGCGATGGGGGCTGCACCGGGAACGCTCACTTCTACGTCCGCGGAACCGTAGCCCAGGCAGCTCACCCTGAATTCATGCGCGCCAAGAGGCAGCGCCACGGTGATGGCGCCATCGGCGCCGGTACGGCCCCATCCGAACTCGGGCGCGGAGACGGCTTCGACCCGCGCGCCCGAGACCGGCGCGCCGTTCGCGCCGCGCACAACCAGCGTCGCGGGGTGCTGCTCAACGCCCTGCAACGCCCGGACCGTCCCCATCGCCTCGAGCAGCGACCGGCCGGGCACAATGCGCCGCGCAAACTGGACGGTCTGGCCCGGCGCCAGGTCGAACACATCGTCTTCGCCCTGTTCGAGGTACGCCAGCACTGACGGCGCATCCGGACCGTCGTAGCCCTCCCCGATGGCGTGGTAGAAGACCCGATCCTGCGATACGGCCACATAGGCCTGATCGAACCATTCATAGTACCCCCAGTAGATCCGGTTCGGGCCCTCGGGGGTCTTTTGTATCGCGCGCTCGTCGGAGGATTGATCGAGGCGCACGTAGTCCATGAGCTTGCACGAGACTGGCTCGCGATTCGGATTGACCACAGTGGTCTCGATGGTGAGATACGGCGCGCCCTCTTCCAGGATGTATCGGACAAACGTCAGCGGCCTGCCTTCGGGATCCAGAAACTGGCCGGGGTCTTCGAGCACCATGAAGCTGATGGTGATGGTTGCGCCTTGAAGCGGGCGGAGGGCAGCGGTTTCGAAGGGCGTCTGGACGCCGTCAACCGTGATCTCCTCGGGGAACACCAGCGAAAAGGGTTTCCACGGCACATACGCCTGAAGCTGGTCGTTCGGGTCCTGCCGCGTGGTCAGGTCAAGCACGCCGCCGCCTACGCCAAGTGTCATGAGATTGGCCTGCCGGTAGAGACTCGGATCGGCAATCACCGCGACGATTCTCTCGTTCCGCAGCACGAAATCGCCGCAAATCGCCTCGCTTTCTTTGCCCGCAGGAGCATATTCCGCGTACGTATCCTCCGTCAGACGGACGATCTCGGCGGCCTCGGCCAAAAATGCCGGGACGGCGACCGCCGCCAGCACAGACAGGGTGGTTATGCATAGCCTCATAATTGACCTCCATATGCCCAAGTGGGAACCCCGCGCAGAACGTGTCCCCCGTGCCTGCATTCGTGAGCGCAAAGCCGCAGTATACCATCCTCATGTCTGGGGAGCGTGAGGAAGGATTCCGCGTCGATCCTCACCTTTCCGGGCGCCCGCGCGACATAAGGACAGCAGCCAGTATTGACGCAGCAGACGGGTCGGTTACCGATGCAGGCAATCCCGTTTCGGGGGCCAGGATTCGCGTGTTGCCCATGGAACTATGGCAACGAGCCGAAGCCCAGGGCGTGCCGTGGACAGACATGACCTCTGCGTGCGACCTGTCCGGACTGGCACGTGCCCTGGCGCAGAATACCGAGACCGACGCCGATGGGTCGTTCCGACTGCGCTGCCTGGCACCGGGATACTATGTGGTGGGGGCCCCCATCAGAGACACGTGGGCTGTCAGCCAGCCCATCGAAGTCCGTGTCGGCAACGAGACCGGCCCCGTGGCGCTAACTGCCGAGCAGACAAAGCCTTAGCGAGCGGCACGAGCATCTTGCCCACGGTTGGCGAATCACGAGAACAAGACAGGCAGGGACGCCTCCACCACAACGCCTGTCCGCACCACAATTAACCGCGGGCGCGGTGGCCTCGCCCTGCAAATGGGGTCGCTTCGGAACCTGGGATTTCGGAAAGTCAAAAATGAGGTGACAAACCTCCGCCCCGAATGTATAATAAGTAACTGACTGTTTAGTTAATAAGAGGACCGCGCCATGACCGAGCCCAAATGGAGGCGATGCCCCGAAGAGCGCCCTGCCCAGATTACCAGTGCCGCGCTTACTGTCTTCGCGCGCAAGGGCTACGTCCGCGCCACCATGGACGAAATCGCCAACGCCGCCGGGATCACCAAAGGCACGATCTACCTGTACTTCAGCAGCAAGAAGGACCTGTTGCTGGCCGTTGTTCGCGAACAAATGGAGCGATTTCTCGCCTTCTTGCCCCCCGTGGACGCCGCCATACCCGACGATATCGAGCGCCATGCCCGTATTTTGGGCAAGGCTTTTATGACTGCCTTGATTACCCCAGAGGCAACAAACACCATTCAGCTTATTCTCGCCGAGCTGAAGCACCTTCCAGAACTGAAGCAACTCTATCAGAATGAAGCACTTCCGAACGCCAACGCACGCGTGGCCAAGTTTCTCAAAACCCAGATGGACCGGGGGACGTTTCACGGTCTTGACCCCTCCATTGCCACCCGCTGCCTGTTCGGCATGTTCTTCATCTTCGTGTTGACCCAGGAAATCTTCGGCGCCAGCCGTGTGACGCCAATGTCGCCGGAAGCCGTTGTAGACACCATAATCCACATATTCTTTCACGGCATACAAAAACGGGGCGCCGCTTGATGAAACGCTTATCATTAATCCTCATCGTCGTTGCGTCAGGCTGTTTCAATGGCAACCATCACACGCTCCACGTGGCGGGGGTGCTCGAAGGCATCGACGTCAATGCCGGTTCCCTCGTGGGAGGCCGCATTGCCAAGGTCCATGTGAAAGAAGGCGATCGCGTAGCCGCAGGCGACCTCCTGGTCGAACTGGACGACAAGGACGTAGCGCCCATGGTCCACGCCGCCGAAGCCCAACTCCGCAAAGCGGAGGCGCTGCTCGCAAAACTCGAGGCTGGCGCACGCGCGGAAGAAGTCCGCCGCGCAGAAGCTGCCACCGAACAGGCCCGCCAGCAATACGCCATGGCGCTCAAGGGCGCGCGCTCGCAAGAGATCGACGCGGCCCGCGCCGCAGCCGAAGCCGCAAGGGCGCAACGCGACGACGCCAAGCAGGCCTACGAGCGCGCCAAGAAACTCTTCGAAACCGGCGCGGCCTCTGAGATGGCCCATGACCAGGCAGAAAACGCCCTCAGCGCAGCCGAGGCCCAGTATACCGCCGCACTGGAAAAACTCGACCTCGTCGTCGAAGGAACGCGCGACGAAGAAGTCCGCATGGCCAACGCAGCCCTCGACCAGGCGGAAGCCATGCTCGACGAACTGCGCAACGGCGCGCGCGAAGAAGATATTGCCGCGGCCCGCGCGGCGCGGGATGCCGCCCAGGCTGAACTCGATATGGCCGCGAGCCGCCTGCGGGAAATGGCCGTCCACGCCCCTATGGACGGGATCATCGAAAGCATCGATGTCGAGCCCGGCGACCTGGTCCAGCCGGGAGCCATCGTGCGCCTGGTAGACCCCGACAATCTCGAACTCGTCGTCTACGTGAGCGCCGCGGTGCTCGCCAAGGTTCGTCTTGGCCAGCGCATACCCTTATCGCCCGACGGCGACGAAAACACCTACGAGGGCGAGATCGTTTTCATCGCAAACCAGGGCGAGTTTACCCCGCGCAACCTTCAGACCGAAGAAGCCCGCGCCCGCCAGATGTTCGGTATCAAGCTGCGCGTCTCCTCGTACAACGGCGCATTGAAAGCAGGGATGACCCTCACGGCCCAGATACCGCTCGAGCAGGCGGAGGCCTCATGAAAACTGTTATCACGACCGAGAACCTCACCCGCCGCTTCGGCCACTTCACCGCCGTAGACGGGGTCAGCCTCGAGATTGAGGAAGGCGATATCTTCGGCTTTCTCGGGCCGAACGGTTCCGGTAAATCGACTGTTATCCGCATGCTCTGCGGACTTCTGCTGCCCTCGGAAGGAAGCGCCCGGGTACTCGGATGCGATGTGGTCCGCCAGAGCGAGAAGGTCAAGCACAACATCGGGTACATGTCGCAGCAATTCAGTCTCTATCCCGACTTGACTGTTATCGAGAACCTCACGTTCTACGCGCGCATTTATGGCATTCCCCGCCGTGACCGACGGCCCCGCATTGAAGACGTCATCAGAACCGCCGGCATTCAGGACTACCGCAAACGCCTGGCGGGAAACCTCTCCGGCGGCTGGAAACAGCGCCTCGCGCTCGCCTGCGCACTGGTCCACCAGCCCCGCCTCCTGTTTCTCGACGAGCCCACTGCCGGAATCGATCCGGTCGCGCGGCGCGAGTTGTGGAACCTCTTGTTCGAACTCTCCGGCCAAGGCGTCACCTTCTTCGTCACGACGCACTACATGGACGAGGCGGAACGGTGCAGCCACGTCGGCTACATCTATTTCTCGAAGCTCATCGTCTGCGGCACCCCCGGCGAGCTCAAACAACTCGAGGAAATCTCTCCCGAAGGCACCGTCCGCCTTGAGGTACGGTGCCAGCGGCTCCCCTCCGCTATGCGCATCCTCAGCACCAAGCCTTACGTGCGCGATGTCACGATTTTCGCCGACTCCTTGCACGTGTTGGCCGAGCGCGGACACGACCAGCGCATCGCCGCCGACCTCGAAGACTCCGGATTCACGCAGCCGCAGGTCGTCACGATTCCGCCCACGCTCGAGGACGTGTTCGTCACCCTGACCCAGCGCAGGAAGAGCGCCTGAGATGTTCAGGGGCATCACATCCATCATCTACAAGGAAACCTTTCACATCCTGCGCGATTTCCGCACGCTCTTTCTCATGTTGCTCCTGCCCGTCATGGACCTGTCCATCTTCGGCTATGCCATCGATCTCGAAGTGCGCAACATCGCCACCGTCGTCTACAACCTCGATGGACGCCCCCAGAGCCGCGACCTCCTCGAAATGTTCGCGAATTCCGGCTATTTCGCGTTCCAGGACATCGTGTTCACCGACGCCGCCCTCGAGGACGCCATCGTACGAGGCGACGCAAAGGTGGGCATCAAGATTCCGCCGGACTACACCGAGCGCCTGTTGCGGGGCGAAAGCGCCGAGATCCAGATACTGCTCGACGGCAGCGATTCCACCGTGGCCATGCAGGCCCTCCAGGTCGTCAATGCCATCGCCCTCCGAAAGTCGATCCAGATCATTTCCGACAGCGTGGGATTGCCCGGCCGGTTCCCCATCGATGCCCGGCCCCGCGTGTTGTTCAACCCCGACATGAAGACGCCCTACTTCATGGTCCCCGGTCTTGTGGGCATTATCATGCAATCGGTAACCATGCTCCTGACCGCGTTCGCCGTGGTGCGCGAAAAAGAAACCGGCACCCTCGAACAGCTGATGGTGACGCCGGTATCGCGCATGGGCCTGATGTTGGGCAAACTCCTCCCCTATGCCGTGGTGGGTTTCATCGAGATGGTGTTCGCTCTCGCCTTGATGTGGTTTCTATTCCGCGTTCCCATTGCCGGAAACGTCTTCCTGCTGGGCCTGTTCGGCATGATTTTCGTGGTCACCACACTGGGCATGGGATTGCTCATTTCCGCCATCGCCCAGAACCACATGCAGGCCGTACAACTGGCCCTCGTGTTCATGTTGCCCTCGATTCTGATGTCGGGATTCATGTTCCCCATCGAATCCATGCCGCCGCCCCTATACGCCTTGGCTCACGTAATTCCCGCGACGTACTGGATCCGGATTCTCAGAGGGGTGATCCTGCGCGCGGCGGGTGTCTCCGACCTCTGGCGCCAAGGGGCCTACATGATTGTCATCGGCGTGGTTGTTCTTTTCGTTGCAGCCTCCCGGTTCCGCAAAACCCTCACTTGACCCGGACCGTGCGAGACAACGGGCCTGGTTGCGGCCGGGACCTGCGCCGCGCGCGTACCGCCTACCGGGATTTCCGCATTCTCCGCCTTCAGTGCCGGACAGGCTATCAACCACCCGCTTACAGGATTTTCTCGATCACGGCCATTTGCCCGTCGTAGAGGTGGCCGTCTTCCAGGGCATCGGGATGGATTCGCAGCGCGTCGCCGTCGGCCTGTCCGCCTGCCCGCACATGTACCGACCGCAACCCGCCAAACCACCAGCGCGGATCGGATACGTACAGGATGTCGCCCGTGCGGGCCGCCATGCGTTCGAGCGCCTGCGCGGGCACCAGGACCGTTTCGGCGCTGGGAAGCGTTGCGTCGGACTCGACGCGCACGCGGGCCTTTTCCCCCTGTACGAGATTGGGCTCGCCACCCTTGTATGCGCGAATGGCTTCACGCTCGGTGCCTGTGACCAAGCCCGTAAGCTCACTGAGCGGTTTGGGCTTCGTGAAGAGGCTCACAACCACGCCGAGAACGCCGCACACCGTCATGCCGTACAGGGCGCGCATGAACCCGTAACTGCCGCTGCCCATTCCGAACGCAAACGGACCGATGAGCCACGCATCTAACGGCGGGAAGAACGAGATGCCCACCAGCACAAGCCCCCCCGCCAATGTGGCTACTGCCGCAGCCGGGGTATACCGTTTCCAGAGGATCCCGAAAAGAATCGCTACGACCATCGGCACCGGAATCGACCCCGTCACCACGGCATGCGCGTAATAGATGCTGTCGTATTGGTAGTAATAGACGGGTACCAGCGCAAGACCCAGCGCGCCCGCCGCTAAACTCACGAGACGGGCCACTTTCAGGTGATGGGCGTCGCTGGCCTCGGGCCGGACGTAGCGCCGCCAGATGTCGTTCACGAATACCGCGCTCACCGCGTTGATCAGCGTATCCGCGGTACTCATCAAAGCCGCCGTCAAGGCCGCAAGCACAAAACCGAACACGCCCGGCGCGCACAAGAACCATGCGGTGTAGACGAACGCGTCGCTCGCCCCCATCTCGAGTTCCCCGTTGGCGACAAGGGCGCGGCCTACCCAGCCGGCCCCGCTGGTGGCGATTGCGGCCAGCGGCGCAAGAACCAGTATCCAGCATACGGCCATCTTGCGCGCATCGTGTACGCTCTTTATCGCAAGAAACCGCATGACGATGCCCTGATTCATCAGGATGAAAGCGCCGCTGTTGCAGATGCCGTCCTGCACGAACACCCCGATAAAGCTGAACTTGTCCGGCGCGTTGAATTCGGAGAAAGCGAACCGGTGCCCTTGCGGCAGCAGCGCCCAGAAATCCACAAACCCGCCGAGATGAAGAACGCCCGCGAGGAACACGCCCAGGCCAGCCACAAGCAGGATGATCCCCTGCACCAAGTCGGTCATGATCACCGAGGTCTGGCCCCCCACATACACGTACACGGTCACCAGAACCGTCGTGATCACGGCGCCGGAAAAGACCGACCATCCCAGAAGCGATTTGAGCACCACGCCGACCGTGAAAACGTTGATGCCAATGTAAGCGATGAGATACAGCAGGATGATCACCGTCGCGAACGCCCGGGCCTGCGGCCCAAACCGCCGCTCGAGGTACTCGGGAATGGACACGACCCGCTGGTAATAGATGATGGGCAGCCATACAAGCAGCAGAATGCTCATCCAGTACCAGTCGTTGAGGTATGTCTGGCTGCTGCTGATCCCGTACGTGAACCCCTGCTCGCTGTACTTCTGGAAACTGTAGCTCCCTACCGTGGTCGCGATACACGAAAACGCGATCAGCCACCATGAGAACCGCTGGCCCCCAAAGAAGAAATCCTTGGTGGTGCGGGTGTACCGCGCAAAGCAGATGCCGAACGCAACAATCCCCACAAAGTAAACAAGCACCACCAAGAGGTCGAGACGCGTGCCGATGAATTGAGTCGTTTCCATCAGGCCCCGGCCTCCTTGGGCACATAGGGCAGCCAAAAGGTGAAAATGGACACCAATACGAGCAGGAACACAAACCCGCCCACAAGGATCCAGAGCAGGTTGCGGTCCCGTCTGGTCGTGAGATCGAAATAACCGCCCCTGATGCCGCACCAGATTCCAACGGCCAGCAGAATACTGCCGATGCCGTATTGACAGACGATGGGCCAGACGCGTGTCATGTCCATAATCAAGACTCCCCCTTTGTGTCCCTACCCCCTTATGATATGCGGATGCCGCACCGGGTGCAAGGAACGCCTCTGCCCGGGGTTCCGCAGAACAACCGGTTCCGCGAGCCTGCGGCCCCGGCACATGGCATAGCCCGCGGTCCGTTTGCTTATAAACGCTGCCGTATGCTAACCTTCGCAGGTTTACCGAGGTCACTTATTCCCAATTGAAGGCACATCCGCGAGGCGCGGGTGTCGTTCTGGAGGCTTTCCGCATCATGAGCATGCTGATGCGCAAGTACAAGAAGCATATCCTGTGGATCACGATCGTCCTGACAGTGGGCCCATTTGTGGTCTGGGGCGGGTATCGCGGCAGGCGAAATAGAGAAACCGAATACGAAAACGCGATGGCGCCTGTGGCGGTCGTTGAGGGAGTGGAGATCTCAGCGGCTGAATTCCGGCAAGCGCTTAACGATGAGATCCAGCAGCGAAGGCAATACGGCCAGCAGGTGGAGTTCAACGACCTCCTTGCTGACGGCACCGCGCAACGCGTCATGGAAGCCATGGTGTCGCGGCGCCTCCTCGAAACCGAAGTCCGGCAGTCGAACTATAATTTCAGCAAGGATTTCCTTATCGACCAGTTGAAAGAGCAGTTCAAGGACGACCAGGGCAAGTTCGACGCCGAGCGGTGGAACGCGTGGGTCCAGTACACCAACGAAACCGCCGGACATTCCTGGAACGGTGTTTACCAGGACATGGCAAACCAGCTTCGCCGCCAGCTGGTTGTTTCCGAAGCCACGGCGTCGGCGCGCGTGCCCGAAAAGGAGCTCAAACGGCAATTCGAGGACGCCCATACCAAACTTGACCTGAAGTATGTGCAGATCGCTCCCGCTATCACGCCTACCGACGAGGAAATCAAGGCCCGCTACGACGCCGATCCGTCCGCGTACGACATTCCTGCCAAACGCACGGCGGACTTCGTGGCGCTGTCGTTGCGCCCGCCCAAACCGGCTCTCGCCGACGAAATCATCCAGAAGGCGCGCGCAGGCGAGGATTTTGCCGAGCTTGCGAAGGCAAACTCATCCGGCGTGGATGCCGCCGATGGTGGCGACATGGGCTGGATGACTAAGACGCCCCAGACCCCGGCGCACCAGGAACCGCTGTTCGCATTGAAGCCCGGCGAAGTGAGCGGCCTCGTCGAAGGCCCTGGCGGGCAGTACTTCATCTACAAAGTCGAGGAGGAGCGGCAGAGCGAAATTACCGGCGAGCGGGATGTGAAAGCGCGGCGCATCGTGCTTAATCCGAAGTTGAGCCCGGAGGAGCGCGCCGCGCTCGACGAGAAGGCCAAGGGGATCATGGAAGCGGCAAAAGCGGCAGGCGATCTTGCCGCGGCCGCCACGGAGGCCGGGCTCGAAGTGCAAACCTCGGGGCTCTTCGGTCCCGACAGCCGCACGATCGAGAACATCCCCTCAGAAGACGTGTTTCGCTTCCGGGCCGCCGTGTCGGAACTTGGCCAGGGTGTGGTATCGGATGTGATCGCCTGCCAGGCCAACCTCTACGTGGCGAAGGTAGTGGAACTGACGCAGCCCGAGCCACAGCCATTCGAAACGGTCAAGGATGCCGTGCGCGAAGATACCATCGAAGCGGCGCGCCGTTCCACAGAGTATATCGAGAAATGCCGCCAACTTGCCGAGGAGATCAAGGGCAAGGTAACCGTTTTGGGCGAGATCCCCGAGAAATACCCGGACCTCCAGGCCGAAGTGAAAGACCTGGACGGGTTCAGCCAGATGGACTATGCCTCCCTCAAGGGCCTGGCCCTGAATCCGCGGCAACTCTATACCATGGCACAAGATAAGGCGCCGGGGGCCGTGTTCGGTCCCCTTCAGGATTTCATGGGCCAGACGCTCCTGCTGCAGTTCGTGGCCAAACACCCGCCAACCGACGCGGATTGGGAAGAGAAATGGCCCCAGGAACACGAGCAATTGCGCGACAGGACCTTGGCCATGGCACAGCAGCAGCGTTTTACCGACTACCTTCAGTATCTTCGCGAAACCCATCAGTGGGAACTCGTCGAGGAAACGTTCTACGACATCTTCGCGCCGGCGGAACAAGAAACTGAAAAAACCCCCGAGGGAGAGGCTGCCCCCGCCCCCGGGGAAAACGCCCCGGCCGGAGCGGGCGCCCAAGCCCCCGCCGAGAGCGGCACGGACGCACCCGCGCCGCCCGCGGAAGCCGCTTCCGGACAATCCGGCGCCAGCACCGAACAATAAGACGGCGGCGGTCCGGCCGCCGCCATTTTGAGGAGGTCTGACGCCCGGGAAACCGTCCCGGGCGGGCCAGGCGCCGCATGAACGTCCTTCACCTTCTCAGCAACTCGAAATGGACCGGCCCGGCGGAGCCGGCGCTCAACCTCTGTGTGGCGTTGAGGCGGCTCGGGGTGGCGGCCGATTTCGCCTGTTCCCCGGACGCGGGCAAATCGATTAACAAAGTAGCCGAAACCGCGCGCGACCGCGGCATCGAGCCCATCCTGTCGTTCAGTTTGAGCAAGCACCTCAATCCCGTCTCGAACCTGCTCGATCGCGCGCGCCTGGCGCGCTTCCTCCGCGCCCATCCCTATGACCTCATCCACTGCCACCTCGACAACGATCACCGGATTGCCGCAGGCGCCGCGAGGAAACTGGGCGTGCCGCTCGTGCGCTCGAGTTATCACGGCAGCGGGTTTCCCGCAAGCGGGGCCAATACCCGTTTGCTCGCTGGCGCCGGCCACGTGTTCGAACCGTCCCGCATCGCCGCGGAACACGACACAAGGGTCCACGGACTCGAACCGTCGAGGCAGACAATCGTGCCGGGCGCGGTCGACATCGAACGGTTCGATCCCGCGCGCGAGGTGCCGGACGGCCGCCGTTGGCTCAGTATCCCCCCCGGCGCGTTCGTGGTGGGTATTGTGGCCCGCATGCAGACCCACCGGCACTACGAGGATTTCTTCGAGGCGATACGGATGCTCGCCGCGAGACGCCCAAACGTGCACGTGATTGTCGTGGGCCGCGGCACCAGGCAGGAGCAGGTGGGCCGGGAACCGGTGCGTCGCCTCGGCCTCGAGGACCGTGTCCATTTCCCGGGCTATCTCGAGGGCGAGAACTACGTGGGCATGTTGAAGGCGTTCGACGTAAAGGTCTATCTGACGCCCGGCAGCGACGGCACATGCCGGGCCGTGCGCGAATGTATGGCCATGCGCAAACCCGCGGTGGTCGCCAATCGGGGCATGCTGCGCGAGATTGTGAACCACGACCTCGATGGTATCGTCTGCGACGGTTCCGGGGAAGCATTGTTCCGCGCCCTGGACCGACTGGCGGGCGACCGGCGGCTCGCCCACGGGATGGGAATGGCGGCCCGCGAGACCGCCGTCACCCACTATTCACTCGAGGCCCAGGCAGCCGCTGTCAAAGCGGTCTACGAACGCATCCTGGCGGGTGTCCGCTGACGCGGCGTGGTCGGCCTGGCATCGCCCGGCGCCAGCTCGGCATTCTTGCAGTCGAAGGTCTCCACAATCGGGCGCCTACAACGATGCGCGGGCCTGCCAGACCGGAAAGCCGGCCCTCCGTTACGCCATGCCGCGCCAGCGCACCTGCGTGCGTCTATTTCTCGAAACGGATCTCGTCTATCGTCACCGCCACGTTCGGGATGTCGCAGGGGTCGAAGCGCAACGATGTGATCTCGCCGCGCCAACGGGGGTGCTCGCTGAGATTCAACGTGTAAGTATGCATGGCGCCGTCGTTTTGAAGCCGAAAACGCAAACTCGTCGCCTCGACAATGGCGGCGCCCGTATCGGACCAGAACAGCTGCGCTGCCATCTCCCCGGGCGAAGCGCCGGTCACCTGCATGGTGATTATCATACGGGGATATTCGGCTGCCGGCAGACGGACGGCCTGACTCTGGATGGCCGGGTCGGCCGAATTGGTCGTAAAGTGCAGCATGCCGTCCCGTGCAACGAACTCCGACAAGCCCATCATATTTGCCCAACCCTGGGGGCCGTCGGAGAAGTCCCACGCGGAGCGCATGACCTGGGGCGGAAAATCGTACGGGCCAAGCCCGGCGTCGGCCGGGCCGATGTTGACCGGCCAGGCAGCGGGGTCGTCTACGGCGAATACGCGGCGTATCGCCTCGTACATCTTGAAATCGAACTCGGTGTTCGGTTCGATGTAGCTTCCTTCACCCCATTCGTTGAGCGGCCCGAGGATTATCATGCCGCGGTCATGGGCTTCGGCCCATGTCTTGATATTGCGGAGAATACGTTCAAAGAGATCCGGAGTCCTCCCGAGAATAGCCAGTGAGCGGGAACCATGCCACGGCCGCGAATCCCAGCCCGTGTCCGCCACCGGGTAGTACGTCAAGGGCCCCGCAATAGCCTCGTGCGCGTCCCACGCGTCGCGGGTGGTATCGGCCACGTCGCTGTATTGGGCCCGCTGCGGCACCGTAGACCGTTTTACCGCGTCGCCCCACTCGTGATACGTGGAGAACCCGCTGTAGCCTTCTTTCGCGAGAAGGTCGGACCGGTCTCTCGAAAGATTGTAGCCCATCGCGACGTAGGTGATGCCCTCGTAACCGGCGTCGCGGGCCATCTGCTGCGATTCTTCAAACGATGTGAGCACGGATTCGGTGCCGCCAAGGTCATTCCGGATATTGTCGGGCGCCCAGATAAACACCGCCGGTTTGCCGTTGATCCGGTAATACCCGGGCAAATTGAAATATTTGTCAAGCCATTCCCGGGTCACGTTGCGCCAGTCTTCAGCCGAATGGGTGTTGGGCGGGTTGTGGTTCGCCCACATGATGGCGACTTGGAGACGGTCGCGATGGCGGGCTTGGCGATACGCCTCGAACCAGTGCGTGAGATGCTGGTTGCCGGCCACCCAGTACCAGTCAACAAGAAAACCTTTGATGCCGTTTTCGACAGCCCACTTGATCTGCCAGTCGACAACCTCCGGCTTGCCTTCGTCGTAGTAGCCCAGCAGCGGTTTACGGATGGGGTCGACGAAGCGGATGGGGTCCCACTTCACGTCCGCCCCCCAGCCCGGGAAGTAGTACGCAAACACGTCGATACCCGTCTTCACCGGCTTCGGTTCGGGGACGTATTCGGCCGGTTGCACGGGCATCGGCGCAAGAAATTCGAGCACGGCGGTCCGATCCGCTATCGGCCCGCCGTCAGGGAAATCGAGGCTGAGCTGAGGCGTGCCGGGAGCGGATGCGCGGACCGTCCAGGACAACGTGGCCCGCTGCCGAAACGCGAGCGGAGGGACCGTCTGAACCGCGTCGCCCTTGACAAGGGTCACGTCATCCGGCACTACCAGACGCGCTTCGAGAGGTACCGACGTTGTGCCGCCTTCGTTCAGGAAGTTGGCGGCAATGAGGCAGTCCCGCCCGGCGCGATTCACGCCGTTCTCGAACCCGAAATGGAGCACGCGGATGTCCGCGGGTCCCTGAGGCCGCTCGGATATCTCGATGGATTTGACGGCAAGGCCCGCATCGAGCGCGGATTGAAGGCCCAGCGCGACGACCGCGTCGCGCCAGGAGGATTCCCCCTGCAATTCCACGTCATAGACACGAAAATCCTCGGACGCGGCCACCTCGAACGTCTGCGCATCGCGCCCGAAATCGCGTGAATTGGCCCAGAACAGCGAGGCGGTCGTGGCGGTCCTGGCTTTGAGTGCCAGGGACACCCACCCCTTCGCCGCCACGTCCAGCTGGAGTGGCGGGGAAACGAGCGCGCCGTTTCCGGGCCACAGACGCCAGGCTTCGCCGCCGTCGTCAAACTCCCACCGGCAGGTGTCCGCAGCCGGCGCAACGCCTTTTCCCCAGTCGTAAACGCGCAGCCAGTCCACCTCGAAATGCGCGCCTTCATACAGGTCGAGCCGGAGTTGGCGGATCGTGCCCTCGGTGTGCCAGAAGGGAAGAATGACCACCTCCTGCCAGGCATCCGGCTGTTCCACCTTGAAACTGGTAACTTTCGAAGGGCTGAACCCCGCATACTGCCCTTCCATGTCGGGGGTCCAGAATAGTTGACCCTCCCCTGCCTGGCTGGCCTTGATGCGAATCACCACGAATTGCCACGGCGTGGCCTCGAGCTGCGCTTCGGAATAGGTATAGAACGGGTCCCAGTCGACCGTGTCGCACGCGAGGATGCCGTTCTCGGCCGCCACGTTGGTCATGTGACCATTGGCCCGCCAGGGCTGAACCTCCTCGGGCGAGTTGAATTCCCACGCGGCTACCGGGGCCTCCGGAACGCCCGACAAGCCGATTAGCGAAACCAGAATTGCTGTAAACACCATGAATCCCCTCTCTGCTGTGGCGCGGTCTCCTGCCACGCCCTATTGTGCTCGAAGGTCTCGGTCTTCTGTACTTTTGAGGGACCTTCGACTACCTTATCACGCTATGAAGACCTGTGGCTCCCAAGAGCACGCACCGTGTACCCCGTGTCGGATGCCTTCAGACGCCATGCGCGCCCTAGTCTAGCCGATCGTTCCCCGAACAACCAGCCGGGCGGGGTGCCGCGCCACCCTTATCTTGCGGGGCGTGGACGTTGCAGGCCGCGCAATGACCCGGCGCGGACTCGACAAGATACTGTTCGGTCTCGCGGCACGCCGGTATGGCGTCCGGGCACCGCGGATGAAAGTGGCATCCCGGCGGCGGATTGACAGGCGAGGGCACGTCGCCGGCGAGAGGTTTGCGACCGCGTTCGAGCCTCGGGTTGGGCACTGGCGCCGCGGCCAGAAGCGCCTTGGTGTACGGATGCACCGGCCGCTCGAATATATCGTCCACGGTCCCCCGCTCAACAATCCGGCCCAGGTACATGACGGCGACGTAATCGGAAATGTGCCGGACCACGCTGAGGTCGTGGGCGATGAACAGGTATGTCAAGCCGAGCCGCTCCTGCAAATCGCGCAGGAGATTGAGGATCTGCGCCTGGATCGACACGTCGAGCGCCGAGATGGGCTCGTCGGCAACGATGAGATCGGGTTCCACCGCGAGCGCGCGGGCAATGCCGATGCGCTGGCGCTGGCCGCCGCTGAATTCGTGCGGGTACCGGTCGGCGCTCTCGGGCGGCAGGCCGACCAGCTCGAGGATTTCGTAAACGCGCGGGCGCCGTTGCGCCCGTGGCACAAGCCCGTGCGTGGCGAGAATTTCGGACAGCACGTTGTAGACGGTCATGCGCGGATTCAGCGAGCCGTAGGGGTCCTGGAAGATGATCTGCATGGCCTTGCGGTACCGCCGCATCTCGCGCCGGTCAAGCTTCGTGAGATCAACCCCGTTGAACAGCACCCGTCCCGCGGACGGCTCGATGAGGCGCAGGATGCTGCGGCCCGCGGTGGTCTTGCCGCTGCCGCTCTCCCCGACCAGGCTCAGGGTCTTTCCTCTCGGGATCGAAAAGCTCACCCCGTCAACCGCACGAACCATGCCCAGGACACGCGAGAACACGCCGCCCCGCACGGGGAAGTGTTTCACCAGCCCGTCTACCACAAGGAGATGTTGCTCGTTGGCGTCCTGGGTCATCGGGCGGCCTCCTCGTTCTCGGGAATGCCCGCGGGCCGGCCCTGCCGGCGCATGACGGCTTCGTCGTGGAGCCAGCACGCTACACCGTGGCCGGCCGTGCCGATGTCGAGACGAGGTTCCTGCTCCCGGCAGACGTCCATGGCGTAACTGCAGCGCGGATGGAACCGGCAGCCCGCCGGGAAATGCGTTGCGGCGGGGACGCGGCCCTCGATCGTGCGCAGATGTCCCCGGGGCTCGTCCAGACGCGGCAGACTCTTGAAAAGCCCCAGCGTGTACGGATGCCGGGGATTGTCGAACAAGTCGCGGACCGGCGCCTGCTCGACAATCTTCCCCGCGTACATGATGGACACCTCGTCGGCAGTCTCGGCGACAATGCCCAGGTCGTGGGTGATCAGCAGGATGGCCATGTGATGTTCGGCCTGGAGTTGTTTCAACAAGTCAAGGATTTGCGCCTGGATCGTCACGTCCAGGGCGGTCGTAGGCTCGTCGGCAATCAGCAGTTCAGGGCCGCACGCGAGGGCCATGGCAATCATGGCGCGCTGGCGCATGCCGCCCGACATCTGGTGCGGGTACTCCCGGACCCGTTGCGCAGGATCGGGAATGCCGACCCGGTCGAGCAATTCCACGGCCTGGTCCATGGCCTCTTTTCCAGACACGTCGCGGTGAACGCGAATCGCCGCGGCGATCTGTCCTCCTACGCGGAACACCGGGTTGAGCGCCGTCATGGGCTCCTGAAACACCATCGAAATGCCGTTGCCGCGCACCTCGCGCATCTCGCGCTCCGGCAACTCGAGCAGGTTGCGCCCGCCGAAATGAATCTCGCCCCCCACAATGCGGCCGGGCGGCGCGGGCACCAGGCGCAATACGGACAAGGCGGTCACGCTCTTCCCGCAACCGCTCTCCCCAACCAGCGCCACCGTCTTGCCCTTCGGAATATCGAGCGACACGCCGTCCACCGCCTTCGCGACCCCGGCGTCGGTGAAGAAGTAGGTCTTGAGGTTGCGTATGCTCAGTGCCGTGTCCATGTCTCGCAATCGGTTCACTATCCCGCTAGACGAGCGGGTTGCTGCGTTTCATGAGCTGGATGGCCAGGCCGCCCGGACCGCGCACCATGGCGAGCTCGTCGCCATCCGGCGTCTTGACCACGTCGCCCTCGGGCGTAGCCCCCGCGGCCACCAAACGTTTGCGCACCGCCGCCACGTCATCAGCCAGGAATGCCACATGCAGCGTCTGCGCTTTCATGGCCGCGTAATCCGGGATTTCCGCGCGCGGATTCTCGTAGATCTCCAGCACGGTATGCCCTTCGGAATCGGCAACGAAGAAGGCGTCGGGCGGCTCGCCGAATTGGCGCAGAATGCGCATGCCGAGGTTCTTGCACAGCCACGCGACGACTTCGGCCGGTTTATGGATGTTCAACGCCACATGTTCAATACGCATCGGAGTCTCCTTTGCTCTGTTATTGCCGCAGGCGCGGGTCCATCGCGTCGCGCAACCCCTCGCCTACAAGGTTGAAAGACGTTACCGTAATGAAGATGGCCGCGCCCGGGAAGGTCACCAGCCACCACGCGTGGGTGATGTAGGTCTGTGACTGTTTCAGCACCTCGCCCCAGCTTGCCGCGGGCGGCGGCACCCCAAACCCCAGAAAACTAAGGCCCGACTCGGTCAGGATGGCGCCCGCCACGCCGAACGTGGCCGACACCCACACGGGCGCCAGCGCGTTCGGGAGCAGATGGCGGAAGATGATCCACCAGTCGTGGAGACCTGTGGCGCGCGCGGCCGTCGCGAAATCGCTCTCGCGCAGCCGCAGGAATTCGCCGCGCACCAGCCGGGCGATCCCCGTCCAGCCGAGCAGGCCGATAGCTACCATGATGTTCCAGATACTCGGCGGAAGGAAGGCCATCAGGGTAAGGATCAGGAAGAAACTGGGAAAGCACATCACGATCTCGATGATGCGCAGGATGACCATGTCGACCTTGCCGCCGTAATACCCTGCCAGCGCGCCAAAGATGACCCCGATGATTGCCGAGATGCCCACAGCGACGAACCCGATGCTCATCGAGATCCGTGTGCCCCAAATCAGGCGGCTGAGAACGTCGCGGCCGCGGTCGTCCGTGCCCAGCCAGTGCGCCCGAGGCGGGATCTCCCCGGCATCCTCTTCCATAGTGTCGCTTTGCGAACCGGCCGCCCAGACTGGCGGCTCGAGCCGTACGTTCATGTTGTCGTCGAGCGGGCCGAAGGGGACCGGCGGCCGCACGGCCCGTTCGCCCTCGCCGGGGGTCCACGTGCGGAAATCAATCTCGACGAGTTCGGGATACTCGATAAGGTTGGTGAACCAGTAGGTCCGCCCGTCCTTCACGAGGTAGATCGGGCGCGAATGGGCCAGAAACGGGGCCAGGATGGCCACGGCGAACAACAGGAGAATGACCGCCAGGCCCAGTATGGCGAGCCAGTTCTTGCGGAACTGCTGCCATACCAGCCGCCAGTAACTCTGTTTCTTTGTTGTCGAATCGCTCATGGCGTCCCGTCAGTCCGGTTTCTCGAATTTGATGCGCGGGTCCGCAATCGCATACATGATGTCGGACAGCAACAGCCCGATCAGGGTCAGGAACGCCGATACTGCCAGCAGGCCCATAATCATCGGGTAATCCCGCGATAACAGGGCGTCGAAACCCCGGAACCCCATGCCGGGAATGGAAAAGATGCTTTCAATAATCACGCTCCCGCCCAGCAGGGCGGGAAGCAGCGTGCCGAGCAGCGTGATGATAGGGATAAGCGAATTGCGCATGGCATATTTGAAGACCACGATTTTCTCGGAAAAACCATAAGCGCGCGCCGTGCGTATGTAGTCCTGCCGGATCACTTCGACCATGCCGGCGCGGGCGTAGCGCGAGAGCCCCGCCAATCCCCCGTAGGTCAGGCAGAACACGGGAAGTATGAGATGCCACGCGCGGTCCGCCAGCCAATGCAGCCACGAGAAGGTCTCCGCCCCGATCGAGTTCATGCCATTGACCGGGAACCAGTTGAACCATTCGCCGCCCCCGAAGAAGTAGATGAGCAGCATCGCCACCCAGAAGCTGGGCATGCTGTACAACACGAACAACACGACCGTGATGATCGTATCGGACCAGGTGCGCTGGTGCGTCGAGGAATACACCCCTATCGGGATGGAGATGAGGTACACGAGGAAAATCGAGATGATATTGAGTTGAAGCGTGATTGGCAGGGCTTCCAGAATCTTGTCGCGCACGGGGCGGTGGTCTTTGAACGACTCCCCGAAATCCAGGGTCACGAGGCGGCCAAGCCACTTGATGTATTGGACGTAGAGAGGCTTATCCAGGCCGTAGAGCTCCTTCGTCTGCCGCAGGATTTCCGGGGTATTCGCATCGGTGGAAATGCCCTGCTCGGCCGTGCGCAATTTCATGTAAATCGGACTTCCCGGCGCCAGTTGGATGACGGCGAACGAGATCATGCTGATGCCGAGAAAAGTCGGTATCACCAGAAGCAATCGTCGTATGAGATAGGCTTTCACGGACTACCAATCGGGTTATGGATACCGCTGCAGTTCCTCCGGAACCCACCACTCCCGCGAGTCGGGACCGAACGGGTACATCACGATCCCGTGGAACCGTTTGTCCACGGCAAGAAGCGATTTATTGCAGAACAGAAAGGTGTACGGCTGTTCCTCGTGCAGGATCTCGTGGAGCCGGTGGTAGAGCTTGATGCGCTCCTCGCGGTCGAACGTCTGCCGGGCGGTCTCCATAATCTGGTCCGCCTCCGCATTGCTGAACCCGACGAAATTCGAACCCGTGCCCTCGGCCATGGTCGAGTGCCAAACCTGGTAAGGATCGATGTCAGGAGGCATGGACCAGCCCAGTATGCACGCATCGTATTTCCGCGCATCGATCTGCTGGAGAAACGTCGCCCATTCGAGGGGGCGCAGCGACATTCCGATACCCGCCCGCTTGAGCTCGTTCTGGAATATCGTGCCGATCTGCTCCATCTCGGGGCTGTCGTTCTTGATGATCAATTCGAACCGGAACGCGGTCCCATCCTTGTCGCGCACGCCGTCGCTGTCGGAATCGGTCCATCCGGCCTCGGTCAAGAGCTTCTTTGCCTGCTCGGGATCGTACGGCCACGGTTTGATCTCTTTTTTGTATTCCGGGGTGTCGACGAAAGAAGTCCCCGTCACGATGATCGCCAGGCCGTGGAAGATCTTGTCGCGGATATCCTCGCGGTTGAGCAGCATCGTAAGTGCACGGCGGACCATCTTGTCGCTGAACTGGGGCCGGCGGCTGTTCCAGCCAATGTAGTTGTAATACGGCTGGTAGAAGGAGAATTTGTTGAACTGCCCGGTAAAACGCTCGGAATTGGTCTGGCGCACCCATTGCTCGGACGTGAGGCCCATCGAGTCCAGCTGACCCGCCGTGAGCGCCTGCAGCGCAGGGCCGTCAGACAGGATTATCTTGAAGATCCGCTTGCTGATGTAGGGCCGTTTGCCCCAATACCCGGGATTCTCGGCAAGCACGATCTGCTGGCCGGGATCCCATTTCTCAAGGATATACGGGCCGGAGCCAATCGGATTCCGGTTGTTCGGGTGAGTGTTGAAGTCGCCGGCGCCGTACACATGCTTGGGAAGAATCTCGAGGCTTCCGAGCATGACGATATGACGGAAATACGGTTTGGAACACAGGAATCGGACCGTGCGCGCATCGACGATCTCGCATGCGGTGACATCTTTGTAGTAGTTACGCAGGTGCGGCGCATCGACCTTCGGATTCATGATCGTATCGAAGCTGAACTTGACGTCCTCGGTCGTCAGCGGCTGGCCGTCAGAAAACCTGGTTCCCTCATACAACGTGAAGGTGTAGGTCAGTTTGTCCTCGGAGATCTCCCAGGTTTCGGCCAGCTCGGGGATCATGTCGAGAGTCCGGTTATCGCGTTCCAGCAGACTCTCGAATATGAATTCGTTGATACGCGACGCATAAGCGTCCGAACTGGTATACGGGTTGAGGTTTTCGGTCTCGGCGCTCATCCGGGTGATGAGCCAGTCGCCAAACGCCGGCTCGCCGCCGGTATCCGGAGCCGCGGCGGACGTGGCGTCGCCGCCCGCAAGGTTAGCGGCCTGGCCGGACTGTTGGGCCGGGCCTCCGCATCCTGCCGCAAACAAGACCGCGGGCAGAACCAGAACCAATGCCACAACACCTCGGTTGACCGTGACGATTCGGCGGGAATCCTGCATGAAGGCCTCCAAAACTCGTATCTCGCCTGGGATTTCGCGCACAATGAATTCCGCGCCCGCCATACTAAACAAAGGATCGGCCCCCCCGCAAGCGGCCATCGAGCCCCAACCACGTTGAGCCCCCGCTGTGGCGCGTTTTCCAATCCCTTCTCGCCCTTCTCACGTTCACACCCTTCCCGCCCTTCCTGCCCTTCCTGCCCCCGCTGTGGCATGGTCGTCCCCGCTGTGGCGTGGTTTCCTGACCACGCCACCTTCACGACCGAAGGTCTCCAACACGCGAAAAAGCCAATGCCGCGGGATGTGCGCACGCCCGTGGCCCCATCCAATTGGCTTTACCTAACGACACTTGCTATCGTTTCGCTATCATCAGGGACTATACGCAAGAACGTAAAGGTAAGATGCCATGAGCGACACCATTCGTTGGGGCATTCTGGGGACGGGATCGATTGCCCACCAGTTCGCGGGCGATCTGAGGTACGCGGACGGGGCGGAACTCGCTGCCGTGGGCTCGCGCACGCAGGAGGCGGCGGACGCGTTCGGCGACGAGTTCGGTATTCCCCGCTGCCATGGAACGTACGAAGCACTCGCGGACGATCCGGGTGTGGATGTCATCTACGTGGCCACGCCCCACTCGTGTCACAAAGACAACACGATCCTCTGCCTTGAATGCGGGAAAGCGGTGTTGTGCGAAAAGCCGTTCGCCATCAACCGCAACGAGGCGGAGACCATGGCCGCGAAGGCGCGGGAGCAGGGACTGTTTCTCATGGAAGCCATGTGGTCCCGCTTCTTCCCCCTGATGCGGCGCGTGCGCCAATTGGCCGCTGACGGCGCTATCGGCGAAGTTCGCATGGTAACGGCGGATTTCGGGTTCCGCGCGGAGTATGAGGCCGAGAGCCGGCTGTTCGACCCCGCGTTTGGCGGCGGCAGCCTCCTCGACGTGGGCGTGTACGCCGTGTCGTTCGCGTCGATGCTTCTCGGCGAGCCGCACCGCGTCGAGGCGATGGCGGAGCTCGGTAAGACCGGCGTCGACGAGCAGTGCGCGATCATCTTCGGCTACGAGGGCGGGCAGCTGGCCGCCCTCCAAAGCGGCATCCGCACCACGACGCCCCACGAAGCCACGGTGATCGGCGCCGAGGGCTACATACGGCTCTTCCCGAAGTTCTGGAATCCCACGCGCATCATGCTTGCCCGCGACGGCAAGGAATCGTTCGAGGAAGACCTCGTCGAAGGACGCGGATTCCATTTCGAAGTCTCCGAGGTGATGCGCTGCCTGGATGCGGGCGAGACCGAAAGCCCCATCATGCCCCTCGACGAAAGCATTGCCATCATGGACACGATGGACCGCGTCCGCGCGAAATGGGGCCTGAAATATCCCATGGAATGAAACGGCACGGGCCGGCTCAAAGGCGGCGCGCTCAGGCCAGAGAATCCGGCAGGACGATTCTGGAGACTCGTGTCGGCGCTGAATCCTGGAGCGGCCGGCTGCGGCCTTCCCGCTGGTATCGTTCTAGAAGCGCGGTAAGCTGCGCCACAATCTCGGGATGTTCGGCCCAGAGGTTCTCGGATTCGTCGATATCCGCCTCGAGATCGTACAACTGCCCTTTCGGCTCGCCGTCCTTCGGCTCGACGGTGCGGGGGGCGCTGAACCCGCCGGACCCCAACCCCAGGACAAGTTTCCATTTGCCCCGCCGTATGGCAAACGTTCCGTTCATGGAGTGATGAACGGTCGCCTCGCGGAGGGGCTTCTCGCGCGGCTCCGACAACAGGGCCGGCAGGATGTTGTAGCTGTCTTCGCCCGCGTCTTCGGGCAGCTCGGCGCCCACGATGGCCGCGCAGGTCGCAAGCAGGTCGGTCAGGCAGATGATTTCGGCGCAGACCGTGCCCGGAACCGTCTTGCCGGGCCAGCGGGCAATGAACGGCACGCGGTGGCCGCCCTCCCAGATGTCGGCCTTCTGGCCCCGCAATTCGCCGTTGGCCCGGTGCCCCCACTCCTCGATGAAGGCAGGGGTCCAGTGCGACCCGTTGTCGCTGGTAAAAATGATAAGGGTGTCCTGCGTGGCGCCCGCGCGGTCAAGGGCATCGAGGACCCGGCCAAGCGAATCGTCGACCTGCGCAACGAAATCGCCGTAACCGCCTGCCCCGCTACGGCCGTTTACCTCGTCCATAGGCACCCAGGGCGTGTGGGGTGCCGTGAGCGGGAAGTAAAGGAAGAACGGTGTGCCCTCGGACGCCCGTTGCTCGATGTACGCGGCGGCTTTCTCAGTCAGAGCGGGAAGAACGCCCTCGTGGGTGAATCCGGGAGCAATCGCGCCCTCGCGCCAGTAGGCCGGACGCTCGGATTGGGCGATGGTTTCCGTCGGCGCAACGGTTGGCCGCTCGTTCTCGATATAGCAGTAGGGGGGCATGTCGAGCGAAGCGGCGATGCCGAAGAAATAGTCGAAACCGGCCTCCAGGGGACCCGGCCGCAAAGGTTTGGTGTAGTCGGTGGGGTCTTCTGTGCCCAGGCCAAGATGCCATTTGCCGATGCACCCCGTATGGTAGCCCCGCTCGTGCAAGAGGGACGCCACGGTCGTGCGCCCGGGCTCGATAAGCGCGGGGTCGTATCCTTCCAAGACCCCGCTCGTAAGGCGCGACCGCCAGCAGTAGCGGCCCGTCAACACTCCGTAACGTGTCGGGGTGCAGACGGCCGAGGGCGTGTGGGCATCGGTGAAACGCACTCCCTCGCGCGCAAGACGATCTATGTTGGGGGTGGGGACCTTCGACGCCTCATTCTGACAGCGGGGATCGCCATAACCCATGTCGTCGGCCAGCACGAAAACGATGTTCGGATAAGGAACCTTGCCCGGACCGGCCATGGAAGCCCAGCGCGGCCCGGCCAGCGCCAGCCCCGCGAAACCAGCGATTCGAAAGAATTCACGCCGGCGAATCACTGCCCCGAAAACCTGTGACTCGTCTGCGCACAGCCGCTGCCCCGCCTGCATGGTCCCTTTTCGAGGCAATATGACCTCCGGCCCCCGTGATTGCTGAGGTGCTGGCCGCCAGCCTGACCGGGCCTCAACCAGCCCGCACCGGGCGGCGTGCTTCCCCGGCCGCTGCGTTCACGCCCCGCGAGACCTCTCTGGAAATGCCTACGCCTCGATGGTCTTGTCGGCGGAGAGGTTGTACCAGCCGATGCCGACCTTGCGCAGCGCGTAGCCGGTCTCTTTGAGATGGTCCCCGTAAGACAGCATCCAGTGGAACCCCCGCATGTCGCGCGCGAGCCGGTCGCAATCGCCCTCGATGGCCACGTCAACCTGGGACCGGCAGATATCGAGGAACGGATTGTCCTGAATCGTGCCGCGGAACCCGATCCAGCGCTGGTCTTCGAAATCAGGATCGATGACGGTAACCGTCTCGCCAATGCGCATGTTGACCTTGGGCGCCGCGCCGTAATCCGACTCGAAATGGGTCAGAATATAGGCTTCCTCGAGATTCTTGCCATCCATCTTGCGCGGTGCGGTGCAGTGAGCAAGGGTAATCACGCCATGATGGGGATAGGTCGGATCCTGGAGAAACACCGGCATCGAGGCGATGTGGTGAAGCAGCACGCCCGATGGGATCACCACGAAATCCGATTCGCAGAACGCCATCGCGCCCGCATCGTTAAGAAGGCTCAGGGGCAGGCAGGCGGTCGTCTCGGATATGGGCATGATGGTGCCCATGCAGCTGTTCACGGTAATCGCCTGCGCTTTCGCCTCGGCCATGATGTCCTCGAACACCTCCGTCAACAGAAAAGCGCGGCTGACGAATCCCGCGTCGGTCTTCAGATGCGTGCCGGGAGTCTTGAGGTATGCGGCGGCTTCCGCTTCGCATCGTTGCACGCGCTCGGCGTCGGCCCGCGCGGCTTGGAGACGCGCCCCCAAGTCTTCATACGTCACATTTACCAGGTCCATCTTCCACAGGTTTGCGGCGAGCTCCGGGGCTTTCTGGCCGCCGGCGCCCCAGCCGCTGGCCCCCCCGATGCAGACAATGCGGGACCCAACCGTGTTGTTGAGCGCATAAAGGGAACGCAACCGCCAGAGCACGTCGCCATACTCGTCCACGACCACGTCGGAAGGGTCGAGGCCTGGCTGGCCGTATTCGTCGACGGTCTTGCGCAACAGGCGGCAATGGGTAGTCTCGTACCACAGGTACACGGGACCGGACTTGTGGCGCACGAACACGAGGTTATGCCGGTCGGGCGAGATGAGTTTCTCGATGGTTTCGCCGCCGGAATTGGCGCCGTAGATCAGCATGACGTCGGCCGGCTGGCCGCATAGCGCGGCCGCTTCGGCCTCGTTGCGCACATGAGCCACGGGCTTGAAGGTCACGGGAAACTCGGCCTTGCTCGAGAGGGCCTGCAGTTCCTTTTCGATCCGATTCACCTCGGCGTTGATGTCGGCCTCGCTGTGAAATCCTCCCCAAGGCCGCCAACTGGTCTGCTCGCGGGGTTTATAGAGGTGATAGGCTAGCGCAGGCTGCACTACCAGAGCCTTCTTTTCCAGGCTCGGCTTCGGGCGCGGACCAGCCATCACGCTGGGTCTCGCGCCAGTCGTGGCGCACCCGGTCACCGCTGCCACGCTGGCCGTCGCCCCAAGAGCGGTGAGAAATGTCCGACGTTCAATGGGACCCAATGAACAACCGCAGCATCCGGAATGATGTTTGTGCTCGTGCATAGTCAGAGTCTCCCGCTCGCGCCGCAGGCGCCTGAAAACCCGTGTCCCTCTGCTTCCACCGAAGTCAGTCTAGCATAAGTGATTGCTTTTCTGGAATCTCCTGACGGCAGGCGGGAATGGCCGGATGGTGGGCACAGGCCTTCCGGGGGGGCTTGACCAACGATACTGCGGCAGCGCTTGCGGTGCGGGCGGCCGGACGAAGGCATGGTACGATCGGCCCAGCCGTCCCAGGGCATCGGTACTCACCAACAGTCCCCCGCACGGTTCGCGAAAGCGGGCCATTGCCGCTCCAACAGCTTGCAGGAGCGCCCACCGGCCTAAGCGCCCACCGCCCGGAAGGGGGTGCAGCCGCCCAACTCCCGATTGCAGGAAAACGCGTGCTAATGCTATACTGGTCCGTTGGCGGAGAACCGAGATCACAATTGGGCACTGGAGATACCCGAACATGTCCGGTCATTCCAAATGGAGCACAATCAAGCGCAAGAAGGGCGCTCTGGACGCTAAACGCGGCAAGATCTTCTCCCGTTTGGCGAAGGAAATCAGCGTTGCGGCTAAGACGGGCGGCGGCGATGCCGACACGAATCCGCGGCTGCGTACGGTCCTGTTGGCGGCAAGGGCCGAGAATATGCCCAAAGACAACATCGACCGCGCTATCAAGAAGGGCACGGGCGAACTCCCAGGCGTGGTGTACGAGGAGGCCCGCTATGAGGGCTACGGGCCCAGCGGAGTCGCCTTGATCATCGACGTGCTCACCGACAACAGGAACCGGACGGTGTCTGAGGTCCGGCATTTGCTCACCCGGTACGGCGGCTCGATGGCCGAGAACGGTTCCGTCGTGTGGAATTTCGAGCAGAAAGGCAACATCTCCGTTGCCCGGGGCAAGATGACCGAGGAGGAGATCTTCGAGAAGGCCATCGATGCGGGCGCGGAAGATGTCGATACCGACAGCGAAGACGTGTTTGTCATCACTACCAACCCCCACGACCTTCACGCCGTGTCGGCCGCGCTCGAAGCGATGGGATTGCCCGCGAAGAGCGCCGAACTCACCATGCACCCCAAAACCACCATTCGGGTGGAAGGCAGCGCCGCTTCGTCCGTGCTGAAACTCATGGAGGCCCTTGAGGATCAGGACGACGTGCAGAACGTCTTTGCCAATTTCGATATTCCGGACGAGGCCATGGCGGCGGCTCTCGAGGAGTAATGCGCGTCTTAGGCTTCGACCCCGGCACCGCGACAACCGGCTACGGCGTAGTCGAGGGTAAGGGGAGCCGCCTCAAACACATCGCCCACGGCACGATCACTACCCCCGCGGGCATGCACTTCGCCGAGCGGCTCCGTATTGTCCATCAAGAGGCAACCGCGTTGTTCGAGCAATACGCCCCCGACGCAGTGGCCATCGAAAAGCTGTATTTCGCCCGCAACGTGACCACGGGTCTCAAGGTAGCCGAGGCGCGCGGCGTCATTGCCCTCGCCGCGGCCCATTCGCACCGGCCCATAGGCGAGTTTTCCCCCCTCGAGGTCAAGAACGCCGTGGTCGGATACGGCAAGGCCACGAAACAGCAGGTGCAGGAAATGGTCAGGCGCCTGCTCAATCTCGATGCCCCGCCCCGCCCGGACGACGCCGCCGATGCCCTGGCTCTGGCCATCTGCCAGATCCACGCCGGCCGAATGTCCAACGCTATACGAGGCTGAGCGGGGCATCCGCCGCTGCCGGCGATTACCGGCGCGGGCGCCCCGGATTGGCCTTTTCGAGGATTATGCGTTAGGCTAAGCGGCAATCGGCCTCGCGCAGAGGCACAGGCACAACATTGTCCAAAACGTCGTCGAAGCGGGATGTATCATGCCATCTAAACAGTCGCCGTTCGTTCACAAAGCTATCGCCTGTCCGGCGTGCCACACCAAGACCGAGCACCGCTTTTTCCGCCAGCGCGTCTTCCTGGCGGAAGAAGCTGAGCCCGACCAGCACGTCATACGGTACAAATGGGCCAGCGGCGACGTGCAGCGCGTGAACCCCCTCTACTACGCCCTGTATTTCTGCCCCCAATGCTTCTACGCCGACGTGGCCGAGGAATTTGGCAAGCCGTTTGAATCCGAATCGGGCATGGCGGCGGTCAAGGCATTCACCAAGGCGATTTCCAAAGACACGCTTCTCCAGTTGGTCGGCGAACACATAGATTACGAAGACATCGATTTCGAAGTAGCCCTGCGCCTTCATTTCATGGCCATCTTGATCCAGTCGCTGGTCGAGAAGGAGTTGCAGGATCCCTACAAATTGGCGCGGCTCTACCTGCGTCTCGCCTGGCTGTACCGCGAACAGCAGCACGGGCTGCCCCAAGGCATCGATGAACCCCGTACGGATGCCGTAAACGCACCGGCTGTCCGCGAAGAAACAGGCGCCGCGCCGGAACTGCTCGCAGCGGCCGACGCCATGCAGAAAGCCTGCGGCCAGTTCGACGCGCATTGGCGCGCCCTCGAACGCCTGGCCAATCAAAGGGCGCGCGAACTGTCCGGTACAGCCTCCGCGGCCCCGCATAATCCGTACCCATACTGCATCGAAACCCTCATGTCGGCCTACGAACAACTCGGCCAAGGCCTCCAGGAGCTGCGCGACCTGGCAGTCCGCGACGTTTCAGGATTGCTCCACGATGCCCGCGAAGACGCCATCTTGGCCCAATCCCCAAATAAACCGAATGAACCGGGCACACCCTCGCGGCGGCGCGCCCATTTTCTGCCCCATGCGGTGTTTATGGAGCGCTTGGCCCAATTGTGGAAGGAGGCGCCCCTCAACGAACAGGACGCCCTGACCCAGGCCCTCGAGCAGTTTCGCCGGGCGCTCGCGAACGACTTGCGGCTCGAGAACCCACAGAGCCGCCTCAAGATCTCCTCGCTCGTGGTCGAACTCCAAATGCGCCAGGGGGATTTCAGGGGCGCCCTCGAAGTGACGCGCCAATTGCACCGTCTCGCCATGACCTCCAGACAGAACCTCCAGGCCCAGCTCCGCGAAGAAGACATTACGGAAAGCGATGCGCGCCGCATCCACAACCTCATCCAGAAAACGACCTTAACCCTCGAGAACGCCGCGGACCTGCGAGAGGATATCATCCGCCGGATGGTCATAGCCGACATGCCAAGGATTCGAAAAGCGTTCGCCACACTCTCCGCCAGAGCCCGGCTGAAGGATTTCGAGGACGCCCTCACTTCGCACGGCGTCGCAAAGGAAATCATTACCTATCTTAAGAAACGCAACATGCAGCTGCCCGCCGTGTGAGCGGGCCGCACAGGGCGCAGGTACCCCATATGCGAGACGGCGAGACGGAACGCGACAACAACATCGTGCTGATCGGCATGCCGGGGGTGGGTAAGAGCACTGTCGGCGTGCTGCTCGCCAAGGCCCTGTCGCGCGACTTCACCGATACCGACCTCTACATCCAATCGCGGGAATGCCGCCGGCTGCAGGACATTCTCGACGGGCACGGCCGCGACATCTTCCTGACGCTCGAGGAGCGATACATCCTCACGCTCGATTGCCGGGGCCACGTGATAGCGACCGGCGGCAGTGTGGTGTATAGCGAACCTGCCATGGACCATCTTGCTGACGCAGGCATCATCGTGCATCTCGACCTGCCATTCGACCAGCTCGAACGGCGCATCAACAACCTCCCCACCCGGGGCGTGGTCATGGCGTCGGACCAGACCCTGCGCACCCTGTACGACGAACGCCAGCCCCTATACCGCCATTACGCCGATGTCACCGTGCCCTGCGAAGGAAGAGGCCACGATGAAGTGGTCCTGGCGATTACCGGCCGCCTGCGCGAAGCAGGGTTTCCCATGGCCGGCGCCTGACGTCGTCTATCTCCCCGCTGCTTCGGAATGCCCCTCCTGAAAACGCCGGGCGTCAGTTTGGCTCCCTTCCCGCCATTCTTTTCGGATGCCGGGCTGGGGGGCGACCCGAGAAACGCTATACCTTTGTGACTTCCGCGGGCTTTGGCATATTTCCCCCTCACCAAACGGGATGACCAATGCAGACGACCGTGGCGGACTTCCGAGCAAACAGGCTATTCCCAACGTTGATCCTGCCACTCGTGGATACTGCTGTAGGACCAGTCTTCAGGGCGTCGGGCCAGTCCAGCCCTTACGGGATTCCAGTGGATGTAGTCAATCACCGCAGCAAGATGCCGATCATCCCGAATATACCTGTCCCAACACTCCCTCGTCCAGATAGGAGAATGTCTTCCCTGGGATCGCCGAGCGCCAGCTCGGCATTCTCCGTATCCGTCTTCCGGGATGCCAAAACGACGCTCTGCGAGCCCGGACAACCACGGCCGAATCCGGCGGCTGGTATAGCTCTTCCACGATTGCACAATACGTTGCAGCGTCATCCCCCCGTATACGCGAATCAACACATGGACGTGATTCGGCATGACGACCCATGCGATAAGATCATAGCGTTCCCCCGCGAAGTGCCGCCAGTTCTCAATGATGCAGGAGGCCGCACGAGGATCCTGCAATACGCAAGACCCATGTCCCGCATCCAGCCAGGCATCGAGATTCTTGCGCCGCTCGGCTTCCCGCCGGTTTGGGCCAACCAGGCGCAGTTGGTCCCCAATCCTCGCCAGTGCTTCTGCTGGAAGACTGTCCGCAAGGTGATACGTGATCGACTGCAATCTCTCGGGGAAGTCGGCGTGGGGCAAGTACCCTCGGCTATACC